>Ga0316206_1000021_pt1 | contig 391930 bp, 394 predicted proteins | sample 6monthpyrite_MG_FD_204942 | JGI IMG/M metagenome (GOLD analysis project Ga0316206, IMG submission 204942) | Microbial mat bacterial communities from mineral coupon in-situ incubated in ocean water Damariscotta River, Maine, United States -... | ecosystem: Environmental > Aquatic > Marine >...
AAGCATTAGTAAAAAAACTATTATTATCATTTTTTTCATTTTTTCTCCGAAAAATTAAATTCACCTCTTTACTCTCATAAATAGGCATATTCAAATTTCCAAATAATGTGGCTTCTTGGATATAACGGTTGACTCTAGCCAATAAATGACCGCTAGGGTATTTATTGGCTACGAGTCGCCACCTTAAAATTCACTTAATTTATTAAAAACAATCAATTGTTTTCAAACTAATATACTTTTTTAAGCAACTAACTCTTTTTCTGCTTCGATTGTTTTGATTTTACCACATGCTTTGTTATAAAGTTCTTTGTCATATTGTGTGTTATTTTTGTATAATGAGTGAGCGATTACTATCAGTTTACGCATTACAGCTATTTGTGCAACTGTACTATGTTTACCATTCTCTTTCAATCTGTCGTAAAACTCTTTCATCTCATTATTGTATTTTATGGAAACCATAGTTGCCATAAATAACACAGCTCTATAAAGTTTAGAACCTGATTTCGAGATTCTTGGTCTTGACTTTACAGATGTTCCAGAGTCTTTTATTACTGGGTCTAAACCAGTAAGTGAAACAATCTGATTTTTATTTGCATTTGGGTATTTAATAAAAAGGTGAATTAAAACAATCCCTGCAACTTCGCCTATTCCAACAATTGTCTTAATATTGGAGTATCCTTGTGCAATCTCATCATCTTCTTGGATAATGTCTTTTATCTTCTCAAGTATCTCAGCTTCTTTGAGTTTTAACTCTTTGATTCTCTTTTTTAAATCTTTTAAAGCATAGGTATTACCATCTTTGGAGCTTAATGCTTCATGATGGTTATTAACTGCCACTCGCTGCTTAACAGTAAACATATAGTAGCTCATAAGCTCTTTTATATCTTCAGCAGTTGCATTTATCACAGGAACTTTGATTTCTCTTTCCTTTGCTATTGAAATGGCTTGTGAAAGCATGTGTGCATCTATCTTATCACTCTTACTTCTATAACCAAGAGCCTTGGAAAAGTTACTAGATTGTTTAGGATTTATGATAAATGATTTAATATTTTTCAAAGCACAAAACTTGGTTAAAAGTGATGAATAACTTCCAGTAGGCTCATATACAAATACTAACTTATCTATATCTTTTTTATATAGTTTTTTTAATTTTGCGTAGAGTGATTTTAAATCTTTAAGAGTGTTTTTTATCTCAAAATCTAAAGAGTTAAGTGGTACATGAATTGATAAACTTGCTTTACTTACATCTAATCCGATAGAATACATACGAGAACCTCACTTTTTTTTTAAATTGAGAGTTCGTTAGGGTAGGAGTGAAATAATCTCTTACCTGATACAATAACTTTGTTATACCTAATCTAACCTCATGATATACAATCTAGCTTTCACCGATCCAGTCGCCACTCAAATTTATAGTATAACCATCTGACTAGGAGTGAATCTAGCTAAAATTTTCGTTTAAGAAAACTAGCTGATTTATGTTTTGTCCGACATGTTATATGTTCAAAACTCTCTAGGTTTATGATAGCTTAATTGCTAGTTGTTAGTATATGATGTTTTGTTAGACATTTCCCTTATTCCAGAGATAAATGTCGAAAACCCTCTCATGAAACCAAGATTCACTGGATATTTTTTTAATTTCATCTCTCAACCCATCTCTCTGATTAGGTAGATACAAATATAGATTTTCTAAATTTTCACAAGCTTTTGCTATATCATCTTTAACTTTTTTAAATTCATCATGCCATTTTTCATAGAATTGTTTTAAATCTCCATTTTTAGTGTCTAGTGCTTTTCTGGCTTGTGAATCATATATGATTATGGGTTGTTTTACTTTTAACCAAAGGAATTTAGTAGTCAACGATAAAACACCCCTTTTTCCATATTTTTCAGATATTTTCTTTTCAATAGCTAGTATAGCTTTAATCGGTTCTTTTTCAAAATCTTCTTTGTTTGTATTTTCTAAAATATCTAATACATGTCCGTATCTACGTTCACTATCATACTTTGTTGGTAAATTTCTTGCAACTCTATAAAACATACCAGCTTTTTTAAGTACTGAAAGTTTTTCTTCTTCAGAACTATTGTTTAGTAAAGTCTTATGACAGTTTCTATCATGATTTTCCCACAAATTAAGATACTGAAAAGAGCAAAATTCAAATGTTTTTTCCAATACTATTATCCTTTGTCTAACGGCGAGGCTGAGCTCCATTAATATAAAATTCATAAAATCCCGAAGGGTTTTCTGTATTATATCTTGATGTGTGTTCTCCTGCAAATTGTTGTATGTAGCGAAGCGTAATACGACAATTGGTAGGTTGCACGTTCAGTGCTCAGCCTCGCCGTTGTACGTGTTCGCGAAGCGGGCACGTACAACGATTGAATATAGCTAATAAGTTGCCACTAGGCTACTTATTAGCTCCTATGATTTGTTAAACTGTTTAATATCAATATTTTTTTTATTGTATTTTAAATACTTCTGATATGAGCTACTTATTTTAAACAAAATGTTAAATAATATAGAAAGTAATACACCCAGTAGAGTCGATAGTAAAACTAAATGAGTTTGATATACTTCTTGTTTTTCTAAATCAATGAATCGCAAAAATAAATTACGAAACTTGTCTGCATAAACTGGTTTACCAAGTCTATAGTATGGGTTGTCTTCCTGGATGACAAACAGTTCAGACTTATCTACTAAACTAACATTTTTTACAGCATTTAAAATAGGCTTAATTTTAATTTGTTTTTTAATATTTTTTGGAGCATCTATGTCTAAATATAGTAAAAATTCTTTGTGATATTTATTTCCACCAAATATATCTCCTTCTAGCTTTAGTGAAACTTTAGCTTCTGTTTTGTTTTGATCGAAAATAAAAGAATATTGATTATAGTTATCATTTTGAATAATATCATTTATTTGCATATTTACACTATTGCTATCTGGCCTTTTTCGAAGTGGCTTGTGTGTAGATATAATGAAAGATTTTTTCTTATCAACTCTAGTAACATTGAAATCTAACTGTATATAATTTCTATAATTTGAGTTGCGATGTTCATATACTATTTCAAGGTTAATTGGTGAGAAAATGAAATCGTCACCTAAATCTCTAAAAGCTATGTGGTTTTCACTCTTTTTATACTCATTAATATGCACAAGATAATCAACAATTTTATATGCTGTAAGGGCTAATATAATGAGCATAATCACATTAAAAAGATTTCCTGAAAATGTATCTTTTATACTTTTCCAAAAAATTAAAAAAATTTTATTCATAAGTTTTTTGTGTTCCTTGTGTTTAACGTTTGTCGTGAGCGATAGTTTTCCCGTTAGGGTAAACTATTGGTCTCCTCGTACTTGTTAGTCTTTTCATAAGTTACTTTTTCCAAGATTGCAACTTGAACATAAAGTTTGTAGATTTTCTAAAGTAGTCTCACCATTTTTACTCCATGGAATAATATGGTCAATATGAAGCTCAATATTCTGGTCTTTTGCTGGACTTGCTCCACACTGTTTGCAAGTAAAACTATCTCTCAATAAAACTTTATATCTTAATCTTAGAGATGGGTCTCGCCCTGTCTTTGTTGTTTTGTTTTTTGCATTGTTTTCAATTTGCTCTGGTACATCCAAATCTTCACCATTCGCATAATTCACAAAGCTTTGTAAAGAATTTGTCCATGACTTAAAGCGTCTATTGTATGGACTTTGGGAAAAGTTTGATATTTCAGATGTTAAATCACTTCGTCTTGGTTGACGACCAAAATGTTGCCATAAATTTAAAATGTTTTCGTATAGACGTTCATCTGTAATGTTACTTTCATTTGAAAAAGAAAGACCTGCTTCTTTTAAAGCTTTGTTCCATGTTCCAAATCTACGACTAACTGTAGTGTAATCAAAGTTTCCATTTTCTCCATAACTCTTTTGAGTTATAGTATCTTTTTGCAATTTTTTAGCAACAGATTTTAAGTCATTAATTATTTCTTCATTTGATACTGGTGCATTTGATGGTCTGATAAATTCAAAATTTTCTGCCACTTTGTTCCTTTGTAGACTAACGGCGAGGCTGAGCTCCATTAATATAAAATTCATAAAATCCCGAAGGGTTTTCTGTATTATATCTTGATGTGTGTTCTCCTGCAAATTGTTGTATGTAGCGAAGCGTAATACGACAATTGGTAGGTTGCACGTTCAGTGCTCAGCCTCGCCGTTGTACGTGTTCGCGAAGCGGGCACGTACAACTATTTATTCAAACACATTATATACAGAAGAACCTTAAATATAAAAATAATAGTGTGTGTTATTTTTTAATAAAATAGAATATTTACTTTAAAATATGGCAAAATGCAATAAAAGTAAAAAATATTATAAAAAATGTCTATTATTCTTAAATAAAGTATGTGTGTTAATCGCTTTATAGAAAAATAACTGCCTAAAATGACGGTTAATCATTAGATTTACTACATAACACACAAAAATGTCCTTAAATAAGGAGTAAATTATGCAGGTGAAAAAGAAGTTGCTGGACTTAGTTCGAGAAAAAATTCAGTTCAAGCATTATAGTTATTCTACTGAAAAAACTTATGTACATTGGATAAAGCATTATATATTGTTTCATTCTAAAAAACACCCTTTAGAAATGGGTAAGAGAGAAATAGAAGAGTACTTAACAAAACTTGCTACCAAAGATAAAGTGTCACCAACTACTCAGAACCAAGCATTTAGTGCACTACTTTTTCTCTATAAAGAAGTTTTAGGAGTAGATGTATCCGAATGGAATATCCAAGCTCTTCGTGCACAAGAAAGAAAACATATACCAGTTGTACTAACCAAAGAAGAAGTAAAAAGTATATTACAAAATGTATTCAAAGAGTATAGTTTACTCGTGTACTTGATGTATGGATGTGGACTTAGGATGAATGAGGCTTTAAATTTACGAATTAAAGATGTAGATTTTGGATTTGACAAGATATATATTTGGGATTCTAAATCACTTACAGATAGAACAATTCCTCTTCCTCAAAAACTCAAAGAGAAACTACTAGAACAAGTACAAAGTGTTGAGCATATCCATAAGCAAGATTTAGAAGATGGTTATGGAAGTGTCCATATACCGTATGCATTAGCAAAAAAATATCCTCGCTCACAGTTTGAAACAAAATGGCAGTTTTTATTTCCTATGAAAAAAATTTCTTCTGATCCTAGAACTAAAGAGAATAGACGACATCATGTTCATCCTCAAACACTTGGAAGAAACATAAAAGTAGCCGCACAAAAAGCTAACCTAAACAAACGAGTCACTTCACATATATTTCGACACTCTTATGCAACTCATCTACTCCAAGCAGGAATTGACTTAAGGTCAATACAAGAGCTTTTAGGGCATAAATCTGTTGAAACAACTATGATCTATACTCACATCATTGCAGAACTAAACAAACCAAAACTCATAAGTCCACTAGACTTTTAAAAGGATAAGATAATGATAGAAAGATTTTACTTAAAAGACTACCTGAGTTTTAAAGAGAGTGAGTTGAACTTGGAGACTGGGCTTGTTGTGTTTACGGGTCCTAGTGGAAGCGGGAAGTCCATACTTATGGAGTCCATACTTTCATCTCTTGGCGGGGCCACTTGCGATGCTGCTTTATGTGAGTCTAGTGTTACTTGGGACATAAATGCAAATGACATAGGCATAGACAATGAAGAGATAAATGTCTTTAAACACATAAAAAAAGGAAACTCGCGTTACTTTGTAAATAGCCAAAGTCTCTCTCGCAAAGCCATAGGGAGTGTTGCGTCCGACTACCTGCGACATCTTAGCCTTAAAGACTTTAGCGATTTTGAAAATGAGAACTTACTTGCTATTTTGGATGAGAGAGTGGGGGAGAAGTCCAAAAAACTTCTTAAACTCAAAGAGGAGTATAAACATGCTTATTTTGAGTACACAGAGGTTAAAAAAGAGTTGCTTGTCATAGAAGAAGAAGAAAAGAAGATAGTAGAGCTAAAAGAGTTTGCTGCATTTGAGATAAAAAAGATAGAGGATGTTAATGCTAGTGAGGGAGAAGATGAAGATTTACTTCTTATAAAAAAAGAGCTCTCACGCAAAGAGAAAGTGTTGGAATCTTTAGAGTCCGCTATGGAGATATTTAATGCAGAGCATCTTGTCTCATCTGCTTTAGATAGTTTAGATATAAATAGCTCATTTTTTGATGATGCCATGAACGAGCTTCGCGCACACTTCGACTCTGCAACTGAGAGATTTTCAGCACTTGATGAAGTAGACATAGAAGAAGTACTAAACCGCATAGAAGAGATAAGTGGGCTAAAACACCGTTATGGCAGTGTAGAAGAAGCACTGGCTTATAAAGAGCAAAAGAAAACAGAACTTGCAAAATATGAAAACATAGAGACTCAAAAGAGCGATTTAGAGTTTCGCTATAAAGCTCTTAGCAGTAGCATAGAAATAAAAGCAGAAGAGTTAAGTCATTTGCGAGCAAAAGAATTACCAGCCTTTGAAAAAGCACTCAATGCCTACCTCTCCAGCCTTTACCTTAGAGATGCGAAGATAAGTCTCACAAAAGGAGACTACACGCAGTTTGGTTATGACATACTCAGCATCACACTCAATGCCACTGAACTATCTAAGATAAGTACGGGTGAGTTTAACCGTCTGCGTTTAGCTATTCTCGCATTAAAATCTGAGTTTATGAGCAAAAATGGTGGAGTTTTGATGCTTGATGAGATAGATGCAAACCTTAGTGGTGAGGAGTCTATGTCTGTGGCAAAAGTACTTCGTAAACTCTCCAAGCATTTTCAAATATTTGTCATATCACACCAACCGCAACTTACTTCTATGGGAAATCAACACTTTTTGGTCTATAAAGATGGTACTATTTCAAAAACAAAAGAGTTAAACTTTGATGAAAGAGTCTCTGAAATAGCTAGAATCATTAGTGGTGAAAACATTTCAGAAGAAGCAAAAAAGTTTGCTTATGAATTACTAGAGGCAAATAAACAATGATAATAGATACACATATACATCTAGACGATGAACGATATAAAGATGATTTAGATGAAGTCTTAAGTCGTGCAAGAGAGGGTGGAGTAGAGCGATTTGTAATACCTGGTGCCGATGTGAGTTCTTTGCAGAGAGCTGTAAGTATAGCACAAGAGCATGAAGATGTGTTTTTTGCTGTTGGCGTGCATCCTTACGATAAAGATGGTTTTGATGGTTTAGATTTCGAAAAGTATGTAAAACATGAAAAGTGTGTAGCCATAGGAGAGTGTGGACTTGACTACTTTAGACTAGAAGGCACCGAGGAAGAAAAAGAGACTGAAAAAGTAGAGCAAAAGAGAGTTTTTAGAGCACAGATAGAACTTGCAAAAAAGTATAAAAAACCACTCATAGTACACATTCGCGATGCATCCCGTGACTCTAAGACTTTAATGCTTGATGCAAATGTTGGAGAAGTAGGTGGCGTACTTCACTGCTTTAATGCTGATGAAGAACTTTTAAGTCTTGCAAATGAGGGTTTTTATTTTGGCATAGGGGGAGTTTTGACTTTTAAAAATGCAAAAAAACTTGTAAACATACTCCCTAAAATTCCAAAAGAGAAACTTCTTATAGAGACAGATGGACCTTACCTCACACCAATGCCACATCGTGGAGAGAGAAATGAACCTCTTTATACTACTTTTGTTGCAGGTAAAATGTCAGAACTTTTAAATGTCTCACTAGAAAATATTGAAAAGTTGACTACAGAAAATGCTCAAAAGTTATTTCATATTTCTTAATATTAGCAAATTTTAGAAATAGCTTTATATAATTTACATACTTTTTAATGTTTTTTTAGATAAAATCTACTAAAATTAAAATAAAAAGTTGCATATGTTTAGATATTTTTTCATACTATTCTTTCCGTTGTTTCTTTTTGCAAACTTAACATACGAATCAAATTACAATAAAGAGTTACATGTTCTTAACTCTTTTGACATCAAACCTTCATTTTTATATGATTCTGTTATGAATAATATGAGACTAAAAAATAGCTCTGTAAAGAAAAGTAAACACTTTTTTAAAGCTATGAAAGACGCCTACATATTTATTCCAGCGATTAAAAGCAAGCTGACCGAGTACAATATTCCTCAAGAGTTTTTGTACCTTGCAATGGCAGAGTCTAATTTTCACACTCGTGCATATTCGCATAAGCGTGCTGCAGGTTTATGGCAGTTTATGCCAAGTACAGGTAGACTCTACAAGTTAAAAATTGATGAGTATGTCGATGAAAGACGTGATCTTATAAAATCTACTGAAGCTGCGGCAAAGTATCTCTCCGCATTACATAAAAGATTTGGTAAGTGGTACCTTGCCGCTATTGCTTACAACTGTGGGGGTGGAAGACTCAGCCGAGCGATAAAAAGAGCAAAAAGTGATGATTTAAAAGTACTTTTAAATCCTAAAAAACAGTATATTCCACGTGAGAGCCGTAATTATATTAGAAAAATTGTTGCTTTAGCTTTAATGGGTAATGATGAACAATATCTTTTATCTAGTGAGTATGAATATCTTTTAAATCGTGCCAATGCATACTCTATTTCAACGGTCAAGCTTGCTAGTGGAGAATCTTTAAAAAGAGTAGCAAAATTAATTCATATGCCTTTGCGTGATTTAAAAAAACTTAATGGCCACTTAAAGTATGATTTTGTTCCTCCTTATGCTAAAAATTATGAAATTTACATTCCATACATAAAACTTTCAGAGTTCAAACAAAAATATTTTAAAGCACCAATGCAAAATATTTATAGAGTTCATAGAGTAGCTAGAGGCGATAATCTTTCGTATTTAGGAAAAAAATATGGTGTTTCTTATAGAGTTATCAAGGACTTTAATCATTTAAAGAGTAATAGGTTACGATTACGACAGAAGTTAATTATTCCTATTGCAAAGCATAATAGAAAAAACAAACTTACTTCTAGAGACTATTATATGGTAAAGCATGGTGATTCTCTTATTTCTATATCACATGCCTTTAAAGTAAGTGTTCAAAATATAAAACTGCAAAATAATCTCAAAGGCTCTATTGTTAGAGTTGGTGAGAGGTTAAAGATTTATGAATAAGTTTGTTATTTTTTTTGTACTATTTTTTACTTTCTTGTTTATGAGTGGATGTAGTACACGTGGAAAAAATGTTTATAGAAGCATAGAGCGACATCCCTCTGGACACCTTAGCAAGAAGAGATACTCTCGTCCAACAATGCGACCTTATACTGTACGTGGCATTAAGTATTATCCCACTGTTGTAAGTGTTGGAGACACCTTTCGTGGTAATGCTTCTTGGTATGGACCAGATTTTCATGGAAAGCTCACCTCAAATGGTGAAACATACAATATGTATGGTATGACAGCAGCACATAAAACACTTCCGATGAATACAATAGTAAGAGTAACTAATCTTAGAAACTCTAAAAGTACTGTTGTAAGGATAAATGACAGAGGACCATTTGTAAGTACGCGAATTATTGATCTCTCAAATACCGCTGCAAAAAAAATTAGTATGATAGGTACAGGTACAGCTCCTGTAAAGTTAGAGGTACTCGGTTTTGAAGACAAGGGCAAAAAAAGAATACCAAGTAAAAAAGAGTTGAAAAAGTCACCTCAAAAAAAGTCTATAGGTGACTTTGCTTTGCAGATTGCATCATTTTCTAAAATAGAGGGTGCACTCTCTACTCAAGAAAAATATGATAATACGGATGGTTATAAAAGTATTATTAAAGATGTACAAACAAAGAATGGCAGAGTATTTAAAGTGATGCTCAAAGGGTTTAAAAGTGAAGAAGAGGCAAGAGACTATAAAGCTCATGGTCCTTTTGAAAATGTATTTATAGTAAGAGAGGAGTAATAGTATGCTAACAAAAACAAGAACAACGAAAGAGACAGACATAAAAGTAAGCTTAGACATAAATGGTTCAGGTATTAGTGAAATATCTACTGGTGTAGGCTTTTTAGACCACATGCTTGAGAGTTTCTCTAAACACTCTCTTATAGATTTAACTGTTCATTGTAAGGGTGATACACATATTGATGATCATCATAGTGTAGAGGATGTTGGTATTGTACTTGGTGCATTGTTAGCAGAAGCAATTTATCCTGTAAAAAATATGGAACGTTTTGGAAGTGCAAATATTATCATGGATGAGACATGTGTTTCATGTGATTTAGACTTAAGCAATCGTCCATTTTTAGTTTATGAGTTAAATATTACAGGCAAAGTTGGAAATTTTGATACTGAACTTGTAGAGGAGTTTTATAGAGCTTTTGTATTGAACTCAAGAATTTCTGCTCACATTATTGGGTTGCGTGGAAAAAATAAACACCATATCATTGAAGCATCATTTAAATCATTAGCTGTTGCACTGCGACGTGCTACTACAAAAAATAATAGAATTGGAATACCAAGTACAAAAGATGTTTTATGATTAAACTTATTATCTTAGATGTAGATGGGTGCTTGAGTGATGGTAAACTTATATATTCTAATGAGGCCATAGAGAGTAAAAGCTTTAATGTTAAAGATGGACTAGGTATTACGACATGGATTAAACTTGGTAATAAAGTGGCCATTATTACGGGAAGAAAGTCTCTAATCGTTGAGAGACGGGCTAAAGAATTAGGCATACAACATCTCTTTCAGGGTATTAAAGATAAAGATAGAGTACTCCAAGAGTTGTTAACATCCCTTAATTTAAAACATTATGAAGTAGCGGCTATTGGCGATGATCTCAATGATTATAATATGCTCTCAATAGTAGGAAGGAGTTTTACTCCACAAGATGGTGTAAATGAGATTCAAGCACTTGTAAACAACACTTTAAAAGCCAAGGGTGGAGATGGTGCAGTAAGAGAAATGATTGATATATTAGTTGATGAAAATGATCAAAGAGAAGAGTTCTTGTCTGTTTGGATATAAGGAGTAAATTATAAATCTTAATGCTTTTTTTCTACTTATTTTAAGTGGACTACTAATGATATTTTATTTTTTTAAACCACTTAATATTGATGAGCAAGAGTTTATAGATGTGCCTCTTTTTGAGATAAAATCTTTTAGTTTGTATGAGCTTACAAGAGATGGGCTCAAAACATTTATGGGTGGAGAGAAAGCTCTAAAATATACCGATAGATATGTAGTGAAAAAAATTAACTTTAGAGACCACACTCAGCAATATATATCGACAATGAGAGCAAATGAAGGATTATATAAAAATAATATTGTTTATTTGGATGGTAATGTCTCTTTTAAAAGAGAGGACGGTTTATCGTTCAAGTCTCAACATGTTATATATAATAAAAACACTTCAGTTGTGAGTACTAATGATAAATATACAGCATATTTGGGAAAAAATAAAATGCAAGGAACATCAATAGAGTATAATACTCTATTAAATACAATGAAATCAAAAAATATAGAAGTAAATTATAACTTAGAAGAGAGACAATAATGAAATATGCACTGATAATAGTACTATTTTTTAGCTCTATGTGTTTAGCACAAGAATTAAAAATAAAAGCTGAATCATTTAGCACTGATGAAGCAAAGGGAATCACTATTTTTAGCGGTTTAGTTAACATTATTAAGAGTAATGATGAGTTAAACGCATCGAGAGTTGTAGTCTATACAAATGCAAAAAAAGAACCTACAAAATTTATTATAACAGGTGATGCTTCTTTTAAAATATCTACTAAAGATGGTGCAAAATACCAAGGAAGTGCTCAAAAAGTGATATATAAACCACAAGAAAAAGAGTACCGTTTTTACGGAAATGTACACCTTAAACAGTTAGATGAAAAAAAAGAGATACGAGGTGATGAAGTTGTTTTAAATGTGCTTAATGGCAAAGCATATGCAAAAGGTTTAAAAAAAGAGCCCGTTATTATGATATTTGACATTAAAGATGAGGAGTAAGTATGATTGAAATAGTTGATGCAAAATTTATAACTTCCGCTCCAAATGTAGCTGCAGCACCCGACTCACAAGAACAGAATGAAGTTGTTTTTATGGCACGTTCAAATGTTGGGAAAAGTTCTCTTTTAAATGCTCTTACTAACCATAAGGGTTTGGCAAAAGTTTCTTCAACACCCGGAAAAACAAGACTAATAAACTACTTTGATGTTACATTTTTAGATAGAGATGTAGATGAAAAATATTTAGCAAAATTTGTAGATTTACCAGGCTTTGGTTATGCAAAAGTATCTAAATCTATTAAGTATGATTGGGAGAAGAACTTAACAGACTATATAGCACAGCGTGAACAGATTAAACTCTTTATACATCTTATAGATTGTAGGCATCCTCATTTAGATATAGATACATCTGTGAGTGAATTTTTGTTTGAGAGTGTTCGAGAGAATCAAATTATTTTACAGATATTTACTAAAATAGATAAGTTAAACCAAAAAGAGCAAAATGCTTTAAGACGTGAGTTTCCAAATGCTTTAATGGTTTCTAGTTCCAAAAAGCGTGGTACACATAAAATTATAAATGAAATATACAATGTTTTAAAAGGTGAAAATGATGAAAATTGATTTTGTAAAAGCAAAATTATCTAATATACATGATATGAGAGAACTTATCTTACCTGAAATAGAAAATGGTGTTATTCTTGATAGAAGTGAAGATGAAATCGCCACAAATATACGTTCTTACATGCTTGCCTATAAAGGCAAAGAACTTGTTGGTTTTAATGCTCTTCATATTCATACGTCATCATTAGCTGAAATTAGGTCATTAATAGTTATAGAATCAATGCGTGGACATAAAATAGGTGAAAAATTAGTAAAAAAAGCTTTAGAAGAAGCAGAGCAATTAGGTATACAAAGGGTGCTTAGTTTAACATATAAACAGTCATTTTTTGAACGATTAGGTTTTGTAGAAATTCCAAAAGAATCATTGCCAGAACATAAAATATGGGCTGATTGTATTAAATGTAAACATTTTCCAGTATGCAACGAAGTATCTCTAATCAAAACTATTTAACTACATTTAATTATGTAGTTTTATTTATTCTCTATAGTTGTTTAAGTAGTATATACCCATTTTTACCACCAATGTTATCTGTTTTATTTGTACTCTATGCAGATGCATTTAAAAGAGAAGATACTTTTTACATTGTACTTATTGCATTTTGTTTAGTGATTTTTGAGGCAAACAATGGTTATGTACTTTTTAGTTCTGTTATATATTTATACCTTGTGCATGTCTTTGTTATGCCTAAGGTTTCACAAAGTTTTTCTTGTGCAAATTGTATTAAATTATCTTATATTCTTTTAGCTTATTTGGGTTATTATGCATTTTTAACATTGATATCAAATATTTTTTTATTAGAGAATCCAGATATAAATTATTATACTATATACTATATACTAATTGAGTTTTTTATTGTGAGTCTTTTATGAAAATAAAATTTGTACTTTTAGTTTTTTTCTCTATTTGGTTAGCCCTTATTGTACGAGTATATTTTTTAAGTGTGCAATCAAATAGTTTTTATTCTAGATTATCACTGCAAAATACCATTAAATATGAACAAATTGCTCCTGTTAGAGGTGAAATCGTAGATATTCACAACAGACCAATAGCAATAAATAAACTTGGATTTAAAATACAATTAGCACCTCACCTAACAAGTAAAAAAAAGAAAAAAAAGTTTGAAGAAGAGATAGCATTTTTGGTAAAACTCATTCCATCTTTAGATAGTAAAAAAATTATAAAAAATTATAAAAAAAAAGAGTCTTACTATAATCATAATTATATAGATGTTGTGCAGTTTATTCCTTATGAGAAAATTATGCCTGTCTACTCCATTTTAAATTTACGAAAAAATATTAAAATTTTACCAGCACCTAAGCGTTACTATCCTTATAAAAATATTGCAGCACATATGATTGGTTATGTGTCTCGTGCCAATAAAAAAGATATAGATAAAGATGAATTACTTGAACTAATAGGCTACACTGGTAAAACAGGAATTGAAAAATATTATAATAAATATCTTGAAGGATTACCTGGAAAACGTAAAATACAAGTTAATGCAAATAATCAAGAGATAACGGAATTAATGTATAAAGAAGCCGATGAAAATCGCAAGTTACAACTTAACATAGATATGCAGTTGCAAAGTTACATTACAAAGCTTTTTAAAGGAAAAGTTGGTTCTATTATCGTTATGAGTGTTGATGGAGCAGTATTGTCAGCTGCAAGTTTTCCAAACTATGACTTAAATATATTTGTTACAGGCATGTCCTATGATATGTATGACAAGCTCTCATTAAGTCTTGATCATCCCTTTACAAATAAACTTATTCATGGTTTATATCCTCCAGGTTCTACCATCAAACCAATGCTCGGCTTATTGTATATATCCTCAGATTTAAATGAACGATGGAAAGTTGATTGTCATGCTTCACTTCCTCTTGGTGGCCGTATCTTTCGATGCTGGAAGAAAGGAGGGCATGGACATACAAATATTACCAAAGCTATTAGAGAGAGTTGTGATGATTATTTTTATAAAGGTAGTTTAGTCGTTGGAAATAAAAAAATGAGTGCTGCTCTTAAACGCTATGGCCTGAATAAACAAACTGGGATTGATCTTCCAAATGAATTTATCGGTGTCGTTCCATCCAGAGAGTGGAAAAAACGAAAATATAATAAAATATGGAGTATTGGTGAGACCGCAAATATGTCCATAGGTCAAGGGGATTTTTTAACAACACCTTTGCAAATAGCACAACAAACAGCTTTAATGGCAACAGGAAAACTTCCTATACCTCATTTAGTATATAAAATAGGTGATAAGATAGTTAAAGACACTCATTTAAATGTTTTAAGTAAATTGGAACTTGAAAAACTTCCAATGATTCAAAAGGCGATGTATGAGGTTTGTAACAGTCCTCATGGAACAGCAACATCTCATCTGCACTCCAAGGTTATTATTGCTGGTAAGACAGGAACAGCACAAGTAATAGGGATTAAACAAGATATAAAAAAACGTAAACTTGAACATGAACTCTCTTACTATAGTCGTTCTCATGCTTGGTTTACCTCATATGGTCCATATAAAAAACCGCAATATGTCGTGATGGCAATGGTTGAGCATGGTGGGCATGGTGGGCATGCCGCAGGAAGTATTGTCTCAAAAATTTATGATAAACTACTAAAGCTTGGTTATATAAAAAAGTGATTATACAATAGAGTTTTGGATAAAAAGTGCTAGAATTGCCAACAAAAAGATTGCTCCTGCTTTATTGTAGAGCTTGTTTGTCAATATAAATAGAAGTGCTAAAGATGCAGAGACCATGATAAAGATATCAAATTGGTTTGCATTTATATCTACAGTAAGTGGATTTATAAGAGAAGAACCTCCAAGTACCATAGAAAAGTTTGCTACATTTGATCCTATAATATTTCCTATGCTCATATCTGCATTGCCTTTCTTTATAGCCATTAAAGAGACAACAAGTTCAGGTAGGGAAGTTCCCAGAGATATAAGAAAAAGACCAATAATCCACTCACTCACTTCAAGACTTCTTGCTATATTTGAACCACTCTCTACGACAAAGTTGGCACCACCAATAGTGAAAACAAAACCTATGATTAATAAGATGATGGTTTTAGGCCAGTTAAAAGATTGTGTTAATTCTTCATTTATTTCATCCTCTAAATCTTCTTTGGAACTTGTAAATAAAAAGAGGAGATAAGAAACCATGATAAATAAAAAGATAATGCCATCAACTCTACCAATAACACCGTCTTGAATCATTATTAAAAAAATAAGAACGGGTAAAATAACCCATGCACTATCTTTTGAAAAAAGGTCGCGTGAGGGATTCATAGATTTTGAAATCATAAAAACAAGACCTAAAACTAATGTGATGTTAAAGGTTACACTTCCTATAACATTGGCAACAGCCATATCACTTTTATGCTGTGCAGCAGCCATCATGGAAGCAGCCATTTCAGGTAAAGATGTTCCAAATGCAATAAGTGTCGCACCAATTACAAAATGTGATATATTAAAATGCAAAGCAATTCTCTCAGACTCTTTTATGATAAAGTCTGCACCATAAACAAGTGCACCCATTGCAACTAAAAAAATTATATAATCCATATTTACCCTACTGTTCTAATTATTAAACTTTCTGGAAGATGAAACTTTTTGATGATTTTTCTCTCTTTCTCTCTCATCTCCCCATTATCAACTTCATGATCGTAACCTAAAAGGTGTAATAAACCATGTATAAATAAAAGAGTGAGTTCATTATCATTAGAATGTTCAAATTCTTTTGCTTTTTCTTCTACAAAATGATGAGAAATCACAATACTACCAAGTGGAGCCATTGGCATATCTTCATAAGGGAAACTAAGTACATCTGTTGGTTTGTTTATATTTCTATGTTTGGAGTTTATCTCTTGCATATGAGAATTTGTAGTAATAATAAGCTCTATATTCCTACTGGTAAGAGAAGCTAGAATTGTATTTAAAAGTTTTTCATTAATGGGCATAGCTACCCTATTGTCAAGTTCAATCATGGGTATAATTATACCCAATATGAGTTGTCTTTTTTAGGAGTTAGCCAGTAATATTTAAATTTCTTCCTACACCTGTTTTTTGAGAACTTACTTGTTGTGATTGTGCATTCGCACTTTCAAGAACTTTTAAAATCTGTTGTGCTTGAACATCTTGAGCTTTTTTTTGTACACTTGTCTGAACTGCGGAGGCAGTTGTTGCTGTTGTTGGTGAAATTGCCATAATATTTCCTTTAAAGTTCGTATTTGAACATTGTAGTATCTATTTCTTTTAATTTAGATTAAAAAATTATGTTAAAATCATAGTATGGAAAATAATAGTTTAAACAAAAAAGCAGTTTGTATTATGAGTGGGGGCATGGACTCTACTCTTGGAGCATATATGATGCATCTTGATGGGTATGAAATAATTGCCGTACATTTTAATTATGATCAAAGAACACAAGCAAAAGAGTTGGATTCTTTTAAAAAAATAGCTTCTTCTTTAGATGTTAAAGAGAGTTATATTCTAAATTTAGATTTTTTTAAACATCTTGGTGCTTCTGCTTTAACTAATAAAAGCATTGCTGTGCCAACAGATGGTATTGAAGAGGGAGTTCCTGTAACTTATGTACCTTTTCGCAATGGAATATTTCTCAGTATGGCTGCAGCCATTGCGGAGAAAGAGGGTGCATCTGTCATATGCATAGGTGTTGTTGAAGAAGATAGTAGTGGATACCCGGATTGTAGAGAAAAGTACATAGAGTCTATGCAGGAGTCGATAAACCTTGGTACAAAAGATGAGACAATTATAAAAATAAAAATGCCTCTTGTGCATCTCAAAAAATCTCAAATTGTTCAAAAATCTTTAGAGTTAAAAGTACCACTTGAGCTCACATGGAGTTGTTACAAAAATGAAGATAAAGCCTGTGGTGTTTGTGATAGTTGTCGTTTACGTCTCAATGGATTCTCTGTCGCTGGTGTTATAGACCCAATACCTTATGTATGAATTAACTTATAAGGAATTATCAATTTCGGTTATTCATAAAAAAAGGTTAAAAAACACCTATATTTCCATAAGTGATGATAAAAAAGTTCTTGTTAAAACAGCAAGTAGCTCTCAAGTATATTTATTAGAGCTTTTAAATACTAAAGAGGCTTGGATACGAAAAACACTCAATAAAATGAGTAGTTATAAAAGATATGATTTTAAGCTTGAAGATGAAGTATTGTTATTTGGACAACTCTATAGTCTTGATACTTATGAAGCTGAAAATTTAAGAAAAAGACTTAATGGCATTCGTATTAGCTCAAAAGAAAAAATTTTACAATGTTATGATGCATTTTATAAATCCATCTCTATAACTTATGTAACACAAAGAGTGGAGTATTTTTCAAATATAATGAATCTAAATTATGAGCTTATTAAATTTAGAAAAATGAAGAGTAGATGGGGTAGTTGTAGTTCTAAAAAAGTCATAACATTTAATACTCAACTTATTAAACTTGAAAAAGAATTTATAGATTATGTTGTTGTGCATGAGTTGGCACATTTAAAGCATATGAACCACTCTGTGCATTTTCATACACTTGTTGATAAGTATATTCATAATTCTAAAGACATAAGAAAAAGTCTAAAAGAGGTTCGAGTATTGTAAAGAGACTTTTGGTTGGATAGTAGTGTTTATATTAAAGAAACCCCTATGAAAAAGGGGTTTGGAAAATCTTATACATTAGTCTACTGAATTACAAACTCAGTAAAATATATGCCTTTAACAGTTCCGTCGGAAATCATTGAGTTTAGGGTGTCCATGATTTGTTGAGAAACTTTTTGTTTTCCTTTTTTAGAAGAAATTTCTTCAAGAGTCTTTGATGTTAAAATTCTAATAATTCTGTCTCTTAAAACAGGTGATTTTGCATCAAGTTCTAAGCTTAACTCTTCCCCTTCAAGCTCCAATGACATGGTTACTTTTAAATATCGTCTACCTGCATCACTCTTTAAGTTTACTGTAAAAGTGTCTAATGGGTATAAAATACCAATATCGCTGAGTTGTCTTGAATTGTCATATTTTGCACCATTACTATTTGATTTAGAGGCTTTTCTTTGCTCCTTAACTTGATGGGTGCTTTGTTGAGGCTCTTCATCATCTCCCATAAGCATAAATGTAACGATACCACCAATGACAATAATCAGTATTAAAACAACAATGATAATTATCATTAACATATTGCCAGATTTTTTTTCTTTTGGAGCAGATTCTTCTTCGGGGTTTGTCTCTTCAGCAGCCATTTTTCTTCCTTAGAATTATAGTTTTGTTAGTATAGCAAATATTTTTATTAATTACATATTTTAATATCTAAAAATTTTATCATTTCTTCAAAAATATCACCAGTCGCACGTGAACGGTCATCATGGTACTCTATAACAAGAACCTCTTTTCCGTTGGAGACCTTTGTTATATATGTTTCTGGCTTAAGAGAGTACTTTGCCGTAACTTTTTCAACACAATTACAAACAGACTGTTTCTCGTTCTCTGTCTCATAAGCAAGTGAGAGTCGTGAAAACATCTCTTCACTTCTAAATTCAGCATCAATCATTATAAACCCTCTTTTAAAATATAAATAAAATTATACAACTATTATATAAAAAAATAACTTTTTATTGTGCAAATCAATACCATTCTAATAATTTTGTTACTTCATCAACTATAAAAGTCTTGATGTTAGTCTTGTTTAATGGCTTTTTGGAGACAAGTGCTTTTGTGATATTTTGCATTTGTGCTTCTTTTAGTCTTGTATCAAGGGCATAAACCTCTCTTACATCTCCAACTAAAGATACTTCGCCTATAAAAACAGTCTCTTTTGAAATAGCTCTGTCACGAAAGCTGCTAATTATTGCGGCCAGTATAGCTAAATCGGCGGCTGTTTCAGTTATTTTAATACCACCTGTTATATTTATGAAAACATCATATCCAGAGAGAGGAATTTCAAGCTTACGCTCAAGAAGTGCAAGAAGCATATTGAGTCTATTATTGTCAAAACCTGTAGCTTGTCGTTTTGAATTTGATGTATGCGACTCGGAAACTAGAGCTTGAACCTCAAGTATAATAGGACGACTTCCTTCCATGATAACCGTCAGTGCCGAGCCACTCTGTTGAGAATTACGGTTAAAAAATCGTGAAGCAATATCCGTAGCAGAGATTAAACCCTCTTCTTTCATTTCAAAAACACCAATTTCACTCGTAGGTCCAAAACGATTTTTAAATCCACGTAGTATTCTAAGCTCTTGAGAGGAATCTCCTTCGAAATAAAGTACAGTGTCTACCATGTGTTCCAAAACTCTTGGACCAGCAATAGATCCCTCTTTTGTAATATGACCAATTATAAAAATAGCTATATCTTTTTCTTTGGCAATTCGCATAAGTTCAAAAGTTATTTGTCTTACCTGGGTGACACTTCCTGGAGCTGAACTAACATTTTCTGAATAAATTGTTTGTATTGAGTCTATAATGAGAAAGTCATATTTTCTATGTTCAAGCTCTATTAAAATTTGCTCTAGTCGTATTTCGCTTAAAAGATATAAATTTTGATGATTTGATTTAAGTCTATTTGCTCGAAGTTTAATCTGTCCTGCAGACTCTTCACCAGTCACATATAAAACATCTTTATTTAATGAAGCAATATTAGAACCAACTTTTAAAAGAAGTGTTGATTTTCCAACTCCTGGACTTCCTCCTATAAGAGTCAAAGAACCTGGAACTATTCCACCACCTAGTACACTATCAAGCTCAGGATCTAGAGATGAAAATCTATAAATTTCCTCTTCAACAATATCATTTATACTTATCGCTCTAGCAGGAGAAGATGTTGTTGATTTTGTCTGTTTTACAACTTCTTGTTGGTGCTCACTTAACTCTACAAAACTATCCCAAGCTCCACAATTTGTGCATTTTCCCATCCATTTTGGAGTCGTTAGTCCACAGTGCTGACACTCAAAGAGTATTTTTTTCTTAGCCATGATAGTTGCCTTGTATCTAATAATGGATATATTTTACTAAAAAAGAGAAACACAAGTAAAAAATATGGCACAATGCTATATTTTTATGATATTGTAGTTATTCTTCTATAAAAAGAGCATCTAAAAGACCATCAACAAACTCATACTTATCAAATGGAACTAAATTTTCTGGTTGTTCGCCCGTTCCTATATATAGTATAGGAAGTTCAAGTGCATAGGCAATAGAAAATATGCTTCCACCTTTTGCGGTACCATCGAGTTTTGTGATTATAATACCATCTATACCTATCATTTCATTAAAGGCTTTGGCCTGTGCAATTGCTGAATTTCCTTGTGTTCCATCTATAATAAGTACTGTTCTGTGTGGGGCTTTTGCATGTGCTTTGTCACAAATTCTATTAATTTTTTTAAGTTCATTTGCAAGATTTGTTTGAGTATGGAGTCTTCCCGCTGTATCTATTATGACATTATCATACCCTTTACTTTTTGCAGAGTCTATGGTGTCATAGGCTACAGCAGAAGAGTCGTGTCCCTGTTTTGAGGAGACTATAGGTATATCTAGTTTATTTGCCCAGAGAGTAAGTTGCTCAATAGCCGCTGCACGGAAAGTATCTCCTGCACCTAAAATGACTTTTTTGCCTTCATTTTTATACCTTTGTGCAAGTTTTGAGATAGTTGTAGTCTTTCCTGCTCCATTAACACCAACAATCAATTCTACAAAGGGAGACGTAAACTCTGGTTCTTCATAAATTGTATGTGCAAGTGTTGCCAAAAGCTTTGAGCGAAGCATTTCACGTGTAATTTTGTCTTGATAAAACTCGTTAATAATTATATCAACAAGCTCGTACTCTACATCAGCTTCTAGTAGTATCTCTTCTAATTCATCTTTGCTAAAAGTTATCTTTTTTTTAGGAGCGACTGTTTTTATAGCATCAACAGTTTTCTGAAGACTCTTTTTTATAAAACCTAACACTTAGATTCCTAATGCTTTTTTAATGTCACTTTCTATAAACTCCTCTTCAGTTGCACCTTGATAAAAATTTACAAGTTTTCCATTTTTATACATTGCCATGAGTGGAATACCAAAATCATTTCCTAAATTTAGTTCAGCTGCAACAGCATCTATTATTCTTGAATTTTCTGAAGAGTTTACAAGAGGGTAGTTTGCACCATTGTTATTTCTAAATTTTATGAGTTTTTTATTCTCTATATTATGTTCAACTGTTACACCTATAATTACTAAAGAGTCTTTGTATTTTTTTTGAAGTGAACTAAGATGAGAAGCTTCAGCACGACAAGGTGGACACCATGTCGCAAAAATATCTAAAATGAGGATCTTGTTTTTTGCATTTTTAATCTCAAAACCGTTGGATTCTTTGGTGAGAACATATTGAGTCTTATCTAACTCTGTTAGTACATATTCATTTGTTGATAAAATTTCATTTGCTTCTTGATTACTATTGGATTGTTCTGCATCTTTTGAACAAGATGTGAAAAATAGACCTAAAACGATAATAGAAGTGAGGAGGGAGAATTTTGACATTATAGGGAAACCTTTTGTTTTAATTTATGTAATTTGTGTAAAATACTTAAGAAATTATAGCAATTAAAGATTAAATATGACTCTGAGTAAAATTACTTTTAGAAAAAATAGTTTGAATAAAATAAAAAACTCTTCTAAACATAATAAGATGTATAAGAATTTTTTATTAAATAAAAAATTAATGCAGATAATGAAAGATTGTAAAGGAAAGAAAATCCTACTCTATTGTCCGATGGATTTTGAGGCAAATATTTCAAAACTTTTACACTCTTTGAGAAAAAATTCTGATATTTACATCCCATTTATGGTAGGAGAAAGTTTTAAGATGGTACCATTTAGATTACCACTGAAAGAAAGAAAATTTGGTATTTTTGAAGCGGGAAATACACTAAAAAATATAAATAAAATAGATATAGCCATTGTTCCTGCTGTAGGAGTAGATGGTAATTTACAAAGAGTTGGTTTTGGAAAAGGGATGTATGATCGTTTCTTTTCGAAGTTAAAAAAGAGACCATATATAATTTTTACACAACTAGAATTTTGTTACACTAAAGAGTTTGTATGTGATGATTATGATGTCGCATGTGATGTATTAGTTACTCCAAAAAAGAGTATTACTAAAATTAAGAAAAGAATAAGTAGGATATAAAAATGTTAGATGAAATGCTATTGGGTGGTGCGACAGCCATCGTTAGTGGTGTTACTGGTTTTTTTATCTCTAAAAAATTAACAAATGCAAATTTTGAAATATATGTTGAACAAGCAAAAGCAAAAGCAAGAGCTATTGAAAATGAAGCACAAACTCTCCTTGAACGTGCTCATTTAACTGCAAGAGATATTGAGAATCAAGCCCAAAAAAAGTTTGATAGTGCAAAATCTCGTGCAAAAGCTGATTTAAACCAAAGAGAAGATGAGCTAATACGTAAAGAACATATATTTGCAAGATATAAAGAAGATGAGGATAGTAGAATTAACTCTCAACAGAGTGCACTAAAAACATCTCAAGTTAATTTACAGAGAAATGAAAAATCATTAATATCGCTACAAAAAAAATATGAAATAAAGATAGATGAAGCAGTACATGCTATTGAGCATAGTGCAGGAATGACACAAGCAGAAGCAAAAATTATTTTGCTTGAAAAAGTAGAGGAAAAATCTCGAGGTGATATCGCTCATATTGTAAGAAAATATGAAAATGAAGCAAAAAATGAAGCACAAAAAAAAGCCAATTTTATACTGGCACAAGCGACAAGTCGTTTTGCTGGTGAATTTGCATCTGAAAGATTGACAAATTTAGTTCATTTAGAAAGTGATGAATTAAAAGGGCGTATTATTGGTAAAGAAGGGCGAAATATTAAAGCTCTTGAAAATTTACTTGGCGTTGATATTATTATAGATGATACACCTAATGCAATACTTGTGAGTAGTTTTAATCTTTACAGACGTGCCATAGCAACAAAGACTCTACAACTTCTTATTGAAGATGGGCGAATTCAGCCTGCTCGTATAGAAGAAATTTTTCAAAAAGTTTCTGATGAGTTTGAATCAAATATTCTTGCAGAGGGCGAAGAAATAGTCGCTAACTTAAGTATTGGTGTGATGCATCCTGAGTTGATGAAACTTATAGGTAGACTTAGATATCGTGCAAGTTATGGACAAAATGCTTTAGCTCATACATTAGAAGTGGCACATTTAGCTGCTACAATGGCAGCTGAAATGGGTGGAGATATTACACTTGCAAAACGAGCGGGTTTACTACATGACATAGGAAAATCATTAACACATGACCATGACGGGAACCATGTTGATTTAGGTGCACAAATATGTAATCGTTATAGTGAAAATGAAGTAGTTATTAATGCCATATATGCACATCATGGACAGCAAGAGATAAACTCTATAGAATGTGGAGCAGTTTGTGCTGCTGACGCTCTCTCCGCTGCACGACCAGGTGCACGACGTGAAGTCTTAGAGTCATTTTTAAAACGTGTTACCGAAATAGAAGAAATTGCATCTGCTCATACTGGTGTCAAACAAGCTTATGCTATAAATGCTGGTCGTGAAGTGAGAGTTATAGTCAATGCCACACTGATAAATGATGATGAATCAATATTAATGGCAAGAGAGATAGCTACAGGTATAGAAGAACGGGTTCAATATCCTGGAGAGATTAAGGTTAATGTCATTCGTGAGAGTAGGGCAGTGGAGTTTGCTAAATAGCAACTCCTAACCTATCTATTTTACAGATTTATCTATTGTGACTACAATAGCACCTCTTATGTCCCTCATTTTATACTTTATCGCATTATCAAGTGGGTATCTTTTGGCTATTGCTTGTTTAATATCTGTATTAATAATATTTCCATGACACTTTAAACATACTTTTTTATCAATAATAATTGGCTTGTAATATTTGTATTTATATGTATCTACTTGTTCAATTAAATATTTTGGTAATATAATATTTAACTCTTTCATTATCTGTAACATTTGTAAAATATGTAATTCATTTTTTTGTGGTGCATTTGCAGGACTTCTATACCTTTGACTAATGCGTTTTACACTTACTCCAATTGGTAATTTTGTATTGACTTTTTGTGTAAGAGCATATGCTTGGTTAGAACAAAATTCAAATGCATTTGATACTCCACCTTTTTGCATACTTTTTTTCATTTTACTTGAGAGTGTTTTAATAAGAAGACTTGATCCTCTCTCCCCCATTTTTATTATAGATTTTAACTGTGCATCTTTTTTACTGCTTGGTGCGGCTAAGAGCAAAGACGTACTTAGTCCAATAAATAATAATTTTTTAAAAAAAATCATCGCATAAACTCCTTATATTTAAATAATTATAGCAAGTCTTAGAATATTTTAATGCAATTTTGACTATAATCTCGTAATTTATTTTTGAGAGGGAGCTTTTCTATGCCAGAATTGTTTACGTTTTTCGGTCTTGTTACACACGATAAGACTTTTATCTATATTACACACATGGTTCTTTCAGCAGGTATTGCACTGCTTTTAGTAAAAGTTGCAATGAGTAACTTACAACTTGTTCCAAAAGGGACTCAAAATCTTATGGAAGCATATATTGATGGTGTATTAAAAATGGGAACTGATGTTATGGGTAAAGAGCCTGCTCGACGTTACCTTCCATTAGTTGCTACTATTGGTCTTTTTGTTGGTATAGCCAACTTAATTGGTGTTATTCCAGGTTTTGAAGCTCCAACTGCATTTTTAGAGATGCCTTTAACTCTCGCACTTGTTGTTTTTGTTTATTATAACTTTGAAGGTATTCGTCGTCAAGGTGTTGTAAAATATTTTAAACACTTTTTAGGTCCAGTTTGGTGGTTGTACTGGTTAATGTTTCCTATTGAAATTGTTTCTCATTTTTCACGTTTGGTTTCTCTCTCTTTTCGTTTGTTTGGTAATGTAAAAGGTGATGATATGTTTTTAATGGTAATTTTAATGCTTGCTCCATGGTTATTACCAATTATTCCATTTGCTCTTCTTACTTTTATGGCATTTTTACAAGCTTTTATCTTCATGATGCTTACATATGTTTATCTTGGTGGTGCTGTAGCTGTCGAAGACCACTAGGTCTTAAAAGTATGCAAAAAGATATTTATGATAAAATCATAAGTTTTTTGCAGGGAGCATCATGGGCAATTGTCCTTTTTGGTGCTCTCCTCACATTTAAACTTACTTTAGTGTTTGGTTTTATATTAGCACTCTTTTTTACACTCCTTTTTATAGTAATCTCTATGTTTCTTATCTTAACACTTGATGCTTTTTCTGTAAATAAAGAGAGACTCAACGAAGCAAAAAAACAGACAGAATTACTCGAAAAAATATACTCAAAACATACAAAATAACAGAGCTTAAAGTTTTAATTAGATAGAATAAGTAAATATTATTTACAATTTCAAGGAAATCTATGTTTGAAGTAGTTATAGGGCTTGAAGTCCATGTACAATTAAACACAAAAACTAAACTTTTTTGCTCATGTGCAACAAGTTTTAATCATAAACAAAATACAAATACTTGTCCTACTTGTTTAGCACTTCCTGGTGCTCTTCCAGTTTTAAATAAAGAGGTCGTACATAAGTCCATTATGTTAGGAACTGCTATTGATGCAACCATTAATAGAGAATCGTTTTTTGATAGAAAGTCTTATTTTTATCCAGATAGTCCATCAGCTTATCAAATTACACAATTATATACTCCGATAGTTGAACAAGGAAAATTGGAAATAAACTTTGAAGATGGAAGTAGTAAAACTATTCGTATTAATCGTGCTCACATTGAAGCTGATGCTGGAAAAAACATACATGATGGTGATATTTCAAAAGTAGATTTAAATCGTGCTGGAACACCACTTTTGGAAATAGTCTCCGAGCCAGATATGAGAAGTGCTGAAGAGGTAATACTCTATCTTAAAAAACTTCACTCAATTATTCGTTATTTAGATATTGGTGATGCAAATATGCAAGAGGGTTCATTCCGTGTTGATGTGAATGTTTCTATTCGACCAAAGGGTGATGAAAAACTTTATACACGTGTTGAAATAAAAAATATTAATAGTTTTAAATTTATTGAAAAAGCTATAGAACTAGAAGTAGCTCGTCAAAGTGAAGCATGGGAAGATGGTATTTATGAAGATGTTATCGCTCAAGAGACTCGTCTTTTTGATCAAACAAAACAAGAGACTCGTAGTATGCGTGGTAAAGAAGAAGCAGCAGATTACCGTTATTTTCCAGAACCAGATTTACTTAAAACTGTTGTAACTGATGAAATGTTAAAAAAATTTATTCAAATTCCAGAGCTTCCTGATGCAAAACGAATTAGGTTTTTAAAAGAGTATAGTATGAATGCTTATAATGCTATGGTGCTTACATCGAGCGTTGAAATGGCACATTTCTTTGAGGCAATGATGGATGAAGATGGTGTAAGTGCTAAAACAGCCACTTCATTGCTGACAGTGGAGCTTCAGGGTAGACTCAAAGGAGAATTAAATATATCAAATTCTCCAGTAAATGCAAAAAAACTTGGATTTTTAGCTAAGCGTGTGGATGATCAGAGTATCTCTGGTAAAGCAGCAAAAGAAGTACTCGATTATTTAATGGAAAAAGATGAAGATGTTGATAGTGTTATCGAGAATCTTGGTTTAAAACAAGTTACAGATACAGGTGCTATAGAAGCCATATGTGATGAGATTATCTCTGCAAATTCTCAAAAAGTAGAACAACTCAAAGCCGGAAAAGACAAGCTATTTGGTTTTTTTGTTGGACAAGTTATGAAAGCTAGTAAGGGGAGTGCAAATCCACAAGTGGTAAATGAGATACTCAAATCTAAACTAGGTTAGTATAATGATTCAAAAACTGATAATTGATGTTGCTTACCATTTAAATACATCAAAAAATTATCAGTTGAAGAAACTTTATTTTTACAATTTACTTGAAAATAATAGCTATAAATATAAAAAATATGTAGATCTTTTTATGGTAACACTAATTTTTATTAGTGTTGTTGTGCTTATTAGAGAAGTGAAACACCATGTAAATGATTATCTACTTTTTTTTAGTAACTATATTATTTCTATTATATTTTTTATTGAGTATATGTTGAGACTTTGGTTGAGCAGCAGTGTAAGTGAGATTATTGTTGAACAAGCAGAACATGATACATTTTTATTAAGAGAGATAAGACTTTCAAAGGCTTTAAAAAAAGTTCTTGACATAAAGCTTAATCATATTTTCTCTTTCAATGCAATTATAGATCTTTTAGCGGTACTTCCATTTTTTCATGAGTTAAGACTCCTTCGTATTTTTATTCTTTTTCGTGTTTTTAAGCTTTTTCGTTATGCAAAAAGTTTTCGAACTTTAGCATCTGTTCTAGCAAGTAAAAAGTTCGAATTTTTGACTCTTGCAATGTTTGCTTTCATTGTTATATTTGTTTCTTCTGTACTTATCTATGTCATGGAGGGAAATAATAAAAACTCACCTATTAATACAATGTATGAAGCGATATACTGGTCAATAGTGACAATTTCTACGGTTGGGTATGGTGATATGATACCTGTAACAAGTGAGGGACGATTTGTAGCAATGCTTGTCATTGTAGCTGGTGTTGCTGTTCTTGCTTTTACTACGTCTCTTGTTGTTTCTGCATTTACTGAAAAGCTTGATGAGATTAAAGAGATAAAAATTATAGAAGATATCTCAAAATTACATAAACTTTATCTTGTATGCGGGTATGAAAATGTTGCTAAAGAGGTTGTACGAAAGTTATTAAAAAATAAAGATAATAATATCATTATCATCGATAAAAATATTCAAAATGTAGTGGAAGCTAAAAGAGAAGGGCTTACCGCACTTAATTATGACCCTGGAAGTGTGGATAGTTATAAAAAACTTAATCTTGATTTTAAAAAACAGATTACATCTGTGTTATGTTTGCATGAGAATGATGTTGATAATGTTTACACAGCACTCACTTTGAAGTCAATAGACAAAAATATTAATATACTTTCTCTTTTAGTAGAGAGTTCAAATAGAAAGAAATTAAAGTTTGCGGGAATAGATACTATTGTATGTCCGCAAGAACTTATAGGACTCATTACACGAGAGATTGTTGGAAAACCTGTTGCTTTTGAAGTCATACATGAGCTTAGAAGTGAGGATGCACATGTGAAAATAGATGAAATTGCTGTCACGCAGAGAATTGTAGATAATTTTTCTACTATAGGTGAGCTTGGAAATGAAGAGTACAGAATTGTAGTCTTAGGACTTTTTAGAAATAAACAAGAACATTTTTATTTTAATCCTTTAGATAATACATTACTTGAAATAGGAGACTATATACTTGTGATTGGATATAGAGTATTTATTAAAGAATTTGAAAAATATCTTCTTACAAAGGTAAATAATGCTTAAAACGACGGCATTAATATTTGGTTTTAATAAATATTCTTTAGAAATTATTTCAAATGTTGATGGTAAATATAGAGATATAAAAATATTTTCTCAAAATGAAGAAAATATACAAAATGATAAATATGAAATAATACATTTTGATTTGAGTGATGAATGGGAATATATAGAAAATAATATAGATACAGAAAATTCAGTTGCTTTTTGTGTCTTAGAAGATATGGCAAAAAATATTTTTTTGACTATATCTTTACGTTCACATTTTGAACATCTTAAAATTATAGCAATTGCTTCAGATAAAGAAAATGCAAATAAATTGAGCATGGCTGGTGCAAATAAAGTAGTGCCTTTGGTGGAAACAACATCAGATATTATGGCAAATATGATTGAAAATCCAATTTCTAATACCGTTTTGCACTCTATACTTTATGAAGAGAGTAATTTAAAAATAGCACAGATAAAAATAGACGATGACAGCTATTTTCAAGATGAAAAACTCTCAAATATTGACTGGTCTCGATATAATGGCATCATTGTTTTATCAGTAATGCATGAGGATATGAGCAGTGAATTTATATACTCGTCAAAAGCGAGACATCATATTATAAAATCAGGCGATATCTTAGTTATAGTAGGATATGAAGAAGATATAGAAAATTTTGAAAAAATAATAGGGAGCAAAAGATATGTCAATTGGAGTGATTGGAGCTGGTAAATGGGGCAGTGCTTTAGCTTTTGCATTAAGTGAAATGAATGATGTTTATATAACATCAAGAAGAGTCAGAGATAGAAAAAATTTTGTATCTTTAGAAGAAGCTTTGGCATGTGAGTATCTTGTCATTACCGTACCTGCACAAGAAGTGAGAGGATGGTTAGAGAAGAATTTTAAATTTAACGGACAAAAAATTCTTGTTGCATCAAAAGGCATAGAAGCTTCGAGTGGAAAATTCTTAAATGAAATCTATGCTGAGCATGTCCCAAGTTCTCATATTGCTTTTTTATCAGGTCCATCTTTTGCCATTGAAGTGATGAAATCTTTACCAACAGCACTTGTTGTAAATGCACTCCATGAACCAATTGCTTTAGAGTTTGCAGGATTATTCCCATCCTTTATAAAAGCATATACTTCTACTGATGTTATAGGTGCAGAAATAGCGGGTGCATATAAAAATGTCATTGCTATTGCTGCTGGAATATGTGAAGGCTTGTCACTTGGAAAAAATGCGGCAGCAGCACTCATCTCACGCGGTCTTGTTGAGATGGAGCGTTTTGGCGTGGCTTATGGAGCAAGAAGTGATACTTTTATGGGACTTGGGGGAGCAGGAGATCTTTTTTTAACAGCATCTTCTTCTATGAGTCGAAATTTTCGTGTTGGTCTTGGACTCGCAGAAGGAAAAACGCAAGAGGAAATTTTAAAAGAGTTGGGAGAAGTGGCAGAGGGGATAGGAACATGCTATGCCATTAAAGAACTTTCTTTGCAAAACAATTTATATCTCCCTATAGCACAAGAGGTTTATGCAATGCTTGAGGGGAAAAATCCACAACACTCTTTGCATGATTTACTAGCATATTAAAGGCGGCAGATGACAAAGCAGGTTCAAAATATACTTATAGCGATTATTGTAGGGAGTGTAATATTTATACTTTCTAAGAGTTTTTTTGATGATACTCAGAGTAGACTGCTTGGTTTGATATTTTTTCTTGTAACACTTTGGAGTAATGAAGCTCTTCCTTTAGGTGTTGTCTCTCTTTTACCTATTGTGCTTTTTCCTGTATTTGGTCTGCTCAATACAAAAGATACGGCGTTGAACTATGCAAATCCTATCATTTTTCTTTTTTTAGGGGGTTTTTTACTTGCTATCGCAGTAGAAAAGACAAGATTACATATTTATATAGCCGATAAAATTTTAAATTTTTTTCCAGCAACCCCGAGAGGTGTGATATTTTCTTTAGCGACTACGTCAGCTCTTTTAAGCTCTATTCTTTCAAATACAACAACAACTCTTTTACTTGTCTCCATAGCGATCTTTTTAACAGAAAATATTAAATTGAAGATGCGATTTACATTGGCTATTGCTTATGGTGCAAGTGTAGGCGGTATTTTAACACCTATTGGTACACCTCCAAATCTGATTTTACTTGGGCTTATGCAAGAAAAATCTATGGAAATCATTCCATTTTTTAAATGGATTTGGATGGTGTCGCCTCTTGTTGTTATGATGATACTCTCTGTTGGTTCTTTGCTCTCCCTAGGTGTCAAAAATGTGGAAATTACACGAGTGCCACAGTTAATACCATTAACAAAAATACAAAAGAAAGTTCTTTCTGTTTTAGCGATATTGGTGATTTTATTGCTTGTAAATTCTCCTATTCAACCCTACTGGAATGGTTTAGGTTTAAGTGAAAGTTCTGTTTTACTGAGTTTTGGTCTTCTTCTTTTTATGCCACCTTTTTCTATTCTTGAGTGGAAAAAAGATACGTATAAAGTTCCTTATGAAATTATGTTCTTATTCGGAGCTGGATTTTCTATTGCCAAAGCATTTGCAGCAGTTGGTCTCGCTGATGCAACAGCATCTTATCTTTTAGCTATGACAAACCTTTCCCCGATACTTCTCCTTTTGAGTGTAGCAACTTTAGTAACTTTTACCACAGAAATTACTTCAAATACAGCACTTACCGCCATAATATTACCAGTCATATATGCTATATCTGAGCAATCTGGTATCAATACTACGCTTTTTATGATGGTGGCAACACTCTGTGCAAGTTATGCGTTTATGCTTCCAATAGCAACTGGTCCAAATGCTATAGCTATGAGTAGTGGAGCGGTTAATGTGGTTGATATGCTACGATATGGAATAGTGCTTAACATTTTAGGCATATTTTTTATAGTGATGCTAGCTGAGTATCTCTTCAAGATAGCATTATGATAAAATTGCCTGAGAAAATAAAGGATTAATAATGATTGTTCATATAGTGATGATTAAGTTTAAAGAGCAAAACAAAGCGACAAATATGCAAAGGGTGAAGTTGGAACTACAAAATCTTAAAAATTTGATAGATGAGTTAAAGTTTATGGAAGTCGGTATCAATTTTGACGACTCCCAAAGAGCCTTTGATATGTCTTTGTATTCTAAGTTTGATACAAAAGAAGACTTGAACATTTATGCTGTGCATAAAGAGCATCTCAAAGTCGTGGAGTTTATAAAAAGCACTGCACTAGAGACAAAAGTGGTTGATTATGAATTGTAACATTACTTAAACTGCACATTTTCATATCTATCATATAACCACTCAGCAACTGCTTGTTTTTCATCTTCGTGGAGTTTCCCTTTAAGCGATGGCATTACTCCATACTGCTCAATTGCTCCAGAGTTGCACATACTGTTGTCCAGATTAGGGTTTACAATGTAATCTTTTACAAAAAGAATGAAAAGATAACGATCAACATCCTCCTCCTCATCAGTTGTTTTTATATTTTCTTTTAAACGTGCTGAAACTTCGACCATTGGTGGAGCAGCCAGAGTTTTGAAGTGTGAGAGAGTATATTTTACACTCATCATTTCAACATGACAGGCCATACAATTTTTTTTGTATACTTGATACCCATCAGCTGCAAATATTGATGTACTTAGAAAAAGTACGGTTAGTAATAAATACTTCATAATTACCCTTTTTTAATTTTTATTAGTATAACCTCCTTGTGTTAAGAGAATGTTAATATTGTTAAATAAGAAAGACGTTAAAATTACACTCAAAATTAAAATTATCAAGGTCGTGCAATGTTAATGACAATAGTAGGTATATATACATTATATGTACTCGTTTCAATCTATATAAGTGTAATGCAGATAGGTTACATTAATCAGGCAAAAATAAAGCCTGCAGTTTTACTCAATGCCGGAGAGTTCTTAAAGGCTGGAAACTATGCAGTTGCAAAAGAGAAAATGAATCTATTAAGCTCTTTTATTAATTATCTGTTTTTTATCGCATGGATGGGATTTGGTATAGCATGGCTCCAAGAGAGTCTTGTTATGAGTAATGATGTCTTATATAATATTGCTATTGTAATGGGATTTGTATTGATTAACTCTCTTCTTTCTCTTCCTTTTTCTTATTATGAAAAATTTATTTTAGATAAAGAGTTTGGTTTTAATAAGTCTACTTTTTCTTTATGGATTAAAGATACATTAATCTCGTTTGTAATGACATTGTTCTTTGGCTCTTTAGTAGTTTGGGGTATTTATGAAATTATTACTCATTTTACTCTTTGGTGGCTATGGAGCTTTCTTTTTATATTTGGGGTTGTCATATTGATAAATATGCTCTACCCAGCTTTTCGAGCTACTTTTTTTGATAAACTCACACCACTTAAAGATGAAAATTTGGATACAGAGATAAAAAGATTGATGGATAAGACAGGTTTTATTAGCTCGGGTGTGTTTGTAAGCGATGCAAGTAAACGTGATGCCAGGTTGAATGCTTACTTTGGTGGCTTTGGAAAAGCTAAACGTGTAGTTCTCTTTGACACTTTGATAGAAAAATTGACAACAAAAGAACTTTTAGCTGTTTTAGGGCATGAGCTTGGACATTTTGCACATGGTGATATATATAAAAATATCGCTTTAGTAGGTACCATGCTCTTTGTGATGTTTGCTTTGTTTGGTAATTTACCTCAAGAGTTATATTTAGAGATGGGATTGAGCAGTTCGCCTTATGTACTAATGATTTTACTAATGCTTTTCATGCCTGTATTAGGTTTTGTAATGATGCCAATAATGGGTATAGTCAGCCGTCATAATGAGTATGAAGCAGATAAAATGGGAAGTGAACTTGGTGGAAAAACAGGTGCTATAGAATTAGCCAATGCACTAAAAAAATTAGTCACAGAGAATAAATCTTTTCCACTTTCTCATCCTCTGTACATATTTTTTCATTATACACATCCTCCTGTTTTAGAGCGTCTTAAAGAACTTGGTGTAGATGTAGGAAAAAATGATAAAAGTTCATTAGAGGGTGCATGTCTAGCAGATATATAGTTAAAGAGCTTCTAAAGGAGATAACAAAAACTCTTAGTCCTCATATAGAAAGAGCACCGCGTGAAGCACAACTTTTATTGATGGCGCATCTTAATGTAGATGAGCTCTGGTTTATTACTAACCAAAATGCTATAGTCAATAATGTTGAAAATCTTTATGCATGGGTACAAAGAAGAGTAGAAAATGAGCCTTTGGAATATATACTAAATTCTGTCAGTTTTTATTCTGAAGAGTTTTTTATAAACCAAGATGCTTTGATTCCTCGTCCTGAAACAGAACTTCTAATAGATGAAGTTATCAAAAATTATCCTAATAAAAATGATATTTTGAGTTTTGTTGAAGTTGGTGTTGGAAGTGGAATCATCTCTATAATGTTAGCAAAACATTTTGTTAATGCTAAATTTATTGCTATTGATATCTCTGCAGCAGCACTGGGTGTTGCTAAAAAAAATATTATAAAATTTGGATTAGAAAGTAGAATAGAGTTACGATTAGGTTCACTTTTAGATAATGTGCAAGAATCTATTGATTATCTTGTTTCAAACCCTCCTTACATACAAAATGGTCTAAAACTTGAAAATAATCTCTCATATGAGCCTCAAAATGCTTTATTTGGAGGAGAAGTTGGTGATGAAATCATTAAAAAACTTCTTGATGAAGTCTTAAAACAAAATATTAAATTTTTTAGCTGTGAGATAGGTTATGACCAAAAGGATAAAATACAAAGATATTTAGAAAATAAAAATTATATAAGTTTAAAATTCTACAAAGACTACAGTAGTTTTGAGAGAGGTTTTACACTAAAGGCACAAGGTTGAAACGAAATATTTATATGGATTTCAGTTACTTTCTAGTTTTAGCTGCTACTTTTGGCGCCGTTGTTGTTCTTGGTGCTATCGTTGCACCAGTTATTTTTCATACAGATAAGATTTTATATGAGATACTTTTAGATAATTATAATGCTGGTATTATCATGGGAGAAATTTTTCATCGTTTTTCTTACTGGATATATTTTTTAGCAGCATATGTTTTTATATATGAATCAATACGATACAAAACAGGTGAGAGAGATGCTATAGTCTTTGCATCTGCGATAACAGTCCTTTTTACATCTTTAATGTTTAGTGCTGTCTATGCACCGGAAATATTGGCTATGCAGGCTATGGGTGCAGAAGCAACACAAAGTGATACCTTTGATAATATTCATATTGCAAGTGAGATAGATTTTAAAATATTGGCAGTTGCTCTTATGGTACTTTTTATAAGAAGACTTATGACTCTTCGCATTGGCAAATAGTTACTGTTTTGAGATGTCTTTAGATGCTAGATAGGCACTAGCCCATGCCCAAGCAAAATTATAACCACCCCGTTTGCCAAGAACATCAACAACTTCACCACAAAAATATAAATTTTCTTTTTTTAGAGACATCATTGTCTTCTCATCTATCTCAGTAGTATCAATACCACCACCACTCACTTCAGCATGACGAAAACCATGAGTGTCATTTACTTCAAAACGCCAATCTAAAATTTTATGTGCTATTTTTTTTGCAAGTTTCATTTGTATTTGCTGTGCACTTAAAGAATGTTGAAGTTTTAACTCTTCTACTAATCCATTGGCTATTTTTAGAGGTAAGAGACCAACAAGTATATCAAGCAGAGTAAATAGAGGAAAGTTTTGTGCAATTTTATAGATATGATTTGATAATTTCTGCATAGTAAACTGAGGAAGAAGATTTAAAGAGATATCAACTGCTTGGTGGTTTATAAGAGAGATACTAGCACTTTGAGATATATCTAAAATTGCAAATCCTGAAACTCCATAAGAGGTAAAAAGCACATCACCATTGACACTTATCTCTTTGATACTATTAAGAAGCAGTGTTACTTGTGCATTTATTTTACTGCCACTCATTTTTGTTGCAATTTTAGAATCTAAATGAAGCTGTACAAGACTAGGGTATGCAGGTACAATAGTATGTCCAAACTCTTTTGCAAATACTTCTCCATCACAATTTCCTCCAAGATGTTGGGCTGCTCTTGAACCTGTTGCTATAATAATGCTGTCATATTTTTCAAACAAGGCTTTTACATCTGTTATCTTCGTTTCGTTGTAAAACACAACACCAAGTGTTTGTGCATACTCTTGAAATATTTTAACAACACTTTTTGCCTCATTACTCATAGGGTAGGCTCGTCCATCATCAAGAACATCGAGTAAGAGACCTATTTCAGAGCAAAATTTATGAAACTCTTCAAAACCAAATGTTTCAAGAGCATACTTTACAAAAGAAGGGTTATCTGAAAAGTAATCATTTTGATGTAGGTTTTTATTTGAAATATTACAGCGTCCATTTCCAGAGACTAAAATTTTTTTTGCAGGTTTGGTATTTTGCTCATATATATCTACTTTAATACCAGCTTTTGCACACAAAATAGCAGACATAAGGCCACTAGCACCAGCACCTACTATAGCTATTTTTTTATTCATTAAAGTGTCACAATTTTAGCACCATACCCACCTAAATGTGGAGGAGCATCTTCAAATTTTTTTACACTTGGGTGAGCTATTAAGAAGTTTTTAACAGCATAAGAGAGTTTTCCAGTGCCTATACCATGATAAACTATGACTTCATCCCAACCATTTATAAGAGCATCGTTTAAAAATTTATCAAGAACCTCACATGCTTCATCTGCACGCAAACCATGTAAATCACATTTAAGACCGGCTCTTTTTTCAACATTAAGTTTTACATCTGTGCGAGGTTTTTGTTTTATAATCTGAGTATGTGTTAGGTGTTGTGTTTTAACTCTAACTTTTATGCCATCCATCTCTACAGTTGCCTCTTTATCGCCTTTTATAGATATGACAATACCTTTTTGCGAATGATATTTTACCTTATCTCCCACTTTAAATATAACATCTCTTTTTAAAAGTGACTGTTCTTTTTGAGGAAGTTCTTTTTTTGCTTTGTTCATAGCTCTATGAATAGATTGTGAGTCATTTGCTTTTGCTGCTGCCTTGGCTTGGGAAATTGCTACATCATAGGAGCGCTTAAGTGCTGCTTTTTGCTCTTGAAGTTCTATGAGTTGTGATTCACGCAACTCTTTAAGGTGAAGTTCTTTATGCTTTAAATCCTCTAACTTCTCATCAACAAGCTGATGCTTGTGTTTAAGTTCTCTTTCTAGTTGTGAGCCACGCTCTATAAGTAAGGAGAGTTTTTCAGAGTTGTCACCATATACTTTTTTTGCTTCATTGACAATATGATTGTTAATACCGTAGCGTGAGGCTGTCTCAAAAGCATAAGATTTCCCTATGATACCCTGCATAAACTCATAGGTTGGTTTTCTCTGTTCTTCATCATATATTGCTGCCATAAGTTCAACATCATCTCTATCGGCCATAAGTGCAGCGAGACGTTTATGGTGTGTTGTAACGACAACTTTTTGTCCTCGTTTAATTAAATCATCAAGAATAACTTTAAAAAGGGCAGCAGCTTCGTCACTATCTGTTCCTAATTCTATTTCATCTACACCTACAAGTGCTGATGTTTCTTTAAAAATACGAGAAAATTCCTGCATGCGTCCTGCAAAAGTTGATATATCATTTTTTACATTTTGAGGATCATCTATAATGGAGAGAATACTTTTAAAATTTCCTATATGAGATTTTTCTTTATTGAGCTTCATTGGAATAATATACTTTGCCATAAATGCTGATGAGAGTATGGATTTAAGGAGCATTGTTTTTCCACCAGCATTAACACCGGTAATCATTAATATCTTTTTTGAAAAATTTACATGAATTGGTTTTGCATTGTGTAGGGCTGGGTGAACAAAGCTATTTAAGACTATATGAGTATCTTTTTGGCTCTTTATTATTTGCATATTTTTACTTTTAGCAAATAAAACACGAGCTTGGTAATTGTCAAATTTTGTAAACTCTTTGTCTATAAAGTTTATAAAAGCTTGTAGCTCTGCGAGTTTAGCAGAGAATTCTTTGGCATATGTGTAGAAAATAGCCTCTCTCTCTTGTTCTATAAAACGAATTTTCTCTTTTGATTTAAGAATAGTATCGGGAGAGACAAAGAAAAAACCACCACTAGAACGACCAACAACTGCTCCTTTGAGCACATGGTTGAATCCACCCCGCACTAAAAGACAATCTTCATTATTTACAAAGTGTATTTGTGTATCTATAAGATACCCGGCAAGCTTAGAGCTTCCCATCATTCTTTTAATGATTCCAGTCATATCACTTTTATGCTCTTTAATCCTTGCACTCAAAGAAAAAAGTGTCTCATCAAGATTTTCTTCAAACATACCATTATGCGTAAAATACTTTTCAACTTCTGTGAATTTTTCTGGTATGTCAAACTTAGACATCCATTCACCAATAATACCATCAAGATTACGATTTTTAAAATAACGGAAATAGCGAACCACTTTTACTAGTTCAAATATTTGTTCAAAATTTAAAACACCCTGTTTTTTTAAATGGTTTTTAATAGTTGTGAAGTCGGAAATTTTTGGAGGTTCTTTGAATTCAAGAGCATCAAGAGCTTTGATGTAGCGAAAATGAAGCTCCTGATCACCTTCTATATATAAACGGTTTTCTCGTGAAAAAAAGCTTTGAAACTCTTCTATATGTTGAACTAAGTCAAGCTGAGTTATGAGTAACTCTAGCTTGTTTTTATTCTGTTCTACTCGCATTGAGATGCACTAATCATCTCTGAGTAGTTGGGAGTGTTTTCTCTACCTATAAATGTATATGTGCCCACACTTAAAGAGTAGTTTGTTGAATTAATATCTTTTTTATTGCACTTGATAGTTTTACCCTGTTGAAACTTTAGTACTCTATCAAGCATCTTTTGATTTTCTTGTTTGGTGTACTGGTTATACATAACAGCTATTGCCATAATAGAGAGTATAACGGTTGCGATACTTATTTTCTGTGAGTTATCAAATTCTGTAAAGTAGTGTAGGGCTAAAAAGAAAAATCCTAAAACAATAAGACCAATTATAAATGCCATTAAAGTGTTCCTCTTATTTGATATGTAATATCACCCGCACCAAAGCCTATAATAAGACCTTTATTTAGAATTTGTAAATCTTTTTTATCTTTAATAACTGTCAAATGATTTTTTGAACGACTAATAGTATCTGCCATTGTAAGGTTATATTCTTTAAATTTTTCTATAAAATCTATCTCACGCGGTGCTTCTCCTGCTGGCCATACAGGAAGGATAATGAGTTCTTCAACACCTTCAAAACATTTTATAAAAGCATCTAGATTATCTATGGTACGAGAATATTTATGTGGTTGCCAGATAGCTGTTATTTTATCAAAACCTTTTAGGCTTGCATACTCTTTTACTGACTCAAATGTTGCTTTTATCTCTGTTGGATGATGACCATAATCATCTATAATTACACTATCTTTTTCAAATCCAACAATATCAAAACGTTTTTTAATACCTTTAAAGTTGAGAATTTTTTCTCTTATCTCTTCAATTTGCATTGACTCTTTTGCGGCTAATATTGCTAAAGATGCATCAAGAGCAATATGTTTTCCAAAACCCCAAACATCAAAACTACCAAAATCTTTTAGAGTAAATCTTGTGTGAGGTTCATTGTCAATGAGTACATATGTTATATCTTTTATATCTTGACTTGGGTAAAGCCAGTTTGCTTCAATTTCACTAACTAAAGAAGCCAAAAAAGGATCTTCAGCATTAAGAACCTTATGTGGAGCAGAGTTGATAAAGGTTCTGTAAGAGTCATAAAAACGTTCATAATTATAATCATAATGTTCCATATGCTCAGGTTCAGCATTAACAACAATAGCACAGTAAGGATTGGAATTTATAAAACTTCCATCACTCTCATCTGCTTCAAAAAGCATAACATCAGTATGAGCATCATAACGTACATTTGAGCCAAAGGCTTTAGACTCTGCACCTATAATAGCTGAACCACTCATAATAGATGTTAAAATTGCAGTTGTTGTACTTTTTCCATGTGCACCTGCTACAGAGTAAACTTGCCTATCATCAAGTATTTTTAAGAGAGCTTCTCTTCGTGCAAGTACTTCAATATTTTTTTCTTTAGCTGCAATTATTTCTGGATTGTCTGGTCTTATAATCGCGGAATGAACAACAAGATCTTGATTATTAATAGCTTGAGCAGAGTGAGGTATTATAATATTTATGCCAAGTTCACAAAGTTTTTTAGTAATAAATGTGTCTTTAATGTCTGAACCACTTACCTCATGACCTTTAAAATGCATATATTGTGCAAGACCTGAGATACCAATTCCACCAATTCCAATAAAGTGTATTTTCATTATTTACTTCCCTTCGCTTTGGGACTTATGGAGCAATTCTTGTGCCTCTTTTGTAAATTCACTTATATAAAAGGTTCCTCTGTTTTGAGTACCCTCCAAATCTGCTATCTGATCTATAAAATCGTCCAAATGCAAATTTTCTGAAGCTGCAATCCAATGAAATTTTAGGGCAGTACTAAATTTTTCATCATTACTTAAACCACTTAGTACTTCAAATAGAGCAGCTGCATCTTTTTTTTCACCAGCAGAATAGTGTTCTACTGCATATTCATAGAGTGCACGAAGGGTTGCAAAGTCTTGTACTTCATTCATATCCATTTTTCTGTGTAATTCTAAAGTCTTTGTTAAGTTTTCAAGAGCCAAATCAAGGATATTTGCATAAAATCCAGCGAGTCTCTCTTCATCGAAAAGTTCATGAGCTTCTGTTTCAAGTACATATAAAGATGCTATATCCATGTTTGTCTGTGCTTGTAAAATTTTTGTTTTTAATTCATCTTGTTTATTCACTAAGAGCCTCCTTAATTCTTTGTAATGCATTTCTTGTTTTTTCTGGACTCTCAACTAATGCAATTCTTATAAAGTTAATACCAGGATTTACACCATGAGAGTCCTCTCTTGCTAAAAATTCTCCAGGAAGTACTTTTACATTATATTGCTTATAAAGTTTTTTAGTAAACTCTAGTGTATTATCAATTTGCAACCAGAGATAAAATGTTGCATTTGGAGTTTCAATATTTAAAATCTCTTTGGCTATTTGAAAATTTTCTTTATATATTGTACGAGAAGCCATTACATGTTCTTCTTCACACCATGCTTCTGCTGCTGCACTTTGAAGTGGCAGAGGAGAAGCACAACCAATGTATGTCCTGTATTTTATATACTCATTTAATATTTTTTTGTCACCTGCGATAAAGCCTGAACGAAGGCCAGGAGCTGAAGAACGTTTAGAAATAGAATTAACAACGAGTATATTTTTAAAACTATCATTTCCTATGTGCTTAGAGGCTTCAAGTAGAGATGGTGTTGGTTTATCTGTATATATTTCACTATAGCACTCATCGTTTATAAGTACAAAATCATATTTTAAAGCGAGCTTGACCCATTCACTTAACTCTTCAATGCTCAGTGTGGAAGCGGTTGGATTGTTTGGAAAATTAAGAATGACTAAATGACAAGAACTTAAAACATCTTCATCAATAGATGGTTTAAAATTATTTTCATTAGTTAGGTTTATATGAATGATTTTAGAACTTGTTGCAATTGCTGCACCTTCATAGATTTGATAAAAAGGGTTTGTGTAAGCAATAACAGGATTTTTTGTATCAAAAAGAAGGAATTGAGGAAAATTAAAAAGCACTTCACGAGTACCAAAAGTTGGTATTAACTCTTCATCATCCAGTTCTATAAAAAATCTGCGTGAGACAAATGTTTTAATGGCATTGCGTAGATTTGTTTCTCCTGAAGTTTTAGGGTATTTTTTTAATAAAGATGTACTTTGCGATAAAGATTCTTGAATGAAACTTGGAGTCTCAAATTGAGGTTCTCCTATGGTTAGTATAGCTGGTGAATAATCTGGATTAGGTGTTATGTTTTTTAGTAAATCGTTTAGTTTTTCAAATGGATAAGGTTCAAAATTCATTATTTTCACTTCATTGTTAGTTAGTGAAATTATATCCAAAAAAGATTTAGATAAGTTGAGAACTAAGAAACGATTCTATATCCGACTCCATATATGCTCTCTAAAGAATTTTTTGGTAGTTTTTTTCTTAATTTTGAAACTAATTTTCTAATATTTTGTGCATCTATAAGCTCATCTAAAGTGTTAAAATATTCTACAATGTTTTCATTAGAGTAAATTCTTCCAACCTGTGTTGTTAACTGCTGTAAAAAGATAATTTCAAATTTTGTAAGATAGATATTTTCTGTATTATAAATCAGTAGTTTTGTTTCTCTGTTGTAAGTGAGGTTTTGATCAAGATTAATTTCGATTTGATTAAAATTACTTTTTTGAGTACTGTTTTGATTTTTAGTGATTTTTAAAAGTACACTTAAAAGTTCTTGATAGTCTATGGGCTTTTTTATAAACTGCTCTATTCCTAAATTAATAAGTGGCAATAAATATTCTACTTCATCATGGGCGGATAATACTATAACAATTTGGTTTTGTTTGAGTTCATAAATCTTTTCTGTTAGAAGTATACCATCCATTTTTGGCATACGAATATCTGTGATTACAATATCATATGCTTTTGAATTTTCTACAGATTTTTTATATGCTGTTAATGCTTCTTCGCCATTTTCTGCACTATCAATCTTTTTAAAGAAATTTTTTAAAATTTCTGTTGTATTTACTCGTAACTCTTCATGGTCTTCGACGAAGAGTAAAGAGAGTCCTTTTGTGTATTGTAGCAGTTCTTTTGAGTCAATCATTTATGGTTACTTCAACTTTACTTATTTTTTTTGATAGTATATCAGTTATAAAAAATTAATTCAATAAAAATTGATATAATGACATCGAAATTTTAAAATACACTTATAAAAAGAGTAAAAATGAATATTATAATTAATGGCCAAGAAAAAGAAATACAAGCAAATGCAACACTTCAAGAGGTTTTAGTATCACTCTCTTTAGACGACAAGGTCATGGCTGCTGCTGTTAATATGGAAATAGTAAAGCAAGATAGTTGGAGTCGGTATTTGCTTAAAGAAAATGATAAGCTAGAACTGCTTGATTTTGTTGGTGGTGGGTGATTTTTCACACTCTATAGTAACTACAGCAATAGCATACTCACCATCATGTGTTATTGATAAACTTACATCTAAAATATTAAATTGTTTTACTATTTTTTTACAAAGAGCTAGTTTTGGTGCTCCCTTATTTGTTTTATATATTTTTAAATCATGAAAAGTGCATGTGCTTCCAATGCCTACACCAAGTGCTTTAGAAAAAGCCTCCTTAACTGCCCAAAAACCTGCTGCAGTTTTATAATTTTTAACAAGTTCTATTTCTTCAGAGGATAAAAATTTTTGAAGCCCCTTTATCTTAAACCTTTGCATCAGCCTTTGCATTCTCGAAATTTTAATTATATCTACACCAATCATTTTATTGTTAAAACCTTTACCTCTTTATATATGAAATAAATTATAACACAAGTTTTAGTCTTATTTGTAAATCTTATATTTTTGTGCTACAATATTGCAAAGATAAATATGGAAAAAGCCTACCTTGTTGTGAAGCAAGTTCGGAAAGTTATGGGTCTTATTTTACAAGATCGCCAGACTGCCAATGTGTTTAACACATTTCTTTCTTTATCAATAATGCCAAAATTTACTATTAAGTCTAAATTGCTTACACAGTATTATCCACTCTCCTCAAGCTTAGAGGAGTTAGATCTTTTTGGATTGAGTTAAATTTTAGAGTTGATAAAGAGTTGCATCTCTTGAACTATCTCTTGGATGCTTCCCTCTCCAGAGATGACATGTAAAAGTTTTTTTTTCTTATAAAAATCTTGTATTTCTACTAATGGCTCAATGTAAACTTTCATACGATTGTTAAAAACCTCATTATTATCATCAGTACCACGAGCACGACCAAGAACTCTGTTCTTTGCCGTTTCTTCACTTACTTCTACTTCTATGACATTTGAGAGTTTTAATTGGGGGTCATTGTCTAAATATTTATCAAGTGCTGTAAGTTGTTCCATACTTCTTGGGTAACCATCAAGGATTATTATATCTGTAGGAGCATTTTTAATCGCATCAGTAATAGTTTCAATTGCGATACTAATAGGAACAATAAGACCTTTGGAAATGTAATTATTAATTTCGTTACCCAGTTCACTTCCTGATGCTACTGCAGCTCTTAACATGTCCCCCGTAGAGTAGTGGGTAATGTTCTCGTTAGTTTGTGCAATTAACTCTGCGTCAGTCGTCTTGCCAGAGCCAGGAGCTCCAATAATGAGAAATAGCTTTTTCATTACTTTTGTTCGCGAAGTCTAATATGAAGGTCACGAAGTTGTGTACTATCAACTTTACTTGGTGCTTTAGTAAGTACACAAGAGGCTTTTTGTGTTTTAGGAAAAGCAATTACATCACGGATACTAGACTTTTTTGTAAGAAGCATAATAAGTCTATCAAAACCAAGAGCAAAACCACCATGTGGAGGTGCACCAAACTGAAGAGCATCAAGTAAGAAACCAAATTTCTCTTGTGCTTCTTCTTCGGAGATGCCAAGCAGTTTAAAAACCTCATTTTGTACATCTTCTTTATGAATACGAATAGATCCACCACCAAGTTCTGTACCATTAAGTACAATATCATAAGCGATAGATTCTATTTCCTCTGGATCCTCTTTATTTGTGTCTTTTGGCATTGTAAATGGGTGGTGTAAAGCTTTTATCCGTCCATCTTCTACTTCAAACATTGGAAAATCAACAACCCATACAAATTCAAAAGCATTTTCGTCTACAAGATTCATTTTTTCATGTTCTGCAATGAAATTTCTAAAACGACCCATATAGTCTAAAACTACTTTTTTCTCGCCAGCACCAAAGAAGACTACATCACCAACTTCAAGTTGTGTTGTCTTTATGATAAGTTCGATATCCTCTTCACTGAAAAATTTCACAAGAGGACCTTTAAGGCCATCCTCTTTCATTTGAAAATACCCAAGACCATGTGCTCCAAATTTACGAACAAAATCTTCAAAACCTTTCATTTCACGTTTAGAAAAGACTAAGTCAGCACCAGGAACTCTTAGAGCTTTGATACGGTTCTTTTTAGGGTCTTTTGCAATATTTGTAAAAATTTCATTATCACAACGACTAAAGATATCAATAACATCTACCATTTTGAGGCCATATCTTAAATCTGGTTTATCTGAACCATACCACTCCATGGCATTATTAAAAGTGATACGATTAAATGGAGGTTTAATGTTGACATCTGCCGCACTAAACATAGCAAGAAGCAATTCTTCTGCTATTTTTATGACATCTTCTTGATTACAAAAGCTCATTTCAACATCTATTTGAGTAAATTCTGGTTGTCTATCAGCTCTTAAATCTTCATCTCGGAAACATTTTGCTATTTGAAAATAACGATCAAATCCACCAATCATTAAAAGTTGTTTGAATAGTTGAGGAGATTGAGGTAATGCATAAAATTCACCATTATGCACACGAGATGGGACTAAATAATCTCGTGCACCTTCTGGAGTTGATTTTGTAAGAATGGGAGTTTCTACTTCTAAAAATCCATTTGCATCAAGAATATTTCTTGCAGCAATAGCAATTTTTGAACGAAGGCGAAAAACATTGTACAAATCTGGGTCGCGAAGTTCTAAGTATCTATACTTTAAAGTAGTCTCTTCACCAACTTTTTTATCGCCAATGACAAATGGAAGTGCTGCTGATTTATTTTCAATGATAAGTTCATCTACTATAATTTCAATTGCACCTGTTTTAAGACGTGGATTTGTTAGACCTTCTCCACGTGTACGTACTTTACCTTTAGCAATGAGAACATATTCATCTCTTACATCATTAGCAATTTTATGTGCCGTTTTGCTATCTTCAGGATCGCATGTTAGTTGAATAAGACCAGTTTTATCACGTAAGTCTATAAAAATAACTCCACCATGGTCACGGTAGCTGTTTGCCCAACCAGTAAGAACTACGTCCTCGCCTACATTTTTTTCGCTTAAATCTGTACAGTAATGACTTCTCATATATATAGAGTCCTAATAAAATATTTTCGCGATTATATCTAAACTTGGCTTAGATAGGAAATAAATCATTTTTTTTCCTTATAGAAAGTAGCATAACAAGAATGAGTGAACAGAGTGTCGTTATAAATATAATAGTGTACCCCGTTGGTAAATCATACTGATATGACACAACAAGAGCAAAAAGTATGGCAAGAGAACCAAAAACTGTTGCAAAAGTAAATGGTTTAAATTTTGTCTGCATTATTCCCGCATATGAAGGGGCTATGAGTAGAGAAAAAACCACTAGTACTCCCGCTGATTGAACAGATGATGTTACTGTTACAGCCAACATTAAAAAAAATAAAAATTCTTTTTTTATTCCTTGCAGGCGAGGGTAGATGAAAAACATCACGACTCCCACAAAACAATATATAGCTAAATCTTTATATAAATCTTCACTTGAAGTAAACAAAATATCAGCAGCACTGAGTTTTGAGAAGAGTTCTGTTCCCTCTGCACTTTGTGCTAAAATAAGCATAATGGAGGATATGCCCAAAGCATATAAAAGTCCTATGAACGCTTCAATTTTTTCTACTTTTTTTGTTGCCCATGTAATGATGAGCGCACCAAAAATTGCAAAAAGAAGTGTCATCACACTTTGATACTCACCATCCATAAACGCAATGCTTATTGCCATTCCACTCGCTGCAATTTGTCCTATGGCTAAATCTGTAAAAATAACACCGCGTTTAATAATTTCAATACCAAAAACAGTATGAATAAAGACTAAAGCGATAGCCAGAACAAAAGCTGGCCATAACAACTCTACTATTTGCATATGCTGCTCGCAATGTTGTTGTAAAACCCTTGGAGTGTTTTACTTCCAGCTGAACCTAAATCGTGAGGAAGAGTAACAACTTTAGCTCCTGTGTTACTTGCTATAAACTTTGCTGTTTTTTTCTCATGATAAAAATCTTGAAGAATTATTTTTATGTTGTTTCTCTTTATTGTATTTATAATAGCTATAGTATGTTTAGAGCTGGGAGCAATACCTGGAAGTGGTTCAATATTACCATAGCTTTTATAATGATAGCGTTGCAAAAAATAATTAAATAGTTGATGATACTGTACTACTTTTTTATCTTTACATACTTTCATTTTTGCATCTAGTTTTGTAAGATAGTGCTGCCACTCATTTAAAAAAATTTCTAAATTATTTTTGTATATGGATTCATTATCAGGATCTATTTCTGAGAGTTTTTTCATAATCTCTTTTGCCATAATAGGAATCATATATGGGTCTGTAGTGTAGTGAGGATTGCCTTGTGAATGAACATCTCCAAAAGCACGTGAAACAGATGTCGGAACATCTATCATTGGGATGAAATGAGAGATATCTAAAAAACCTTTTGCACCATTTTGAATTTTTGCATTATTAGAACCTCTAAGAAGTGGAGGCAACCAACCAATTTCTAATCCTCCACCATTTATAATGAGCAAATCTGCACGTCGAAGTTTTGAGAGCAGCGAGGGTTTTGGTACTATAAAGTGTGGATCGTATTTCGCACTTGCGAGTACATGAACACTTATGAGATCACCACCTATCTTTTGTGCAATAGCACCTAAAGTTGAATATGTTGTTTCTACTCTAAGTGAAGCAAATGCTAAACTAGAGAGTAGGAGTAGTAAGAGTATTGATTTTTTCATAATTTTTCCTAGTAATCGTGAGCGCCATGAGCACCCGCTGCGATATTGAGTGAAAGCATAACTTCTTGTATATCTTTTCTTCCACCTGCGATAACCTTGCTTCTGTCATATGTATAAGAGAGTCTTAATCGCGACATTGGAAATGGGTGATAATCAATTTTTGCTGTATATCTATCAAGATTATCTGTATTTATCCCATTGTAAGCTGAAAGATTTGTATTATTTTTCGTTATGGCTTCATATCTCGCACCATAAGAGTAATTATTATTGTATTGGTAAACAAGTTCTGAGTAGAAACCAGCTTGTTTATCTATGTGTGTTTGTATGTCTTTGTCTCTTTTAAGATACTCACTTTGCCAAATAAGTGCAGAGTAGCTACCAAGTTGCTCACGAAATGTCAAATCGGCTCCATAAATATCTGTTGATTTTTTTGTTGTGTTTTTTCCATGAGCATAACTTAATCCACCTAAAACAGAAAGGTTATCACTAATATCAAGACTAGATTTTATGTAAGTTACATAAAGATTGTTTTCATCTGTATCACCAAAACTTTTTTTACTCGCTCCTTGCATGGCTTCAGCACCTAACATAATGTAGATATCAGTTGGTGCGACCCATTGCAACTGTATTCCTGCATCACTTATGGAATCTGGTCCAAAAAAACCTTTGTATATAAGAGGCTGCGAGTCAAAACTCCATGTATGCTGGTGCTTTTGATTTAGACGACCGAAATTACTTTTAAATTTTCCTGCTTTTATTCTGAGAGAGTAGGGTAGAGACGTCGTTTGAACGAAAGCCTCCTCTATCTCCAAAGAGTCTGGTGCGATATGAAAAATTGCAAAAGCCTCAAAATATGGATCTACAGTAGAGCGAAAGACAAGCTCCGCATAGTTAAAATTAAATCCTCTATTTGCATTAAAAGGTAAGTCTGGTGTAGCAGGTGCATCTATAAAACCTGGAAGTTTATAGTTGGAATACTCACTATTATTTACATTGCGTCCAACTGTGGACATATTAAGTACAAATGCTATATCTGGAAGATAAGCATTTTGTGAAAAACTTGCCGACTGGTTTGTATTTTTTTTCTGTAGCATATTTATCTGCTGCTGTTGTATTTGTAACTGCTCTTTTATTGCATCTAATTGTGTATCACTAAAAAGTGAAGATGCAAGCATAAGAGAGAGAACTATAATTTTGTTCATTTTTTCTCCATAATTATTTGTAAAATTGTTTGTTATATATTTTATGATTTTTTATGAAAAAAGTGGTGGTGCCCGTGCACTAAAAGTATAATATTTTTTTTTGGATATAAAGACAAGAGGTGAGTTTATGATAGCCTGAGGCTGAATGTCCAACATCGTAATATAGACTACACTGGTTGGTGTATCAGCATTCAGAAGAGTGTTTTGTATTGTACAAATCTTACAATCATTATGCTGCATTAAGTCAGTATGTTGGTGTAAAAATCCTGTAAATGTTGCAAGAATAAATATAATGCTAATGTGTTTTACGATAAAGCTCTTTGTCATGAGTATTATTATAGCATTTAATAGATAACATTGAAAAGATATGATAAAATGCGTCAAAATGAAAAATATTTTTAAACCAAAATTATTTACACTCCTAAAAAGCGGCATCTCAAAAGAGCAAATTATTTCTGACGTTGTAGCCGGCATAGTGGTTGGAATTGTGGCATTGCCTTTAGCCATTGCCTTTGCCGTTGCTAGTGGTGTTTCACCGGAAAAAGGTATTATCACGGCTATTGTCGCTGGATTTATTATATCTTTATTAGGTGGGAGTAGAGTTCAAATTGGTGGACCGACTGGTGCCTTTATTATTATTCTTTATGGTATTGTTGAACAGTATGGTGTTGATGGACTTTTTATCTCCACTGTTTTAGCGGGTATTATACTTATAATTTTTGGATTTTTACAACTTGGTTCGTTACTGAAATTTTTTCCTCATCCTCTCATTGTAGGCTTTACAAGCGGTATAGCAGTTGTGATTTTTTCAACGCAAATCAAGGATGCTCTAGGCTTAGACATACAAAAACTTCCATCAGGCTTTATAGAGAAATGGAGCACTTATTTTTCTCATTTGAACACTATAAACGTTTATGCAGTTTTTATTGTTGTAAGTACTATGCTAATCACCATTTATGGCAATAAACTTGTACCTAAGGTTCCTGGTTCTTTTATTGCAATTATTGGAACAACAATTTTAGTGCAAACTTTGCATCTTGATGTTACAACAATAGAGAGTTTTTTTGGAAACATATCCTCAGATATTGCTATTACGATACCTCATATTGACATTATGAAAATAGAGCATTATTTGGCTCCAGCATTTGTTATTGCCCTTTTAGGGAGCATTGAATCCCTACTTTCAGCAGTTGTTGCAGATAGTATGATAGGTTCTAATCATAGGTCAAATACAGAATTGATTGCTCAAGGTATAGCAAATATTGTGACTCCCTTTTTTGGTGGTATTCCTGCAACTGGAGCGATAGCAAGAACAGCAACAAATATTAAAAATGGTGCAAGAACTCCAATAGCCGGAATAACACACTCAATAACTCTTTTATTTATTATGATATTTTTTATGAATCTTGCAAAATTGATTCCTATGGCAACATTAGCAGGTATTTTGATTGTAGTGTCATATAATATGAGTGAGTATAAATCTTTTATTTCAATTTTAAAAGGTTCTGCTTTTGATTCTATCGTTTTAGTCACCACATTTTTATTGACAATATTTGTAGATTTAACTGTTGCCATTGAAGTTGGAATCGTACTTTCTTCACTGCTTTTCATGAAAAGAATGGCAGATATAAGTCCAAATTTTGCAAATGATGAAGATAGTGATAAAATAGAAGATTATTCAAGCCTCAATGAAACAGTAGCTGTTTATGAGATAGGTGGACCACTCTTTTTTGCATCGGCAAAACAGTATGCTGAAACAATTAAAACTATAGGACATAGTTGCCAAATATTAATAATACGGATGCGATATGTACCTTTTATCGATACAACAGCACTTCATAATCTTGAAGATACAATTAAGTTCTTAAAAGACATGGGAATTACCATTATTCTTACGGGGACAAACGAAGATGTTTATCAAGATTTAAAAAAATATTGTATTATTGATATGGTTGGTGAAAAAAATATTTATAAAACTTTTGAAGAAGCATTGCAAAATATTTAATAAGCCTCTCATGGCAAAATTGCTATAATTCATAAAATACATTTCACAATAAAGAAGATATTTTGCAGAAAAAGATTATTAAAAAAGTAGGTGTTATCTTAAGACCTTCGACTCCAGAATTAAAAGAAAAGTATTTTCAACTAGAAAAAGTTTTTAACTCTCATGACATAAAAGTATCTATAGAAAGTATAAGTGGTGGTATGATTGGAATCATGGGTATGGACTTTGATGTATTGTGCGAAAATTCTGACCTTCTTGTCACTCTTGGTGGAGATGGCACTCTCATTTCAGCAGTGAGACGTTCTTTTAAGTATGATATACCCATACTTGGTATCTACGCAGGTAGTTTAGGATTTTTAGCAGATATAAATATAGAAGAGCTTGAGAGTTTTGTCGCAAAACTTGTAGAGGGGGAGTATAGAGTTGATGAGCGTTCTATTTTAGAAGCAAATTTTATTAAAGATACTAAAGAGGTAACACAATATGCATTTAATGACATTGTTCTTACACGCCACTCAGTCTCAAATATGATTCATGTTGAAACACTTGTTGATGCGAAGGCCTTTAATACTTACTATGGTGATGGTGTTATCGTCTCAACGCCAACAGGTTCAACTGCTTATAATCTCTCAGCAGGTGGTCCTGTTCTGTTTCCATTAACAAATGTTTTTGCCCTCACACCAATCTGTCCACACTCTCTCACGCAGAGACCTGTTGTCTTGCCAGGAAAGTTTGCCATTGAAATGAAAACACCACAGGAAAGAGCACTTATTATTATAGATGGACAAGATAAGTATGAGCTAGAATTAGGAGAAAGCCTTAAAATTAAATTAGCACAAAAAAGAGTAAAACTCATACATAGCAACGAATTTAACTATTTTGATGTTTTAAAAGAAAAGTTACGTTGGGGTGACTCTCACTAAAATCTTGTAATCATTTTGATACCTAAGCATGGTATAATAAATGTATGGATGAAGTTGAAGAGCCAATAAGGGTTAGATCTATTTTTATATCAGATGTTCATTTAGGAACTCGTTTTTCAAAAGCAAAAAGACTCCTCGAATTTATTAGAGACTACGAGTCAGAAAACATTTATCTTGTTGGTGATATTATCGATGGCTGGGCAATTAAAAGAAAATTTGTTTGGGAACAATCTCATTCTGATGTTATTCAAAAAATCCTTCGTAAAGCAAGAAAATCAACAAATGTCTACTTTATAGCTGGTAATCATGATGAATTTTTAAGACCTTTTATCCCTTTAGTTTTAGGTGATAGACTCAAAATTGAGAGTGAACTGGATTATGTAGATTTAAACAATAAAAGATTTCTTGTAACTCATGGAGATTTTTTTGACTCTATAACTATGACTAAAAAATGGCTGGCAATACTTGGTGATTACGGTTATGATCTTCTCCTTCACCTCAACGGTATTGTCAATTTGATAAGAAAACTTTTTGGTGTGAGAAAATACTGGTCACTCTCAAAATATGCAAAAGACAGTATTAAAAGTTCTGTCTCTTTTATATCTGATTATGAGAATATTTTAGCCATTCATGCAAAAAGACATAAATACGATGGTGTGATTTGTGGACATATTCATAAGGCTGAAATGCGAGACATAGAAGGGATTAAATACATGAATTGTGGCGATTGGGTAGAGAGCTGTAGTGCTATTGTTGAGACATTGGATGGTGAATGGAAAATCATAGATTTCCTAGAGAAGTAACTCTTTGCCTCTCAGGAGGTGCAGCTAGAGGAGCTTTTCATCTTGGTGTTATCTCTGTACTCCAAGAGAGAAATATTAAAATTAAAGCCATTAGTGGAGCAAGTATTGGTGCACTAATTGGTGCTTCGTTTGCATCTGGACGAGATGCAAGTGAGATATTAGAAATTTTAAAGTCTCGTGAATTTAAAAAAGTTTTTAAGTTTCAATTTTTTAAATCGCATCTATTTAAAATAGATATATATGCACCAGTTATTATGAAACTCATTAATAAAGAGACATTTAAAGAGCTAGGCATGCCTTTTGAAATTTCTATATCAAATATAGATGATTCTAAAATAGAGTATCGTAATGATGGGGATAATTTTCGAGAACTTGTTTTAGCATCATGTTCAGTCTCTCCATTAATCGCTCCTGTAGAACTCCATGGCAAGCTACTCGCTGATGGTGGCATTATAGATAATTTTCCTGTTCAAAGATTAAAAAAATTCCCTTATAAAATCATAGGTGTCAATCTCTATCCATGTAAAAAAATACGTCCAAAATCCATTATAGGCTGGATGAGAAGAGTTGTTTTTTTATCATGGCAAGCTCCAAATATTTATAAGAAAGATTTATGTGATGTTTATGTAAGTAATGATAAACTCAACGATTTAAAGACCTTTAGTTTTAAAGATTTAGATAAAGCCTACGAACTAGGAAGAGAGTCTATGCAACAAGCTATAAGCTCGTATTGAGTTGTGAATTTTTATTTAACCAGTACAAAAGAGTAATATATATTTTAACAAAGGGCTTTTAAGATGCTGAGGATTAAAGGTTAATTTGAATGATTGGTAATAAATACTATAGATATAAAAAAGACAAAAAAAGTTATTCAATGGATGATTGGGTAAATACTTTAAAAAACATCTACTTTTTTGCATCAGGTATTGCTATTTTACTTGTAACATTATTTGGATTTTTTGATTATTTACTTTTTGTGCATACCTTTCATTTTAATTATGCAGTTTTTAAAGATTTCTATTTAGCATCTTTTGATTTTACGATGGTTAATTTTTTGAGTTTGATAGCACTTCTTCCCGTAATTATCATTGTTTATATATTCTTTTTGCCATACATTATAGTTGAGTTTATATTGAGTTTTCAATCGTTATCTAATAAGTTAGTATTAAATATTGAATTTTATTTTATATTTTTTATATCATATTTTTTTGTTGGTCTCTTTAGTTTTTGGGTAGTTAGTCTAGTTGCTGATAATTACAAAGATTATACTGAACTTATATTTTTCCTTCCTATTTTTACATATATTATAACACTTGGAGTAAGTCTATGGTTAGCAATATTAATATCTGATAAGTGGAATATTGAGAATAAGAGGTTTAAAATATCATCTATTATAATAATAATAATTATTATTGCTTTATTCTATTATAGTTTTAACACTGTTATGTTGATTTTAAGATTGTTGCTGCTAACTTCCTTTATGCCTTTTATACTATTGATGTTTTTACAAAATAAGAAAACCATTATTAAGAATAAAAAAAGCTTGCCCGCTCTTGGAAAAATAGTGATGGGTTTCGTGGCTGTAATTTTTATAATAATAATAATAATAAATTATATGAATAATAAACAATGGAAAATTCTTAATACAGATAAGCAGGGTGTATCGCAACATAGTTCTTTAAATCTATTTTTAAATAGAGTTTATTTGGATGCAAACCATAGACAAGTAGACATAAACATAAGTAAATACTATGATGCAACTAGTACTCTTTTGAAAAGTAGTGATGTTTTATCATTTGAGAAAAATAATACTCAAGTTAAGGTTTTCTCTTTATCTCAATCAAGAAAACTATTTTTTCAAGACTATAATAAAACTCTCACAAATATATATGCGGTTAAAATCATGAATGTTAGAGGTAAAGATGTTTATAAGCTGGTTGACATTGGTTTTTTGAAGAAAGATTTAGAAGAAGAAAAGAAAGATAAAAAGTAACATCGAGTTGCAACTCCCATTTTTTTTGGATATAATAAAATCAGACTAAAATAAATATATATGAAAAAGGTGTAATATGGAGTGCGAATTTCCTACTGTTAATTCAGACATGAATACAATCAAAAAAATTTTTGACACAGTCAAAACCATAGCTGTGTTGGGCTTGTCACCAGACCCTCAAAAGGCAAGTTACAGAGTTGCTAAATATCTTCAAGGTGCTGGATATAAGATTGTGCCTGTCTACCCTAAAGAAGATACAATTCTTGGTGAAAAAGTCTATCGTTCACTTGCAGAAATCCCTTTTCCCGTCGATATGGTAGACATATTTAGAAAACCAAAAGCACTAGAACTCATTGCCGATGCTTGCATTGAGCGAGGGGATGTTAAAGTGTTCTGGGCACAACAAGGTATTGTCAATAATGCTGCCGCACAAAAAGCAAAAGATGCTGGTATGGAAGTTGTTCAAAATCAATGTGCAATGATTGATCATAAAAAATTATAGTAGGTTAGAATAGATTGATAAACATAAAAAAAATATATGAGGCTCAAGAACGCATAAAAAATATAGTTGTAGATACACCTTTAGCATTTGCTCCTTATTTAAGTGAGCTTTCTCAAGCAAAAATATATCTTAAAAAAGAGAATTTACAAATTACAGGTGCTTTTAAAATTCGTGGTGCCTACAATAAAGTTGCATCATTAAGCAATGCACAGCGTAGTTGTGGTGTAATAACGGCGAGTGCAGGTAATCATGCGCAAGGTGTTGCATTGTCAGCTTCTTTGTTTGAGATAAAATCCATAATTGTTATGCCTGAATCTACACCTTTGACTAAAATAAATGGTGTGAAACATTATGGTGCTGAAGTAATTTTGCATGGTTTAAATTATGATGAAGCTTATGCATATGCTAAAGAGTATGCAACAAAACACTCTTTAACATTTGTACATCCTTTTGCGGATGAAGATGTTATTGCAGGTCAAGGAACTGTTGGGCTGGAAATTCTCGAGAGATGTCAAGATTTAGATGCTATTATTGTTCCCATTGGAGGAGGAGGTTTAATCGCTGGGATTGCTACAGCAGTAAAAACAGTAAACCCAAATATAGAAATTATTGGTGTAAGTGCAAGTGGAGCACCAGCCTTTAAAAACTCCTATGAGCAAAAAACACCTCTTGACACCACTCATGTAAGAACTATAGCTGACGGCATAGCTGTTAGAGATACTTCAGCCATTACACTGGCTTATGCATTAGAGTATGTCGATAAAATTATAAGTGTTGATGATGAAGAGATTGCAAGTGCTATTTTATATCTACTAGAGAAACAAAAGCTTGTTGTTGAAGGTGCTGGTGCTGTTGGTGTGGCTGCACTACTACATAAAAAAATAGAAAATATTAAAGATAAAAAAATTGCCATTGTTTTGAGCGGTGGTAATATGGATGTCACTCTTCTTTCAGTTATTATTGAAAAAGGTTTGTTAAAATCACATCGTAAAATGAAACTTACTGTGACTTTGGTTGACAAACCGGGTTCTTTGATGGCTTTTACAAATATTTTAGAAAAACTTCATGCAAATATAGTACATATAGCTTACGATAGAACTTCTATATCTCTAGATTATGGTGATGCCAATGTTACAGTTCATATTGAGACAAAAGGAAAAGAACATCAAGAGGAAATTTATGAATCTCTTAAAAATGATGGCTATTTAAGGGAGTTTGTAGAAATATGAAAGTAGTACAAAGTAAAAGTTTAAAAAGCCCTGTTATTCTTTTACAGATGTTAGAGGATGGTAATCTTTTAACTGTTGATGTAGGAACCACTGTACGGTTTTTAAAGATTAATGATCTCTCACTTGTAGAGGGATTTAAAGTCGGTGTAAAACATTTGCGCTACACAACATCTGTTGTTGCTTTTAGTAAAAATGTTGAATTTTTTGCCCTTTTGTCTGCTGATTGTAAGGAAACAAAACTGTATAGTGTAAATACAAAAAAATGTCTTGCTACGATTGATAGACATCATGGGGAAGTCTCTTGTGTTGGCATAGATCCTCTTTCAAGATATGTGTTTTCATGTGGTGATGATGGAAAAACTTTTGCCATAGATATGAAAACAGGAAAGCTTGTCTTTACTCTGCCTGTTCATGTAGATACAGTAAATGATATAGCGTTTAGTGAAAATGGAAATTGGGTTGCAACAGCATCTTACGATAGAAAAATATCTCTTTTTTCTCTTGTAACTATGACTGCTAACGATAAACTCAAAGGACATTCTGCTCCAGTCATGAAATTACATTTTTTTAAAAAAAACAAGTTACTCAGTATAGATAAAAAATCCTCAGCAATCATTTGGGATGTCTATACAGGTAAAGTTTTAAAAAGACTTGAAGGCATTCATGATGATGTTGTAAGTATCACAACAAGTGCTAATGACCAATTTATTTTCTTAGGTACGAAACTTGGTTATATTATTCTTTACGATGCAGAGACATACGAACTATTATCTTCTAAATATATAAAAATTACATCGCCTATTACAAAAATAACCTTTGACAAAGAGAATAACCATCTTATTATAGGTACAGAAGATGGTTTTATTATGTTTTATGATATTTATGAAGGGGTAGATACACTTAAAGAGATGTTACAAAAAAAACAGTTTCATGAAGTGCAAAAAGAGGCAGAAGAAAATCCTGTTTTAGCCTATACTGATATTTATCATCTTATGTGTAATTTTTGGGATAAAACCTTAGAAAAAGCAAAAAGTGCCCTACAAAATAACGATCAAAAAAAAGCTCTTCTACTCTTAGATAATTTTAAACATATTCCATCGAAAAATAAAGTTATACAAAAACTTTTACGTGATTATTCTGAGTTTGATAAATTTTTAAATTATGCAAAATCAGGTAAATTGTCTTTAGCTTATAGTCTCGCAAACAGTTACCCTATTTATAAAGAGTCAAAAGTATATAAGTCATTAGAAGAAAGATGGAAAAAGACTTTTCTTTTAGCTCAAAAGCACACCTTAGAGTTACGAGGAGCAGACGAAGCAAAAAGAATTTTGGCTCCATATAGAGGTATAACAGAAAAAACAAAATTAATTCAAGAACTTTTAACTCAAGGTGAAGTTTATAAGCGATTTAAGGATTCCATAGGTCAAAAAGATTTTAAAATATGTTTTGAACTCATTAAAAATCATCCATTTTTAAGAGAGTTTCCTGAGTATGATGTTCTCATAGATTATGGTGATAGTCTCTATATAAAATCTCAACAATTAGTAATAGATGGAGATACACACGCAGCTATAAAAATTTTACGAATACTTTCGGATTTTAGCGATTTTAAAGATGAAGTAAACGAGCTTATGGATGAAATCACATTTAAACAGAAATTTTTTAATGCTATAGAAAATGAAGATATCATTAGTGCATACAATATGTTAGCACGTTCAGATGATTTGCAGGATACACCTGATGGTAAAAAATTGCAAGCAGAGTGGAATGAGGACTTAAATAGAGCCAATACTTTCGCGGTAGAAGGTGATACGGAAGGGACAGAAAAAGCATTACAAAAATATGTAAAAATAAGTTCAAAAACTACTGCAGTTGCTACAATTTTTTCTCTTTGTTATATGGTTCAGTTAGAAAATGCAGTGGCACAAAAAGTATCTAAATATAAGATTGAAAATGGTATTAAAAACTATATGCTTCATTTTGGTGATTTAGAACAGATAGAAAGCTTTGTAGCTATCTTTAAAAGTACATATCCTGACTCGAAAATAAATATTGAATTACTTACAAAAGGTTCTCTTGTAATGTGGAGACCATCAATGATAGTAAGCTCCATCTTAGACTAGATTTTTTTGCATTAATTTAACCTATATCATATATAATTTTAAGTACAATTGAAAAATTTTATATATAAACTATTATTAGGAGACTTATCATGCAAATTAATGGTGCACAGATGGTCATTGAAGCTTTTATTAAAGAGGGTGTAGATACAGTATTTGGTTACCCAGGTGGTGCTATTATGAATGTTTATGATGAGATTTATAAGCAAACAGGATTTGAACATATTTTAAATCGTCATGAACAGGCATCGATTCATGCAGCTGAGGGTTATGCTAAAGCAAGTGGAAAAGTCGGTGTTGCTATGATTACTTCTGGCCCTGGTTTTACTAATGCAGTTACCGGTTTAGCTGATGCCTATATGGATTCTGTTCCTCTTGTTGTTGTATCTGGGCAGGTTCCTATGAGCCTTATAGGTACTGATGGTTTTCAAGAAATTGATGCTGTTGGTATAAGTCGTCCTTGTACAAAACACAATTATCTTGTAACAAATGCAGCAGATTTACCTCGTGTACTTAAAGAAGCATTTTACATCGCACGTTCTGGTCGTCCTGGTCCTGTTCACATAGATATTCCTAAAGATGTTACTGCACAAGTAGCTGAGTTTGATTACAGTGTTGCACTTGAGCTTGAGACATATAAGCCACATGTAAAAGGCAGTCCTCGTCAAATAAAAAAGGCTATGGAAGCTATTGCCAATGCTAAGCGTCCTCTTTTTTATCTTGGTGGTGGTGTTATAAATTCAAAGGCAACTAATGAAGTACGAGAATTCGTTCATAAAACTGGTATACCAGCTGTTGAAACTTTAATGGCTCGTGGTGTTTTAGCTAGTGATGATGAACTTCTAGTTGGAATGCTTGGTATGCACGGTTCGTACTCTTCAAATATGGCAATGAGTGAGACTGATTTAGTTATTGGTCTTGGTGCAAGATTTGATGATCGTGTAACGGGTAAACTTTCAGAATTTGCAAAAAATGCAGATGTTATACATGTAGATATTGATCCTGCATCTATTTCAAAACTTGTAAATGCTGATTACCCCATAGTTGGTGATTTAAAGAATGTTGTAACAGACATGCTGACACAAGTTGACAAAATAGATAGCAATAAGTATGAGTCTTGGAGAGAAACAATTAATAATTTTGCTGACTTGCATCCTCTAACATTTCATGAAGATTCTGAGAGACTTAAACCTCAATGGGTTATAAAACGTGTGGGTGAGCTTCTTGGTGATGATGCTAATATCTCTACTGATGTTGGTCAGCATCAGATGTGGGCTGCACAGTTTTATCCTTTTTCTCGTCCAAATCAATGGATAACTTCTGGAGGACTGGGAACTATGGGTTTTGGTTTTCCGGCAGCCATAGGCGTTAAAGCAGCTTGTCCAGATAAAGTGAGCATAAACTTTACAGGTGATGGTTCCATTTTAATGAATGTACAAGAATTAATGACAGCGGTAGAAAAAAAGATACCAGTAATAAACATTATTTTAAATAATAATTTTCTTGGTATGGTACGCCAGTGGCAAACACTATTTTATGATAAACGCCACTCTGAAACAGACTTGTCTGTTCAACCTGACTTTGTAAAACTTTCAGAAGCTTTTGGTGGCATAGGTTATAGAGTTAAAACTAAAGAAGAGTTTGATGCTGCTCTAAAAGATGCAGTTGAAAAAAATGTAGTTGCATTTATAGAAGTGATTATTGAGAGATTTGAGAATGTTATGCCAATGGTACCATCTGGTGGTAGTTTGTTTAATATGATGTTATTAGAAAAAAAGGAGACAAAATGATGACTGAAAATAGTGAAAGAAGAGTAGTTTCAGTAATTGTTGTGAATGAGGCGAGTGTTTTATCTCGTATTACAAATCTTTTCTCCGGGCGTGGCTACAACATCACATCTTTAACTGTTGCTCCTATTCCAGAGAGCAAATACTCGCGTCTGACTATTGTTACCGCAGGTTCAGTCCGTGTGATAGAGCAAATAACAAAACAGTTACATAAGCTTATCCCCGTTCTTCGTGTGTATGAGCATGTTGATATTGTTGAAAAAGAGATGACTTTAGTAAAATTCCCAATTACTGAGAATATTACAGATATAGATACACTCTGTCAAGCTTATAATGGAAAAATCGTAAATGTTGGTGAAAATATGGTTATTGCAATGGTTGCAGATGAACCTGCACGAATTGAAAACTTTCTAAAAGCAATACAGAGATACAATCCAAAAGAAATAGTTAGAGGTGGTGCTGTTGCACTGGAAAGGTAAGTTTAATGAAGCTTAGTGAAATAGCAACATTAATAGGAGCAGACTTTACGCAAGAAGATAGAGAAATAAGCTCTATGAATACACTCAAAGATGCTTCAAGTAGTGAACTTTCCTTTGTCTCAAATGTTAAATATGTTAAAGAAGTAGCATTATCCAATGCGGCAGCTATTATCTGTGATAAAAAAACAAAATCTGAGGTACCATCTACTGCTGTGGCTTTAGTCGTTGAATCCCCATACTGGCAAATGGCAGTTCTCTCTGCTCATTTTGCATCTCCACTTGAAAACTTTAACTCTGATGAAGCCATAATTGCAGAGGGGAGTATTGTATCACCTAAGGCAGAAGTTGCTAAAGGTGCTACTATTGGTAAAAATTGTCATATTATGGCAGGTGTTTACATAGGCTCTAATGTAATTATTGGAGATAACACATTACTTTATCCAAATGTTGTTATCTATAAAGATTGCAAGATAGGAAGTAATTGTATAATACATGCAGGAACTGTCATAGGAAGTGATGGATTTGGTTTTGCTTCAGATAAAGAAGGCAAACATAAGAAAATACATCATAATGGAAATGTTGTTATTCAGAGCGATGTTGAAATTGGAGCAAATACTTCCATTGATAGAGCAGTTTTTGGTACAACACTTATAAAAAAAGGTGCACGTATAGATAATCTTGTACTTATTGCACACAACTGTGAAGTAGGTGAGTATAGTGTTTTAGCAGGTCAAACAGGCTTAGCTGGTTCATCAAAATTGGGGCGTAGCTCTATCTTTGGTGCACAGTCTGGAGTAGCAGGGCATTTGGAAATTGCTCCATTTAATACTTTTGCAGCTCGTACGGGAGTAACAAAAAGTATAAAAGAGAGTGGGAAAATTTTTGCAGGTTTTCCTTTTATGTATCATATGACATGGCTTAAAATTCAGTCAAAATTAGCTAGACTAGTAAAATAACTTTTTAAGGATTTAAGATGTCACAAACAATTGCTTTAAGTGGAACAAAAAAAGGTGTTATCTCTGTAACTAAAATAGAAGAACCATACGGGGAGGGCAGTGGACCTGTCGCTAGTATTGGTATATCTTTAGCGGGTAATGCAGATTCTCCAGAATGGAAAGTACACCTTCCAATGGATAATTTGGATGAAGTCATAAAGGCATTGCAAACCATAGCCTCAAAATAGACAAGTCCCTTTAACTAGGGACTTATAGAGAGTAATACTAGAACTCTTTTACAAACTCTTCTATTCTTTTAATTCCTTCTCTTATACTTTTAATGTCAGTAGCAAAACTAAATCTAAAGTAACCTTCGCTTCCAAAGCCAACACCTGGAACTACTGCTACCTCTTTATTTTCAAGTAAGTCTTTAGCAAACTTCAAAGAATCATTACTTACTTTTTTTATATTTACAAATAAGTAAAATGCTCCATCAGGTTTTAAAACACTTAAACCCTCTATATTATTAAATAGCTTTACTGCTTCATCGCGTCGTTTAACAAACTCTTGTCTCATTATTTCTATATCTGCATCTGCACGACCATCAAGACCTGCAATAGCTGCTTTTTGTGTTATTGAATTAATGTTTGATGTACTTTGCGATTGAAGTTTTTTTGTCGCTTGAATAAGTGCAGTATTATGTGCAGCCATATAGCCAAAACGCCAACCTGTCATAGCAACTGACTTACTTAAACCATTGATAGTAACAGTTCGCTCATACATATCTTGACTCACCGAAGCTGAAGATGTAAAACCTCCGTCATAAATAAGTTTCTCATACATCTCATCACTCGCTACAATAATATCGGTACCTTCTAAAATCTTTCCTAGTTCTGTAAGCTCTTTTTTTGAGTAGACACTTCCAGTAGGGTTGGATGGTGTTGTAAGAATAAGCATCTTACTTTTAGATGTAAGTACATTTTTTAGTTGCTCTGGAGTGATTTTAAATCCACTTGCATCATCAGTTACTATTTCAATAACTTTTCCGCCACAATATTTTACAAGTTCAGGGTAAGTTACCCAATATGGAGCAGGAATAATAACTTCATCACCTTCATCAATTGTTGCTGATAAAAGATTAAAAAGTGAATGTTTTGCACCATTATTTACTATAATTTGATTTGGAGCATATGTTAAGCCATTATCTCGTTTGAGTTTATTGGCAATTGCTTCTCTTAACTCTAATATACCATCAACAGCAGTATATTTTGTAAAACCATTGTTGATTGCCTCAATTGCAGCATTCTTAATAACTTGAGGAGTTCCAAAATCAGGTTCTCCAGCAGAAAAACTTAAAATATCTTTACCTTGAGCTTTTAGCTCTTGTGCTAATGTCGTTATAGCAATAGTAATTGATTCAGATAGCATGTTGATGCGATTTGTCAGCATAAATTTTTGTCCTTTGTTACACTGTGGAGTTTATAACTTCTTATAAAGAACTCCCTATAGGTGAAATAATAAGCCCATTATACTAAAATTATAATATATATAAGCTAAGATGCTTTAGCTTTTCATAGAGTTTATAAAAGATTCATAAATATGTTCAAGTTCTAAATCTTGTTCTAAAAGTTCTTTATTATCTTCTACTAAGATATGTTCTAAGACAGCAACACGCTTGAGCATATATTCAAACATTTCTTTGTTAATGTCTGGAAGCATATTATGCATAAATGGATCTTTACAGCGTCCTTTTTCTATAACATGAGCAGGAATACCTATGGCTGTTGAACAATCTGGAACTTCTTTTACTACAACAGAGTTGGCACCAACTTTTGCATATTCTCCAACTACTATATTACCAAGAACTTTTGCTCCAGCACCAATAACAGCCCCTTTTTTTATAGTAGGGTGTCTTTTGCCATCTGTTAAAGAGACACCACCAAGAGTTACACCTTGATAAATGAGAACATCATTCTCAATAATAGCAGTTTCACCAATAACAACACCTGTTCCATGATCTATGAAAACTCGTTTACCAATAATAGCAGCTGGATGTATATCTATATGAGTAAAAATTTGATTAAGACCCATAATCATTCTTGCTAATCTTTTAAAATTTGCCTTATATAAAGCATGTGCTATTCTATACCATGCTATTGCCCAGACACCAGGATAGTTAAATAAAAAATCAATTCTTGAATTTAATGCTGGATCATTTTTATATGCATTTGAAAAGTCTTCTTTAATATCTGAATAAATTCCCATTAATAGCCTTAGTTTGTAGTTCTTAGATACCCATTTTGTTGCAGAAATATTTCTAATTGTAAAAGTGTATCACATTTTTCTTTTTCTGTAATAAAGTGACTATTTTCCAAATCTGTTTTAAGTTTTTTTAAAAGTTCATTTTCCTTGTAACCAAGTGATGTAAGTACATTTAAAATACTTTTTGATGCAACAAAATTATTTATTTCATAACTTTCTTCATTGATATTTATAGTATATTCATTTGGATGAGTAAATAGATTATGGTTCATGCCTAAAGCTTCCTGATAAGCACCAACATTAAAAAAACCTAAATAATAATCCTCTTTTTTGAGATTTATATCATGTAAAAAGAGTGGTTTATTTGGATTGAAACCTATTTCACCATCACTATCACAAGTGATATCCCAGAGTGATGCTCCTCGAATACTTTTTTTATCTAAATGATGTAGAGGCATAATAGGAAAATGTTGTTCTAAACCCCAATAATCAGGAAGACTTTGAAATATAGATGCATTTATGAGATATCTCTCTTGTAAATTTACTTGCAATTGTTTGAGTTCATCTGTTTGAAGTGACACACTAAGATAGAGTGATTTTTTAATAATATTGTGCACTAAAATTTCTGCATTTGACCTATCTTGAAGATCTATATAGCCCAAATCAAATAAAGTGAGAAGAGATTCAATATGATCTAGTGCATCATGCAAATACTCTATACAATTATCTACATCAAGATGCTTATTAAGCTCTTTTAGTTCTTCTATTAACGGTGGATTAGATGCTTTATAACTTAAAAATTTTTCATGGTAATCTTGAGAAAAAAGTTCTAAAACAGGTGTAATTAAAACAGCATGTGAAGCAACAACATATCTTCCTGATTCTGTGTAAATATTTGGATGAATAACATTTTTTGCATTCATAATTTCACCAAGCAAAAAGACAACACTACTTGTAAACTCTTCGACAGAGTAGTTATGAATATTGTCATATGGGTGCTGTTCATAAGCTACAGCTAAACCACCACCTATATTAATATTATACAAAGATGTAGCACCTATTTTTTTAAGTTCTGCATAAATATTTCCAGCTTCACGTAGTGCTCTCTTTATGGGAGAAATATCTGTCATTTGTGAGCCTATATGAAAATGAATCATAGTAAACTTATCTATAAGTTCTGCTTTTTGAAGCATTTGTGTTGCTTTTATAATTTCTGTAGATGCTAAACCAAACTTAGCATCCATTCCTGCACTTTTTGCCCATGTACCACTTCCTAGACTATGGAGTCTCACTCTTAGTCCTATGTTTGGAACTTGTAATTTTGATTCATTTGCCACCTCTATAATGGTTTGAAGTTCTCCTAAACCTTCAACTGTTACAGTAATATTATGACCACTCTGTTTTGCAATAAAAGCCAATGTAATCATCTCTTTATCTTTAAAACCATTAACTGTTATCTCAGATGCACCTTTGTTTTTACTCATTGCTAAAATAAGTTCAGCTTTACTTCCAGCTTCAAGTCCATATTCAAACTCTTCTCCCGCACAGACAATCGCCTCAACGGCATTAGGGAATTGGTTCACTTTAAGTGGAAAAACCGCTCTAAACTTGCCTTTATATTGGTGCTCATCCATAGAGTCATGAAAAGATTTATAAAGGTTGTTTATTTGCTTTTTAATTAAATGAGGAAATCGTAGAAGAATAGGACCTCGAACATCTTGAGACCTTATTTTTTGAACAATTTCTATGAGAGATGGTTTTGATTTATAATCAAGATGAACTTTATCTTTAGTGATGATAAAGTTGTCATTTGACCAAATATCTAATCCGTAATTATTCAATAATCAGTCTACTACACATGAAGTTTGTGATGAAAATATTTATCAATATCGAAATAAATTTCTCCATTTCTATTTTTAAATGTCAGATAACTTTTATCTAAATCTGCTATATTTTTTACACCCATGACTGCCATAACAACCTTCATACTTTTTACTAAATTTTTATGATAGTTACCAATCTCTTTGCCTTCTTTAATAACAAGGTAAGATGCACGTTTTTTTTCATTTTGAGTCGCAAAACCAACAGGACAAACATGAGAGCCAAAACCAGAACACATACGTGCACGAATACAACCACCACTCATCATAAATCCGCGAGCAATCCCAACAGCATCTGCACCCATGCACATTGTTATAATGACATCATCAGGTGCCAAAATTTTACCACTTGCAATAAGTTTAACATTATGACGAATTTCATATTTTTTTAGCATAGCATCAAGTAAATAAAGAGCATTATTAGTAGTGAGTCCAACAGACTCCATTAGCTCTAATGGTGCTGTCGCACTTCCTCCTTCACCACTATCTACAGTGATGAAATCTGGTAAATTTTTACCAGCCATTTTTCTTTTCATCATAAGAGCAGCTAATTTTTCAATACTTGCTGAATCAGAGACAACTATCTTAAAACCAACAGGTTTATCTGAAAGTTTTTGTAGTCTCTCAACAAAATTAAGTAAATCTTCTGTTGTTTCTGCATAAGGAAAACGGTTTGGAGAAAATACATTCACTCCCTCTTCAACACCTCTATAGTATGCTATATCTGCAGTTACTTTTGAAGCTGCTAGTTTTCCACCTGTTTGTTTTGCACCTTGAGCTATCTTAATTTCTGTCATTCTACAAAATTTCATAACTTTTTTATACTTTAATTCATCAAACTCTCCATTCTCATCCCTCACACCATAAAGTCCTGAACTCATTTGAAAAACAATATTGGGAATACTTTTGGGAACTTCTTTTGGAAAATCTTCTAAATCAGCACTCCAATTAACTCGAAAAAGTACATGTGAAGCAGTGTCATAAATATAAGTATTTTGAGTTTTTTTATGAAGTAAAATATTTCTGTACCACTTGAGTGCTATTTTTCTATTAAAGAAAAAATTTCCAACTTTAAACATAAAATTAGAGTAGGGAGTACTTTTTACTATTTCAAGGTATTTGCAATTATTTAAATCAGGACTCAGTGTAAAAAGATGGTTAGATGTGAGTGAACCCTCACCCGTGTTTATAGTTAGTCCTGTATTTGCTCCAGCTATGCTAAAAGCACGAATTGCTTCAGGGGACAAAGAACCATCACTCATTGCTGAACGAATTATTGGTGTGTTTGATACAAAAGGAAATTTTCTATCTTTACCAAAAGTAACAGTTGTGTCATCATTTACTTCATGTTCATTAAGAACACTTATAGCATTTTTAATAATAAACCTTGAAGGAGCGAAGGGTTGTGTTACAGAAAATGACTGGTAATTTGGTTTATCTTTAGCCGCTGTGTAAACCCAATCAACTTTGTCTTTAGATTCATAAAAATTTTCATCACCAAAATATTGACGAAGGGGTTCTCTTAGTGCCTCAAATAAATATCTCATTCTACCAATTACGGGGTAATTAATGAGCAAAGCATGATCGCGCTGTACATATTTGTCATAAATAAAAAGATTGGCCAAACCAAGAATAGCTGCTAATATGAAAAACTCTATAAAGTCAATAAAGTTACTCCAGAGTAGATGTATTAAATCCATTTAAAAATCCTTTGTCAATATAATATTTTCTGATTTAAGTTCTAAATCTTTTACCCATATAGTACTATCTTTTATCTCATTTGTGCCAATAATACAACAAAATTTTGCATTGATTTTATCTGCTGATTTGAGATGATTTTTTAAATTTTTTGTTTTGTAATCACAAATGACTTTATGTGTCATTCGCTTTTTTTGTGTTAATTGAATAACTAAATCAACAGCTTCTTCATCCATAGCTCCTATATAATAGCCATCTCTTGTTTTTTCAGGCATAACAATGAGTTCCATAAGTCTCTCTATTCCCATCGCAAAACCAACAGCAGGAGTAGGCCTACCATCTAAAAACTCTACAAGCCTATCATAACGTCCACCACCAGCAATAGCACTTTGCGAGCCGATATTGTCACTTACAAACTCAAAGGCAGTTTTTGAATAGTAATCAAGTCCACGCACTAGATTTGTATCTATTTCATACTTTATGCTATTACTTGTAAGTATTTTTTTGAGTTTTGTAAAATCATCATCACACTCCTTACATAAAGCATTAATGAGTTTGGGAGCATTTTGATAGATAATTTGACATTTTTCATTTTTACAATCGAGTACTCGTATAGGGTTTGTCTCTTTACGACGTTTACAATCCTCACAGATACTATCTTCAACGGACTCTATAAAAGAAATTAAAGAGTCTCTATATTGAGGCATACAGTTACTATCACCCAATGAGTTAAGTTGAAGTCTGTAACCAATACCACAAGCTTTAAGAATATCTGCAACCATCATAATCATAGCTGCATCTTCATAAACACTCTCAACTCCAAAACTCTCAACTCCAAACTGATGAAATTGGCGCAGGCGTCCTTTTTGTGGTCTTTCATAACGGAACATGGAACCATGATAAAAAAAACGGTGTGTTCCCCCAGCCTTATCAAGTTTTTTTTGTATAAAAGCACGTACTACACCAGCTGTTCCCTCCGGACGAAGACAGACATTATTTTCACCCTTATCTATAAACTGGTACATCTCTTTACCGACAATATCACTCGATTCACCGACACTGCGTTTAAAAAGAGAAGTTTCTTCTAAAAGAGGTGTTTCTATGAAATGAAAACCATACTTTTGTGCCACATTTGTAGCAACATTTATGAAGTGTGTAAACCTCTCATAATCCTCACTCAGTATATCATTCATTCCTCTTAATGACTTAACCATTTAAACCCTTTTATATTAGTAGCGCAAGGATACCATTTTTTGGCTTTTATTTCTTTTTGATATAATTATTTATGAAAAAAATAAAAGCATTTTTACAATCATATAAAAAAGATATTTTAAAGAGTGATAATCCTCTTACATTGGGGTATATAGAGGGCGATAAGATTGATGAAAGTATATCTCTAGAGTGTGTTGGAGGTGTACCTATTATAGAACTCTCTGTTGGTAAAGAAAAATATAAATTTCTTTTTGATACAGGTGCCTTTACAGTTGTCCCAAGTGAATTTATAAAGCTTTATAATATGAAACTGTTAAAAAATGCTCTTAATACAGTTGATGCATCGGGCAAAGAAATACCTCTACGAGTATATACTCTAGCATCATTAAAGGTAGGTGCACTAGAGTTTAAAAATTTTAGTGTTGCAGTAGATGACTTTAAAGAGAAGTTTCCTTTCTCTTGCCTTGGGTTTGATGGTATACTCGGCTACAATTTCTTCCAAGACCTCATAGTGAGTCTTAACTATCAAAACAGAGAAATTAGATTATCAAATAGTCTAAAACAAAAAAAAGGTTTTAGCAAAATAAGGCTTTATTTTGATGCACTGAGTGGTCCAAAATTCTTTATGGATTTCGGTTTTACTAAGAGTCTAATTGCTATAGACAGTGGTAAAAATGATGGTATTTCATTTGGAGAGAAAAGATTAGAAAACTCTTTTATGCATGAAAATTTCCCCTCTAAAAGAACTTATGGCCAACTCTCTAGTACATTTCACCAACACTCAAAAGAGAAGCTACATGAAAGTTTTTTAGTGCAAAATTTTACTTTAGATAAAAATATAAAAATAGCATCTTATCCCATAGAGATAGATAGTAAAGGAGAAAGTTTAGTGGGCAATGAATTTTTAAAATTATTTAATATTATAATAGATTTTCCAAATAAGTATCTTTATTTGAAAACTTTTAATAAAGATGTTATAAAAAAAAGTCTTTCTGATGCTTTTGGATTTTTCACATACTGGAGTCCAAAGAAAAAACTTTTTATATCCGCAATTACAGAGGGTTCACCAGCAGAGAGAGCATCAATAAAATTAGGAGATAGAATATTGGCAATTAATGGAGAAGAGACACTTAATTTTACCAAAAAAGATTATTGCAACTTTTTTTTATCTTTGTTTGAAAATAGTTCAAGCTACGAGGCGCAAAGTAGTGTTACATTAGTTTTACAAAGGAATACACTTATTAAACGAGTTCTTCTTCAGAAGTAGGAATAAAATAGAGTACACTCTCAAAAATTCCCTCCATATAGTGACGAAGGTAGATTTTGTATCCTTTTTCTAAACTCAATATAAACTCACTAATTAGATACCAATCTCTAGCTCTATGATAGATGCAAATAGCAAGTATAGGTTTATACTTTTGAATCGTTTTTTGAGCACCTTTTAGTGCTGAGAACTCGGCCCCCTCAACATCAAGCTTAATAAAATCAACTTTTTCATCTTGTACGATATTATCTATAGTTCTTATTTTTACACTTTCTACGCCATTTCCATATACTGTTGAGAAAGATTTTTCCTCATGCATAGAGAGCATCTCTTCTCTCTCCCCAACACCACATACTAATAATTCTATATTTTCATACCCGCTAAGCTCTCTCTTTGCAATCCGCATACTCTCTTGTATTGGTTCAACGAGCCATATCTTATTATAATCTGGGTAATTTTTTATAAGTTGTGTTGTAGTGTCCCCCACATAAGCTCCTCCATCAAAAAAGTTTATATGTTTTATCTTTGGGAGTATCTCTTTATCAAAATACTGTTTATCATGATTGTTGGTAAAACCTTCCATAAATGAGTCATCAAGAGATATTTTAAAATTTATAACTTTTTGAAAAATTTCTTGAGATTCTTTGTCACAGAGCAAATCATAACTTCTTTGATATCTCGCATAATTGTGAGTAAAATCATCATAAAAATCTTCCATAAAAGGTGGTGATAAAAGAGAAAAAGATGCATATTTAAAAAATGACAGATAACTTATACAATTAAAACCCAACTCTTTGAGTCGTGCTTTTACTTCTAAAGGACTGCCGGTAGAGACATAAAGAATGAGACCATCTTTTGGTACATCTATTATCTTTAAAATCTCTTTTTTACGAGAACGTTGCACACGTGTAAAATCATCTATAACTCCATCGACTTGCACAAATTTTTGTACACTTTTAGTAAACTTGTTAATTCCTAAAATATACTTTTTACTTGTAGTAGAATTTATAAACTCTGCAACTAGTTCTTTATCTCTTTCGTTGACATAGTTAATATCTATAAGCTTAATTGGAGCACTCTTGTGTGATATTTTTAAGTATTTCTTTTGTGATAGCATCACGGCTTTGTGTAGCATCTATAGTAATAAGTTGCAGACCAAGAAGTGTAGCTGCCTTAATAAGGGCATCTTGTATAGTTAGAAGATACTCACTTCCACGTAATTCTATACCGTCTAACTCTTTTTGGGAGAGTCTGGTCTCTAACTCTTCTTTTGTTAAATATAAAAGAAATACTTTTTCAGGATAGATGCTATTAGTTGCAAAATTATTTAATGCAATCAATTCTTTTTCTTCTATTTCACCCTGTACAAGTGCATAAGCTACACCACTGACAGCACTTCTATCACTTATTATCATTTTCTTTTGTAAATTTGGTTGAACAACCTCTTGAAGATGTTCTGCTCTATCTGCTAAGAAGAGAAGAAACTCCGCTTTTTTACTTTTTGTACGGGCTGAGAGTACCATTTTACGTATCTCTTTACCTATCTGAGTGGCACCAGGTTCTTTTGTTTTTACGGCATTGGGAAATTTTTTACAAATAGCCTCTATTTGTGTACTTTTTCCTGCTGTATCTATTCCCTCTATCGCAATGTACATGATGTCATACTTCCTATGATTTGTTGTACTTCACTAGGAAGAAGATGTTCAGTTTTTCCATTAAACTTCAATAAATTTCTGACAATAGATGAGCTTATAAATGCATGTTTGAGTTTAGGCATCAAGTAAACTGTTTCAATAGTATCATCTAAAGAGTTATTTAAATAACCAAGTTGTAATTCATACTCAAAATCACTTACTGCACGCAGTCCTCGAATGAGTACAGATGCATTATGCTCGTGTGCAAGTTCAATAGTTAAATTGTCAAAACCAACAACTTGAACATCCTTTAAATCTTTCGTGGCAATCTTTACCATTTCAATTCTTTCTTGAAGTGTAAACATTGGTTTTTTATCTACAGACTCTGCAACAGCAACAATTACTTCATCAAAAAGATTTTTTGCACGCTCAATAATGTCGAAATGACCATTTGTAATAGGATCAAATGTCCCAGGATAAAGTGCTATATTACTCATGTTATTCCCATCTTTTATATAAATTATTTTCTATGTTTAGTAAATCAAACCATTTCCCAACAACAAAATTTTCCATCTCTTGTAAACTCTCTTGTTCAGAATAGTATGCCATAATAGGTGGTGCTATTATAACTCCTAAAACTGCTAGTTTATGCATGTTTTCTAAGGCTATTGCTGAAAAAGGCATTTCTCTTACACAAAGGATGAGTTTTTTTTGCTCTTTTATCATAACTGCCGCTGTTCTTGTTATAAGGTTGTCAGAGATACCACAGGCAATTTTACCAAGAGTATTCATAGAGCAGGGAGTAATTATCATTGCATCTACACCAAAAGAGCCTGAGGCAACAGCCGCTGCTATATCACTATTTTTATATTTTGTCACACCATTTAACTCTTTACTCAACACAAGTTTTGAATTTTTTGACATAATGAGGTGTTTATCAATATCGTCAGGCAGCAGTTCTAATGTTTTTAGACCAAGATGAATACCACTTGCACCACTAATGCCAACTACTATTTTTCGCTTATGTGACACTTTATATCTCCATTTTTATTCATCTATTTTTGCTCTGTTTCGTCCAGTAACAAGAACTTTAATCTTTTTCCCATTTGCTGTACGGACATAAATATATTGAGAAATTTTTCCACTCTGTAGAGCTTTCGCGAATATAGACATATTTATGCCATCTTGCTCCAAGCTAATATTTATAGTATCTCCACGTTTAACAAGAGAGAGTCCTACGGCATCTTTTTGTGTCAGAATGGTACCTACTTTTATATTGTGTTTTGCTTCTAATGTTGCTTTTTTTATTGTTTGTAGAGGCATTGCTCTAAATTTATCCAATAGTATACTGTTTTTTTTACTATTTGATTGTGAGAGTTCTTCTCCCTTTTTAATATCTTTTTTTGCACGATAAATATCTAGTGTTAATTCTATATTATAATTAAAAAATATTTTTTTCTTGTCCACTGTTTTTATGTATAAAATCCCACTTCTGGAGAGATAATATCTTTTTTGCAGTACAACTTCATAATGTTTTGGAATTTTGTTTAAGTATCTTCTTGCACCTACAGTTATACTCTTTATTTTTATATTATGATAGATATTATGATATTTTTTTTGAATGATATTTTTTATTTTTTGAGTATTTATGGGACTTTTTTTATTGAATTCAATATAATTTGATACAGATTTATACTCTATAAAACCATACTGTTTTAATTTTTTTCCTATATCTGATGTTTTAATTCTTTTTGTATGTTTGGAAAAGTCAAACTTATAAAGTATTGGATTTTTTTTTGCTGAGGGAACAATGTCTGTAAGTAAAATATAGTCATTTTTAACATAATAATGTTTTTTTAAAATAATTTTTGAAAAAAGGTTCGAAGATAGAAAAACAAGTGTAATAATTATCATTAATTTCATAATACACAACTGTATAGTTTATTTTCAATTAAAGTGGTACCAGAGAGGGGATTTGAACCCCTAAGCCGTGAGGCGGCGGATTTTGAATCCGCTATGTATACCATTCCATCACTCTGGCCAAGATGTTACATTGAAGTGGAAATGATAGTGATATCTTACTTAAAAGTAAATAATTTTTGCCGATATAGTGTTGTAGAACTTTTATTACTACAGTTTTATAAGTTAAAGTCTTAAATATAAGATAGAAATTTTGGAGGTGTGTTATGAGAATAACATCAAGTATGTATTATGATAGTATTTACAACACAAACAACTTTAGATTAAATAAAGAGTTATTCGATGTTAATAAACAAATAGCATCAGGTCTAAAGATTCAGTATGCAAGTGATGATGTATCCATTTTTTCTCAAACAATGCTTTTAGATAATGAACTCAATACAATCTCCCAAATAAAAAAGAGTGCCCAGAGTGGTTACAAAATTTCTGACCAGACTGATGTCGTACTTAATGAATTTACTGGAGGAATGAATAGAATGCGAACACTTTTACTTCAAGCCTCTAATTCAACTAACAGTACAACATCACTAGATGCAATTGCTTCAGAGCTTAGAGGAATTGAGAAAAATTTACGATCTTTGGCAAACACATCTATTAATGGACAATACCTGTTTTCTGGTTCTGCCGTTGACACAAAACCTATCACTCCAGATGGTAAATATAATGGTAATGATATTGCACTTAATGCCTTTGTTGGATCAAATAATCAACAAAAATATAATATTACTGGTGCGGATTTGTTTCTTGGTGAAGAGAAGCTTGTAAAAAAAGAAGTAATTAGTAATGTAGTACAAACTCCAAATGTTTCTACAGTTATTAGTGGTTCTAACAGCATTGAAGATTTGATGGGTGTTGTTCCCGTTGGCAGAAAACATAATTTTTATCTCAGAGGTACAAAAAATGATGGAACAGCGATTAATCAAAGAATAGAAATGGATTCATCTGTTCCAATTGACTCTTTACTTGAGTCTATAGGTACTGCTTATGGTAACCATGGAGCAATAAAAATTGTGAATGTTTCTATAAATGCAAAAGGACAAATAACAGTTGCAGACAAAATTCATGGTTCAAGCAAGTTAGATTTTCATTTAGTCGGAGCATCTGATTTTGGAGGAACTGACGAATCAAAAGTTACAAATATTGATGATTTAATTACTAATGGTGGTAGTACGGACTATGCTACAGCACAAACAAGTGCAACAAATCTTTATTTACGTGAGTTTAACAAATCAGGTTTATTATCTGCTGCTGGAGCACCTACTATCGAAGGACTGGTATATGATAGGACTATGTTTAACATAAATGGTAATAAATTAACCTCCAATGTAGCACAAATAAACAAAACAACGAATGCTTTTGCAACACCATCTACAAAACTTCTTGATGTGGCATCGGGAACGACACTTGATGCCAAACAACTCATTTTAAAGGGTAGTGATGTTGCAGGAAATCCATTAACAGTACAAGTTGACCTTAAAAATAGTGGGTCAACCTTCTCTTTAGATGGAGGAACTACAAACTATAGTATCTTTAATGTTGCAACACCAAGAGTTGCTGTAGCTGCAGATTCAATGACTTACCAACAACTTTTAGATGTGATGAATATGAGTATTACTGGAAATTTACCAGCTGGTACAACACCTACACAGTATGATGATGCCATAAAACTTGCAGATACAAAAGGGGATACATTCATAAGCTATGATGGTAAGTTGAGTTTTAATGATTTGCAATTTGTAACGACTAAAGCAACAGTATCTATGTATGATTCCAATAGTGGTAGTTTTAATGCAGGTGAAGCTTCAGTATTAACTTTTAATACTAATAATTCTCTAAGTGTGCGTGATCCAAAAACAGATTTTTTTAGTACCGTTAACGAGATGATAGCAGCAGTGGAAAATCATACTCTCTACCCAGACTCTTCGGCTCTTGTATCAAGAAATGTTGGTATTGAGAGTGCCATTGCTATGATGGATGATTTACAAGACCATGTATTTCGTACACAGTCAACTGCTGGTGCACAATCAAATACGCTCAACGATTCTATCACTCGAACTGGTATTTTAGAAATCAGTACGGAAACTCTGCGTTCACAAACAATAGATACAGATTTAGCAAAATCATCTCTAAGGTTACAACAATTAACACTGAATTATCAAGCTATGCTTGCTACTGTTGGAAAAGTTTCACAATTAAGTTTAGTAAATTATCTATAAAAATCATTTCATGCAATATTTTTGGCTATACTATCTTTTAAATTAATATACAGTGGATAGTACAATTTGAAAGATGTTTTGTTTATAATTATTTTAGGTATTTTGATATATCTAGGTTTCGCAACAATGTTTGGTAATAGTGAATTAATGGGTAGTTATGGTACTGGTTTTGCATACTATAACCAATTGTATTTTGGTTATATCTCATTTGTATACCTTTTTTTGTTTCTCATACCTTTATACTTTCTTTATAAAAACAGTAGCTTTAACATAAGAAAAGTAGAACTTAGTATTGCTTTATTTTTAATATTTTTCTCATTTTTACTTGCACAATCTTTACTAGTACATAATGAATTTAGAGGAAAATTTGCATCTATTTTTTCTGATTTTCTTAGTCCTTTTATTGGACTCTTTGGCTTATGGGTATTTTGGTTTATTATTAGCTCGGTATCTATTGTAATTTTATTAAATAAAAGCACATCAGAAATTTTTGATATTCTTTACTCGCTTATTTCTAGAGGAAAAGTAGCACAGCAAGAGGAAAATCAAGTAAAATATCAAGAAGGGCCAGTTTCTTTTGCACCCCAAGATGAGCAAGAAATTACAATAGAACACAAAATGGAGATAGACGAACCAAGTTACTTAAGAAAAAATATAAATATTGAAGAGGAAGTGCTAGAAAAGAAAAAAAACATTTTAGATATAACACAAGAGCTTAAAGAGCATCAAAGTGCTGTTATTATTGATGAATTAGAAGAGAATACAAAACTACTCGCAACTATAGATAAAGGAAAGGTAGAAAAACCTAAAAACTTTACACTCCCTTCGGTAAATTTCCTTCAAAAACCTCCAACAATCAAAAAAAGTGTTGATGAGAGTGAATTAGATGACAAGATACGTTATTTAATAGAAAAACTAGCACACTTTAAAATAGATGGTGATGTTGTACGAACATATGCTGGACCTGTTGTTTCTACTTTTGAGTTTAAACCAGCAGCGAATGTAAAGGTGAGTAAAATATTAAATCTTCAAGATGACCTGGCTATGGCTCTTTCTGCTGAGACTATTCGTATTCAAGCTCCTATACCGGGAAAAGATGTTGTAGGAATAGAAATACCAAATGACACAGTAGATACTATCTATCTGCGTGAGATTTTAGACGATAAACTTTTTAAAGATTCTTCTTCACCACTTACTCTGGTACTTGGAAAAGATATTGTCGGAAAATCTTTTGTAACTGACCTTAAAAAACTTCCACATCTGCTTATAGCTGGTACAACAGGGAGTGGTAAAAGTGTTGGTATTAATGCTATGATTCTTTCACTTCTTTATAAAAATTCACCAGATCAACTACGTTTACTTATGATAGACCCAAAAATGCTTGAATTTTCAACTTATAATGATATCCCTCATCTTCTCACACCAGTTATAACAAAACCAAAACAAGCTATAGCAGCACTTAATAATATGGTTGCGGAGATGGAACGTCGTTATGAACTTATGGCAGATACAAGAACAAAAAATATAGAAAACTATAATGAAAAAATTAAAAAAGATAAGGGAGAGTACCTTCCATATATTGTAGTAATCATTGATGAACTTGCTGATTTAATGATGACAAGCGGTAAGGATGTAGAGCTTTCTATTGCCAGATTAGCACAAAAGGCAAGAGCTTCTGGAATACACTTAATTGTTGCAACACAACGTCCATCTGTTGATGTTGTAACTGGTCTTATAAAAGCAAATCTACCATCACGTGTTTCTTACAAAGTAGGGCAGAAGATAGATAGTAAAATTATCTTAGATCAGATGGGGGCAGAGTCACTTCTTGGACGTGGAGATATGCTTTTTACTCCTCCAGGTTCAACAGGTCTTGTGCGCTTGCATGCTCCATGGGCAACTGAAGAAGAAATAGAAAAGATTGTTGAATTCATTAAGGCACAGCGTGCACCAAATTATGACAAAAGCTTTTTAGTTGAAGAAAATCCAAACTCTTCTTCAAGTGTTTCCAATGAATCTTATGAAGAATTAGATGAGCTTTATGAAGAGGCAAAAAATGTTGTTTTAACAGATAGAAAAACATCTATATCTTATCTACAAAGAAAACTTCAAATTGGATATAACCGTTCGGCTCGTGTTATTGAGCAGTTAGAAAATGAGGGTGTCTTATCAACTCCAAATACAAAAGGTATTAGAGAAATTCTTTAATGCCTCAAATCTCCTTTCACTTTACAGCACTTGCACACTCTTTTAAAGTACATGTAAGTAATCTTGCATTGCTTTCAGTAGAGCAGATTCAAGAAATAGAATCATTTGTACAAAAAAGAAATGGTGTTTTTGATTTCAATACTTATTCGTTTTCTCTTCAAAAAAAAATAGAATTTAATGAGTTTGTTAAACTTATTAACAACTCTTCGATTGAGGCTATTTGTATTAATGAACCCCTTATCTCAAAAGTACAAGCAAGAATAAGTTTTGGTCAATATAAAGGTATGTATTATAATGAGCTCCCTGATTCCTACCTAATATGGTTAAAAGGAAACTATTCTGGTCTTCAAAGAGAGACTATTATGGGTGAATTACAAAAAAGAGGACTCTAACTGTTACTATTTATTACATATTTAAAAAATAGCTAAAAATAATGTTTCATAAAGTAACACATTAAAAATGATTACATATCTTTAGATATAATAACCAAAATTTTAAATATACAGGAATAATTATGGCATTTATCCAAGATTATAAAGCACATATTGCAGAGCGTGAAACACTTGGTGTTCCACCATTAGCACTTTCAGCTGAACAAACAGCAGAATTAATAGAACTAATTAAAACAGATTGTACAGAAGAACTTTTAGATTTACTAACAAACCGTGTTGCTCCAGGTGTTGATGATTCAGCATATGTTAAAGCAGCATTTTTAAATGATATTGTAACTGGAAATGTTTTAGTTGCTTCTATAGCACCAGAAAAAGCAGTTAATATGCTTGGTATGATGCTTGGTGGATATAATGTTAAACCAATGATTGATGCACTTTCTAGTTCAAATCCAGCTGTTGTAAAAGCTGCCATAACTTCACTTAGTAAAACTTTACTTGTATATGATGCATTTAATGATGTTGAAGAGCTTCATAAGGCTGGAAATACAGCTGCTACTGAAGTTATGACTTCATGGGCAAATGCAGAGTGGTTCACAATTAAATCAGCTTTAGCTGATGAGATTACTCTTACAGTTTACAAAGTTCCTGGTGAAACAAATACAGATGATTTATCTCCAGCTTCTGAAGCCTTTACTCGTTCTGATATTCCTTTACATGCAAATTCATTTTTAGTAAATAAAATGGAAAAGCCTTTAGAAACTATCGCAGAACTTAAGAAAAAAGGTAATCCTATTGCTTATGTTGGTGATGTTGTAGGTACTGGCTCTTCACGTAAATCTGGTGTCAACTCTGTTCAGTGGCATATGGGTGAAGATATTGCAGGTGTTCCAAATAAACGCACGGGTGGTGTTGTTTTAGGTGGAATTATTGCTCCAATTTTTTTCGCAACTTGTGAAGATTCTGGTGCATTACCTCTAGAACTTGATGTAAGTAATATGGAGACGGGCGACGTTGTTACTATCTACCCTTATAAAGGTGAAGCACATAAAGATGGTGCTTGCATAGCAACATTTAAGTTAAATCCTAACACTATCACTGATGAAGTCCGTGCTGGTGGTCGTATTCCACTTATTATTGGTCGTGGACTAACTTCAAAAGCTCGTGCTTGTTTAAGTCTTGGTACTTCAGAAACTTTCTTAACTGCTGAGCAACCTGCAGATACTGGTAAAGGTTTTACACTTGCACAAAAAATGGTTGGTAAGGCATCTGGTCTTACTGGTGTTCGTCCAGGTATGTATGTAGAACCTGAAATGTCAACAGTTGGTTCTCAAGATACTACTGGTCCTATGACTCGTGATGAGATTAAAGAGCTTGCTGCACTTGGATTTAATGCTGACTTTGTGCTTCAATCTTTTTGTCATACAGCAGCTTATCCAAAACCATCAGATGTAATTATGCAGCACAACCTTCCAGAATTTATCTCTAACCGTTCAGGTGTGGCTCTTCGTCCTGGTGATGGTATTATCCACTCATGGTTAAATAGAATGCTCCTTCCAGATACAGTTGGAACTGGTGCAGATAGTCATACTCGTTTTCCTCTTGGTATATCTTTTCCTGGTGGTTCTGGTGTTGTTGCATTTGCTGGTGTTACTGGTGCTATGCCTTTAACTATGCCTGAGTCTGTTCTTGTAAGATTTTCTGGTGAAATGCAAGCAGGCATCACTCTTCGTGACCTCGTAAACGCAATCCCTTATGTAGCTATTGAAAAGGGTCTTTTAACAGTTCCTAAGGCTGGTAAGAAAAATATTTTTGCTGGTAGAATTTTAGAAATTGAAGGTTTGCCTGATTTAAAAGCTGAACAAGCATTTGAACTCTCTGATGCATCTGCTGAGCGCTCTGCTGCTGCGTGTACAGTTTTGTTAAATAATGCTCCAGTTGAAGAGTACTTAAAATCAAATGTAGTTCTTTTAGAATCTATGATTGAAGATGGTTACGAAGATAGTCGTACAATCAGACGCCGTGTTGATAAAATGAAAGAGTGGTTGGCCAACCCATCATTAATGCAACCAGATGCTGATGCAGAGTATGCAGCTGTAATTGATATTGATCTTAATACTATCACTGAGCCAATTTTAGCTTGTCCTAATGATCCAGACAATGTAAAACTTCTCTCTGAAGTAGCTGGAACAAAACTAGATGAAGTATTTTTAGGTTCTTGTATGACAAATATTGGTCACTACAGAGCGGCTGGTGAAGTTATGCGAGGTGAGTCTAAAGTAGCTGTTGAAAAATTTTGGATTGTTCCACCAACTAGAATGGATGAGCAAGAACTCATAAATGAAGGTTATTATGATGTATATAAGGCTATTGAAGCACATACTGAAGTACCGGGATGCTCACTCTGTATGGGTAACCAAGCTTCAGCTCGTGTTGGTTCTACAGTTTTTTCAACATCTACTCGTAACTTCGATAACCGTTTAGGAAAAGGTACACAAGTTTTCCTTGGTTCTGCGGAACTTGCTGCTGTATGTGCTAAACTTGGTCGTATCCCAACTCCAGCTGAGTACATGGATATTGTTCCTGCTAAAATTGCGGGTAAAGAAGCAGATATATATAAATATCTTAACTTCAATGAAATTCAAGGATACCATCTAGAAAAACGTACTGCTGCTGAAAACAAGTACGGGGTAACTGTTAAACCAGTTTAATTCTTTTTTGAGATAGCAATACAATGAATGTATTGCTATCCTCTCTCTTTATTCATAATATATCTGATTTACCATATAATGATACAATAGATAATCTCAATACTATCGATTGGATTGTTTTAATGGCAGAACTCAAAGACTTACAAGCTATAGCAAAAAATCTCTCTCTTCTTTACATTGATGAAAATCAAAATTTTTTGTTTAATATTACAGATACTTTAAAACAGGCATTTCAAAGAGTTGATGATGCTCCTGATTCAACTATAGCACTTGGCCACCTAAAAGTACATAAATATGATATAGTCATTGTAGATTCTGTCTCTACTATTACAAATGCAAGTAAATTAGTTGAAAATATAAGAGCAGAAAATCAATTTCAAGACATCATAATCACAACCCCATCTACCGATAAAAATGAACTTTTAAATCTTCATAGTTTAAATACTCAATATGTAATTCAAAAACCATTTGAAATATCTCTTTTTTTTGATGTTATCTTGCACATTTCTAAAAAAATTATGTATCTAAGAAATTATTTGCAAAAAGATGTAAAAAAGCTCAACGAAGAGCTTTTAAGTGAGAAAAAACTTATTGGTAGATTTATGGTTAGTGAAAAACAACTCAAAGAACAAATAGAAGTTTATAAAGATGATATTCATCTCAACAAAAATATATACTCATTAACTAAACTCCCAAGTAAATTTGCCCTCCAGGATGCTTTATCGCAAGGAAAAAAATCTATTATTTATATTAATATTGATAATTTTGATTTTGTCAATACAACATATGGGATGGGTAGAGCCAATAAACTCCTTAAAGAATGTGCAAATAAACTCAATCTTTTTTCAGCAATAAATGCAAAACTTTTTCATATTACTGCAGATGAATTTATTATTTTGCTAGATGACCCGTCAGATAATCAAGCTGTAGTGTTGTCAGAACAGATTCAGGCTTTTTTTAAAGAGTCAGCTGTAGAATTTGACTCACATACTCACTTTATAACCTTTTCTATAGGTATAGATTATGGAGAAGGTAAACAACTTTTTATTAACTCTAAAGCTGCATCAAAAGAGGCAAGATATTTCGGTGGAAACCAAATAGTTGCATATGATAAAAACTCTCAATACATGAAGGATCAAAGGGAGAGTCTTTATTGGATAAATATCTTAAAAAATGCTTTTGATGAAGATAAAATTTTCACTTATTATCAACCGATTATTTCAAATGAAAATTCCAAAACAAAACATTATGAAGTGTTATGTAGGTTATTGGATGAGAACAATAACCTCATAGATGCAGATAAGTTTATTCAAAGTGCTAAGCAACTTGGATTTATAACACAAATAACAAAAACAGTAATTGATAAAGCATTTAAGTGTTTTGAAAATAATGATTATAACTTTTCTATCAACATAACAATGTACGATTTACATGAAGAGTATTTAGAGAAGTTTTTAAAATATAAATGTGACAGATATAATATAGCATCATCGAGAGTTCATTTAGAAATTGTTGAAGATATTATTACACAAAGAACAGAATTTTTAGACAAACAAATTTTAAATCTCAAAAATATGGGCTATCATGTTATTATTGATGATTTTGGTACAGACAAGTCAGCATTTAACAGAATGTTTGAACTTCAAGCTGAATATATAAAAATAGATGGAAGCTTCATTAAAGAGTTAAATGGTGATGAAGCACACCAGACAGTTGTGAAGAGCATTGTCGAGTTTGCAAAAAACAGTGGTATTAAAACGATTGCAGAGCATGTAGAATCAAAAGAAGTATACGATATTGTTAAAGAGTTAGGTATTGATTATGCCCAAGGTTATTTTCTTGGAAAACCAGATATTAATCTCTAATCACATCATAATCAACAGGAACTTTTGGAGTAAATATTTTAAGAGGTATCTCTGTATTTTGGTTTTGGTTTGTAAATACTATGCTAACATTATTTTCAAATTTATCTTTATATGTAATTGACAGCAGTTTGGAGTCATTCATTTTGATAATAAGCACAGAATCATTAAACATTGTTTTATAAGTGTTTTTTGCTATTTTTTTTGCATTTTTAATCATATTAAAAAAGTTAAAGTTTTTGTCCATATCTCTTACAATAACTTGTTCAATTTCAGGCTCTATTATTATCACTTTGTTTTCTGAGATATAAATATTTTTTACAATAGGTTTTTGATAATTCCAAAGTATAAAATGTGGTTTTGTTGCTTTGAGATGTCCACTATACTTAAGTGTTTTCCCTTTGTCATCAATGATTTTTTGCTCAAAATCAGCCTCAAAAAATTTCATATCTAGCATAGAACCATAAAGTGTATTTAGCATTACTATACATATCATTATATATTTCAAATATCATCCTTTTAAAAAAGAAATTATACCTAATTATCTATTTATACTATTTATTAGATTATATGTGATAAAATAACAACAATTTCAATTTCACTATATAGTAAACTATATAGTAAAAGTCACAAGGTAGAGAATGATACAATCATTTATGGGTAAATTATTTGGTACATCAAATGATAGAGAGTTAAAAAAGTACAGTAAAAGAGTTAAAGCAATCAATGCGCTTGAAGAGCAGTATTCTCAATTAAGCGATGAAGATTTACAATCTGCATTCTCAGATATAAAAGAAAAAGTTTTATCTCAAGAGGTTACACTTGATGATGTATTAACAAACTCTTTTGCCATTACAAGAGAAGCTAGTAAGCGAGTTCTTGGTATGAGACACTTTGATGTACAACTCATAGGAGGTATATCTCTTCATGAAGGACGTATTGCTGAAATGAAAACAGGTGAAGGAAAAACACTTGTAGCAACACTGGCTATAGTCCTTAATGCTATGACAGGTAGGGGAGTTCATTTAGTCACCGTAAATGATTATCTTGCCTCACGCGATGCGAAAGAGATGGGGGTACTTTATAACTTTTTAGGCTTTAGTGTTGGTACTGTCTTAGAGACAATTTATGATCCAGAAGAGAAAAAATCTGCTTATAAGGCAGATATTACCTATGGAACAAACAATGAGTTTGGTTTTGATTACTTAAGAGACAATATGAGTTACTCACAGGACACCATGGCTCAGCGTGCTCATCATTTTGTTATTGTTGATGAAGTAGATTCTATTTTAATAGATGAAGCTAGAACACCACTTATTATCTCTGGACCAACAAATAGAAATATGCAAGATTACATAAATGCAAATAAAATTGCATTGCAACTCACAAAAAATGAACATTTTACAGTAGATGAGAAAGATAAGGTTGTTCTTATTACAGAGGATGGAATTACAAAAGCAGAAGAACTTTTTGGTGTTGAAAACCTTTATAGTCCAGAAAATGCTTCTCTTCCACATGCAATAGACCAAGCATTGAAGGCTAATTACCTATTTGAGAAAGATGTTGATTATGTAGTTAATAATAATGAAGTTGTTATTGTAGATGAGTTTACAGGAAGACTCAGTGAAGGGAGACGTTTCTCAGAAGGTTTACATCAAGCGCTCGAAGCAAAAGAGAGTGTTGAAGTCAAAGAAGAGACTCAGACATTAGCAGATATAACATTCCAAAACTATTTTAGAATGTATGATAAGTTAGCAGGGATGACAGGTACTGCTGAAACAGAAGCAACAGAGTTTGCTCAAATTTATAACCTTGATGTTGTGTCTATTCCTACAAATATACCAATTGCTCGAGAAGATTTAAATGATTTAATTTATAAAACAGAAGAAGAGAAGTTTAATGCTGTAGTAGATACAATTAAAAAGCTCTCTCAAACTGGGCAACCAGTTCTTATAGGTACTGCATCAATTGAAAAATCAGAACTTCTTCACTCAGTTTTGAAAAGAGAGAAGATTGTACATACTGTACTTAATGCTAAAAACCATGAACAAGAGGGTGAAATCATTAAGCATGCTGGAGTGAAAGGTGCAGTAACAATAGCAACAAACATGGCTGGACGTGGTGTTGATATTAAAGTAAATGATGAAGTTAGAGAGCTTGGTGGTCTTTACATTATAGGAACAGAACGCCATGAAAACCGTAGAATAGATAATCAACTTCGTGGACGTTCTGGTCGTCAAGGGGATGCTGGAACAACTCAATTTTATCTCTCACTTGAAGATAGTTTACTCCGTATTTTTGGAAGTGATAAAATTAAATCTATAATGGAGAGACTTGGTGTTGAAGATGGTGAGTATATAGAGTCCAAAATGGTTACACGAGCGGTTGAAAAGGCTCAGAAAAAAGTTGAGAATATGCACTATGAAGGACGTAAGCAGATTGTTGAATATGATGATGTTGCGAATGAACAGAGAAAAATTGTATATAAGTTTAGAAATCAACTTTTATCAAAAGAGTACGATATTGATACAAAAATTGATGGAATAAGAGAAGAGTATCTATTACAGTTACTTCAAAAGGCTGATATTTTTGATGGTGCCTCCAAAGATGATTTTAATTTTCAACTTCTTCAAGAGTTATTCAAAGAAGAAGTTAACTTTGACTTTGATACAACATTGATTGAAAATCTTGAATATGATGAGTTATTCGAAAAAATTGTAATAATATTTAAAAATTCTTATGATGAAAAAATGAGCGTTATTGAAAATGATGTTAAAAAAGATATAGAAAAAGAGTTTTATCTCAAAGAATTAGATAATGCATGGAGAGACCATCTTTATGTTATGGATAGTATGAAAACAGGTATTAGACTCCGTGCATACAATCAAAAAGATCCTTTAGTAGAGTACAAAAAAGAGAGTTTTAATCTTTTTGGTGAGCTTATTAATGATATCAAATTCAACACCATTAAGACTCTTCATATTATTCAATTTCAAGTAGAATCAGCTGATGATGAAGCTTCACATCTTGCACAACAATTAAAATTAGAACAACAACAAGATAATGCAAATATACAACTTAATCACTCCTCGGCAAATGATGATATCACTCCAGAGAAAAAAATTGCAAGGAATGACCCTTGTCCTTGTGGTAGTGGAAAAAAATATAAACTTTGCTGTGGTAAAAGTGGTCCCAAAAAAGGTGTTTTTGCTTCTTGAAAAAGAGTATAATACCATATCTTGTTAAAAGATTTTTACGGTTTGATAAAGAGCAACCTTTTATATTTTTATCAGCATTATTGGCATTTTTAGGTATTACACTTGGTGTAATGGTTCTTTTGATTGCTATGGCGCTTATGAATGGTTTTGATAAAGAGTTTAAAGATAAACTAACGGTTATGAACTATCCTCTGACAATAATACCTAAATTCTATGGCGCGGTTAATAACGACTTACTCATTGATTTAGAAACAAAATTCCCAAAATTACAGTTTAGTCCCTATGTTCAGTCCTCCGTTATGGTACGGGATGGTTCAAATTTAGAGGGTGGTTACCTTTTTGGAGTAAATTTTAAAAATGAAGCAAATGTAAATAATATCTTAAAAAATGCAATAAAGCATAAAAAATTTCATAAATTTGATGTTATTGTAGGTAAAACTCTTAAAAATGAGTTTGATATATTTCTTAACGATAAACTTATGTATATTTTCACAAATGTAGAACCTGATGGTCTTTCTGTCGCACCAAAAATAAAACGCTTAAAAATAAAATCTACTTTCGATTCGGGTCTCTCAGCATATGATAAAGCATACAGTTACACAACCATAGAAGCTATGCAGGCAATACTACACATGCCAAGTAATATATATGATGGTATTCATATATATTCTTCAAATCCACATAAAGATATCATGAACATAAAAAAAGCACTTCCTGTTACAGTTACTGTAAAAGGATGGTGGGAAGATAATGTTAATTTTTTTGCAGCTCTTGAACTTGAAAAAGCCTCTCTGTTTATAGTACTTATGCTCATTATATTAATAGCTTCAATTAATATTATTTCTTCTTTACTCATGACAGTCATGAATAGAAGAGGGGAGATTGCACTTCTTTTATCTTTAGGAGCCTCAACAATAGAGATAAAAAAAGTTTTTCTCTATTTGGGTATTATTATTGGAATTGGTGGTATTTTTGCAGGTGTATTTCTTGGACTTAGCGGTATTTGGATTTTTGGAAATTTTGATATTATTTCACTACCTAAGGATGTTTACCCTACATCTACGCTACCATTAGATCTCACTATAGTAGATTTTTCATTGATTGTTACAGGAGCTTTTTTTATTGTTGTTTTATCATCATACTATCCAGCAAAAAAAGCGAGTGAAGTTGACATATTAACTGTACTCCGAAATGAATAATTAATTATCTTTAAAAAGTTTATAAGGTAAAAGAAGTGTCCTTTTAATAATGTTAAAAGGAGCAACAATTATCTCTTTTGCTATCAATGATTTTACTTTTGGATTAGAAATTTTCCCTTTTACGCTTAAGGTTGTTGAGATGCTCTTCCCATTAAGAAGTATATAACCAACTACAGGTATTTTTGCTAAATCACTTCCAAGATCTGTTTTTAAATTAAGTACCAAGTCTAAATAATCTTTTCCAACATCCACCATACCCGTACCAAGAATATCTATCTCTTTGGAGTCTACATATATGTTAGATATGTCAAATTTTTTCTTTTTATAGTTAAACTTTACATATGATTTATCAATAAAGAGTCCATCTTTATTATATCCTGGCAAAGAGAATGTTATTAAAGAAGGTACAGTATTGACAAAGGCAAGTATATTATTTAAAACTTTGTAATCTTTTAACATAGTATTGTGAACATATAAAACTCCATTATAATCATTCACATCACCAATAACAGAAAAATCCAATGCACCACCATTAAACTTTGTTAAAGAGAAGAGATTATTCATAAAAACATCATTAAAATTACTTCCATAGAGATGAAATTTTTTATTTTTTAGTCTTAGGTATGAGTATGCATGATTATAGTTCAAATTTGCAGTTAATATCTCATCTGTGTATTTTAAATCGATATTATCATAAATAAGTTTTCTTTTTTTATTAATATATAAATAGGAGTCTTTGAGTTTTAAAGAGACTTCTAAGCTTTTAGATTCTTCTTTTGTTCCGTTAATGTCTCCAATCGCTCGTAGGACTTCATTAATATTAACAACACAGTTTGTCGCATCTATATCAATTCTATCTTTAATTTTAACATTCATAATATCATTGATTATCATGTAAATTTTTTCTTTATATATCTTCCCCTTGAGGGTGTAACTATTCAGTGGTTTATTTGCTTTAACTAAGATTTTATAAGGATATATTATTTTTGATTTAAATCTTGTGAAATCATCCTTTTTATTTTTATAAATATCAAACTTTCCATCATTTAAACTATACTTTTTTAATATATCAGAATTGCGTGCAATTTTATCTATTGAGTTTAAATAGAGTTTCCATCCACTCTCTTTGGATGTAAACTCTGCTTCTAACTCTGTAGAATTAACTTTAATACTCTCTCCTTGCATGTATGCAGAAAGAAGTATCTTCGTGTTTTCATATAATGTTTTTTGAGTGTTTGGGTCTACTAATATAAAATTATTTAAACTAATATGTGACTTTTTTGATTTTGTATTATAGTTAGCATATATCTTTGTTGTAATGTATTTTCCAATATTTAAAAGTGTATGTTTGAGATAAATCATATCTTCATTTATATCTACTTGTATTTTATTTGCTTTATATAAAGTACCTACAATAGAAAAGTTTATTGCATCTGCTGATTCAAATGAAAAATATTTATCATACTTTATTTGAATTGGAGTATGTGACTGTGAGAGGGCAATACCATCATATGTGAAGTGTGTTATGTCAGCACTTAATTTTGCAGTAGTGGTATTTAAGTCAATAGTTCCCCAAACGACTACATCTCCAATGTTTTTTATGCTAGCAAAAGTTGGTGGTAGGGCTATTTTTAAAGTTTTTATATTAAAAGAGAGTGTGTTTGCCTTAACATCAATAATTTTAGAATTAAAACTCCATCGAGAGTTAGCTACAATAATACTGTCATCTTTAATATTGTCATCTTTTGGAGTAATATTATAAGTTACATTCATGGGTTGGTACAAGTCAAACTTTCCAAGATGTACAGTATTGAGTTTAAAGTTTATAAGACCTGTATTCGTTTTAGCATTATAGTGAGCTTTTACATTCGCCTGTGCAATGTCTCCATAGTTTGCTCCCATCTTTTGAATAAATATCTCATTACCATCAATATGCACATTAGCATCATATACATCTAAATTTAAACCTAAATAATCAATATTTGCTTTTTTTGTTGTAAAATCACCTACAATATTTACATCTAAACTTTGAAGCCAAAGTTTTAGACTCACATCTGTTTTTAGAGAACCACTATTTTGTACAAATGGCAAGACAATTTTATAAGTTTTAAGAACCTTTATTATGTCTTTATTTATAGATGTATTCATAAGAAGATTAAGTGTGAGAAGTTCTTCTTTTTGTGTAAAGTCTATCTTTAACCAGCTTTTATCTAAAAAGAATCCATACATATATGCATCATAGGGTTTAACATATAAAATACCATTTTTAAATTGAAGTTTTGTGTGACTAGAATTAATACTCTTTAACTTTTTATTATATTTATAGGCTAATTTATCAACTGTGCTATTAATATTTAAATGCTTATAAGCATTGTTTAAATCATTGTACTCTAAAAAACCACTTATGTCATCAATGTGAAGTGAGGACATTGAAACTGCTTCATATACCCAATAATGGAGGTGTTTTGGAAGATGAAGCATATTTATAATATTTGTAATACTCGTAATATCTTTATGACTAGCAAACTTGTACTTTAATTTTTTCTTATCAATTATAGAGTATAAAGTAAAGTCTGCTTCTGATGAAACTTTTATATTAATATTTGTATAAATTTTTACAGCTTTCGTATCAAAATAAAAAGCACCGTTAACTTTCAAATCTCGTTTTGCATCAGATGCATGTATGATTTTCAAAATCATTGTCTCATCTTTAAAAAATATTGAGGCATTTATATCTATTGCATTTGATTTGGCAAGTAGAAAACCTTTTTCATTATTTTTATATTTAAAAGAAGCTACTGCGTCTTTAAATGAAATTTTTTCAACAATAACAGAGTTAAACCATTGTGTTGTTTTTGAGAATACATTGAGATACTTACTGATGTTTTTTAAATAGTTTTTTGTGTCACTTTGTTGTTTCGCAGGTGAAACTTTTAATTCTTTAAGTGAAATGTCTATCTTTTCATTCCACTTTATGTATAATTGAGTCAGCTCAATGTTTTGTATATGCATTTTACCAATAAAAATACCATTTTGAAGAGCAATAAAAGAGATTGAAAGTGTCAAAAACATGAAAACAAAAAAACTTATCACGGCAAAGTATGTTTTTGAAATAATATTAATAATAATTTTATCGTTCATATACTACCTAAATAAGCCAATTAATACACCTCAAGTGATTTATATACAGAAGGGTTCTATTAATAATATTATAGCACAAATGCAGGCAAAATCTTATGATGTTTCCAAGCTAGACACACTTTTACTTAGAATGCTTGGTTCCCCACAAAGTGGATGGATAGATATGCAAACCACTTCTAACACAAAAGCTGATTTTCTTTATAAACTAACAAAGGCAAAGGCAGCACTACGAAATGTAACACTTATCCCGGGTGAGACAACATATTTCTTTTTAAAGCACCTCTCAACGACACTTAATTTAGACATAAATATTTTAAGAGAAGAGTATGCAGCACAGGCGAGCATAAAGGAGGGTATGTTTGTACCAGATACATACAAGGTTCCTTTAGGCATCACAGAAAAAAAGTTAATAACTTTGCTACTAAATGTATCACATAAAAAAATGAAGACATTTTCCATAAAAGTATTTGGACTCTACAGTGAAGATAAATGGTTTCATTATGTGAGTATTGCCTCTATTATACAAAAAGAGTCTGCAAACATTAAAGAAATGCCACTTGTTAGTTCTGTAATTTACAATAGAGTTCAAAAAGGAATGAAGCTACAAATGGACGGAACTTTAAACTATGGAAAGTATTCACATATTAAAATAACACCATATAGACTACAGAATGATAAATCATTGTATAATACCTATCTTTATAAGGGTGTACCCCACACTCCTATTTGCAATGTTAGTTTTGAAGCAATTAAAGCTGCTATCTTTCCAGCAAAAACAGATTATCTCTATTTCATGAAAAACAGTACAGGAACTCATGATTTTTCATGTAACTATTCTACACATTTGCTAAACATAAAGCATGTTACAAAAAGAAACAAATATAAAATATAAATCAATTCTTGGAGAAGCTGACTCAATATTTTCTAAATAGTGTTATTATTTAGTTTGTAAAATTCATGAAGTTTATAACTGACATGTATTAATATTATTCACGAGGACACAAAATGTCAAAAATTATTTGGTCAAAAATTGATGAAGCTCCGGCTTTAGCAACTTATTCGTTATTGCCTATAGTAAATGCTTTTACTAAAGCAGCAGGTGTAGATGTAGTTACTAGTGATATTTCACTAGCAGGAAGAGTACTTTCTGCAATGGGTCTTGCTGAAGATGAACTCTCTAAACTGGGAGAAGTTGTATTACAAGCTGATGGAAATATCATCAAGCTCCCAAATATTTCAGCTTCTATTGGTCAGCTTAAAGAATGTATAGCAGAACTTCAAGGTCAAGGTTTTGACATTCCAAACTTTCCTGAAAATCCTGCAAATGCAGAAGAAGAAACTATTCGTGCAAAATATAATGTATGTTTAGGCTCAGCTGTTAATCCAGTTTTACGTGAAGGTAATTCTGACAGACGTGCTGCAGTAGCTGTTAAAAAATTCGCACAAAACAATCCTCACCGATTAAAAGCTTTTGCTGAAAACTCTAAAGCATATGTGTCTCACATGGATGGAAATGGAGACTTTTATGGTAATGAAAAATCAGTTACTATGGATAAAAATCAAAAAGTTACAATTGCTTTAAATGGTCAAGAATTAGCAACTATTGATGCACTTGATAAAGAAATTTTAGATGGCACATATATGTCAGTTGCAAAACTAAGAGCATTTATTCAAAAAACTATTGATCAAGCAAAAGAAAATGGTGTTTTATGGTCTATTCACCTTAAAGCAACAATGATGAAAATTTCTGATCCAATTATGTTCGGTCATGCCTTAGAAGTATTTTTTGCTCCAGTATTTGAAAAATATGCTGCAACTTTCACAGAGTTAAATGTAAATGCTAATCTTGGAATTTCTGATATTGAGAAAAAAATTGCTGGACATGCTGATGAAGCTGGAATCTTAGCCGCATTTAAAGCAGTAGTAGATTCTGATAACCCAGAAATTGCTATGGTTGATTCTGATAAAGGTACTACTAACTTTAATGCATCAAATGATGTAATTATTGATGCATCTATGCCAGTTGTAGTTCGTGAAGGTGGTAAGCAGTGGAATAGAAATGGTGATGCTGTAGAGTGTGTTGCTGTTATTCCTGACTCAACTTATGCAATGTTCCATGCTGAGATGGTATCTGATTGTGTTAAAAATGGTCAATATGATGTAGCCACTATGGGTTCAATGGCCAATGTTGGTCTTATGGCTCAAAAAGCTGAAGAATATGGTTCTCATCCAACTACATTTGAACTTAAAGAAGCTGGTAAAGTAACTGTAACTGCTGAAGATTCAACTGTGCTTATGGAGTTTGATTGTGAAGCTGGTGATATTTGGAGAATGTCTCGTGCAAAAGACATCCCGATCAAAGACTGGGTTCGTTTAGCAGTTGAACGCGGACAAATTGAAAAAGTACCTGTTATTTTTTGGTTAGATAAAAATAGAGCTCATGATGCTGAGATGATTAAAAAAGTAAATACTTATCTCGTTGATTTAGATACTGATGGTTTAGATATTCAAACTATGGATGTTACTGCTGCTACTCGTTTTACAAATGCCCGTGTAAGAGAAGGTAAAAATACTATTGCTGTAACTGGTAATGTTTTACGTGACCACTTAACAGATATGTACCCAATTTTAGAGCTTGGAACTTCAGCAAAAATGCTTTCAATCGTTCCATTGTTGGCTGGTGGTGGTCTATATGAAACTGGTGCTGGTGGTTCTGCTCCTAAACATGTTGAGCAATTTTTAAAAGAGGGTCACCTTCGTTGGGATTCACTCGGTGAATTTTTGGCACTTGCTGAATCTTTAAGATTTATCGCTCAGAAAAATCACTCTAAAGAACTTTCAGTAGTTACGGCTGCTCTTGATATTGCAAATGATGGTTATCTCGATAACAATAAAGCTCCTTCAAGAAAATGTGGTGAACCAGATAACAAGGCTTCTCACTTTTTTGTAGCTCAATACTGGGCTAATGCTTTAGTAACTCAAAGTGACGATGCTACTCTTGCTGCAAAATTTGTACCTGTAGCTACTGCACTTAAAGAAAATGAGACAAAAATTCTTGAAGAATTACTTGCAGCTGAGGGTAAGGCACAAGATATTGGTGGATACTATCATCCAGATGATGTAAAGGCTGAAAAGGCAATGCGTCCATCTGCAACACTTAATAAAATTATTAATAATATATAATAATATTAAGATATATGAACGACTTTTTGTGCCTTTGAGGCATAAAAAGTTACATAACAACTTTTTATTTTTAGATAAACAACAAGTTTATCTAAAAGTCAAAAGTTACAATAAAAGGTAAAAAATGGCAAGTAAAGTAACGGTTATAGGAACAGGTAATTTTGGCTCTACTGTAGCATTTATTTTGGCAATGCGTGGCTCATGCCATGAAGTTGTTCTTAGAGGACGCAATGTTGATATAGCAAAAGGGAAGGCTTTAGATATGTCTCAGGCTGCAAATGCAGCAAGAGAACATACCATTGTCAGAGCTGCTACAAAGCCAGAAGATATTGCAAATAGTCAAGTTGTTGTTATCACTGCTGGTGCGCCAAGAACACCTGGTATGAGCAGAGATGATTTACTCACTAAAAATGCAGAAATTGTCAAAAATTATGCTTTAGAGATAAAAAAATATTCTCCAAATGCTGTTGTAGTTGTAGTAAGTAACCCTTTAGATGTAATGACATATATTGTTCATAAATACACAGGCTTTCCTAGAGAGAGAGTTTTAGGCATGGCAGGAATTTTAGATGCTGCAAGAATGGCTCACTTTATATATGAGAAGTTAGGTTATGGAGCAGGGCAGATTCGTGCTACTGTTATGGGTGGTCATGGCGATACGATGGTTCCTCTTCCTAAATTTACAACTGTTGCTGGGGTACCAATAGATGATCTTTTAGACTCAGAAGAAATTGGTGAAATCGTTCAAAAAACAAAAAATGGTGGTGCACAAATTGTAAATCTTTTAGGAGATGGTTCAGCATATTATGCTCCAGCCAAATCAACTGCTGTTATGGTTGATGCTATTTTAAAAGACACACGACAAATCCACTCATGTGCCGTAATGCTTAAAGGCGAATATGGTTACAAAGATATAGTAAGTGGTGTGCCTGTAATGATAGGTGCGAATGGTGCGGAACAGATTATAGAGATGACTTTAAAAACACTCCAAAGAACGAAGTTTAAAAACTCAGTTATTGCTGTTCAAGAGATGATAGATGTTCTTTATGCTACAAACTTTTTTGATGATTGTGAGAATAAGTAAATGGCAAAGACAAAAGTAGGAATTATTGGGGCAGGTGCCGTTGGCGCAACTACGGCATATACATTAAGTATACTTGGCATATGCGATGAAATCATTCTTTTTGATATTGCAGATGGTGTTGCTAAGGGTAAAGCTATTGATATAGGACAAGCTTCCCACTATACATCAAAAGGTATTAACATTATAGCCGCACAAACTCCTAGTGATATTAAAGATTGTAATGTTGTGATTGTAACTGCAGGTGTTCCAAGAAAAGGTAATATGACTAGAGAAGATTTACTTATGATTAATGCAAAGATTACAAAAGATGTTGTCCAAAATATTAAAATAAATTCTCCTAAAGCAATTATTATATGTGTATCAAATCCTTTGGATGTCATGACTTATGTAACAAAACAGATTACGGGATGGGATTCAAATAGAATTATCGGTCTTGCTGGAGCACTTGATGGTTCAAGAATGGCTTATCAAATTCAAAAAATCACTGGTTTAAATTTAAATCAAATAGGAAATTTAGTTATTGGTGATCATGGTGAAAATATGATTCCTTTACCACATAAAGTATCTATAGCAGACATACCATTAGAAAATTTCATTTCTCAAGATGATATGCAAGCTATTATACAAAGAACAAAAAATGGAGGAGCAGAAATAGTAAAACACCTTGGTACATCTGGTTATTATGGTCCAGGACGTGCCATCGCATATATGGTTGAAGCTATTTTAAATGATTCAAAAATCATTGTTTCTTCTTCAACTGTATTAAATGGAGAGTATGGATACAAAGATGTTGCAGTGGGTGTACCAGTTGTTTTAGGTTCACAAGGTGTAGAAAAAATCATTGAACTAGATTTAGATGAACAAACGAAAGAAAAATTTGATATTTCAGTTAAATCTATACAAGATGGTATTAATATACTAATAGAAAATAATTTTTTTGTAGGAGAATAAATGAAAACACGTATTGAAAAAGACACAATGGGCGAAATTGAAGTTCCTGTAGATGCTTACTGGGCTGCACAGACTCAAAGAAGTATACAAAATTTTGCAATTGGTCAAGAAACTATGCCTTATGAAATAACAAGAGCATTTTCTTATCTTAAAAAGGCTGTTGCACTTGTAAACAAAGACTTAGGCAAGCTTGACGCTAAAAAAGCAGATGCAATAGCTGCTGCTGCTGATGATATGCTCTCAGGTAAACTTGATGGGAACTATCCACTTGTTGTATGGCAAACAGGTTCAGGGACACAGTCTAACATGAACAATAATGAAGTTCTTGCAAATCGTGCTACTGAAATTCTTGGCGGTAACTTTAGAGAAGAAAAACTTATTCATCCAAATGATGATGTAAATAAGTCTCAATCTTCAAATGATACTTACCCTACAGCTCTTCATGTAGCTTCAGTTATTGCAGTTGAGACACAAGTTTTACCAGCAATTGCAAAACTGAAAAAAACATTAGCAGACAAATCGGCCAAGTTTGAGTCAATTGTTAAAATTGGTCGTACACACCTTCAAGATGCAACTCCTATTACTCTTGGTCAAGAGATTAGTGGTTGGGTTGAAATGCTAAACAAGTGTGAAAAAATGGCAAAAGACTCTCTTGAAGCAGTTCGTGAACTTGCCCTTGGTGGTACAGCAGTTGGAACAGGCCTAAATGCTCATCCAGAACTTGGAAAACGTGTTGCTCAAAAACTGAGTGAACTGACTGGTCATGATTTTATAACTGCTCCAAATAAGTTTCATGCTTTAACTTCACATGATGCACTTGTATTTGCTCATGGTGCACTCAAAGCACTTGCAGCAGATATGATGAAGATTGCAAATGATGTTAGATGGTTAGCATCAGGTCCGCGTTGTGGTCTTGGTGAGATTGAAATTCCTGCAAATGAGCCAGGCTCATCCATTATGCCAGGTAAAGTCAACCCTACACAAGCCGAAGCTGTGACCATGGTTACATGTCAAGTATTTGGTAATGATGTAGCAATTAGTATGGGTGCTTCACAAGGTAACTTTGAATTAAATGTTTATAAACCAGTGATTGCATATAATTTTTTACAATCTTGTCGCCTACTTGGAGACTCTATAGTCTCTTTTAACGATCACTGTGCTGTGGGTATTGAACCTATTGCAGATAAAATAGATCACTTTTTACATGATTCATTGATGTTAGTAACTGCTTTGAATCCTTATGTAGGTTATGATAATGCAGCAAAAATTGCTAAAACTGCACATGCCAATAAATCTACTTTAAAAGCTACAGCTGTAGAACTTGGTCTCTTAACAGAAGAAGAGTTTGATAGATATGTAGTTCCAGAAGATATGATAGCACCGAAGGCTTAGTCAGTTTAGTTCTGCCAAAAACTTAGAAAAGATTTGTAAGTGCGGACTTTATAAAAAAGAAATTATTTCTTTAAAATTTATTTAATTACAACAAGGAGAATAAATGAATATACATGAATATCAAGCGAAACAGATTTTCAAGAAGTATGATGTTCCAACACCAAAAGGCATAATGGTTGAGAGTGTTAAAGATGCTGTTACAGCTGCGGAACAATTAGGTGGGCCAGTATGGGTTGTTAAAGCTCAAATACATGCAGGTGGACGTGGTCTTGGTGGTGGAGTAAAACTAGCAAAATCTCTTGAGGAAGTTGAAACTTTAGCTAATGAAATTCTTGGTATGACTTTGGTAACACACCAAACTACTGCGGAAGGTAAATTAGTTCAAAAACTTTACATTGAAGATGGTGCTGATATTCAAGAAGAATTATATTTATCCGTTGTTCTTGATAGAAAACTGGAAATGCCTTTAATTATGGCTTCAACTGAAGGTGGAATGAATATTGAGGATGTCGCAGCAAACACTCCTGAAAAAATCATTACAGTTCCTGTTGATCCAGCTATAGGTTTTCAAAGCTTTCATGGTCGTGAGCTAGCCTTTGGCCTTGGTCTTATTGATAAAGATGAACAGAAAAATATTATCAGATTTGCAAGCAAACTATATAAGCTTTATATGGAAAATGATGCTGAAATGATTGAAATTAATCCACTTGTTAAAACGGGTAAGGGTGAGTTTATTGCACTTGATGGTAAAATGGGATTTGATAATTCTGCTTTAGGTCGTCATCCAGATATTGCTGCAATGAGAGACTTAAGTGAAGAAGATGCAGATGAGTTAGAAGCTGCTAAATATGGTCTTTCATATGTAGCACTTGATGGTGAAATAGGCTGTATGGTAAATGGTGCTGGCCTTGCAATGGGTACTATGGATACAATTAATTATATGGGTGGAACACCTGCTAACTTTTTAGATGTTGGTGGTAGTGCAAACGCAGAAACAGTTGCTAAAGGTTTTGAGATTATTCTGAAAAATCCTAAGGTAAAAGCTATATTTGTTAATATTTTTGGTGGTATCGTTCGTTGTGACCGTATCGCTAATGGTATTATTGAAGCTACAAAGCTTACTGATGTAAATGTTCCTGTTATTGTTCGTCTTGATGGAACAAATGCACCAGAAGCTGCAGAAATTCTTAAAAAAGCAAATATTAAGAACTTAATTGTTGGTAACGATTTAGGTGACGGTGCAGCAAAAGCTGTAGCTGCTGCAAAAGGAGAATAATTAAATATGTCAATTTTAGTAAATAAAGATACAAAAGTAATCGTTCAAGGTTTTACAGGGAAAGAGGGATCTTTTCATGCTGAGCAATGTCTAGCATATGGTACTAACATCGTTGGTGGTGTTACTCCAAATAAAGGTGGACAGACACATCTTGACAAACCAGTATTTAATACAGTGTCTGATGCTGTAAAAACGACTGGCGCAACTGTTTCTATGATTTTTGTTCCACCTGCATTTGTTGGTGATGCTGTAATGGAAGCTGCTGAAGCTGGGATAGAACTTGCTGTAATCATTACAGAAGGTGCTCCAGTAAAAGATATGCAGATGGCTAAAGCTCATGCAACTAAACACAATATGAAAACTATAGGACCAAACTGTCCTGGAGTTATCACGGCTGAAGAGTGTAAAATAGGAATTATGCCAGGTATGATTTTTAAAAAAGGTAATGTTGGTCTTATCTCAAAAAGTGGAACATTGACTTATGAAGGTGCTAACCAGGTTTGTAATGAAGGTTTTGGTATTACAACAGCAGTTGGTATTGGGGGAGATCCAATTATTGGTCTTTCATATAACGAAATTTTACCAATGTTTGAAGCAGATCCAGAAACTGAAGCAATCGTTATGATTGGTGAAATTGGTGGAGATCTTGAGATTCAAGCTGCAAAACTTATAGAAGAGCAAATCACTAAACCGGTTGTTGCTTTTATTGCAGGTCAAACAGCTCCTAAAGGTAAGACAATGGGCCATGCGGGTGCTATAGTTTCTGGTTCTGCAGGTACTGCAAAAGAAAAAATGGAAGCACTTGAAGCAGCTGGTGTTAAAGTAGTTGTTTCTCCAGCAGAAATTGGTAAAGCAATAGCGGAAGTTTTAAGTAAATAATTTTAATCTTGTGTGAGATTCGTAATGTAACATATGTTGTATTTACGGGGCGATAATAGCACATTTTAGAATAAATTTATAAAAACTTAGATACTCTTTTTAATACTAAAGAGCAGAATACAAATTAATTTGTATTCAATATAAGAGGAGAATATATGGCAACAAGTGCTATGATTGAATATCCGGGCGATGTTCCAGTTTGGGTAAATACTGATAACTGTAAGGCATGTGACATCTGTGTATCAGTATGTCCATCAGGTGTGTTAGGTATGGTATATGACTCAACATCAACTTTAGGTGCGATGATCTCTGTAGATAATCCAGATTCATGTATTGGTTGTAATGATTGTGAGTTAAATTGTCCAGATTTTGCTATTTATGTAGCAACTAAACAGCAATTTACATTTGCAAAACTTACAGATGATGCTAAAGCACGTCAAGAGAAAATAGTTGCTAATAACTATATGTCTCTTCGTGAACAAGGAGTGAAATAATGGCAGATATAAGAGAAGTGATATCAAGTGGTAATCATTTAGCTGCACTAGCGGGTGCAGATGCAGGATGTAGATTTATGGGTGGATATCCAATTACACCTTCATCAGAAGTAATTGAACAAATGTCTGATCTTCTGCCAGCTCGTGGTGGTGTAACAATTCAAATGGAAGACGAAATTGCAGCTGTTGCAGCTGCAGTTGGTGCAGGTATGGCTGGTGAGCGTAGTATGACAGCAACTTCAGGTCCTGGTATTTCATTAAAAGCTGAAAACCTCGGTCTTGCTCAAATGACTGAAGTTCCATTGGTAGTTATCAATGTTATGCGTGGTGGTCCTTCAACTGGTCTTCCAACTCGTGTTTCACAAGGTGATGTCCGTCAAGCAAAAAACCCATCACATGGTGATTATCGTTCAATTACACTTTGTGCTGGTAATTTATCTGAATGTTATACTGAAGTTGTACGTGCTTTTAACTTGGCTGACCGTTTTATGCAGCCTGTATTTGTTCTTCTTGATGAGACTATTGGTCACATGCATGGAAAAGCTATTATCCCTACCGAAGAAGCTGTTAAAGCTGGTGTTGTTCCTCGTAAAACATTTGATGGCGCTCCAGAAGATTATCATCCATATGAGTGTGAATCAGATCAACCGGCAGTTTTAAATAAAATGTTTACAGGTTATCGTTATCACTTTACAGGTCTTCACCATGATAAAAATGGTTTTCCAACAGAAGAAATTGAAACATGTCGTAAACTTATTCAGCGTTTAGAAGATAAAGTTATGATGCATACTGACGAACTTGAATTAAATGAAGAGTTTATGTTAGACGACATGACGGGTGAAGAGGGTGAAGTTCTTATTATCGCTTATGGTTCAGTTGCACTTGCCGCAAAAGAATCAATTCGTCACTTGCGTGCCGCTGGTATTAAAGCAGGTCTTTTTCGTCCTATTACATTATGGCCAGCACCTGCTGAGAGCATAAAAAGATATACTGATATGATTAAAAATGTACTTTGTGTAGAGTTAAATATTAGACAATACACAGAAGAAGTAGAGCGTGTTTCTAGTAGACTTGATATTGAAGGTCTATTTAAAGTTAATGGTCGTCCAATTTCTCCACATGAAATTGTAAGTAAAGTAAAAGAGGTATTCTAAAATGGCATTTAATTATGATAAATATTTAAGACTAGAAAAAATGCCAACACTATGGTGTTGGGGTTGTGGTGATGGTGTTATTCTTAAAGCATTTGTTCGTGCAGTAGAAAAAATGGGTCTTAAGCAAGATGATGTATGTGTTGTCTCTGGTATTGGTTGTTCAGGACGTTTTTCATCATATGTTGATTTTAATACTGTTCACACAACTCATGGCCGTACAGTTGCATTTGCTACTGGTATCAAACTTATGCATCCCGACAAACATGTAATTTGTGTTGCTGGTGATGGTGATGCTTTAGCTATTGGTGGTAACCATACTATTCATGCAGCCCGTAGAAATATTGATATGACTTTTATTATTATCAATAACTTTATTTATGGTCTTACTAATTCACAAACATCCCCAACTACACCTCAAGGGATGTGGTCTGTTACACAAAAAGTTGGTAATATTGATCCAACTTTTAATGCTTGTGATTTAGGTATCGCTGCTGGTGCTTCATTTGTTGCACGTGAAAGTATGCTTGATCCTAAAAAACTTGAAAAAGTTTTTATTAAAGCTATGGAACATAGAGGTTTCTCTTTTTTAGATATTCTTTCTAACTGTCATATTAACCTTGGACGTAAGAACAAGATGGTTTCAGCTATGGATAACCTTAACTGGATAGATAGTATTACAATGCCTAAGAGAAAGTATGATGCACTTTCAGAAGAAGAGCAGTTAAATATTTTCCCAACTGGTATCTTAAAACAAGATACTGAAGTTAGAGAGTATTGTGATATGTATAAAGATATTCAAGATGCTCACCAAGGTAAACGTGCTAAAATCACACAAGATGATTTTGCTAAGAAAATATAAGGAAACACAATATGAGTGATACTAAGACATTAATGAGATTTACAGGAGTTGGTGGACAAGGTGTTCTTCTTGCTGGTGAAATTTTTGCAGCTGCAAAAATTGCTACCGGAGGCCACGGTCTAAAAACTGCAACTTATACATCGCAAGTCCGTGGTGGACCTACTGTTGTTGATATTCAACTAGATTCAGAAGAAATCTACTATCCATATGCAAATGATGGTGAGATTGGTTTCATGTTATCTGTTGCCAATGTTTCTTATAACTCATTTAAAGATGGAGTACAGCCTGGTGGAACAATTGTTGTTGATCCAAATCTTGTTCATCCAACTGATGAAGATAGAAAAAAATGGAAGATTTATGAAATTCCTATTATCACAATTGCGAAAGAAGAGGTGGGTAATGTAATTACTCAATCTGTTGTTGCTCTTGCAATCGCAAATACAATGATGAATGCAATTGATAAAAAAGCTCTTGTTGATACAATGCTCTCAAAAGTACCAGCTAAAGTCCATGCAGCTAATTTAATTGCTTATGACCTTGGTGAAAAATATGCAAAAGAAGCCATGGCTTCTAATTGATTTTTAAAAGCAACTAATACGGTTGCTTTTTTTTATAAAATTTTTAATATTAATTAGTATTTTTACTATATTTTAATACTTTCCCAAAAAAAATCAACATGCTTTTCAAATTGAGTTGAAAAATTATTTGTTGACAATGCATCAAAACGCAAAAGTGTAACTTGTAATCTTATGTAGAAGAGGGTGCTTATAAACTCATAAGCTATCATCATTGGGTCACTTGAGCGAATCAATGAGTTTTGCATCATTATAAAAAATCCCTCAGACAATACCTTTATATTTTTATCATGAAATTCATTCATAAACTGCTCTCTGAGTGATTTATTTTGCATTAACTCAATCATAAGTAACCGGAACATGTTTTCGTTTTTTTTATCAAAGGTAAGCATCTTGTATTGCATGGTAAATTTTTGTAAAAAAGGTTTTCCTCTTGTTGCTAAATTGCGGATTTCATCACTTGTAATTGTAAAGGGGGAAGAAAAAATATCTTTTGCAATTTCAAGAAATATTTCTTCTTTGCTTTTAAAATGATTGTAAATAGCACTTTCGCGTATTCCAACCTCTGATGCTATTTTTCTAACACTTGCACCTCTATATCCTAACTCACAAAAGAGGGTGGTTGATACTTTTATTATCTTCTCTTTAGTCGTACTATATTTGACCAAATCACTTGTTTTAGGCATATTCTACTCCTTTTTGTATATGAACAACTGTTAATACTATACTAATTATATATGAACAGTTGTTAATTTATTCTTAAAATAAAAGAACAGTTGTTCATGCTTTATTTAATACATAAGAACACTTGTTCTTTTTATAAAAAGCTTGATTTATGCAATGTTTTTGTATAATTTTATAGGTACAAGAGATAGTCACTTGAAGAGAACTTCAAGAGGAAAGTCCGAGCTGCTGTAAGACAGTGTTCCATTTAACGAATGGCCGTAGTAATACGAGGGAAAGTGCAACAGAAAATATACTACTACTAAATAAGTGCTTAAGGCACTTTAGTAGTAAAGGTGAAAAGGTGGTGTAAGAGACCACCAGTCTCTATAGTAATGTAGAGAGCTTGTAAACCCAACATGGCAGCAAGAAACAGATGGTTAGCGTCTTACAAAGCTATTGTTTCGCTAGAGACACATTGTAAAATGTGGAGTAGATTAATACTATCACTACAAAACTCGGCTTATCTTGTGCCTCACACTAGATAGTTATTTTCAAGAGAATTTACATTATGTTAACCAAATGGAGAAATAGATAGATTATGAGTACGAAACAAGAATTAATTTTAGATATACAAAATTTACTCAATAGTTATGATGGTTTAGCACCAACTTCTATTGATCCAAATTTACTGGAATTCATGAATAAAGAGACCCTTATTAGTATAATTTCTTCTTTATTAGAACAAAAAGAAAATTCAAAAGAGACTGATTTACAGTGGTTAGAACAATTTAAGTCACAATCTGGAGTCAATTAATATAATTTCCAACTTTTATTATAAAAATACATACTCCAAAAATCCCTATTTTATGGGACTTATTTATTATTTTCAATTTTTTCGTTTAAAACAGTTTTTTTTATTAACAGCTTTTAATGTATAATTTTAACAACTTAGAAAAAACAAAATAGGACAAATTAATGAGCAATGTAGACTTAATCCAACTGACAGATCAAACAAAAAAACTTACAGCAATGGTTGTAGAAGATGAAAAAGTAACAAATGAGTTACTTAGTTCAACTTTTAAAAATTTCTTTGCAGATGTAAACTCTTGCTTTGATGGAGAGACAGCACTAAAACTTTACTTAGAAAAAAAACCAGATGTGATTTTTGTAGATATTATTATGTCAGGTATGGATGGTATTGAACTTTCTCGTAAAATTCGTGAAATCAACCCTTCTCAAATTATTATTGTTATCTCAGCGAGTAACGATATTGAAAAAATATCTGAATCTATAGAAGTTGGTGTTAATAGTTTTATCCAAAAACCAATAGATACTAGAAAAATTATTGAACTTTTAACTGGCGTTACAGCTATGATAGCTAAAAAGAAAAAAATAGAGACAAAAACTTTTTCAATCTCTCTTCCGTTAGATATTTATGATACTGTTAATGACAATGCAAAGGCTGAAAGTATCTCTAAAAATGCAGTGATTATTAGAGCACTTCGTAATTTTTACGAATAAATCATATTCTATTATAGATTTTATTCTTTATTAAGTATAAAATCTATATAATTTCGGCTTTAGTAATAAAAGGCCCCGTCGTCTAGCGGTTAGGATCCATGGTTTTCATCCATGTCACAGGAGTTCAATTCTCCTCGGGGTCACCAATTTTTTAATAAAATCCCATAAACAAGTACTTTATTAACAAAATAAATTTAACACTCCCCTCCTTTGTGCATTGTAATAAATTACTTCCAATTTTATATTAAGCATAAAAATCAAACCAATATTCCATTATTGTAAAACCTAATAGTTCTCGTGCTATAATGTTTCTTTAAAGCAGTTTCAATAATTTAGAAAAAATACTTAAATTTTCTAAAGAGCATATGTCAAAAAGGTACCCAATATTAGTTACATTTGTAAATAAAATAAATACTAGATTTTATGAAGCAAATACTAGAAAACTTGGACTTGAAGTTATACAAGAATTTGAATTTAACAATAATCACTATTCAGTTTGCTATATTATGTTTAATATTTATATAAATACTTAAATTTACAGTTTTTATTCAAACAACATAATGTAAATATAAGGTTGTTATGATAAATTAATATTAAATAGATTAAGGAGTTTAGTGTTTTGAAAAGGATAGTATTTAAAGTTGGAAGTAGTGTATTAACAAATGCAGAAAACATTGCAAAAGAGAGAATGTTAAACTTAGTATCATTGATTGCTGAAACTAGAAAAGAGTATGAAGTAATTCTTGTTACATCAGGTGCTGTAGCTGCTGGATATACGGCATTAAAACTTGATAGAGAAAAAGAAGTGAGTAAAAGAGTCTTAGCATCTGTTGGACAACCAATTTTGATGAGTAGTTACAAAAATAAATTTGACATTTACAATGTGGATATTGCACAAATTTTACTGACTGAAGAAGATTTTGATTCAAGAGTACATACAAGAATTTTTCAACAAATAATAGATAGAACTTTGCAGAATGATATTTTACCGATTGTAAATGAAAATGATATATCAACAACTCCTGACCAGCTCTTTGGAGATAATGACCAGCTTTCAGCACATGTCGCACACTATACAAATGCTGATATATTAATAGTTTTAAGTGATATTGATGGCTATTATGATGTCAATCCAAATAATAATCCAAATGCTAAAATTAGAAAAATTGTTTCAGAAATTCAAGATGAAGAATTACTACAAAAACATTCACCAAATCATAAGTTTGCGACTGGTGGGATAGTTACTAAATTAAAAGCTGCCAAGTATATGATGGAACACGAAAAAGAGATGTTTTTATGTAGTGGCTTTAATTTAACAACAGCTCAGGAATTTTTATTTGACAAGAAACATAATAAAGGAACTCTTTTTTCTTCTAAACAAAAATTGAACTAACTGATTTATTTACCTGCTAATCATATATTAATTAAGTTTTAGATAAAATCAAGAAAAATATTTTTAGGAATTTTAATGCTAAGATTTGCACCTAGTCCAACTGGTGATATGCACATAGGCAACCTTAGAGTTGCACTATTTAACTATATAGTTTCACAACAAAAAAAAGAAGATTTAATTGTTAGAATTGAGGATACAGATAAAGAGAGAAACATTGAGGGAAAAGACCAAGAAATACTCGACATACTAGCTCTTTTTGGTCTCACCTACTCTCAAGTTATCTATCAAAGTCAAAACATACGTTTTCATTCAGCAATGGCACTACAATTAGTTCATGAAAAAAAAGCATTCAGTTGTTTTTGTTCTCCTGAGTGGCTTGAGAAAAAACGTGAAGAGACTAAAGAGGCTAAAAAAGCTTATAGGTACGATGATGCATGTAAAAATTTATCTCCTGAACTTGTTATAGATAATACAAATCCTTTTACCATACGTATAGCTCGACCAGATGCTACAATAACTATACATGATAAAATTAAAGGTAATGTAAAATTTGAGCCTGATGCTGTTGATAGTTTTATTATTATGCGTCAAGATAAAACTCCCACTTATAACTTTGCTTGTGCAGTAGACGATATGTTGAGTGATATAAGTATTGTTATTCGTGGTGAAGACCATATGAGCAACACACCAAAACAAGACCATATACGCGAATCACTCAAGTATGATAAAAAAGTAGAGTATGCTCATCTCCCAATCATTCTTAATGATAATGGAAAAAAGATGAGTAAGCGTGATGATGCATCGAGTGTTAAATGGCTTTTAGAAGAGGGTTATTTACCAGAAGCTATATCAAATTATTTAATATTAATAGGAAATAAGCCCCCTAAAGAGATATTTACTATCCAAGAAGCTATTGAGTGGTTTGATTTAGAAAGTATATCAAAGTCCCCTGCTCGCTTTGACATAGATATGTTAAAGCATATCAACAAAGAACACCTGAAAAGTCTCGATGCTAAAGAGCTTTCACGCTATGTAGGTTTTGCGGATGTTGAAATAGGTGAACTCGCTCGTATATATCTTGAAGAAGCTGGAACAACAAAAGAATTAAAATCTAAAATTGCACCTATATTTTCTGAACGTATCATACCTCAAGAATTCTCTGAACAAATACAACTTATGCGCGAAACAATAAAAAATGCACCCTACTTTGAAGAATATGATGATTTTAAAAACCATATTATGAAGGAGTCTGGATTAAAGGGTAAAAACTTTTTTAAACCTTTGAGAATTTTACTTACAAATGCAGAACATGGTCCAGATGTAGCAGAGACATACAAATACCTTAAAAACTATTTAGGAGAGATAATAAAATGAGTACAATGATTGAGATAATTCAAGGAGTTGGCAGTATTTTTATAAGTTTGATAGGCATCTATATTTGGGTTCTTATAATCTCTGCACTTTTAAGTTTTGTCAATCCTGACCCCTATAATCCTATAGTGCAGTTTTTCACTAGAGTCACAAATCCAGCATATTCTTTTGTACGAAGATTTATAAAGACAAATTTTAATGGTTTAGACTTAGCTCCTCTTGTTGTTATTATATTTTTACAAGTGCTTATTGTCATCTTACAAGCTATACTAAACTCTTTATATTAATTCATATCTTTAGTTATTCACTCTTTTCAAATTGTAATTTATTTGAAGAGAAGTGAGCTGTCTTCGCTTCTAAAATTAAATTTTCGCTCTCTTGGTGAGAAAATTCAAGTAAATAATAGTCTGCCCATACAGCACTAAAAGAAAGAAACTCAGAAAAACTATTTTTTGGAGCAAGTTTTGTAATGTGCAAAGGTTTTTTTGCATTCAACATAAACTGAACTTGAGAACTACTATTTTTTACATACATATATACATAAAAATACTCATGCTTATTATATTTTTTCGGAAATATGGTATTGAGATATATGGCTGCTATAAGACCATCTGTCTGATCTTTATTATATATTTTGGAGCTAGAGATTGAATCTTCACTTAGTTCTTGAGGTTTACTCATTTTAAAATTATAAAATGCATTATGAGATGAACAAGCTGTTAATAGTGGCAAGAAAAGCATAATAGTCACTAAATATTTCATTTTTTTCCTTGTATTTGAGTGAAATTATATCTTATTAAACTCTTCTTTTGTATAATCTATAAAATTTAAAAATAAAAGATACATTTTGAGTAAAAGATTAGCAGTAGCCTTTACTGGGCCATCAAATAGTGGTAAAACAACACTTATTTTAAAGATTGCCAGAAAACTGATTCATGAACATGCAATGAAAGTTGCTATAATTAAACACGACCCAAAAGATAAGGCTCGTTTTGATGTAGAGGGAAAAGATAGTTATAAGTTTAGCGACACAGGTGCAGAGGTCATTGTTACATCACCCAACCGTACAACATATTTCTCACAAAAAGAATCAGAGCTTAATAATATGATTAGGCTTTTTGATGACTTTGATTTTTTACTCGTTGAGGGATTAAAAAATCTTCCATTACCACGAATAAGTATATTTCGTCAATCTCTTGATAGTGATTATTTTCCCTATATGAATGCATTGGCGATTGATAATAGCATAGAGTTAAAGAATTATGATTTACCACAAGAGATAGATATATTAGATTTAAATAGTGCAGATGAGATTATATCGTGGATATTTAAAAATGCAAAACAAGTTTAAAACAAGGACATAATAAAAATGAGAGATATTTTTGATGCAATACAAAGAAGTGCTATAAAAATAAAAGAAGCTATAGATGTAAAAGACATTGGTTATTCACAACAAGAAAATAGCTCTGGTGAAACACAACTTGAACTTGACATAAAATGTGATATGATTATAGAAGAGGAGTTTTCACGAGTATTATCTATTAATACTATAGCAAGTGAAGAGAAGACTCATGAAGAGCTTTTACATGAAGAGGGAGAATATTTTATTGCTTATGATCCACTAGATGGTTCTTCTTTAGTAGATGTGAATTTAAGTGTTGGTTCTATTTTTGGTATATATAAAGGCGGATTTGGTGCACAAAAGATGGTCGCATCATGTTATGTTGTGTATGGTCCGCGAGTAGAGATGGTTTTTGCTCAAAACAAAACAAAACTCTACCTACTTCAAGCTGGTGAGTTTGAGTTTGTAAAAGAGATTCGTTTAAACGGGAAAGGGAAATTAAATGCACCAGGTGGTACACAACAAAATTGGGCACCATATCATAAAGAACTTGTAGATAGTTTTTTTGCTGAGGGGTATAGACTACGATACTCAGGAGGCATGGTTCCAGATTTACACCAAATTCTTCTTAAGGGTGGAGGGATTTTCTCTTACCCTGGAACAAGTGACAAACCAGAAGGAAAACTACGCCGTCTTTTTGAAGTTTTCCCTTTTGCCTTTATTTATGAAAAGTCTGGGGGAGCCGCGATTGATGGAAAAAATAATCTTATGAGCTTAGGTTATGCACATATTCACGATACAGCTATATGTTTCTTTGGTTCAAAATATGAAATATCAAGAGTAAAAGAGGTTTATGCAAAAAATGCATAATGAAAAAAAAGATAAGTTTGAAGTATACCTTGATGAAATGCTAAAAAAACTTCAGGAGTGTCAAGCAAATAAATACCACAAGAGCTGTAGTCTTTGTGAGTTTTATTTTGGTTGCGAACTTCGAGATGAATATGTTAAAGCGGTATACAATAGTATGTCAAAAGGAGATACTGGTGGTTTTGAGTTTTAAATATTGTATTACTTCACTAATTGTAATATAAACTGCTTTTTTTTCTTATTAACTTCCAAATACTTTTATATAAAAATTATATTAAAAAATTATAAAATACTTGCTCTTCGTAAAAAATATTTTAGGACTTGAATAATCATAGAGTATTATATACATAAAACCTTGAAAACTCTAAGTCTATTTCGATAAAATATGACCAATATATTTAACAGGATTATAAAATTGAGTAAATACATAACAACACCTATCTACTATGTGAATGGAAAGGCACACATTGGTCATGCATACACTACTTTTATAGCTGATACTATGGCTAGATATGAGAGATTAAAAGGAAATGAAACTTTCTTTTTAACAGGAACAGATGAGCATGGACAAAAGATAGAAGAGTCTGCACAAAAAAACAACAAACCAACACAAGAATTTGCTGATGAAATAAGTGCAACTTTTAAAAATCTTTGGGATGAATTTGAAATTAGTTATAGTAAATTTATTCGAACAACAGATAAAGAGCATATGGCTGGTGTTCAAAAAGCATTTTTGAAGATGTTTGACAAGGGTGATATATATAAAGACTTTTACGAAGGTCACTACTGTGTGAGTTGTGAAACTTTTTTTCCTGAAACACAACTCATAGATGGTGAATTTTGTCCTGATTGTGGTCGTGCCACAAGTATAGTAAAAGAGGAAAGTTACTTTTTTAAACTCTCAAAATATGAAGATAAACTACTCGCACACTATGAAGCAAACCCTGATTTCATTATGCCTCGTTCACGTGCAAATGAAGTTATTAATTTTGTTAAAGGAGGTCTGCGTGACCTCTCTGTTACTCGTACCTCTTTTACATGGGGTATAAAGATGCCAGAATCACTTCATGATGATAAACATGTAATGTATGTATGGCTTGATGCTCTACTCAACTATATAACAGCTTTGGGGTATGGTAAAGATGATGCAAATATGAATTTTTGGCCTGCAAGCACTCATTTTGTAGGCAAAGATATTCTTCGTTTTCATGCCATATACTGGCCAGCATTTTTAATGAGCCTGGATTTACCACTGCCTCAAACTATTGGTGCTCATGGTTGGTGGACTCGTGATGGTGAAAAAATGTCTAAGTCAAAAGGAAATGTTGTCTCCCCTAAAGAGGTTGCCGATGCTTATGGCATTGAGAATCTTCGATATTTTATGTTGCGTGAGGTACCGTTTGGTCAAGATGGAGATTTTTCTCAGCGTGCTTTTATAGATAGAATCAATTCTGAGCTCAGTAATGATTTAGGAAATCTTTTAAACCGTATTATTGGCATGAGTGGTAAATATTCTGATTTTGAAATAGATAGCATTGATGTTGAAAAATTTCATTCAAAAGAACTTAGTGCAGTAAATACAATATTGGATGCACTTGATCCATTTATGGAACAGTTACAACCACATAAATATCTCGAAGAATTATGGAAACTTTTTTCAATAGGAAATACAGCCATTACCGAGCATGAGCCGTGGACTAAAATGAAAAATGAAAAGAAAGATGAAGCATTTGCGACTGTTGCCCTTGTTGCAAATATTTTAGCAAAAGCAGCTATTATGCTCTCCCCTGTTATGCCTAAGACCACAGAAACTATCGCTGATGCTCTTGCGTTTGAGATAAATAATGAAAGCTACAGAGAGCTTATTATCGATAAAAAACTATTGAAATTATTTAATATTAAAAAAGTTCCTCCTCTTTTTCCTCGTGTAGAAGAGCCATTAATGGAAGAGGCACCAAAAGCTGAGCCAAACCCTCCTAAAAAAGAAAAAATTTCTAAAGAAGAATCAAAAGCAAGTTTTAATGATACAAACCTTATAGAAATTGGACAATTTTTTGAAACATCTCTCAAAGTAGGTGTAGTCCTAGAAGCGGAGGAAGTGCCAAAAAGTAAAAAACTTTTAAAACTACAAGTATCTCTTGGTGAGAATGACACTCGTCAAGTAGTCGCAGGAATAAAAGAATTTTACTCAGCTGAGTCTCTTGTAGGAACACAGGTATGTGTTGTGGCGAATTTAAAACCTGCAAAACTTATGGGGATGATGTCAGAGGGAATGCTTCTTGCTGCTAAAGATGAAGATGGTCTTTGTCTAGTGAGACCAGAAAAACCTAAAAAGGCAGGCACACCTATTGGATGAGACTTGAAAATGTCCTCGCACTTACACATGGTAAACTCATTAATGAGCCATATGTAAATAATTTCACTAATATTGTCTTTGAAGCTAAAGCAGTTAAAAGGGGTGATTTATTCATCGCTTTTAATGAAAAAGAGATTGAAGAGGCGATTCTAAATGGTGCTTATGGCATTATGTTTTGTAAGCCTACTCAAATTAATGATTTTGAAATTGCTTGGATTAAAACAGATAATTTAGAAGATGCCGTAAAAAGAATTTTGCGTTTTATACTCATAGATAAAGAAATTATAGCTTATGAATGTAGTGAAATTGTATTAAAACTAGCACTTCAAGTCCTAACTGAATCAAATTTTGTTGTTCTTCATGGAGATATAAAAAAACTTTACAAAAGTTTGTATAATATTGAAAACTCTTCTACAATCCTTTTTTGCCCTACTCTTACAACTAGAGACATATTTACAAAAACATTACTTTTACCAAAAGTTGGAGTTCCCAAGATTGACATTATAGAACAAACTCTTTTTGAAACCTCTTTTATACATAATAATATTTTTTATGAAAGACAATTAATCTCTCCTTTTTTTATACCATTCCTTGAAACACTTTTACATCTTTTGACAAGAATAAATATCAATTATAGATTACGTAAATTTACACCTATTGATCATTTTGAAGCAGTTTTTACAAATAAGAATTTTGAAATAAAAGAGTTTGGCACAAGCGATAAGGTACTTATTTTTGAGAAAAATAGTGCATATATAGAACAGGAAATAGAATTTTTACAAAAAGAAGCAACATGGGCTAAGACTTTTTATCTTATTCCTCAAGATTACCAAGTTGATGAGAAGGTACAAGAGACATTACAAGTAACAAGATATCAACAACCTGATGAAATCATAAGTATACTCAAACAAAACTCTTTTCATTTTGCTCTCATAATGGGAGCAGACAAATCAATACTTCACCAACCTTTAATAAATAACTCTCAAGCTACTTTATTCGACTTTAAATAATCCTAGTTGTTCATTAAGTTCATGTGAACTCTCTTGAACTTTTTTCACTTTCATTTCTATATCTTCCAAATATTTTTTGTTTTGTGTTGATAAGGAGTCGATCTCTTGAATATTTTGAATAATATTTTGTGTATTATCTGCCAAAGTTTTAGAAATTTGTTCTGAATTTTTTGCAATTACAGAGGCTTCTTCAACATCAGAGGAGGTGTTTGAAATTTTCTCTTGTACACGAAGTGCATTTTCTACTAGTTTTTCAACAGACTTTGCATTTAAATCAATTTGAGAACTTGAATCTGCGATAGCTTGAACAATGACATTAACGGTTGCGTTAATCTCAGATAAAGATTTTTGAGTATGCTCAGCAAGCTTACGCACTTCATCTGCAACAACAGCAAAACCACGACCATGTTCACCGGCACGAGCTGCTTCAATAGCAGCATTTAATGCGAGCAGATTTGTTTGATCTGCAATATCACCGATAACATCTAAAACAGTCTTTATATTCTCTGCATCATTACTTAATTCAGATAATGAGACAGAAATTTCATTTTCCTTAAGAGATGTCTCTTTTACATACTCTACCAAAACATTAACGTCTTCATATGCACTTGAAAGGTTAGTAACAGCACTATATACTTTATTTGTAGTCTCTATACTATCGTTTAATGACTCTTTTAGCATGCTTTGCACATTAGAACCTAACTCTGTCGTTTTATGAATATATGCTCTCTCTTGTTTCATTCTCTCGCTAATGGAGCCTAAAGTCTGTGTAACATCTTCTACATCTTTGTATGTTCTATTTCCAGAGACTATGACACTCATAACCATATCTTGCACTTTATCTATAAATTTATTAAATGCATGAGATGTTTTTCCAACTTCATCATTACTTTTTTCTTCTATGCGTTTTGTTAAATCCCCTCTTCCGGATGAAATATCTTTAGAAATTAGCTCAAGATTATTGATAGGCGAAATAATTAAAACTTTTAAAATCACAACTAAAATCAGTAAAATAAAAATAATCGCAATAAAAAATATAATCATTAAAAATTCAAGAGCAGATGAAGCTTTATCTACTGTTGATAAAACCTCTTTAATAGGTTTAGCTATCAGAAATTCACCTATTTCGTCGCCTTTATAATTTTTAATCGTTTGAAATGTATAAAAATAAGTTTCATCTATAACATAACCATTTTGTTTTAACTCTTGAAAATTTAAAAAAGAGACTTCTTTTGCAAAAGATTTATCAATCGGATCATTACCATTATCTACAAAATATTTATCTATAATAAAAGGGTTCTTAATATATTTTGCTTTTTTTAGTTCTGATTTATTTACAAGAATGAGTAGTTTTTTTGTATCTTTTACATTAATTTTATTATAAACCAAAGTATTAAAACGTAAAATAAAATCTATGCTTCCGATATACTCACTCTCATCATCTTCAGTATGTATTAAAGGAGCAGTTGCAACCATCATAATACCACCTCTGGTAATCTCTGCACCAACAAAAGGTTTCATGGTTTTTTCTATAAGTTTTATACTATGTCTCATACTAACATCGGCACCATAAGCTTGCTTATCCCATGACTTTACATATGAAGTAGCCATAGGGTCTACAACTTGAATAAGAGGATTAATAAATGATTTGTTTTTTGTTAACGCATTTCTAATAGTAGATATCTCATGAAAAATAACATCTCTGTTTTCATCATACATACCATTTATGACGGCACTATTATTAGATACTGAAATAACAATATTTTTTAAAGATTCTAGTTTTGTATCTAACTGTTTTTGTATTGATGTTTGCAGTGAATTTTTTTCTTTTTGGTATACTACTGTTTCGATAGAGTTAATTTTAAAATACATTACAACTAAAAGTACAGCAAAGATAATAATTGTTATAGGTATAAATGACAAAAGAAACTTTGCGAGTAGTGTGAAATTTTTAGTGGACATAAATAATTCTCCTTAGTAAATGTTGACCTATAGATAATTGTATCAAATATATATAAAATGTACATAAAATATACATTAATATTATAAAATATTATAAAAGTGAAAGAATAATGCTCAGTAGAAGAACTTTTTTGACAACGGCAGGTACAGCTTCCTTTAGTGCTCTACTCTCTGGATGTAATGACTCTAAACACATAGCTATAGATTATTCAAAGCATCCAAAAAAACATGGTGAAACTAAAAATATAAATATTAATAAAAATAAAAAAACTATTATAAAATTAGCAACTTCTTGGCCGGCACATTTTCCAATTATGGGAACAGGTGTTGAAGAGTTTGCACAAAGAGTAAGCGATGTAAGTGGAAGAAGTTTAGAGATAAAACTTTATCCTAAAAATGTTTTAGTTCCAGCCCTTGCTGTTTTTGATGCAACCAGTAGTGGTCAAATAGATGCTTTTCACTCAGGTCCTTACTACTGGAAGGGAAAGAACTCTGCTTTTTCTCTTTATAGTGGAATTCCTTTTGGTTTTACAGCAGAGGAGATAAACTCTTGGATGCTCTTTGGTGGTGGTATGGAATTGTGGCGTGAACAGTATGCAAAGTATAATTTACACCCTTTTCTTGGGGGCAACACAAATATTCAAATGGGCGGCTGGTTTAGAAAACCTATAAACTCTCTTGAAGATATGCAAGGCTTAAAAATGCGTATACCTGGTCTTGGAGGTGAAGTCTTTTCAAAAATGGGTGTTAACACTATACTTTTACCGGCTGGTGAAATATATACATCTCTCGAGCGTGGAGTAATTGATGCTACAGAATGGGTTGGACCAGCACTTGACATAAAAATGGGATTTTATAAAGTTGCCCCTTACTACTACTCAGGGTGGCATGAACCAGGTTCTATTTTAGAACTCACTTTTAATAAACATTCATGGAGTAAACTCGCTTTTGAGCATCAATCTATAATAGAAGTATGTGCAAGTGAAATGAATTCTAAAATGACAACTGAGTTTCATGCACAAAATATTGTAGCACTTCAAAAGCTAAAAACATTAGATGTTAAGTTACAAGTCTTTCCAAAAGATGTAACAGCAGCAGGGAAAAAAGCACTGAATCTAGTTATAGATGAGTTAAGTAGTAAAAATAGAGACTTTGAAATAGTTTATGCCTCAATTGCCAAATATTTAGAACTTTCAAAAGAGTGGAGTGACCATAGTTTAAAATACTTTTTAAACGAACGATAAAAGTAAATATTTTGCATTAATTTGTTACAATTACATCTTAATTTACTATCTGGATTTTTTTTGCAAAAACTTTTTCTTTTTCTATTCCTACCAATTCTTCTTATAGCATCATATAGTGCTAAAATTATTGATTTAAAGACTCTAGAGCCTATAACTCAGGCTACTGTTAGTGACTCTTCACATTTTGTTACAAGTGATAAAAATGGCTCTTTTACTATAAACTCAAAAGAAAATATATTTCATATTAAAAAATATGGTTACAGACCTTTGTGTGTTGATAGAAATACAACACTAATAAGACTCTCTCCAATTACAATCAAAGCACTCTATTTGACATTTTGGGGTGCGAGCAATAACTCTAAAACACTTCAAAGAGTCATTGATGCGATAAAAGAGACACAAGCTAATGCTCTTGTAATCGATGTTAAAAATGAGTATGGTTCTACCTCTTTTTGGACACATTTTGAGCAAGCAAACTCTTATGGTGCACAAAAAAAAAGAACAAATAGAAATATACAAAAGTTTATGGCAAGACTCAAAAAGTTACATATATACACTATTGCAAGAGTTGTGACATTTAAAGATGAACTTCAAGCCTCGCATAATACAGACTATGCGATTAAGTATGAAGATAATGCAACTGTATGGAGAAATCACGATCATATGGCATGGGTAGACCCTTTTGATACTCGTGCTCACGATTACACTATTGCTATTGCAGAAGAAGCAGCAAAGGTTGGATTTGATGAAATTAATTTCGATTATATTCGTTTTCCAGCAAAAAGAGGTCTTAAATACTCCAGACCTAATACCCAAAAAAACCGTATACATGCCATTGAAACATTTTTGCACACAGCACAAACAAGATTAAGAAAATATGGTGTTTTTATCTCAGTAGATACTTATGGAAATATATGTTGGAGTAAAGATGATAATAATATAGGGCAAACAGTAGAATCATTAGCTAAGTATAGTGATTATTTATCCCCTATGCTTTATCCTTCTGGATTTTCCTATGGCTCTTTTTACTTTAAATATCCAGCGGATGAGCCCTATGCTGTTATATATAGAAGTATCAAAAACATTAAAGATAGAATTGATACAAAAAGGGTTAGACCATGGTTACAATTTTTTCGTGACTATAAACATAAAAGAAGAGTTTATGGAAAGTTTGAAATCCAAGAGCAGATACGAGCAACTAAAGATATTCATACTAATGGATGGATGATGTGGTCACCATCAAGTAAGTATGATATACATTACTTAAAATAACAAGGAGATATATTTATGAATGACACAACAGACTTTGCTACTTTAAGTATTAGAATAGCAATCTTCATCGTAATTGCAGGCATATTTTTCGTCATCTTAAAATCTAAAAAGGATAAATAAAGTTAACTTTTTTTATCCATATTATCTAAATGATGAAATAGATTTTTTGATGATTCTTCTGTAGACTTAAAAAGATTTAAGATACCTTCTTTATTTCCTTCTTTAACCATTGCAACTGCTTTTTTTATGTTTTCATGAAGTGTTTTATGAGGTGCTAACATATCTTGAAACTCTTGTGTATCTCCATATGTTGCCCTACCATCTTCTTTATACCATAATCCAAAATCACATGAATTTTCATCTTCAACTTCAATTTTAATATCGTCACTTAAAACAGTTGAGTAAGCATTGTTTTTGTAAACCATATGATCAAGTTTTACCATGTTTGCAAAGAGTTCATGTCCCACGATATCACTCTCTAATGTAATTTTTTTAGCATTGTCAATAAGTGTCTCTAAAATTTCAATAAACTCATCAAGTGTCCCTTGAGAGGAGAGAGCATACTCTTCAATTTTTTCACTATTTTCGCTCATACTTGTAGAGTTTTGTTTTAGGACACTTATATTTGCTTCGACTTCGCTTGTAGCTTTTTGTGTTCTTTCTGCAAGTTTACGAACTTCATCGGCGACAACAGCAAATCCACGCCCATGTTCCCCCGCTCGGGCAGCTTCAATTGCAGCATTAAGGGCAAGAAGATTTGTTTGGTCTGAAATATCTTTAATCAGTGCAATCACATTAAAAATTTCTTGGACATTATTATTTAACTCATCGGCAGAGAGTCTTGAATCTCCAACCATTTGAGTAATACTACCAATAGTTTCTCTAATGTTATTTGTAGATTCAGTCACTTGTGTAATAACCTCACTAGTTGTTTTGTTTAAAGCATTTACATCATTGATTTTATCTACACTGTTGCTCAAACTATCTCTTAAATTATTTGAGTTATCTATAGAACCTTCTATCATCTCATTTGAGAGTGATAATGTAAGTTCATTTTTAACATGCTCTTCTTGGACTTTACTAGTTGCTTCTTGTGCACTTTGGGCATCATTTCTCGCTTCTGAGGCAATTAATTCTACTTTATCTAAAAAGGCATTAAAACTTTTGCTAGCATGCCCAAGTTCATCACAAGAGAGAATTGGTAATCTTTTAGAGAGATCCGCATCACCTTCAGCTAATTCTCTTGAGACCATAGAAAGATTTACAACAGGTTTTGTAATAATTTTTTGAATAATAAACATCAGAAAAAGAAGTATAAATACATCTAACCCAAACATAATGTATACTTGTCTTAAAAGTGAATCTTCAGATTGAGATATAATAATATTTACATGTTTTAATGCTTCTCCTACTAGTGCATAACCAACCACTTCTCCAGAAAAATCTTTTATTTCTTGTGATATTATAAAAAATTTATCGGTAATTTGATATGTTTGTATATCATTAATGTCTATATTGTTTAAATCATTAAAAAACTCTTTATTTATTATTTTTTCTTTTATTGCTAATCTATAATCACCCACTTTTGGAGCATTTTTTAAAGATTTTGCTACAGAAAGATACTGGTTTTTCATTACAATGGCAATATCATATCCATTATTCTTTTTTCCAGCCTTAACAATAGAGTTCAATCCTTGCATGAACTCTACAGAACCTAAATACTTGTTGTTATCAATGATAGGAGCTAAACCACGTAAAATAAGTCCAGCACGTCCAAGTTCTATAGCTACTATTGGTTTTTTATTATTTTTCACACTTACTATTGTTTTTCTAAAACCACTTAAATCATCTCCAAATTTTTTTGGTTTCCAAGCTCTTAAAAAGCTATGTAAGTTTGCATCATGAATATGTATTTTGATATTTTTGTAGCGGGTGTAAGCTTTAAAATCACTCGATATAGATTTAAGCCCATTTATCGCAATATTACGATTATTTTCTTTTAAAGCACGTACTATATCATAATTTTTAGATATATTAATGGCATTTGTAATACCAATATTTTTTTTATTTTGTATTGCTTGAGTATAAAATAAATGAAGAGCAGTAGATTCAGAATTATAAACATCTTTCTTCATCTCCTTAATAGCGGAGTTGTAATTAACCAAGATAATTATAAATCCTATAATAATGGATATTATAAGTGGAATATGAACCTTTTTACTTATTGACATTGAGTTTATACTAAGCATTTATTTTCCTATTTTGTTATTCTAACTCTCCATTACCGTAGTATGTAAAGAGATAGTCTGTTACAGTTTTAATATCTTTATCACTCATAGGAGCTTTGAAATGAGTAATCATTTTATCTATTTTTTTTGCCCAAAATTTTCTTGATTGAGGACCTTGATTTATAACATAGCCAAAAGAGTGACACATCAAGCAGTTTGCTTGAACAGCATCAAAGCCTTTACCCATCTTTATTTCATATGCAATATATGGAACTTCGATATTTTTATCTACTTGAGCATGTAGAAAACCAACCGTTAGTATAACTAATATTAATACGTTTTTCATTATTTTATCCTTAAACCACTTCTACTGTCACTATATCTATACCATTATACTTATAACCACCATGATTCCACAATATATCTTTTGCAAGAGGTTGTTCATCACCTAAACGGTTAATAGCCTTAGCCATAATTTGTAGTTTTCCATACTTAGTAGGTTTATGAGAAAATCTAAATGAGGTATAAGCATAGCGCCCACCATCTTGTTTTAAAATTGATTTTTTCCAAGTTTTTCCATTATCAGTTGAAATTAAGACTTCTCTAATTCCGTGCCCGTCATCAAATGCCACACCGCGAACCACTATATGAGAGTTTAGATATACTTTCATTCCATTTTCTGGATATCCAATTACTGACTTTACATTCATATTTGTAATTGGCTTAGTTACTTTAAAATGATGCTCCGGTGTTTCACTCTCTGTTGCATTATCGGGAACTCTGTAAGCCATATCCATAAAGAAAAGAGATTTATACTTATCTGTTACGGTAATATTGCTGAGCATTTTTACCCAACTGTCAGAGTAGTACCCTGGAAGCACTAATCGAAGCGGAAATCCATTTAAATATGGCAAATCCTCACCATTCATTTCGTATGCTACAATAACATGGTCATCAAGTTCTGTAAGTTCAAGCTCACGCACAAAATTTGGTGTTTTATAGTAAGCTGCTTTTTCAAGACCATTGAAGCCTATCCATTGAGCATCTTTTTTAAGTCCTGCTTTATTTAGTAAGTCTGAGAGTCGTACACCTTTCCATTTAGCACACCCCATAGCACCACTCCCCCACTGAATTCCCCCAGGGATTGGGTTAAATGCGGAACGACTATTACCACCACATTGTAAAACTGCTGTAACTTCTACTTGTTCAAAATTATTTTTCAGTTCTTTAAGTGTAATTTCTAAGTCTCTTTCTACAAGACCATTTATTTTTATGGTATAAGAGTCTAAATCGATGTGTGTTGGAATATCTGGAAGGTGCCATCTTACAAAAAATTCATCATTTGGTGTTAGAGCCTCTGTAAATGTACTTCTTGGTGACTCAAGTAAAGGTGGTCTGTCTGAATATGTGATAAGTGGACGTTTTTCTGGAAATGCCATCTTCGCTATAGCTCGCCCATCAACTGGTTGATGTGTCTCTCCGGCAGATAGATTTGTGCCAACTATAGCAGCAGATGCTACAATTGAAGTTTTTAAAAATTCTCTTCTTTGCATAAGTATTCCTTATAATAATATGTAATATAATAATGAATTATACCAATTTACTTTTAAAAAGAGTTAAATTAATATATATACTTTGGTACTAATATCTTAAGTTTTTTATATATTTTCTCAAAATCGGCAGAATACACTCTTGTTTTAGCTGTTGTTGTTATAAAGTTTGTGTCTCTATTAAAACGAGGAACAAGATGCATATGAATATGCTCAGCAATGCCAGCCCCAGCACTTTTACCTAAGTTCATACCAATATTGACACCATGAGCACCAAAACCCTCTTTTAAAAGCCGTACAGACTTTTGGGCAAGTGCTGCCATATGAAGCCAACTCTTACTCTCTAACTCCTCGAGTTTATTTGTGTGCAAATGAGGAATAATCATAAAATGTCCCGGTGTATAAGGATACTTGTTCATAACTATAAAACAGTGTTCATCTCGGTAGAGAACATGTAAGTTTTCATCTTCTTCTTGATGCTTGCTAATCTGACAAAAAACACATCCATCTATTTTTTTACCATCTATATATTCATCACGCCAGGGGGCATATAAAATATCTTCCACAGGGGCTCCTTTTATAAGAAATTATAACTATTTTAAATTTCATTCTATCCCATAGGATAGAGTATCTCTTGATGCACTACATCACAAGCTTTTAAGACTTCCTTACTCAATTCCACATCCATCGCAGCTAAAGTAGCATCGAGTTGTTCTGGAGTGCTTGCACCTATAATAGTCGAAGCCACAAAGGAAAACTGTTTTGACCAAGCAATAGCCATAGTCACTGGATGCAAACCTGCATCTTTTGCAATTTTCAGATACTTTTGTACAGAGGCAAGTGCTTTATCGTTTGCAAATCTCTCTGCCATTAAACGCTGACGTTTATCGCTTGAATTTATATATGCTACAAAACGTCCTTGAGTATTATTTACCTGATTATATTTTCCACTTAAAACACCACCGGCTAATGGTGAGTATGGGAGCAAAGAAATCTCTTCTTTTTCACATAGAACTGCCAACTCATCTAAAACTCTTCTATTTAAAAGAGAAAAGTTATTTTGTATAGACTGAAATCTTGCCAGTCCTTTAAAGTCACTTGTTATTAATGCTTTAGAAGTTCCATATGCAGTATCATTTGATGTTCCAAGGTAACGAACTTTACCACTCTGTACAAGTCTATCAAAAGCTTTTAGAGTCTCTTCTATAGGGATGAGAGTATCAGGCCAGTGCATTTGATATAGATCAATATAGTCTGTACCCAGTCGTTTTAGACTCCCCTCAATAGCTCGCTCTATGTGAAAACTATCCATAGCTGTCATTCTGTGACGAATAGGTGGAACAAACCAACCGTTAGCAGCACCTGCAACTTTGGATGCTAAAATAATACTATCTCTAGGTTTACTTTTAAGCCATTTCCCTACTATCTCCTCAGTAAGTCCTGCTAACTTTCCTGAGGGTGGTACAGGATAGAGTTCCGCTGTATCATAGAAATTTACTCCTGCATCATAAGCCTTGTCCATTATCCTAAATGCTTCTTTCTCATCTGGTGTTTGTGTTCCAAAGGTCATAGTTCCCATACATATAGGACTTACTCTTAAACCACTTTTACCTATGTATCTATATTGCATAATAAGCTCGCTTTTTTATAAATGTTTGTTATACTTTTGCACTATTTTACACAAAAGAGATAAATGCATACTGACTTAACACAAGGTTCTATCAATGCCCACCTTATCAAACTATCTATTCCAGCGATGACAGGATATTTTTTTCATACTATGTTTAATGTAACAGATACTTTTTTTGCCGGTCTTATCTCAACGCAAGCCTTGGCGGCACTCTCCCTTTCTTCTTCTATATTTTTTATGATTTTAGCCATTGCCATTGGTATGAGTGAAGCACTTACCTCTTTAGTAGGAAATACACTTGGGCAAAACAATAAACAACAAGCACAACATATAGCCCTCAACGGCATACTATTTGCATTTATGCTTTCTATACTTTTAGCTATTTTTGGTATTTTCAGTCTGCCATATCTTGTAAATGCTCTTGGTGATCCCTCTTATGTTGCAATAACAATTTCATATATGAATATAATCCTTTACGGCACTCTCTTATTTATTGCATCATTTTTTTTTAATGCCCTTTTAAACTCCATAGGAGACACAAAGTCATTTAGAAACATTCTTATTTTCACATCTATACTTAATATCGGGCTTAATTATCTTTTTGTTGCTTATCTCAAGTATGGTGTTCAAGGCATAGCTATAGCCACTGTCATTTCAGAATTTATTACAATGCTTTACCTCTTTTATAAACTTAAAAAAACAAACCTTTATGTAGGTTTTAAGGAATATAAATTCGATATAAATATTATCAATGAGTTGCTTAAACAGGGTTTTCCACCAAGTATAAATATGTTTATGATGGCATTTGGAATGTATATCATCACCTACTTTGTGGCACCATATGGCAAAGAAGCTGTTGCCGCATTTGGAGTAGGTATGAGAGTGGAGCAGATATTTTTAATGCCGGTAGTTGGTTTAGGTGTAGCTACTCTTGCTATGGTTTCTCAAAATAATGGTGCAAAAAAGTATGAACGTATACAACCTATCGTAAACTTAGCCATTATCTTTGGGTTTTTTGTCTCGTTCCTTGGTGTCATCTCTTTCTTTAGTATAGGTAATGTTCTTGTCTCTTTTTTATCCAAAGATTCTTTAGTTATAGCACAGAGTGTTTTATATCTAAAAATTTGCGGTTTTGGTTTTTTTGGTTTTGTAATGATATTTATTTATATCTCTATGCTTCAGGGCATAAGAAAACCAGCAATAATATTTCCCATAAGTGTCTATAGGCAAGTTATTGCACCTATTTTACTCTTTACTCTTTTTGCCTATCTAAACTTTAATATATTTTCTTTATGGCTAGGACTAGATGCTATTGTTTTTTCTTCTGCCATTTATCTTTGGTGGTATACTAAGAGTGTATTTTTTAATTCTAAAACTCTATTATGAGCTGTAAAACGCTATAATTTCATATATAAAACAACAAGGCTCTTTTCGTGAAACACTCTTCTATTAAGACTCAAAAATTTATACTTAAACTTTTTCCAGAGATAATGATTAAAGGCTCTTCTGCAAAACGACAAATGGTTGGACAACTTTATGCAAATTTACTGACTATTTTACAAAGAATCGATACAAATATAAAGGTAAGAAAATTTTCCGATAAAATAGAAATTGTTTCACCTCTGGAAGTTCTTCCTCAAGTAAGACAAAAACTTTTAGAGACATCGGGAATAGAGAAAATTTTAGAAGTTCTTCAGTTTGATGATATGGATTCACTAGATAAAATCAAAGTAAAAGTTGGTGAATTGGTGATAGACTCTTTAAAAGATAAAACCTTTGTTGTTCGTGCTAAACGTACAGGTACACACTCCTTTAAATCCATAGAGATTGAGAAAACAGTCGGTGGCTACCTCCTAGCACATTCACAAGCATTAAAAGTCTCTTTGAAACATCCAGATATTATAGTTCAAATGGAACTAATAGAGAATCAACTCAATCTTATTACAACAAAGTACGATGGACTAAGTGGTTTTCCAATAGGTACACAAGGAGATATACTCTCATTAATGTCAGGTGGTTTTGACTCAACAGTTGCTTCATACCTTACAATGAAAAGAGGTATAAAAACTCATTTTATCTTCTTTAATCTTGGTGGTATGGCTCACGAAATAGGAGTGAAACAAGTTGCACTCTATTTGTGGAGTAAGTTTGGCTCTTCTCATAAAGTAAAGTTTATTACTGTAGATTTTGACGATATTCTTACAGAAATTTTTGCTTCTACACCACCAACATATATGGGTGTAATGCTCAAACGTCTTATGCTTATGGCATCTGAAAAAGTAGCTGATGAGATGGAGATAGATGCCCTTGTAACAGGAGAGAGTGTTGCACAAGTCTCCAGCCAAACTTTACGTAATCTGGCATTAATTGATCAAGTAAGTAACAAGCTCATTTTACGTCCACTCTCTACTATGAATAAACCAGAAATCATTTCTATTGCTAATGAGATAGGTACACGCCATTTTGCAGAAAATATGCCTGAATATTGTGGTGTTATTTCTCAAAATCCCATTATTCATGGTTCTTTTAAACGCATGGAGAAGATAGCACTTCAGTTTGACTATACTGTACTTGACAAAGCAGTGCAAGATGCCCAGCATATTAATGTTCATGACATTGTTGATGATATCAGTAAATTAGAGGCAATAGAAGTGGTGCAAGATTTAAGTTCTGATAATTTTGTTATTATCGACATTCGTCCAGAAGATGAATGTATAAAGAGTTCATGTGAAACAATTAAAATACCATTTCATCAACTAAAAACAGAGTTTAAAAAACTTCCAAAAGAGAGGGAATATCTTCTTTACTGTGAAAAAGGTATAATGAGTCAGTTACATGCACAGTACTTACGAGATGCACAATCTTGTGAAAACATTAGGGTCTATCGCCCAAAAACAACACTTTAAAGGTAAAACGAATGCTTATAAAATCTTTAATACTACTTGTAGGATTTGTACTTACTCTCTTTTCAAATGATTTTTACTATGCATATGGGAAAAAGATTCAACTTGCAAAACTCTATGAGAGTAGAGCTATTAATGACAGCAGCACCATATACTATTTAACGCCAGAGGGTGAAAAAGTTGGTATAAAGGATGAAATACTTGTTGCTTGTAAAGATACTGTCAATTGTAAAAAAGAGCTCAAAAAATATGACTTTTCAAAAATATCACAACTTACAAAAACACTGTTAGTCATTAAAATTCAGAAAAATGACAATATTTTTACACTTTTACAAGAACTTCATAATGATACTAATATAATGTTTGCACATCCAAATTTTGTTAAAACTCTTAGAAAAAGATAAAAAATCTAAAGTACTTTCTCTTGTCCTAATCTATATAAAGCAAAGTCATATTTTAAAGGGTCTTCTGCATCAAAACTCTTAAGAGTTGCTGTTAACTCTATAGCTGCTTGTAAATCATATGTTTTTCTCTTTAGTAATCCCAATCTCTGTCCAACACTAAAAGTGTGTGTATCAAGGGGCATAATTAAATCAGCTCTACTCACACTACTCCAAAGTCCCATATCTATATTGTCTTTACGAACCATCCATCTCAAAAACATCATCCAACGCTTAAGAGCCCCTGCCCCTTTTGTTTTTGTGGTGACTTTTCCTATGAGAAAATTATAACCTCTTGCATGGTAGGAATAAAGACTCTGTAGAGTTGTAATAATACTATGTACTCCATCTATCACACTTCTATCTTTAGAATAAGCAATCATAAAAACTTCTTCAAGAGAACTCTCTTGTTTTAATCGTTTTAAGGCTATAAAAAGAGCTATTATATCTTCTGATTTTTGAAATCGGTAGTAGTGAGTTGCAAGACTTTTTTGTATCTCTTGATCACTTTTATTTAAAAGTGAAAAATCAAGAGAATCCAAAAATTTAACTATTTGTTTTACATTTCCATAAGAAAAGAGAGCACAAATAAGGGCAATTGTTGGGTCGTTATAGCGTTTTGCCACTAAAATAGGATCAAGATTTTCCTCACTTACTTCATCCAGAGTATTGCGTTTTTTCACCTCTTCATCTAATCGCTTTTTTATATGCATCTATATTTTTAACTGATACAGCTTCTTGCGCTCAGATGAACCTGCAATGTTGAGCTGTTTTCTGTATTTTGCAATAGTACGTCTCACCATTTTTACCTTAAATTTATTTTCTATAAGAGCCAATAATTTCATATCACTTAAAGGTTTTAGCATACTTTCATGCTTTACTAGACCAATTAAATACTCTTTAATAGCAGCATTGGAGACATCTTCATCGATAGCAGTCGTAAAAAATTCTTTCATGGCCAAAACACCTCTATCACAGGCTATGTATTTGTTAGCAATAGCACGTGAAATGGTTGAAGGATTGTGTCCAAATTCATCCGCAAGAGTTTTTAGTGTCAGTGGCATTATTTGACCACCAGTAAAAAACTCATACTGATACTCCACTATCATAAGTCCCACTTTATAAAGTGTCGCTTTTCGCATATCAAGAGCATCTACCAAAGACTTTGCTTCTTTAATTTTTTGAGAGATAAAATCATGCTTTACACCATAGTTTGTGTCTATCTTTATAGTTGGATAGTAAGCATCATTAAGTTTTACTTCTATATTTTTTTCATCATTAAAGTAAATCATCAAGTCAGGAATTACTTGTGCTGACTCCTCTTGGTACTCAAGATTTGGAGGGTTTTTAAAGCTTGATATAATATGCATGACTTCATTAAAATATTCCTCTTTAGAGTAGTTATGAATCTCTTTCATATTGTTTATAATTTCTACTGCCAAAGAGTAGGCATTATCACTTATCTCAGAGTTGTCGAGTTGAAATAAAAAAGATTCTGAAAGATTTTTTGCTCCTATGCCAATAGGGTCTACATGTGCAAAACGGAGTCTAATTTTTTCAAAATTCTCAAGAGTTATAGTGTGTTTTTCACAAAATATTTCACTCTCTCCTTCATAGTATCCATTCTCATCTAAATTACAAATAATAAACTCTGCAATCTTCTGAGAAATCGGTGTTGGAAAAAGGGGAGCACCCAGTTGCTCATCTAAAACATCATAGAGTGTTCTAGTTTGTAGAGTAAGTGCCTCTATCTGTTCTGTACGTGAATTGCTCACACCACTAGAAATAACTTTTTTTGGAATATATTTTTCAAAGTTTTCTTCATATCCAGACTCGACTTCTATAACAGGGTTTGCATCGATAAAAGGTGACATAGCCTCCCCTAAATCGGAGAGACTTGAGTGTAAAATTGGCAGCCAGTTACGCAGAGTATTTGAGAGTTTATGTTTTGTCTCTACTGATTGTGTCTGCCTAAGTAATGCCATTTGCCATTCTACTTCTTACAACTTAAAATGTTCGCCAAGATAATACTTACGTACATCTTCATTTTGACCAATTTCATCACTCGTGCCACTTGCTAATAATTCACCACTCTTAATCACATAGGCACGATCACATACATCAAGAGTCTCACGTACATTATGATCAGTTATTAAGACACCTATACCATAAGAAACAAGCTGTTTTATGACTTTTTGTATATCCATAACAGCTATAGGATCAACTCCGGCAAAAGGTTCATCAAGCAGTAGAAATTTTGGTTTATTGACAAGTGCACGAGCTATCTCAACACGTCGGCGTTCTCCACCACTTAGGCTAATTCCTTTACGATAACGAATTGGTTCAATATTAAACATATCAAGTAATTCAAGTATACGTTCTTCTTGTCCTTTTTTGTCTTTTATACCCACCTGTGCTGCTATCATAAGATTGTCTTCTACATTCAAATCTTTAAAAATAGAGGCTTCTTGTGGCAAATATCCAATACCCTTTATGGCACGTCTATGTAGAGGCATTTTTGAGATATTTTCATCATCAAAAAAGACCTCTCCGCTACTTGCTTCAACAAGTCCACATATCATGTAAAAGGTGGTGGTTTTTCCAGCTCCATTTGGTCCAAGAAGTCCTACCACTTCTCCACTAGAAACTTCAAGACTCATTCCTTTAACTATCTCTAAATTTTTTATTTTTTTCTTCAAATGTACTGCTTTAAGTGTGTGCATAATGTACCTTGTATTCTCTTTCATCATTAGATATTTTCAGAATTTCTATAACTGTTGTTGGAATTTCTGCATCACTAAGAATTTTAAAGAGTGCATCATCACCCCATTCCACAAAATGAATACCATCTTTTTCTAATTCTTCAAGCATCCCTAATGATAAAAAATGTTCAAGTCCATGATTATACATATCATAATGAAAAACTTTTCCTGCATAAACTTGTTGCAGTGAAAATGTTGGCGATGTCACCTCTTCATTAATACCCATGGCCTTTACAACAGCCTTGACAAGTGTTGTTTTTCCAGATGCTAAATCACCTTTTAAAATTACCACACCATTTCTAATTTTTCTACCAAATTTTGAGGTTAAGGGAAGGAGGTTATCCTCTTTGAGTCTATATTGCATCATAACTTATTTGATATCTCCATAATTTGTTTAAGTTTTTTCTTCGCTCTATTATTTTTTAAGGCCTCTTTTGCCATATCCATTCCATCTTGCATATCACGTGCAAGTCCATCTACCATAAGAGAGGCTGCTGCATTTATCAGTACAATGTCGCGTTGAGCATCTGTAGCAGTTGATTCAAATATATTTCTTAATATCTGTGCATTCTCTTGTGCATCACCACCAACAATTGCTTTAAGTGGCATTTTTTTAATACCATATTCTTCAGGATCTATTTCAAACTCATGTATCACACCATTATAGAGTCTCGAGGCATAACTAATATCACTAATGCTTATCTCATCCATTCCCTCTTTAGAGCTCACAACCATAGCAGAGATAGATCCATTAATTTTAAGTGCTTCAAGCATTTTTGGTACAAAGGCTTTATCAAATACACCAAGCATAGATTTTTTTACACCAGCAGGATTTGTGAGTGGTCCTAAGATGTTAAAAATAGTCTTATCTGGTATGCTTTTTCTCACAGGCATTATAAATTTCATAGCTGGATGATGATTTTGTGCAAACATAAATACAAAGCCTGTTTCTTCAAGTAATTTTGCATTTTGTTCCATACTCAAATTAAGCTTCATTCCAAGTGCTTCAAACATATCTGCACTGCCACTCTTTGAGGTGAAGGAGCGACTTCCATGTTTTGCAACAGTTGCTCCACATGCAGCGACAAGAAGTGCAACAGTTGAAGAGATATTAAAAGAACCTATCTTATCACCACCAGTTCCAACTATATCTATAGCTCTCTGTCTTGTTTGCTCTGTTATAGGTAAAGGAATTGCAAAACTTCGCATCACTTCAGCACCTGCTGCTATTATATGCACAGGGGTTGTTTCATCAAGTCTCATGTTGAGTAAAAACTCTCTCATCTGTGTATCATTCATTTCATGATTAAAAAGAGTTGTAAACTCTATTTTTGCACTCTCATAGTCCATCATTGCTCCTTAATATACTCATGTTGAAGAGATTTTGGTGTAGATTTTACTGTAGGAATTTGTAGTATCTCATAGTTTTTAGAGTACTCCAAGTAGTTAATAGTTATAGTATCGCCAACAGCTATATTTTTACTTGCTTTTGCGACAACACCATTAACCAGTATAACTTTATTATTAATCATATCTTGAGATATAGAACGTCGTTTAGTGATATTTACAGAGTTTAAAAATTTATCTATTCTCATTCTTTGACTTTCCAAATTTATTTTTACTTATTGTAGGCAAATAAAACTGAAAGGAATGTAAGAAATTAAGAAAAATGTGAAAGTTGGAACAATTATTGCATTTATTTTCTTTATTGATGGCAAAATGCTTCAAAAGCATCTTTATTTAATGGCCTTGAAAAGAGATAGCCCTGATAAAGTTCACAATCAAGTTTCCTTAAAAAATCTCTTTGAAATTCATTTTCAACTCCCTCTGCAACAGTTGTTAAATTGAAATTTTTTGATATACCAATAATTGTTTTAACTAAAGATGCTTGTTGTTCATCCCTTAACTGTGAAACAAATGATTTATCAATTTTTAATTCACTTATAGGAATCTCTTTTAAATAGCTCAAAGAGGAATAACCTGTACCAAAATCATCCATAGAAAAAGTTATATTATATTTTTTTAATGCTTCAATTACTCCAACAAGATTGTGTAAGTCTTCAGTTGTACTTGTCTCTGTAATTTCAAAAATAATATCAATTTTACAATCATTTTTTATATATGTATCTAATAATTCTTTAACAAGTTCTACAAAATTTTCTTGAAGTAATTGCCGTATACTTATGTTTATAGATACCTGTTTTAAGTTTAAATGTAAATCTGACCACTCCCGTATACTTTTAAAAGACTCTTCTAAAATATATTTTCCAAGTTCAATAATATAACCTGTGTTTTCAGCAATGGGTATAAAAATATCTGGTCCGACAGAACCTAAAATTTTATTATGCCATCGCACTAAAACTTCGCAACCAACAACATTTTTTTCTTTATCCACTTGTGGTTGATAATTAAGAGTTATTTCCCCTTTTTCTATTGAAAAATGAAGTAATCTTTCAATATTTAGTTTTTTATCTACAAGCTTGCATAACTCTTCATTAAAAACTATTATTCCATCTCTTCCATTATTTTTAGCTTCATACATCGCCATGTCGGCCTCTTTAAGATAAGTGGTCGCATCAATATTTTCTGCTCCCATAATGCTTATGCCGATACTTGCACTAATATAGAGTGTATTTCCATTAATGTTATAACTTTTTTTAATCTCTTCTAATAGCTTCTTTGAAAATATTTCTGCGTCTTTGAGACAATCTTCCCTTTTTTTAACTATAATTCCAAGTACACAAAACTCATCTCCACCCAATCTTGCAACTTTGTTACCCAATTTTTCAGCTAAAATTTTCATTCGTGATGAGACTTCACATAAAAGTTTATCTCCCACATCATGCCCCAATGTGTCATTAATAGTTTTAAAATAATCTAAATCAATAAGAAGCAGATATGTATATCCATCACTATTTCGATATATGGCACTATATAAAATCTCTAAAAAATATCTTCTGTTACCGAGTTTTGTTAAATAGTCATGATATGCTTGATAACGACTTTTAAGTAAATAATCATGAGTGTTTTTTGCAGCATACAAAAGTACCGTAGTAAGAACAACAGTAAAAAAGGCAAGTAAATCACTATAATACTCTCCAATGAAAAGAAAGTAAATGGTTATTGGTAACATTAATGTTATTACAGTAGAGATAACAAGTTTTTTTTGGGAAGCTAAAATTGTAGAAGCAACAACACTACACCCTAACTGTGTTGCAATTGCTATATAGTGCATATGAATATTATCATTAAGTACATATAAAACAAACATAATTGTCCATAAAGAAAAATAAACAAACATAAAGATTCTAACTTTATACAGCCATGTGTCTTTTTCTTTGATAGTCATGTTTTTGTTATATATTTTATAAAGAGAATATCCATAAATAGATACAGTAAAAATAAGGAAAAACCAAATCATTTCTATAATAATAGAAGAGTAAAGATAACCCATAAAAATATAGCCAGGAGCAGTACCTAAAAGTAGAATAATAACAATAAGAACTTGTTTATGCATAAAGCTATAAAAATTAATATTTTCATCCATTTATAAGTATATCATATTTTATAATGAACAACTAAAAACAAAATATTTAATAACTCTTTTTTATCTAAACTTTCTTTTTATCGGTGGTTTATACTTTGGATCTTCTCCTTGGACGGTCCATAACTCTTTTGAGAGGGAGCTAATACTTTTTTTGAACTCCTGTTGTGTAAAATCAAATGTCTCAAAAAGCAACTCTTGTTCAGCATCTAAATCAAGAGATGTCACTTGTTCTATTAGTGCTATACTCTGGTTTGTTTTCAAGTTCAAAAGATGCCAAAGAGATAAAAACTCTTGACTATACTTACTTAAAATATGAGATGAATATAATTGAAAATTTTGATATTTGCTTTGTTCGTATAAAGACACAATTAAAGAGAGAGTCTCTTTAAGGTGAACAAAAGGAACCATAGAAAAAAGTTCTCGTGACACACTTTTACCACTATCGTGTTCTGCACCTACAAAAATTCTAGCACCACCATCAGTTGCTCCAAAGTTATTTGTTTTTAAACCTATAAGACCTATGTCAGTATGTCTATGTCTTCCACACCCTTTAGCACATCCAGAAAAACCGACTTTTATCTTATGCTTATAAATTTTTTCCAGGGGAAGATAAGAAGTCTCATTTTTTATGCTCCAAACTGCATAAGGACATAAATTACCGGCACATGCCACGATGGTTGCACTCAAGGCGGGAGAGGCGAAAGGGACAATCTTTTCTTTGAGGCCAAGTAAGTAAATATTTTGGTCGCTTGCTAAGCGTATTTCAAGAGAATTTTTAGAAACGAAATCATTTATTTTTTTTATTTCATCCGTATTTAAACGAGCAAAATCACTTTGATAACAATAAGCGAAAGTTCCATCGCTTAACTCTTCAAACTCTTCAAAGTCCACATGCTTAAGCTGTAACTCTCCAGCAGTTTGAAACTCCTTTTTATACTCATTTTTTAGAAGATTTTTAAACTCATTGAGACCAATGCTCTCTATCATATAGATAAGTCTTGTTTTTGAGCGAGAAAATCTTGAACCATGTTTATAAAAAGTTGCAACAAAAGCTTTAAAAAAATCGACAATTTCATCATACATTAAAAATATGTCTACATCTTTGGCTACTTCCGTATTTTTGCCACCCATATAAACATTAAAACCATAATCATTTTCCTTTAAGGCAAGTGCAAAATATATATCGTTTGCAAAAAACGAGTTTACATTTGCACTGTTTCCAGATATACCAATAGATACACGTCGTGGCAACATTCCAACATATTTTGGATTTTTAAGTATATGTGCTTGCATCTCTTGCATAAGTGGATAAACTTTAAGTTTGGAGTGTTTGTTTACTCCATCATATACATCTGTTACTATATTTCTAATATTGTCACCAAAACTCTGCCATGTTGTAAGTCCATTTGAGTTTAATTTATACCAAATTTCTTTTATATTCTCCGCTTCAACATTATGAAACTGTAGACCTCCACGAGCCGTTATGAGAAGTGTTAAATCATACTTGTCAACAATCTCGGCAATAAAATTAAATTCTTTTGGAGTTATACGTCCACCAAGAACACGAATCCTGATAGTAAATTCATCTTCTAAAAAAGCGGTGGAAAAAATACCAAAGTCTTGAAGATAAAATCTGTCTCCCTCTCCTAAACTCTCAAAGTCCAAAGTATCAAACTCTGCAAAATACTCATAAGGTTTAAGTCTCGCTTTATAGCGTTCCCTTTTGTTGAGCTTTTTTTCTAAACTTTCATTTTCCATTATTCACTCCATATTAGACGATATTGTATCTAATCAAAAATTAATAATCTTTTTAAAGAGTTTAAAACCAAGCTTTTAATCCGATTGTTATATAAGTTTCATTGAGTGAATCATATTTGTATGTGTTTGCAAAGTTTTTTGTCCACTCCACTCCGAGATACGGAGCAAATTCTCGTCTTATCTCATATCTAAGCCTTGCACCAATAGTTAAGTTTGATAAACCACTTCCAAGTGCAAGATTCGGTGTGTCTTGTGTATAAAAGTCTGAAGCAAAACTTGGAGTTAGTATCAGTCTTTGTGTTAAAAGTGCATCATATTCCAAATCAATTCTAAGTCCAACATTTCCATTTTCCCCTATTAATAATGCAGCTTTAGTATTAAAATAATATGGTGCTAAACCTTGAAGTGCAAGAACACCCCATGTTTTACTTGATGTATTAACTTTATCATAGTCTACTCCAATCTGAATATCCCAGTATGGCTGAATTGCATGGGAAAATAGAAGTTGGTTTTCACTACTTTGGGTATCGTTGTTGGGCTTGTCTCCTGTGCTGTATATATAAAGTTTATTTACATCATATCCTATCCATGCAAAAGTATCCCAAGAGATATTTTGAGTATCATTTGTTTGCTTTTCAAAGTTGTTAATATTGAGAGTATAAAGAAGAGGATTGTCAATCATCTCTGATTGAATAGGCAATACTGTTGCTAAAATTATCAATATTTGTGTTAATATTATTTTCATCATTTCTCCTTTAAACCACTTCAACTTTTCTAAACATACCTAACATATGATACAGCATATGACAGTGATATGCCCATGAACCTCTAGCATCCACATTGACCCTTATACTAATTTTTGAGCCTGGTTGAACATTTACAGTATGCTTTCTTGCTATGGTATTTTCATCTATTTCCAAATCACTCCACATACCATGTAAATGCATTGGATGATTCATCATGGTATCATTAACATATGTTATTCTTAATCTTTCTCCATAATAAAACTTTAAAGGAAGAGCATCTGCATATTTTATACCGTTAATTGACCACATATATCTTTGCATATTACCTGTTAAGTGTAGTATTATCTCTCTATCGGGATATCTATTGTGTAAGGTAGCATCTACAGATACTAAATCTGCATAGGTTAATACTTTTCTACCATTTTTTCTTAGTCCTACCCCAGGATCATCAAGTCTATATTGTGGATCTTCGACTTTCATTGTTGTCTGTACTCCAAACTCTTCTCTTAAAGGAGTAATGGGTATAGGCTTTTTCATATTGTGTTTTTTATGGTCCATAGATGCTGTTTTCATATCCATATCCATGTTCATTTTCATACCCATATCTGTCATTGTTAATATAGGCAGAGGGTCCATCATTGGCATTTTTGCTTTAATGTCTTTATCATATGTCAAAGAGCCAAAAGCATGGCCTGATCTATCTATATCTTGAGCAAATATGGCATAAGCTGTCTGAGAATCTGGAACAACAATCACATCATAAGTTTCAGCAACACCAATTCTAAACTCATCAACTAGTACGGGTTTAACATCACCGCCATCAGCCCCAACAACATGCATTTTTAATCCTGGTATTCGTACATCAAAATATGTCATAGCTGAGCTATTAATAAATCTTAAGCGTACTTTGTCACCGGCTTGAAAAAGTGCTGTAAAATTTGAATTTGGGTTGTTTCCATTCATGAGGTAGGTATATGTATATCCTGTTACATCAGATAAATCTCTATCTGACATTCTCATTTCATTCCACATTTTTCTTTCATGAAAGGCTTCTAAAAACCCTTTCTCTTTTACTTCTGAAAGAAAATCTCCAACAGTTCTTTGTTTAAAATTATAATAATCACTTGATATTTTTAATTTTCTATAGATGTTTTGAGGATTTTCATCTGACCAATCTGAGAGTTCTATTACATAGTCTTTATTATAACTATATGGTTCTTGCTTAAGTGGTTCTACTATGATGGCTCCATAAAGACCTGTCTGCTCTTGAAATCCCGAATGGCTATGATACCAATATGTTCCACTTTGCTGCAATTTAAATTTATATGTAAAAGTTTCTCCCGGTTTTATGCCCGGATAACTTATCTCAGGAACACCATCCATTTCATAAGGAAGGATTATGCCATGCCAGTGAATAGATGTATCCACTTTTAAATGATTTGTTACATGGATTGTAACTTCTTCCCCCTCTTTTAAATGCAAGGTTGGACCAGGAAGTAAACCATTGACTGTAGTAGCCATGGTAGGTTTTCCTGTAAAATTAACCTGCGTTAAGGCTATATTTAAAAAAAATTCATTTCCTTTTAATATCTGAGAGTTATCGAATTTATATTGAGTTTCATCAGACTGTAGATTAAGTAGTCCAGATGCAGCAACTGATGCTAATGCTACACCTTTTACAAATTGTCTTCTTGGCAGTAGAGATTGATTCGTATTCATGATAATGCCTCTTTATATTTGATTCTTTTTTTTATTTGTGAATAATTGTATCAAAGATATGTGTATTGTTTGTGAAATATGAAATTTTTTTAATTATTTAGATTTATTAATCTTTTTCATAATAAAATTGTTAGCACTCAGAATAAAACTGTACAATTTTATTATGAAAAACTTTACAAATACGAATATGTTTGATATAACCCATATTTTAAGTGAAAAAATAAAAAACTTACAATCAAAAGAGATTGTAAGTTTTGAAGTTCTAAATCCAGATAAATGTAGTTCTAAATACTCTGGAGAAATTATTATAATAGATGAAATCCGTTATATATATCGTGGTTACAAAGTTTGGATTGATTTAGCACATATCTTGCATTGTAAGATGCTTACGCCAAAAGTAAAGTCAAAAAACACTATTGTCATAACTTTTGAAAAACTCAACGGAGATGATTCTTTTCACAGCATCATCCAAGAAAAAGAGACAAAATATGGAATGCATTCTATCTTTAGTAAAATTCATAAAAATGAAGAAGTGTCTTTTATCTCAAGCTATCTCCAAGCCCTACAAAATGTCACAATCAATAAACGATTTCGTATTTTAAACTTAGGTGTCAATAGCGGTGATGAGTTTGAAGCAATTCTCAACTATGCAACAAATTTTCAAAATTTAGAACTCATAGGCATAGATTATTGTGATTCAGCTATTTTACAAGCAAAAGAAAAATTTAAACAATACAAAAACATTACTTTTTACACTCACGATATTAATAACTTAGATAGACTCAATCTCGGAGAGTTTGACCTCATCATTACCATAGGAACTCTCCAGAGTTCAAATCTTGAGTTTAACAATCTTTTTATGTCTATAGTGCAAAACCAGCTTAAAAAAAATGGGGCGATGATACTTGGATTTCCAAACTGTCGATGGATAGATGGAGAGATGATTTATGGTGCAAGAGTAAAAAATTACCCATTTTCTGAAATGGGTTTACTCTACAAAGATGTTATATTTGCAAAAAAATATCTACAGCAAAAAAAGTTTCGTGTCACTATTACTGGAAAAGATTATATCTTTGTAACAGCAACATCCATTCGTAAAGATTAAGAGGCAAAACCACTTGCAAAACTATCTTTAGCAACAACTATCTGTTTTTGTTTTTCTTTACGTTTCGTATCTTTTTCTACAAAAATCTTTTTACGAGTTGCAGGATCCATCTCAGTATAGTACATTACAGCAGAGTATGTTCCTGGAGTTGGTGTGAATACTTGAGCCTGTTCTGGATTCATCTGTAACTCATTTGTTGTAAAATCTTTGAGCTCATGCATATCTTTGTCTGTACAACCTGGATGTGCTGCTATAAGATAGTAGGTTAAAAATTGTTTTTTACCCTCTTCTGCGTTAAGTTTATCATAAAGTTTTTTAAAGTCAATAAGTGTTTGCTTTCCTGGTTTTCCCATAAGTTCTAAGACATGTTGTTGTGTATGCTCTGGAGCTACTTTCATCTGTCCTGAAATATGATGTTTTACCATCTCTTTTAAGTACTCATAGCCGTGATTTTTATCTGAAGTTATTAAATCATATCTCACACCAGATGCAACAAAAGCTTTTCGTACACCCTCAACCGCTCTTACTTGACGAAGTAAATTAATATTGCGTGAGTGGTCAACTTTCATCGAATTACACAAATGACTTGCATCCACACAACGCTGATGATCACATGTACCGAGCTTAAGTTTTTTGTTACACTCATACCCATACATATTTGCCGTTGGACCTCCTACGTCAGAGATAATTCCTTTATAATCTTTATATTTATTAAAATCCTTTGCCTCTTGCAAAATATTTTCTTCTGAGCGGGTACGAATAGTTCTTCCTTGATGCACACCAATAGCACAGAAATTACACTCACCCCAACAACCATGATGTGTCATGATAGAAAATTTTATAGTTTCTAAACACTTTACCTTCCCATCTTTTGCATAGTAAGGATGGAGTTCTCTTGTAAATGGCAGATTTGAGTTTGCATCCATTTCATCTTCATTAAGATGGTCACAGGGTGGATTCTGAATAAGATAGCGTGTATCTACTGCTTGAGAAAGTCCATTAGCAGCTATTGGGTCATTATTATCATAAAAAAGGTCAAATAGGTCTATGTATTTTTCTTTGTTTTCTAAACACTCTTGATGCGATGGAAGTTGGTGATACTCATCAACTGGTTCTTTTGAAATATAGCAAATACCGCGAATATCTTTAAAGTCACGTTTTTCATCTATAGCTTTTGTTAACTGCTCTAATGCAATTTCACCCATACCATAAATTAAGACATCTGCTTTAGAGTCAAATAATATCGGTTTTTTAAGTTTATTAGACCAGTAATCATAATGTGTGACACGTCTAAGACTTGCTTCAATACCACCAAGAACTAAAGGAACAGTATTTTTAAAATGACGACGAATGAGATTACAATAAACACTTAGTGCACGGTCAGGACGTTTGTTGTTTTTACCGCCAGGAGTATAGTCATCTGAATTTCTAAATTTTTTTGTTGCGGTATAGTTACTTACCATACTGTCAACACTTCCACCACTCACACCCCAGTAAAGTTTTGGCTCTCCCAAACGCATAATGTCATCACCACTCTCTATATCAGGTTGTCCTATCATTCCTACTCTATAACCCATTCTCTCAAGCATACGTCCAACCATTGCTACACCAATAAAAGGAGAGTCAATATAAGCATCACCGCTCACTAAAATTACATCACAATAATCCCATCCTTTCGCATCCATCTCCCTGCGAGTTGTTGGTAAAAAGTCTTTCTCTGTAAAGCTGATGGTATCTCTATTTTTATTATTTTGCATATTGTTATGGCGTCTACTCAATGTTTACTTCTTTTAATAATTTATATCTATTATTTTATCTTATTAATACCCAAGAAGAGATTAGATTCCTCAACTAGTTAAACAAATTGTTTTACATATGATTTACAATATTTAGCTAATATGTTAAATATGAAAGCAAAAATTAATTTACTCAAACAAGAGATTTCCAAACAAGTTATAGGTCATACAAAAATGGTAGATGCTCTTTTAATAGCACTCTTTAGTGACGGGCATGTTCTTTTAGAAGGTGTCCCCGGTCTTGCAAAAACCACAGCAGTCAATGCAATTGCATCTTCACTCAACTTAAAATTTAAACGTGTTCAATTTACACCAGACTTATTACCAGCAGATATTATTGGTGCTGAGATTTATGACGTGAAATCTGGTAACTTCAAAATTAAGCATGGCCCACTTTTTACTAACCTTCTGCTTGCAGATGAAATAAACCGTGCACCTGCAAAAGTACAGTCTGCTCTTCTTGAAGTAATGCAGGAGAGACAAGTGACCATAGGAGACAATAGTTTTAAAATAGAAGCCCCCTTTTTAGTTTTGGCAACTCAAAATCCACTAGAGCAAGAGGGAGCATATTCTCTTCCTGAAGCGCAACTTGATAGATTTATGTTTAAAATTATAGTAGGTTACAACTCTGAAGAAGAGGAGTTAGAAATTGCAAACAAAGCAGCAAATGCAACTTTTGAAACCATAAATGCTGTACTTACATGTGATGAACTTAACATAATTAAAAAAGAGATTAAAGATATACATATTGATGAGGAACTTAAAGCTTATATAGTAAGGCTCGTTTTTGCTACAAGAGAGCCAAAAAAATACAATTTAGAATCATTAGAAAAATACTTAAAATTTGGTGCTAGCCCAAGAGCAACTATAGACATGCTAAAAGCTGTTAAAGCAAGAGCATATCTTAGAGGAAATAATTTTGTATCACCTAGTGACATTGTACTGTGCATTAAAGATGTTTTAAGACATAGAATTATACTTTCATATGAAGCTATTGCCGATGAAATTGATGCAGATATTATTGTACAAAAGATATTAGAAGGCATACCTGTACCATAATGTGGTAGGTAGACTATAAATGATACAAACACTACTCTCTCCTAATCAAACCATTTCTCTAATACTTATAAAAGCACACAAAGATGTTTTTAGCCTCATCAGTGGAGACAATGCTACACAAAAAAAAGGGAATGGGTATGATTTTATAGAGCTTAGAGAGTATGCCAGTGGTGAAGATATCAAACATATTGACTGGACAATTAGCTCTAAACTAGGTAAACCTTATGTTAAAGTATTCCAAGAAGAAAAAGAGTTGAATATTGTTGTAGTACCTATACTTTGTGCCTCTGTTAATTTTGGAGTTTCAGTTTTAAAACAAGATATTATTGCCGAGATTTGTGCTCTTATCTCCTTTTCTTGTATAAAACACAACAATTCTTTTTCAAGTTACATCTGCAATGAAGAAACTCTCTTAAATACAAAAAAAAGCAAATCTCTTTCTATTGTCAAAGAGTTCGTTGCAAATGTACTCTCCTACAAAACAATAAATAAATCCATTAACTATTATGCTCTTGCAAATACACTTTTTTCACAGCTTAAACAAAAATCAATGCTATTTTTAATAGGTGATTTTTTTGATACTCAAGAGTTCGATATTACAGCATTGGCTAAAAAACATGAACTAATTATTCTTATCGTAAGAGATAAATTTGAAGAGCAGCCTTTAGCACTTGGTGAGATTCATGTGATAGACCCGCAAACACAAAAAAGTTCTCTTGTAAACATCACAAAAAAAGAGTCTCTTCGACTAAAACAAGAGCTTGAGCAAAAAGATATACAATTTTTCTTAAAATTAAAAAAAGCTGGGGTACGTTATTTAAAAATATATACAGATGAGACACCAGCAGATAAAATTATCTCATTAATGAAATCTTTATAATGCTGATATATACTTTTGAGTTCCCTTATGTTTTTTTTCTTCTCTTTTTGTATTTTGTAATCATATTATTTTTCAAAGTGAAACAGCAGTCTTACTTTATTCCAAATCTTGTAGAAAAACTTCCAGCGATAACACCACAAAAAGATTTTAGAAATATATTAAAGCATCTTATTATTGTGTCTGCTATATTTGCCTTGGCTAGTCCTATTAAAACAGAAAATATTATTGACTTAAATAAACATACTTTAGACATTATATTAAGTCTTGACACTAGTGGTTCAATGAGTCTTAAAGGTCTTAATAGGTTCGACTATAATCAAACAAGACTTGATGTTGTAAAAACTGTCGTAAAAGATTTTATAAAAAAACGCAGCAAAGATAGAATTGGACTTGTAATTTTTGGAGACAAGAGTAGTGTTGCAGCTCCACTGAGTAATGATAATGAAGCCATACTTAGTATAGTAGAGAATATTACTATTGGTGTAGTTGGAAAAAGCACAGCTTTAATTGATAGTATACTCAGTGCTTCGAACCTTTTAGAAAAAAGTTTTAGTTCATCAAAAATCATGATACTCCTTAGTGATGGTGATGATACTGCAAGTAAAGTACCTCTTGATATTGCTCTTAAAGTTGCCAATAAATACAAAATAAAAATATATACCGTAGCCATAGGAGAAAGTAACAACAATTTACTAAATATTATATCCCAACAAAGTGGTGCTAAAAGTTTTGTTGCTACTGATAAAGAAGATTTAAAAGAGATTTATCAAAGCATAACAAAACTCGAAGCAACAACACATAATAGTAATACAATCAAAGTTATCTCATATTGTTATCAATATTTTTTATATTTAACACTTATATCTGCTTTTGCATTAGCATTACTTGTACAAAAGAGTGAGGATTTATAGATGATTTTTTTAGAGCCTCTTCATTTACTGTTACTATTCTTTCCTATATTGTTATTTGTTCTTTCATTAAAAAACACTCCAAAAGCACCAGCACAAATATTTTCTGAATCTGTTTTGCAAAGAATAACTCTCTATTCAAATAGGAGAAAAAAAAATCATAACTATAGACTCTTTTTATTTTCTATAATGTTTTTTATTATTGCTCTTGCACACCCTATTTTAAACTCTAAGCAAAATAAAAAATCCACTATCATACCACTTGTAATCGCTTTAGATATTTCAAATTCCATGAGTACCAATGACATTTATCAAAATCGTCTTAGCTTTGCAAAAAAGAAACTTTTTTTACTCCTACACGAAAAATCTCATCTTCGTCTCTCTCTTATGCTTTTTAGTAGGAATGCCTATCTAGCTTACCCTATGAGTGAAGACTTAAACTCTTTTAAATATGTAGTATCAAATTTAGATTTACAGTTTCAAGCAGGAAGTAATCTTTTTGCAGTACTCCAAGGAGCTCATCACATTTTACAAAATTACAAGTCAAAGAATATACTTTTGCTTAGTGATGGTACAAGTTCTACTGACTTTAATGAGGAGAAAAAATATCTTTTAAAAAATAATATAAAACTTAATGTACTTTATCTTAGTACAAATAATTCTCAAAAAGAGAAACTTAAAGTATTATCTCATGCAACAAATGGTGCTTTTAGTGAGTATAGTCTTGGAGACAATGATATGAAATTTTTACTTTCCCATATAAAACAAGATGCACAAAAGAGGAACTTAACAACAAAGGGACTCAAAACACAAAAGTTTACACAACTCTTTTACTACCCTTTATTTTTTGCACTCTTAATACTTTTTTTTATTTTTTTAAAAAATAGAATCTTTAAAAAATTCAATAACTTAATTTTTATATTTTTATATTCTGTTCTGACACTCTCACAAATAGATTTACATGCCAATTTACTAGACTTTAAAGCACTACATAATGCAAAAGAATTTTATGAAAACAAAGAGTATAATTTAGCAATAAAGTCCTATAAAAAACTCCCTCAAACAAAACAACGAGAATACAATATTGCAAACTCTTTATATAAAAAGAAAGCATATAAAAGTGCTATACTTATGTATAAAAATGCACTTAGTAATGACAAAAATATGAATGCCAGTATCTATTATAATATTGCAAATGCCTATGTATATCTTCAAAAATTTAAGTCTGCAAAATTTTACTATATAAAATCTTTAAAAATAAAAAATGATACAATGGCTCAAAATAACTTAGATGAGTTACTTCTTTTTATCAAACATAAAAAAATCAGTACAAAAAATAAGCCTAAACTACCAAAATCAATGAGTAGCAGTGTAAGAGAAATTCCAGAGCCTGTAAGTTCAAATTTTATTGTACAACTTAAGAACACTGTTCTCACACAAGAAGAAAAATGGATGAGACTAATACAAAAAGAGAAACCAACAATTTTTTTACAAAAACTACACACTACAAGGATGAGTGAAAATGCTAACAATGATGACTAAAGTACTTTTTTTACTTCTACTTTCTCTACTTTTAAATGCTTCTACTCCCCCATATACCTTGACTATTGCGGTAGATAAAAAAGAAATTTTTCTCGGCGATACATTAAGATTAAGTTTAATTTTTCAGTATGCTGATTTAGAAGATTATGAAATTGATAAAATACAAATTCCAAACTTTGAAGTTAAAGAATTAGGTTCAAAAGATTATAAAACAGAGGATGCAAAATTTGTCGAAGAGATAGAGTATAAACTTATACCACAACAAAGTGGTTCTTTTACAATTGGAAAATTTCAAGTCAATATTGAGACCATTGCAAAAAATTACAAGCATCTCAACAATAAAAGCAAATACACAAAAAAAATTTTCATTCAATCAAATAGCATTGGGTTACAAGTAAAAAAATTACCTGATAATTTATCTGCCATAGGCAGTTATGAATTAACAACAACAGTAGATAAAACAAATGTAAAAGCTGCAGAGGTTGTAACACTCACAATAAAATTAGAAGGCACAGGAAATATAAAAAATTTAGACTTTATAAAACTCAAAATTCCAAATGCCACTACTTACCTTATTATGAGCTCAAAAAGTGAGAAGAAACACATTCTTACAAAAACATATGAAATTATTTGCGAACATTCCTACAAAATTCCATCTCTTAGCTTGGAGTATTTTAATCAAGAACTTGGTATAAAACGTGTCACACAGAGTCATCCATTTGATATAAACATACTACAAGCTAAAGAGAAGATTAAAAACACTGCAACATTAAATACAGATGAAAAACTGCTCTTCTTTTTTATAGGTGTACTAAGTATGATTTTTTTTCTTATATTGTATATTTTTTATAAAAAAATAACATTGAGAAAAAAAGAGTCCTCATTTATAAACTCTCTAAAAAATACGAAAAACTCAAGTACATTATATAAACAAATGGTGATTTATTTAGGAAGAGACAAGGAACTTGATAGATTCATTTTTCTGTTAGAGACATCTCAATCTTCTTTGTTTAAAGAGTATAAGAAATCCGTTATAAAGAGAGTGCAAGAGATAAATTTGAACATTTATTAAGTTTAATATAGTTCTACTTTTGTATAATAAGAAATAATTAAACATAAGAGATGACAGATGCCTTACCCATATGAAAATTTAGACAACTTCACACTTCCTGCATTATTACACCGCTCTACCACTATGTATGCTCATGAAAATGCATTGGCAAAAATAGGGGAAAAACCTATGACATATGAAGAACTTAATCAAAAAGTTCACAATATGATTAGAATCCTGCGTGAGAATGGTATTGATAAGGGAGATAAGGTTGTCCTTCTTAGTGAAAATATGCCAAACTGGGCAATTGCTTACTTCGCAGTTACATATTTTGGTGCAGTAATTGTGCCTGTACTTCCTGATTTTCATTCATCAGATGTGCACCATATTATAAGACATGCTGAGGCTAAAGCTGTTTTTGTTTCAGAAAGATATCTCTCAACTATTGAAGAGTGCCAAAATACAACTATAAAGTTTGTCATCGAACTTGATTCACTTCAACTCATAGATAATTTAACGAACTATAGCTATATATCAAAATTAAAATCCAGAATGAAAAAATTACCTGATACACTCTATCAACCACAAGAAAACGATTTGGCATCTTTACTTTATACTTCAGGAACAACAGGTCACTCAAAGGGTGTCATGTTATCTCACAAAAACTTAGTTACAAATGCTCTTGGTGCTTATAAAAATGTGTCAATTACAAAAGATGATGTTTTTTTATCTATATTACCACTTGCACACACTTTTGAATGTACAGTTGGCTTAACAATTCCCATACTGCATGGTTCAAGTATTTATTACATCAATAAGGTACCTACTCCAAGTGTTTTACTTAAAGCATTTGAAGTGGTCAAGCCCACAATGATGATAAGTGTACCACTTATTATAGAAAAAATCTATAAAAATAAAATACTTCCAAGATTTACGGGTTCATTTCTTATGAAAAATATCTACTCTATTGGATTTTTTAGAAAAATATTCAATAGAATTGCAGGAAAAAAGCTTATGGAGACATTTGGTGGTAGACTCAAATTTTTTGGCATTGGTGGTGCTGGTATTTTACCATGTGTTGAACAGTTTTTGAAAGAAGCAAATTTTCCTTATTTAATTGGATATGGTTTGACAGAGGCAGCTCCTCTTCTTGCGGGTTCTATTATAGGAGATACTATAAAGTTAAAATCAACAGGAATTGCAATGGTAGGAGTAGAGCTTGCCATAAAAGATAAAAACCCACAAACAGGAGAGGGAGAAATTATCGCTAAAAGTCCAAGTATCATGCTAGGTTATTACAAAGATGAGGCCAAAACTGCTGAAACAATGGAAAATGGTTGGTTTTTAACAGGTGATTTAGGCCATATAGATGAAGATGGTTTTCTGTTTATTAGCGGGCGTAGTAAAAATGTCATCATTAGTTCTGCTGGAGAAAATATTTATCCTGAACAAATTGAAGCTACTATAAACCAAAATACAGCTGTTTTAGACTCTTTAGTGATGCAGCAAGATGGAAAACTTATTGCACGTATACACCTTGATTATGAATTAATAGATAAAATGTTTAATGCAAATAAAAATCCAGATGCACAAGTGCAAGAAGATATAACAAATTTTCTCGAAGAGATGCGCCTTGATTTAAATACGAAAGTTTCTTCATTTTCTAAAATAGTCAAATATATAGAGCAAATAGAACCTTTTGTAAAAACACCAACAAAAAAAATTAAACGTTACCTGTATACACAATGAACAATATAAAAAAGGTACTCCATAATAATGAAACTATTTTAGTACAAGCTCAAATATCTAGAACTTTTTATGTGCCTATGCTAAAATTATATTTTTTAGGTTTTCTTCTTTTATTTATAGGATATGAATATGAGATTGGGGTTGTTGGGGCAGTTTTAGTCGTACGCACTTTCTATGTTCATATACATGAGATAAAAGAGAAGAAGTCATACCATTGTATACTTACAAATGAGAGACTCATTATATTGAAAGGATATAAAGTTAAAGAAATATTTCCTATTCATTTACATGAAATTAGAACTATATATATAAAACCCTTTAGTACACTATTACATCCTTTTATAGATGTAGGGACACTAGAAGTCATTACAACTTCTGGTGGTCGTTATGTTATCAGAAATATTAAAGAACCATACCTTTACCATAAAGCAATTATTGGTGATATAGTGAGTGCTACTCACTACTCAAATAAAAAAAACAAATAACTATTCAGAAATTCTATATATTAGTTGCCCTGCAAGTTCCATATAAACACTTTTTTTCAACTCATCTACTTCTGACATATTTGTTATAGCATAATTTTTAATTATACTATCTAAGTCTTCGTATTCATGCACTTTAGCAAGTATTGCTTCCATTACTGCGATTCTCTGAACAACTCCATCAAATTCATCTTTTATCAAATCTTTACTGAGATTTGATTGTATATCCCAATATCTTGACTCTGGAGTTCCTGCAAAGATATCTTCTTCATCTTCAAAAAGTGCTTCATATTTATTACTCATTAAATTTCCTTATTTAATTAAATTGTGGTTGTACAAAAGGTATAACCTGTTTTTTACGACTTAAAACACCATCAAGCCACACTCTACTATTTTGTAGTTTAATATCAAATGCTTTCTCAATTTTAGCTACATCATCACTTACAACTAAAAGTTTTGAGCCCTCTTTCATAATATCTGTTAAAAGAATAAGTATAGTATGTAAACCTTCTTCTTTTTTCATAAGTTTCATATCTTCAAGTAACTCATCTTCACGTGGTTCTAAAACAGATATGTCTACCATTTCAAGCTGACCAACACCTACTCTCACTCCATTCATATCAAAGACCTTATAATCGCGTGTATTGAGGTTACGAGCGGTTGCCCCATCAACGGCAGATTTAGCTATAAACATATCCATGGCCATTGATTTATAATCTTCAATACCAGCTATTAGAGCCAATTCTTTTACTGCTTTTGTGTCAACTTTTGTGCATGTTGGAGATTTAAAAATTACTGTGTCACTCAATATTGCTAGCATCATCATGCCTGCAATATTTTTTGGAATCTCTACACCATAATAATCATATACTTCTTTAATAACAGTATTGGAACATCCAATAGGGCGAATCCAACACTCAAGAGGAGTAGAGGTTGTTAAGTCTCCAAGTTTATGATGGTCAAATATACCTAAAATAGTTGCCTCATCTATGTCATCTTGAAAATGAATCTTGTCAGTCGAATCTACTATATAAACATTTTCTCCTGCAACAGAAGTTTTTAACTCCGGCAGAGTACCACCAAATTTATTTAAAACAAATTCTGTTTCAGCGGAGATATCTCCTTGACGAGCAGGTATACAATCTTCGCCGAGTTGATTTTTTAAATATGAAAGTGAAATTGCACCAACAATAGAGTCAGTGTCTGGATTTCTGTGTCCAAAAACATATGTTGCCATTTTTATAGCCCTTATAATTTTTATCAAATTATACTCTATTTTGCTAAATTTTTATTCTGTAAAAATGTTACTTATGAAGTTCTAACTCTTTTTTAAGATATTCACCTGTAAAAGAACCTGTTTTTTCATAATTTTGTGCTAAATCTTCTGGTGAGCCTTCAGCTATAATAAGACCACCACCGGATCCACCCTCGGGTCCCATATCTATAACATAATCTGCATTTTTAATCATATCTAAATTGTGTTCTATAATGAGCATAGAGTTACCTAGCTCTACAAACTTATGCAAAACACCTGTAAGCCTATCTACATCGGCAAAATGTAAACCTGTTGTTGGTTCATCCAAAATATAGAGTGTTTTTCCTGTATCTTTTCGACTTAACTCTTTAGAGAGTTTAATTCTTTGTGCTTCTCCCCCTGAAAGGGTTACAGCATTTTGGCCTAAGGTTATATACCCAAGCCCAACATCTACAAGTGTTTTCATTTTTAAATTTATTTTTGGTATTGGTGCAAAAAAACTATATGCTTCATCTACACTCATAGAGAGAACATCAGAAATAGTTTTACCTTTATAAAATATCTCTAGTGTTTGTGAGTTATAACGAGTACCTTTGCATGAGTCACATTTGACCATAATGTCTGGTAAAAAGTGCATCTCTATTTTTATTTCACCCTCACCTTGGCACTTCTCACAACGTCCACCTTTAACATTAAAACTAAAACGAGAGGTTGTGTAACCACGAATCTGTGATTCTTTAGTTTGGGAAAAAAGATTACGAATCTCATCCATAACACCTGTGTAAGTTGCAGGGTTGGAGCGTGGTGTTCGCCCTATTGGACTTTGATCGAGATAAATAACTTTGTCAACATGCTCTAAACCTGTTATCTCTACACCAGCTACTTTATTTACTTTTCTTGCATGATTTAAAAGTTCTCTTGCTGTTGGAAGTAGTGTTTGAAGCATTAACGAACTTTTTCCACTCCCACTCACACCTGTAATGCAAACAAAATTATTAAGTGGTATTTTTGCACTTAGATTATCAATATTATTGAGGGTTACATTTTTTATTTCTATAAATTTATCTTGTTTTCGTCTATAAAAGTACTCAATTTTTTTACGACCATAAAGGTAGTCTGCCGTAAGTGTTTTGGCTTTTTTAAGTTTTTCTAAAGTACCACTAAAAACAACATTTCCACCAAATTTTCCAGCACCCTCACCTATATCAATAATAAAATCTGCATTTTCTATTGTCTCTTTATCATGCTCAACAACAATGACACTATTACCTTTTTCTTGAAGACTTCTAAGTGTTCTTATAAGCTTTTGAGTATCTCTCTCATGAAGTCCTATACTCGGTTCATCTAAAACATATAAGACACCGGTTAAACCACTTCCAATTTGACTTGCAATACGAATACGTTGTGCCTCTCCACCAGAAATAGTCCTAGCATCACGGCCAAGAGTGATATATCCAAGACCAACATCATGTAAAAAGTATAAACGTTCACGAATTTCATTTAAAATAGGTGCCGATATTTGTGTATCTTGAGCATCCATCCCTGCAAAGTGTTTCTCTTGTGCAAACCATTCATATGTTTTAGAAATTGGCATACTTAAAAGTTCTGCTATGCCTTTATTTGCCACTCTTACGGCTAAAGATTCACGTTTTAGTCGATGTGATTCACAGATATTACAAATTTTTTCACTCATATAATCTGCTAATTCTTTTTCATCCTTAAACATATCATATGCGATGCGAATTATGCCGGGAAAGAGACGTTTAACCTCATGATTTTTCCACAAAAAGCTTACTTCATCTATATTTCCATGTAATATTGCTTTTTTTTGATGTTCTGGAAGTTCAGAGTATGCCACCGTAATATCAATACCATTATGTGCACAAAAGCCCTTTAAAAAAGTAAAATAGTATCCTTTATTAAAACCATAAACAATTTTAACAGCACCTTTTTCTATACTCAAATCTTGATCAATTATTTTTTCTTGGTCAAGAGCATAACGAAGTCCTAAACCATCGCATTCGGGACAAGCACCCTTTGGAGAGTTAAATGAAAAGCTAAGAGGTTCAAGTGGATCAAAACTTATTTTACAATCAAAACAGGCATTATGCTCAGAGTAGTGCATATGTGCTTTTGAGTCAATCTCTTCATAATTGAGTATTTCAATTTCCAGTTCCCCATAAGATTCTTTTAATGCTTTTTCCACATCTGAAGCAATACGTTCTTTATTTTCTTCTTTGACAACTACCCTATCAATCACAACTTTAATAGTATGTTTTTTTGTTTTGCTTAACTCTATCTCTTCATCTAAACGAACCATCACACCATCAATTTGTGCACGAAGATAGCCTTTATGAATCAAAGATTCAATGAGGTCTGCATAAGCACCTTTATTCTCACGCACAAGAGGAGCCATAAGAACTAATTTTGCTCCCTCTGGTAATTTTGCCACTTCACCAATAATATCTGATGCCGACATTTGAGAGATAATTTTTTTGCATTTATGACAATGCTGAATACCCACACGAGCAAATAGAAGTCTAAAATAGTCATATATTTCTGTAATAGTTCCCACAGTCGAGCGTGGATTTTTACTAGTAGTCTTTTGGTCAATTGCAATAGCTGGGGTCAATCCTTCTATTTTATCAACATCTGGCTTCCCCACACGGTCAAGAAACTGTCTAGCATATGATGACAAGCTCTCCATGTAACGGCGTTGTCCTTCTGCATATAAAGTATCAAAAGCAAGTGTAGACTTACCACTACCACTTATTCCAGTCATAACAACCAGTTCATTTTTTGGTATAACCAAGTTTATATTTTTTAAATTATTTTCTCTTGCACCAGTTATTTTTATAACATCTTTTTTTCTCAAATTTTTCCCTTAAAAAATATTCTTACAACTAAATATAATACTATTAATAAATAAAACATTACTAATAGTTTTTTTTGTAACGATATACTCACTCTATCTTTTAAGTATATGCCTACGTATACACCTAAGAGTGAAGCCAAACCTATAATTATACCACTTTTATAATCTATATGATCTTCTAAAGCATGTGAAATCAAACCAGACACTGAAGAGAATATAACAAAAAATAGACCTGCAGAAACCGCTTTTTTAAGTGGTACATGTAAAAATCCAACTAAAATAGGAATGAGAATAATACTGCCTCCAACACCGATAGTCATACTTATAGCGCCAAGTACAAAACCTATGATGAGCAATATTATTTTATTGACATTTTTTTGTTCTTGGTGCTCTTGCGTCTTAAAAAAGAGACGCAGCAGTGCAAAAATAGCAAAGCTTAAAAATATAAATTCCAAGCTTTTATCACTAAAACTTGAGGTAATACTTCCACTAAAAAGAGCACCAACAAAACCACCAATACCTATAAAAAGTACCATAGAAATATCTAAACTACCCTTTTTATTGTTAAGATAACTTCCATATATTGAACTAAATGACATTTGAATTACAGATATACCAATAGCAACTTTTGTCTCGTATCCTAAGACAAGTAAAAAAGGGACTAAAATTGTTCCACCACCTATGCCAAAAAAACCGGATAAAATACCAACAATAGTTCCAAGTAAAGCAAGCTCAAGCATCAATAATCCATGAATTTTTTGCGAATTATACCATTTAATTTTGATTTGTGTTTCATTGAAGTATAATAAATTACAATTTGATAAAGGTATGGTTATGTTGAGAACTATTGAAGAAGCTTCGAAAAACTTTTGTATTCACCAAATAAGGGAGGAATTTAAGCTTAGTGATGGAGTCTCAAAAAAGAGAACACTTATTGCTTATATAGATATAGATAGGGCTGACACTGTCAGGTTTAGAGTATATATAGCATCAGATCAACAATTCATGCAAAAAGTCTCTAAAATATTTTTAGAAGAACAAGAGAGCGACGAAGAAACTCTTATAGACATGACACTAGAGACTGCAAACCTTATAATAGGAAGTGCAAAAGTACTTGCAGAAGAGAGTAATACTAATACATACACTATTAGCACTCCTCATTTTGAAAAAATTGCAGTATTTGATTTTGAAGTAGACAATGCTAAAACGATTTCAGTAAATGGTGATGAATTAACAATAGCAATTAAGGAACTAAATGTCTAAAAAAAAGCAAACATTCAGCGAAGAAGAACTTACATGGATGGACTACTCTGGAATTCTAGACATGGAGGTTGAATTTGTTTCAGATCTTGGAGAGACTGAACTCTCCATTAAGGACATTCTTCAACTTGAAAAAGGATCTATAATTGATCTTAAAAAACCAGCAGGAGAATCTGTTGAGTCCTATGTTAATGGACGTATTTTAGGAAAAGGTGAGGTTATGGTATATGAAAAAAATCTTGCGATTCGTATCAACGAAGTTTTAGACTCTAGTGCTGTTTTGTATCACCTTTCAAAAGAGAGATTATGATTAAATATTTACTTCTTTGTCTTCTTCCATTTTCACTTTTTGCATCCAAAATACTCAGTTACAATATATATGACAGAACAGATAGAGATGACGTAATGATTACATTTGATACTCCCTATACAGGTTTGATAAAACAGAGTATTAGTCAATCAAAAATAATCATTAAACTCGAAGATGCTCTCATTGAATCATCTAAAATAAAAAGAATCGATTCAAAGTATCTTCACTCTATATATATAACACCAATGAAAAATCAAACACAAATCATAGCATCGATTTCAAAAGGGGTAAAACTTCTTGTTTCTAAGACATCAGACTCTTATGGTTTAAGACTCCGTTTTTTAATACCTAGTGTTTCCAAAGAAACTAAAAAAGTAGCACCAATACCACTAAGGCCAACAAACCTTTCTAAATTGCCAACAAAGAAAGAGATTAAGATATCAAGCAATTATTATATTGTTGTTACTCTTCTTATTCTCGCTATAATTTTTCTATTAATTTTCAAAAAAAAGATACAGACCCCTTTAAATAGTAAAAAAAAAGAGTCTTGGTTATTTAAATCCAACACTCAAGAAAATATGATGCAAAAAGAAACTCAGCAAAAAAATCAAATGCAACAAACACAAAGCAATATATCTATACGATTTCAAAAATCTATAAACGAGACTAATAGTGTTATTATGCTTGACTTTGGAGCACAGAGCTATCTTGTTCTAATAGGAAATAGTAATATTTTACTTGAGAAATTTAATGATAACAAACCAAGTTCAAAAGAAGAATTTGAAAATGTTCTCCAAAGTAGACATGAAGAATTAGAGAGATTTTTAGGTAATAATGAACCATTAGAGCAATCTACAAAAGAGCCACTCCAAGCATATAAAGAGAGAGCTGCATCACTAATATATAGTGATGAGATATAATAAAGCTATAAAGAGAAAAACTTATCTTTTAAGAGTTTTCTAATAACCTTAATATTTGCTAAGTTTAGCTCGTAAGAGCTATCCATCTGTTTGTTAGTATGAAAAACTTCCGTAACCGTAATTCCATAAGGATCTTTCTTTTCAGATACAACCCTATTTTTATCATCAAAACTATATAAATGTAGATTTTTTCTTGCTGTTTGTATATAGTATGTTAAGATAATTTCATCTGAATGTTTCTTTTCTAATGCGACAACAACTTTTTGCTCTTCTTTATATTCTGTTTTTAAACCTAACAGTTTTTTACCATCCTCTATATTGAGGTACCCTATATAAAATTTATTATACAAATCGTGATATCTCTGAATCTTAAAATTCATTAAAAAGTTTATATCTATAATATATTTTTTATGGCTTCGTATTGTTTTTGTTATCCATGACATTGTATTGTAATATCTAAATGGATGAAGTTTTAAAGTATGTGCTTCAACCATACTAGGACCTTGAATAATCTCTTTTGGTAAGAGATTTCGTTTCTCCTTGCTAACCACATAATCAAGTACATCACTAGCTGAAAATTCTTTCGTAAACCAAACTTTACAGTACGAAGGAAATTGTTTTGCACCAGTAGCACCATCATTTAAGATTATTAAAGCTTTGATATCATAATTTGGAAAAATAATCTCTAAAAGTGCTTTTTTCTTACGTAAACGACGACGAAGTTTTAAAACTGATTTTACAAGTGTCATCTCTACAAAATAGAGTTCATTATCTTTGGTAACAAACATAGCATCAAATTCACTAATTTCTCTGCTTTTTGTTCTATAAACTATCTGCTCTTTTTCACTTATAGAGAGTGTATTTGCATATGCCTTATGTCTGTTTTGATGAAAACCTTTAAGTATAAATTTATCAATATTCTCATTATCTTCAGCATATCTAAGTAACTTTTCATATACAAAATTTTCAAAGACTTCCCCTTCAAATGAGCGAAATGAACTCAAATATGCTGGATCGTCAGAAGCTATACCTTTTTCAATTAACGAAAGAAGATGTTTTGTGTTGTACTCATAATGAAATAAGTTATCTTTTATATTTACATTATCTAAGTTTCTAATAGAGTTACTAATATTAAACATTACGAAGCCATCTCAGAATTTTGAAAAAATACACTTAGTCTTTCTCTATACTCTTTTATATCGCTAATAAAGTTTACCTCGTTTCTTAGGTTTGAAGCACCTTTATAGCCTTTAGAATAAGTGTGAGTGTGTTTTCTAAACATCGCTACACCATGAGAACCATAAAACTCTATCATCTTATCAAAATGCTCCATAATAATTTCATATTTTAAAGATTCTGCTATATGAGCTTCACCAGTTTTAAGTTGATGAAATATCCACGGAGAACCAACGGCACCTCGACCTATCATTACACCATCTGCACCAGTATGTTCTAACACCCATTTAGCTTTTTCGTAGGAGTCAATATCTCCATTAGCAATAACAGGAATATTCACGGCTTTCTTAATCTCAGCAATAGCATCATAATCAACAGCTGATTTAAACTTCCCAGCACGAGTACGTCCGTGCACTGCTAGAAAATCAGCACCACTATCTTCAACAACTTTTGCAATATCTATATGATTTTTCTCTTCAAACCCAAGTCTAATTTTTACACTTGTTAAACTTTTATTTGATGTATCTTTTATCGTTTTAATAATATCACCCATAAGAGGAAGATCAAGTAGTAATGAGCTGCCACTCCCATGTCCGACAACTTTTGGTACAGGACAGCCACAGTTTAAATCTAAAACATCGATACCCTGTTTTTCATTTAGAATCTCTACAGCTCCGCGAATAATAGCAACATCAGAACCTGAGATTTGAACAGAGTATGGATCTTCCAAAGGGCTTTTTTCTAACATATGAAGTGTTTTTTCAGAACCATGAACTAGAGCATTTGAACTTAACATTTCGCTTACTGTTAAATCTGCTCCAAATTTTTTGACAACACTTCTAAAAGGTAAATCTGTAAAGCCTGCAAGAGGAGCTAATACATAAAGAGGTTGAGTATTTTTAAACAAAAAGTTCAATGTTAAAGTTTTTGTTACACTCTTTGAGTGCACGGTATGCTTTAAAGTTTTCATACTCATCAGCTTGAGCATTATCTATTATCTCATTTGCTAGTGAGAGCATCTCTAAATCAAAAAGAGTGTATAAGTATGCTACCATAACATCATCTCTCTTATCACTTAATAGCTCAAATAGTTTTATTCTTTGATCTGGTATCATGCTGCCACCAGCAATAATTGATGAAAGATTTATATATTCTTTAGATGTAAAGTCTAAAGTGTCAAGAAGAGAAATTATAGTTTCATTACTTATTTCTAAAGTAAAATCATCGGCATTCACACGAGAGATAATATTATAAAAAGCTTCTTTACTTAAAAGAGCTTTATATTTTTCTATATTTGATAAAGAGGCACTTTTAACATATGTGATATAAACCTCTGCACGTAAAACATCATCATATTTATTAGGATTCGAGAGAATTGTTTCATCACTCAGCTCACCATTTTTATATCTATTTCTCTCATTTTGCACTACTAAGTCATTATCATTGGGAAGATTATATTGTTTTAAATCAACAACTTCACCACTTTTTATATCATCTATGGCATTAAGTACTTTTGTTATTTTTTGAGTTTTTTCATTATCAAAATTAAAAGTAATATTACTGTTTGGAAATATTGTACTATTATCTAAGAGTCTTCCTAAAAGGCTATATGGAGGTGTTTTAAATGTATGATTTCTATCTTTTTTTCCAAGATAAGCATCTATAATTAAATCAAGAACCTTCTCATAATCTTTTTCATACTTACGAGTATTTATATTTCCAAGCAGTGAGTAAAAAGACATATGTAATACACTCGCTACATAAAGTACAAAAAGTGGTATAACTACCCAAATAGCAATTAAAAGCGATGGAAATGGTATACCAAACAAATCAAGACTTGTTGTATCCTGTGTAACATATGCATATACATATGCACCAAAAGCAACCATAAGTATAAAAGCGGCTATTGTATATCTTTTTATGTACATAATTAATCCTCTATCTAGATTTTTCTACAATTTCTCTACAGTCAATACAATAATATGCATGAGGCTTCACTTTGAGTCTTTGAAAACCAATATCATCCTCACACATATCACAAACTCCATAATTTCCATTTGCTATTTTAGAAAGTGCTACTTCTATTTCATGTAGCTCTTTTGTTTGTTGTTGAACAATTGCGCTCTCTATCATAGAGTTGTTATTAACAGCTGCATAATCCCCTTCATCATTTAACTCTAGAGCATTTAATTGACTCAACTCACTATGAACACCATTTATATTTAAACGTATCTGTTTTCCACGACTCTCTAATATTTCTTTGAAATAATTTAACTCACTTGTTTGCACGGACAATTCCCTTTATTTGTGATATGGATGCTTGCTTAATATAGAAAACCCTCTATAAACTTGCTCCAATAAAACTACCTTAGCAATCTTATGACTCATTGTCATTTTGCCTAAACTTATAATTGTATGACTTTTTTTTAAAAAATCATTTTCAAATCCATAAGCTCCACCTATAAAAAATTTAATCGACATTCTATCATTTAATAGCTTACTAAATTCAAAACTGTCAATTATTTTTCCATCTGGATGTAATGTTATACAATAATCTTTACCAATATATGGTTCAAGAACCTTAGAATATGCCCTCTGTGAGGCTTCTGGAGAAATAGTGTGTGCTTTTGTTACATCTTTATTAAAAATTTCTACATCTTTCACATTTGCAAAGCGAGATATCATTTTTATTAACTCTTTATAAAGTGGATCATATAAACTTTTCTCTTTTTTCGCAATGCTAATAAGCTCTATGTTCATACAATAAGTCCACTACCAATGACATGGTATGTAACATTCTTTATTTTATCATTAAGCCTAACCCCACCAATAACAGCTACATAATGTTTGGATTTTTCGGCAATAGTCTCTACACTTTTACCTAATACTTCACTTATGTCTTTTTTTGTATATGTGTCTCTGTATGCACCTAAACCAATATAATTTAAATCCATCATATTTGCTTTTAAAACTTCTTCTTCATTATGAGTGGAGATTCCAAGAATTTTTTCACTTCCAATAACGCTTCTCAGAATTTTTACAGCTTTAAAGGTATCTTCATCTATACTTTTTAAATCTTCTTGTCCAACATGAACACCATCACAAAACTCTACAAGTTCATAAGCATCATTTACTATTAAAAAACCATCATAAAGTTTTCTTATTTCAATGAGTTTCTGTTTGATATAAGCTATATCTGCATTCTTATTTCTATACTGAAGTATCTCCGCATTTTTCTCTTTTGCTAAAGCAATATACTGCTCTAGTGAGATACCTTTACTATCGAGCATGTCCTGGTCACAAAGAGCATAGAGTCTCATTTTAAACTTTTAAAAGTGTAAGTAAGTCAGAAAGAGTTTGTTTTAGCTCATTTCTATTCACTATCATATCGATAGAACCTTTTTCAAGTAAAAACTCTGCACGTTGAAAACCGTCTGGAAGAGCAGAACCTATAGTTTGCTCAATTACACGTTGTCCTGCAAAGCCTATAAGAGCACCTGGCTCAGCTATGATAATATCACCAAGAGAAGCAAAAGATGCTGATACTCCACCCATAGTAGGATCTGTCAATACAGAAATATAAGGAAGATGCTGATTTGCTAGTTTGGCCAAAGCTGCAGATGTTTTACTCATTTGAAGAAGTGAAAAAGTGGACTCTTGCATTCTTGCCCCACCTGAAGCAGAAAATATTATTAAACCTTCACGGTTTTCTATAGCACGGTTTACTGCACGTACGATTTTTTCACCCTCTACAGAACCTAAAGAACCACCCATAAAAGCAAAATCAAAAATAACAATTTCAACACCAACACCATTTATCTCACAATGACCACTTACAACAGATGATTTACGACCAGTTTTTGCAAAACCATCTTCAATTCTTTTTTTGTAAGATTTTTTATCAACAAATTTTAATGGATCAATTGGTTCAAGGTTTGCATCAAACTCAGTAAATGTTCCTGAGTCTGCCAATAGTTCTAAACGTTCTTTTACACCTATGCGAATATGATAGCCACATTTTGGACATACATAATTTTGGTTTTCAACCTCTTTGTAATACATACTAGAGTGGCAAGATTTACACTTAATCCAGTGAGAAGATGCCTCCTCTTTTAAAGGCTGCTTGTTATCAAAAGTTTTATGAAATAAGTCAAGTAGGTTCAAAAAAAATCCTTCGGTTATTATAATAGGCGATATTATAGCGAATTTATACTTATTTTATGGGTTACTTTTGTTTTTTATACTAAGAAAGAAGTAAATTAATTGAAGCTTATTTCAAAAAAGAACTTCTTATAGTTCTTCTTATACGACCATAATCAGTAACCGTACTTTTGTTTATAATTTTAGAGTATACTTTATGTACTTAACTACTTTAGGAATATTATGAATAACATTAGCGATGAGAAAATTATAGAAACATTTCAAAACTTTGATAAAGACAAAATGAGCTTGATTTTATCTACAACTAGCATTAATAACAATCCACTCACAAACTACTCTCCTTTTGTAAAAATAGCTAGTGATTACTATATTAGTGTCAGTTCAAATATGCCACATTACACAAATATGATAGAAACACAAAAAGCACATGTTCTAATTATAGAAGATGAATCAAAGGCAGATCATATTTATGCTAGAAAAAGATTATATTTTAGTGTGAGTTGTGTTCTTGAAAATGATAGTGAAAAAATCTTTAAACTTTTTGATGAAAGATATGGAGATACACTCTCCTTTTTAAGAGAAATGAAAGACTTCAAAATTATAAAACTCATACCAACAGAGAGAAGCTTAGTTCTTGGTTTTGGAGCTGCTTACAAGATGGATATAGATGGAAAATTAGCAAATAAAACTATTAGTCATAAGTAAACAATACTTTGTTTTTGTTGTATCTATTCCCATCGTTCTCGATGGAAATACATTAAATTAGTTGAAAGTTATTTTAAAAGAGAACTAGTTATGCTTCTTGCAGCTTCACGACCATCATAAGCGGCTGTTACAACTAAGTCTGCACCACGAAAACAGTCACCACCAGCATATATTCCAGCAGTTGTAGTTTCATGTGTATCTTCATCAATAATAATCCCACCCCAAGAGTTAGTCTCAATACCATTTTCTGCTAAAAAAGATGGAACAACTGGATCAAACCCTAATGACATTATAACGACATCAGCATTTACTCTATACTCAGAGTTTTTCACCTCTTCCATACGTTGACGACCAGACTCATCCTTTGCACCAAGATTAGTTTTGACAACCTCTACAGCAACAGCAGTTCCAGACTCATTAAGTATAATCTCTTTTGGAGAAACTAAAAATGTAAAGTCTACACCCTCTTCCATTGCATTTTTATACTCTTTTTTACTTCCAGGCATATTTTTTTCATCTCTACGATAAAGACAAGTTACAGACTTTGCACCTTCACGTTTTGCAGTTCGCAGACAATCCATTGCCGTGTCTCCACCACCAATAACAACAACATTTAAGTCTTTAAAGTTAAATTTTTTATCGTAAGGTTCTTTAAAAAATTTTCTTTGAATATTTGTTAAATAATCCATAGCTACATATACATTTGGAGCTTGTTCACCCGCAATAGAAGCACTTTTTGATTTTGTAGCACCCACACCGATAAACATAGCATCATGCTCATTCGCTATTGTTTCAAATGCTATATCTGTCCCTACATTACAATTAAGAATAAGTTCCATTCCAGCATCTTCAAGAAGTTTCACACGCCGCTCTACTACTTTTTTATCTAGTTTAAAGTTTGGAATACCATAAGTTAGAAGTCCTCCAGCTCTATCAGCTCTTTCATACATAGTTACAGCTATCCCAGAACGTAGTAGATATGTTGCTACAGAAAGACCAGCAGGACCAGAACCAATAACTGCAACTTTTTTATCTGTAGTTATTCCACCAAAATCGGGAGTAAGTCCAGCACGGAAGCCCTCTTCTGTAATATGTGTCTCAATACTACCAATAGTAATAGCACCATGACCATCATTAAGAGTACAGTCACCTTCACAAAGTCTATCATGAGGACAAACACGTCCCATAACCTCTGGGAAAGGTGATGGCTCATTTGAAAGTTTAAAAGCAAACTCTAAATCTTTTTCAGCAATAGACTTTAACCACTGTGGTATATAATTATGTAGAGGACACTTATTTAAACAAAATGGATCACCACACTGTATACATCTATCACTTTGGCTTGCCGCATCATTACGGTCAAACACTTCATAAATCTCAGCAAAATCTTTTGTACGCTCAACGACTAATCTTTTTGTTGGGTCTATTCTTTCAGTTGTTAAAAATTCTCTCATAATTATTAGTCTCCGTTCTCTAAGTTCAATGGTAGTTTTGTTAAATTTTTTGGTTTTACTAACCAAAAGCTTCTCACTTCCACTCTAAAATTATCTAGTAACTCTTTGGCTTTGGCACTTCCAGTTTCAACAACATAATCTTTTAAAAGACGTTTAAGATAATGACGTGCTTCATCACCTTCATCTGTATCTATTCGAATAGCCTCAACTAACTCATGATTCACATTTTCAACAAATCTATGCTCTTTATCATATACAAATGCTACACCACCTGTCATACCAGCACCAAAGTTAATACCAGTCTCACCCAGAATAACAACTACACCACCTGTCATATATTCACAAGCATTATCTCCTGTGCCTTCAACGATAGCAAAAGCACCAGAGTTACGAACTGCAAAACGCTCACCTACACTCCCTGAGATATAAAGTTTTCCACCTGTTGCACCATAAAGACAAGTATTACCACCAGCAGAAAAATTTTCTCCCTCATTTTTTGAAGTAATAATAATTTTACCACCATTCATACCCTTACCAATGTAGTCATTTGCTACACCATCTAAGTATATAGAAACACCAGGTGATATAAATGCACCAAGAGCTTGACCAGCAGAACCTGTAAGGTTGATTTTTATAGTATCTGGTTTAAGACCACTATCGCCATAATATTCAGCAATTTCACCAGATATAAGAGCACCAAAACTTCTATTAACATTTTTAATTTCTCTTTGAATTCTAATGGGATGTTCAGGATGTTTAATAGCAACCATTGCCTCTTGTAAAACATCTTTTTCAAAATGATTATCATCAAAAGGATGATTAAATTTTTGCTGATGTGTATTTACACCATCTTCCTTATGTAATATAGAAGAAAAATCAAATTTTTGTGCAAAAGGTTCCTCTTTTACTTTAAGAATATCAACTTGTCCTATCATTTCTTCCATTGTTTTGTATCCTAATTCTGCCATAATAGAACGAATATTCTCAGCAAGCAATGTAAAGTAATTAATCACTTGATCAACATGACCTTTAAAAAACTCTTGACGAAGTTTTTCATTTTGAGTAGCAATACCTACTGAACACTTATTGACATGACAGATTCTCAACATTTTACAACCAACAATTGTTAAAACACCTGTACCAAATGCATAAGATTCTGCACCTAAAAGTGCTGCTTTTACGACATCAAGACCAGATTTTAAACCACCATCAGTTTGTAATTCGACAATTCCACGCAGATTATTAGCTTTAAGAGCATTATGTGCTTCAGATAACCCTATTTCCCATGGATTACCAGCAAATTTTATAGAAGTTAGTGGAGCAGCACCCGTTCCACCATCACCACCAGAAATAATTATTTTATCGGCATAAGCTTTTGCAACACCTGCTGCAATGGTTCCAACACCAATAGTAGAAACAAGTTTCACAGCTACACGAGCTTTTGGATTTACCTGTTTTAAATCAAAAATAAGTTGTGCTAAATCTTCAATAGAATAAATATCATGATGTGGTGGTGGTGATATAAGTGTGACACCTGGAACAGTATGACGAAGCTTTCCAATTAATGGTGTAACTTTATGTCCAGGAAGCTGTCCTCCCTCACCAGGTTTTGCACCTTGTGCTACTTTGATCTGAATTTCTTCAGCAGAACGAAGATATGCTGGAGTTACACCAAAACGACCAGATGCTACTTGTTTAATTTTAGAAACTTTATCTGTGCCAAAACGAGCTTTATCCTCTCCACCTTCACCTGAATTTGACTGTCCACCGATTTTATTCATTGCCATTGCTATTGTTTCATGTGCTTCAGGAGAGATTGAACCAAGGCTCATCGCTGCTGATGCAAAACGTTTAAAGATTAACTCTTTTGGCTCTACTTCACTAATATCAATTGCTTCTCTATCTGATTTGAGATCAAAAAAGTCACGAATATATTTTAGTCCACGATTATTAACTAAATTTTTAAATGTGTCAAAGTCCTCTTTTTTTCCAGAGTTTGCCATTTTATGAATAGCATGAATAACTGATGGACCAAAGTCATGATGTTCTTGACCTGTATAAAATTTGTAATATCCACCAATATTAAGTGGAAATATTTTTTTAAAACCATCATCTTTAAATGCTGATTTATGGAATTTACTAATTCTTTCATCGATATCATTATATGTGAGTCCTGCAATAGCACAGTGAGAAGTTTCAAAACAATCCTGTACTATCTCATGACTCAGGCCCATTACATCAAAAAGACCTGAATTTCTATATGATGCTATAGTTGCAATACCCATTTTTGACATGATTTTTAAAAGACCATTATTAAGTGCTGTATGCACTGCCTTATAAGCCTCTTGACAAGAAAGATTTATAGATTTAGATCTTGCTAGCTGCGATGCAACTGTTGAAAAAAGGACATTTGGGTAGACCGCCGATGCACCATAACCCATAAGAACTGCGACTGAATGAGAATCTACTACTTCACCTGTGACAGCTATCATAGAAACTAAATGACGAATTTTATTTTTTAATAGCACACTATTAAGACGACCCACAGCCATAGCCATTGGAATAATTTTCATCTCTTGGCTAAACTCTGCATCATCAAGTATAATAATTCTTGAACCATCATTTTTAACAGCATTTAAAATTTTATTTACAAGTGCATCCAAAGAGCCTTTAAGATCTGTTTTATAAGCAGTTGAAAATGTAGTATTATGGTAAAAAGCTTGATAGCGTGGTGATTTTTTGTCGCCAAAAGATTTTAATACTTCTAATTTTTCACCTGTTATAATAGGACTAATTGATTTTAATCTATGAGCATGTGTTGGAATTTCATCTAAAATGTTATGTACTTCTCCAAAACCAGTGTTAAGACTCATAACAACTTTTTCACGAATTGGGTCAATTGGTGGATTTGTGACTTGAGCAAATTTTTGTTTAAAAAAATCTGTGAAGTTTCTCTGTTTATCAGAAAAAGCAGCAAGTGGAGTGTCATCACCCATAGATCCAACAGCTTCTTTACCCTCTTGAATCATTGGTTCAATGACCTGTTCTATTATTTCCTGTGTAATATTAAAAAATTTTTGTTTTTTTATGAGTTCATCTTCATTGACATCATCACATATACTATATTGCTCTTCAACATGCTCTTGAAGATAAATCATATGCTCATTAAGCCATTTCATGTAAGGGTTCGAAGATTTCAAGTAATCATCAATTTGATTTGATTTTAAAAGTTTTCCAAATTTGAGGTCTAATCCTAACATTTCACCTGATTGCAGGCGTCCACGTTCTTTGATTTCCTCTTCAGGAATGTCAATCACACCATATTCCGATGCTATTAAAAGATTATCATCTTTAGTTACAATGTATTTTGAAGGACGAAGACCATTTCTGTCAAGCACACAACCAATATAACGACCATCAGTGACAGAAAATGCCGCTGGACCATCCCATGCCTCAAATACTGTTGAGTGGTACTCATAAAATGCACGAAGTTCAGGATCCATATGAGGAGCATTTTGCCATGCTGAAGGAATAACGGCACGAACTGCTTTAAAAAAATCCATACCATTAATAATTAAAAACTCAAAAAAATTATCTGCACTTGCAGAATCAGAAGAGTTAAGTTGTAAAATAGGTAAAATTCTTTGTATCTCTTCATCTGTAAATACTTCTGATTTTATAGACTCAGATTTTATTTCAACATTAATACGATTACCTTCTACTGAGTTAATCTCACCATTGTGTGCAACAGCACGGAAAGGTTGTGCTAAACGCCATTCTGGTAATGTATTTGTTGAAAAACGTTGGTGAAAAAGTGAAAAACTAATTTTAAATGACTCATCTTGAAAATCTTTATAAAACTCTTTAATATGCGTAGGCATAACAAGACCTTTATATGAAAGCACTGTTGAACTCATTGAGGAGATATAAAAATCTCTATCATCTATAAGTTTGTGCTCACACTCTTTACGTGAAAGATATAAGAGAGCATCAAATCTATTTGTAGCCATAATGGAATTAGGAGTAATAAAAAGTTGAATTATTTTTGGTAGTAAAGCAATTGCTTGGTCACCCAGAGCATTTATGTCTATAGGAACTTCACGTCGAAGTACTATTTTAAGATCATTGTTTGCACAAATTTTTTCTAAAATATCTAAATTCTCAAGGTCTTTTGTAAAGACCACAGCAACAGCAAACTGATTTGAAAGTTCTACTCCATTTTCCTCTGCTTGTTTTCTCATAAACTCTGTTGGCATAGAGAGTAAAAGTCCACTTCCATCACCAGTTTTTCCATCTGCTGCAACAGCACCACGATGCATCATTCGCTCTAACGCAGTAACTGCATCATCAAGAACCTTATGTGAAGCTTTATTTTTGATATTGGCAACAAGACCAAAACCACAGTTATCTTTAAATGATCTCAATAAATCATGATGTTCAATCATTTTCACTCCTAAATTATCAATATTATAATAAATTCTTCTTAAATTTAAGCTACTTTTAAAGCAACTTAGTCTATTTAAGAATAAAGTTATTGATTATACTAATAATATATTTAAAAAATGATAATTTGGTGTAGTATTTCTAAATAAATTTAAAATATGTGTATATAGGAAGCAAATTTATATCAAGTGATTCTATAATTTTATCGCACTTGATTTTAAAATTGCTCTATTGTAGAGGTTTTACCCTAGTTTAGAAACAATAGCTGCTTCTACATCAGAAATATTAGCAGTTCCATCAACTTTAATATAAGTTAGTGATTCCACTTGAGAAGCTCGCTCTTTGTAATAGTTTATAAGTGGTTCTGTCAATTCATGATAAACCTTTAAGCGATCGAGCACAACATCTTCTTTATCATCTGGGCGTTGCACTAAATCTTCGCCAGTTATATCGTCCTTTGCAATAATTTTTGGTGGGTTATACTCAAGGTGATATGTTCTTCCACTTGCCAAGTGAGCACGACGTCCACTCATGCGTTTGACTATCACTTCATCAGCAACATCAATCTCAATAACAGCATCGATTTCAATACCTGCATTTGTTACAGCATCAGCTTGTGGAAGTGTACGAGGAAAACCATCTAAAAGATAACCATTTTTACAATCATCTTCAGCAATTCTGTCTTTAACGAGGCCAATGATGATTTCATCTGTTACAAGCTGTCCTGCATCCATAGCAGCCTTTGCCATCTTACCCATTTCGGTTCCAGCTTTAATCGCTGCTCGTAACATGTCTCCTGTAGAGATTTGAGGGATACTATATTTTTTTGTTAAAAATTGAGCTTGTGTGCCTTTTCCTGCACCGGGAGCTCCTAAAAGAATTATACGCATACTTTAGTCCTAAATATTTTGTTTTTGTAATTATATACAAATGAGTTTAAAAGTAACTATTATGTTAATCCTCTTCAACAAAACCAAAGTCTTCTTCATCACTATCTTTTTGAGCTTCTATAATATCATCTATTAACTCTTTACACTCATCTTCTTCGATATCACCATTTTGTATGTCATCAAGTACATCTTGAAGATCTGATTTGAACTCGCGTAGTTCATCTATCTCTTCTTTAGCATCCTCACTTGCTTCTTTATTATCGGCAATCTCTTCAAATATCTCATCGAGACGCTCATCCAAATCAGGAATCACACCCTTTGTAAGTAATTTTTCTAACTCTTGTGCATATGACATTTGTATACCTTTACTAATATATTTATGTAATAATACTATAATTTTTTTAAAAGTTGATAAGATGAGATTTTATGCAGTAATCATTGGTACAGAAATATTAAACAAAAGACGAGAAGATAAACATTTTTTATTTTTACAAGAGTTGTTATTAGAATATGGTCATGAGCTATTTGCCTCTTTTGTAATTAAAGATGATGTAGAACTTATAAAAAATATTTTTTCTCTTATAAAAAAAGATACTCATTCAGTCATGTTCTCTTTTGGAGGCATTGGCTCTACTCCTGATGATTTAACACGAAAAATAGCAGCTGATATTTTTACAAATTTTCCTTTACAAACACATAAACATTTTTTTGAAGATATTATTGAAAAATTTAAAGAAAAAGCTTATCCTCACCGTATTCATATGGCAGATTTACCTCGTAATGCGGAGTTGCTATTTAACCCAATTAATAATATGTCTGGATTTTCATTGCATAACAGATACTATTTTGTACCAGGGTTTCCATCAATGGCACACCCAATGATACGTGAAATTATTAAAACCCACTATGCAGACTCGATAAAAAAATACACTGCTACTCTTTATGCATATACAAGTGAAGACACTCTTATATCTACAATGAAGAAACTTCCTACAAGTATAGAATTATCATCTTTACCTCTTTTTGTTGAGGGTCAAGCAAATGTAGAACTAAGTATTTCATCAACAAATGAGGATGAAATTAAATACTACTTTTCACTTTTTATTCAAGAACTCCAAGAAAAAAAAATAAAGTACAAATTAAGGTAATTTTTATTATTGTCGATATATTTGCATCATAAATCAAGGAATTACCCTATGTTAGTTTGGTTATTGGTACTTTTATTGCTATTTGCTTTTACATATGTTGTTTATAAATCTACATTCATCTCCCCTTATGATGAAACAAGCATTAATAAAGAGCAAAACTATACTTTTAAATTATAAAAGGGAAGCAACTATGGCAATGGTACTTAACAATCATGTTTTTAAAGGACACAGAGCACTACTAGGTAGTAAATATGTAACATATGGAGAATTAGAACTCCCAACACGAGAAGATGTTTTTTCAGAATCGAAAAATGGATTTGATTGGGGTAATAGCTCTAAAGCTTCACTGCAACTGGCATTTTCCATTCTTTACCAACTTGGTGATAAAGAACTCGCATACAAATATGCAGAACATTTTATGCAAAGTGTTGTGAAAAATCTCAACTCCAGAGACTGGGTATTAGACTCTCTTAAGGTACACCAATGGATAGAGAAAAATTGTGAAAAACCAAAAATGCAAAAACTTGAACCTCTCATAAAAGTCAAAAGATTAAAAAAAACGAATGTAGTTAAAAATATCTGTAAAGAGCTTAATATAACACAAAAGCATCTTGCAGAAATTTTAGAGATACCTGAAGGAACAGTTAGTAGTTGGGCTGTAAAAAATGAAATACCGAGGCTTGGACGAAAAGCGATAGAGTTTTATATACTCAATGTAAAAAATCAAAAAATTGTTGATAGTTATAGAAGTTTTAAAAACCTTCTTGAAGCTTCTTAAATAAAAGGATATAATTGAAACCAAAAGATGAAGTTACACGCAGTCTTCTTATTGACAGACAAACATGGGATGATGCAATGAAATACTCAAGAGATAGATATAAAATGAGTCTAAGTAAAGTTGTTGAATCTTTACTTCAAGAGTGGCTTACAAAAGAGAAACGAAAACCTCTTGACAATTCTAATCAAGGTAAATTTTTCGGATAAAAATTTTATCTTGCATAGTCTGTATTTTTAGCATCATTCACATCATAGTCCAACAAACCAAGAACACTCTTTTTGTTCATCTTTCTAGCAAAATCAACTGCTCGAAAACCTTTTACATCTTTTGCATCTTGTTTGGCTCCATTTAAGAGTAAAAGTGTTGTAATTTCCACTCTTCCATAACAAGCAGCTGCCATAAGTGCAGTAAATCCACTTTTTCTATTTGTACTATTCACATCTACACCATGTTCTAAAAGATACTGCACCATTTCAATATTATTATATGTTATTGCCATATCAAAAACACTTACACCCTCATTATCAAAATCAAAAATATCTGCTCCATGTTCTATAAGTAACATGAAAGTATCAAAAGAACAATGTTCTCTAAGTCCACACGAGAGTACGGACTCACCAGACTCATTAACCTCACTGAGATTTGCCCCATTTTTTATATATTTTTTGATGCCAAGATAATCATCACTTCGTAGTAGTTCCAGCCAAGTATGCACAATCTTCTCTTTTATTTAATTTTTAAGTAGTATATATGAATTTTTATTAGCATTATAAGTGTATAATTTCATCAATAAATTAATTAAGCGAGAATTCAATGCAAATAATCCAAACAACAGATGCTTTTAAAGCACTTACAGAGGCCATTAAAACAAATACACCAAATTATAAGGATCCTTTAGCTTTTGGTATTGCTAGAGTTGATTTAGGTCAACTAACCGTAGATAAAGCACTTCAAGCAACTTACCCATTAATAAACTGGGATGAAAATTTTGGAAGTGCTGCAATTTTCATTAAAGCTCTTAACGAACAGGGTATAGATGTGGATTTTTCACAAAATGAAGTCGTTTGTAACATTAATTTAGAGTTTTTAAGATCTTGTCTTAATGCTTTTACACCCTATTCTGATGAAGCCCATGGCGATGCTCATAAAAATATTCAAGTTATTTCAGCACTCTACTCACAAATTATCAACTCTGGTTCTTTAGAGGGTGAATTTAAAATATGTTTTCTTTTTGAAGATGCTGATTGTGAGTCCGTTGAGGCAACTTATTTAAAACTTTATGCAATCTCTCAAGCAAAAGTAGGAGTTCGCGAATTAAACTTAAATGGTGCATTTGGAGCACTTCCTAATGTTGCATGGTCTAATGGGCAACCAATTGAACTTGAGTACTTAAGAGAGTTTGAAATAGAGTTAAAACTTGCAAATGAGTACCCTCATATAGATTTTGTAGATAAATTTCCTAGGTTTTTACAGCATATTATTCCTGCTGATAACACTCGTATTTTAGATACTTCTAAAGTCCGTTTTGGTGCACAACTTGCTGCTGGAACTACAGTAATGCCAGGTGCTTCATATATTAACTTTAATGCTGGAACAACTGGTCCTGTTATGGTTGAAGGCCGTATTAGTTCTTCTGCTATTGTAGGAGCTGGTTCAGATATCGGTGGTGGTGCTTCTATCTTAGGTGTTTTAAGTGGAACAGATGGAAACCCTATTAGCATTGGTAAAAATACACTTCTTGGTGCAAACTCAACATGTGGTATTCCTTTAGGTGATGCTTGTATCATTGATGCAGGTCTTTCAATACTTGAAGGAACAAAAGTTGGTATTTACCCAGCAGAGTTGAAAAAAATTATGGAAGTTAATACAAATGCAAACATGGAGGGTGAAGTTTTTAAAGCAGGACAACTTGCTCACTTTAGTGGTCTTCATTTTAGACAAAACTCAATGACAGGTGAAATTACAGCTTCTCGCTCAACAAGAGAAGTTAAACTTAATTCTGAGCTTCACTAATCTAAAACTCTCAACTCTTTTTTATACTCTTAGTACTATAATTGTCTAAGTGTATAAGGAGAAATAAATGAGCATCTCAAATAGTCTGTCATCCATACAAACAAACCAATCTTTTTTAAATAAGACTGCATCAAGTATTGCAAATAATAAATCTAATCTTGCACAAAATATGACAAATTTAATAATTGCCGATAAAACCAATGCCCTTAATATTACTGCCATTAAAGCTCAAAATGAAATTTTAGGAACACTCTTAGATATTAAAGCTTAGTCATACTTTGTAGATTTTCCAATAAAGATGATTTTGTATCGAACTCTTTTAAATTTTTTCCAAGTTCTAAAGTACTAAAAATTGCCTTACCTATTACAAATCGTCCCTCTTTTGCATCTTTCATTGTCTTTACACCCCAAACATTTTGAAATATTATGATTTTTTTCTTGTAAACACCTATATATAGAACGATATGACCTTTCTTATAAAGAAGTGTTTTAAATGGTTCCGCTTCTTTTTTTATTATTTGGATTTTTTCATTGTTAGTTAATTTTTCTAGTGAAATACTCTCCGCACTCTTACTCTGTTGATAAGAATTTCTAGGTAACCACAGACCAAATGGTGCATAAAAGTCTCGAAGTATTGATGAACAATCTCGTTCAGAATTGAATCCACCCCAACCATAATGACTTTGAGATAGTTCTCCAAGTATTTTTATAATATTTTTTTGATTAAATTCTAAAATACCGAGATGTGCTATGTTTTTAGAGAGTTTTGCTTCTGTATAGAGTGGTTTTTCATTTTTGTATTTTGCAATTGTTAAAACTCTATAGCTATCCTCATCTTCACCAATGAGTGCTAACATCATTCCTATTTTAGAATGAAATAGAAAGTTACCATTTTTGGAATATATAGGTACATCATCTTTTGTGATAAAAACCTGTTTTGCTTTTTGCCATATGTCTGTATATTTTTTATCTAGTAGTGCGATATCGCTACTTTTTACCCATCCAAAAGTAAAACTAGACTCTACAAATGCCCATTCTCTATCTTGAGAATAATGTGAAACCAACAATGGTTTATTTGGTGCTATTGTACTATTTTGGAGATAATCAAAAGGAAAGCCTTCCCCCGCTTTTTCAGGATTTAAAAAAAGTGGTTTTATACTTGGAAATGCTCTAATATTAAGCTCTTTAAGCGAGATAGCCTTTAAATTTAAAGTTTTAAATTCTTTGTAGTTTGCATTTTTTTCTGTAGTATCAAAAAAAGATTTACTTATCTTTTGTAAATTCTCACCATAACTATTTTTTTCAGTAAAAGCCTTGTTTGCCCATAAAGCATCACTTAAATGAGTACTTACTTTTTTTAAATTCCATACTCTAAAAAAATCTTTTTCATACTTTTTTTGAGTTGAAAGATAGGAAGGCTCTATATTGTGTGCATAAAAGCTTACATCTTGAGGAATCCATTGCAAATCATCTATAGTCTCAATATTTTGCTGGGCTATCACTTTTTTTACTATTGTGTTACTTTTTATAGCAGTTTTGTTTAAATCAAAAATAGGAGATTTTATATTTGCTTGCTTCTGTGTACAAGAGCACAATAAAAGTAGTGACAAAATTAGATATAAAAACTTCAAGGCATCTCCCTAATCAACATCACCAAATCTACTCACAACTCTTCCTATAACCTCTATTTCATTTGGTTCAAGTGTTTGAGTTGAGTATACAGAATTATCACTAATAACATCAATTTTACCATCAATTCTTGTCTGAACTCGTTTAATAAAGAGACCAGCTTCTGTTCGAATAGTAAAAATTCCACCACGATTTAAATCTGTTTTACTTCTATTTATAAATACGATGTCATTATAACTAAAAGTGGGTTCCATAGAGTCACCAGAAACATTAATAGCTTCTATATTACGAAGTTCCCTCTCTCCACCTAACATAAAAACAAACTGCTCTGGAATCTCTAATTCTTGAATCTCTTCATAACCAACATCTGTTCCGCCACCAGCACTTGCATTTACATCACTCAAATACTTCACCATATAAAATTTATTTGTAGCTTCAACTAAGCTCTCAGGAGATTGTCCATAAAGCATCCAGTTAATTGATATGCTTTTTTTTGCACAAAAATCAAGTAATTCACTAAAGGGTATTTTATCTCTCTTTTTCATAGTCGCAAAATTCATTTGCGATATACCAAGGACAGAAGCCACATCTTTGTCAAAAACCTTTTTTGGTTGAAACTCTGGTGATACTATACTTTTAATCTCTTCGACAATATCTATAAAACTATTCATACTATTCTCTCCATCTTTTTTTTAAATTATAATACTTTTTTTAAAGAATGTCAAAATTTTAATGACATTTTGTCATATTTATATATATTTTTCTGAATTATAGTAATATTTTCAAATTAAAGAGAATAAAAGGATTACAAAATGGCACTTATTATAAAAAATGCAGAGAGTATATTTGAGATATTTGAAGCTAAGATAGAAAATTGGGCAGAAAAATTATTTTAATTTTTATCGTTTTTTTTCTCTTCTTCTAGTTCTCTCAGCTGTGATTTTGTTTTATGGTATCCTACAAAAATAAATATCATAAAAAAAATAAAGAGAGAAAGAACAAGTATATCTAAGAATTGCATAGATATTTTATCTTGTAAAACTTGAGTATGTTTGACGAATGGCATCATATAAAACAATCCCTGTACTAATAGCAAGATTGAGACTTCTTCCATTTTTTGTCATAGGTATAGTAATATTTTGAGATTTAAAACGATTGAGTATATCTTCTGGAATTCCAGCAGTCTCACTACCAAAAAATATATAATCATCTTCTTTAAATTCTGCTTCAAAATAAGGTTTATCTATTTTTGTTGTGGCAAAATAGGCATTATTTGAGATTTCATTATGCTCAAAAAATTCTTCTAAATTTTCCCATACATGAAGATCTAATTTATCCCAATAATCAAGTCCTGCACGGCGAACTGCTTTTTCATCTATATCAAATCCTATAGGTTTAATTAAATGCAAAGAAGCTCCTGCATTTACACAAAGTCTCCCTATAGCACCTGTATTATTTGGAATTTGAGGATGCACTAAAACGAGTTTAAATGCCATTAAAAAATTACCGTTTTATTTGCATATACAAAAATTCTATCTTCAAGAGCTAATTTTAAAGCACGTGAAAGTACTACTTTTTCTACATCTTTGCCTGAGCGTTGCATATCTTTCCAGCCATAGGCATGGTCAACATGAATAACCTCCTGTGCAATGATTGGACCCTCATCAAGATTATTATTAACAAAGTGTGCTGTTGCTCCAATAATCTTAACACCTCTATCATAAGCTTGTTTATAAGGGTTTGCACCTATAAATGCTGGTAAAAAAGAGTGATGTATATTAATAATTTTATCTTCAAAAGCCTCTACAAAACGAGGTGTTAAAATGCGCATATATTTTGCAAGTACTACATAATCAACATCTTTGTAAGAACGAATAGTTTCTATAATTTTTCTCTCATGCTCTGCTCTATCAAGGTTCTCATGCGAAATAGTTATGTAGGGTATGTCAAATTTGTTTACTAATGATTTTAGTTCATCATAATTTGAGATAACTGCAAGTATATTTGCTTCAAGCTCTCCTGCTTCATGACGGATTAAAATATCACCAAGAGCATGAAGCTCTTTTGTCGCCATAATTATAATATTTTTCATTTTTGGTTCTATGACTCTTACTGTTGAATTATTTGGCAAAATTGAAGCTATTTTATTGCTTAGTTCTTCTTTATTCACATCACCATCAACAACACTACGCATAAAAAACTTATTACTCTCTTTATCAACAAATTCACTATTTGAGAATATATTTAAATCATAATTATAAAATATACTAGATACTTTATGTACTAAACCTTTTTCATCATCAGCATCTATTAAAACTCTGTATTGACTCACTATATATTCCCTTTTTCTAGCTTATGAACTCGCTCATCTATTGTAGCGAGCATATACTCTAAAAAATTGAGTGTCATATCAACTTTGGCTTCAATATTAGAATTATTTGGAGATTGAAAACCCTCAAATAGCACTAAGAGGCGTTCTTTTATAGAGTTTAAGTATACAAGTTCACTTTCAACTGTCTCTTGTGTCGCAACTGTATTTGATGTTATTGGTGTCTCAGTCACTACTGTTTTAGCTTTATTTTCTCTAACAACAGGAGTAGGAGTATCTTCCATTTCTGCTAATGTTGAAAGTATTACATCTTTTAATTCCATGCTTTTAATAACCACCTTTCAAACTCTTTGAACTCAACTTCTGTATCCATTTTTAAAAAAAAATCTTTCATTTGAGTATTTACTTTTAAAAATTTTTTACGCATTCCTGAAAGCCTCCGTATAGCAATCTTTGCATCACTATTGTGAGGATCATTTTTTAAAACTTCTTTATAAATATCCAGAGCCTCTTCTTTTAGACCTTGAAGCTCATAAATATTTGCTAAAGTTAATGTTTTCATTTTTAAATTACAACCCTATCTCTCGATATAATTTGCTATTATAGAACCTATTTCACTTGTTGAGCAGACCTCTTTAGCATCAAATTGGGCTAAATCTCCAGTTCTATAACCTTCACTAAGTGTTTTTTTAATTGCAGCATCAATTTTATCTGCTGCCTCATTCTCTCCAAGAGCATAACGAAGCATCATTGACGCTGATGAAATTGTCGCTATTGGGTTTGCTATACCTTGTCCTGCAATATCTGGTGCGGAACCATGTATAGGCTCATATACACCAATTTTTTCACCAATTGATGCAGATGGTAAAAGACCAATAGAGCCACAAAGCATAGATGCTTCATCACTTAAAATATCACCAAAAATATTTCCTGTTAGCATTACATCAAACTGTTTTGGATTTAAAACAAGTTGCATTGCTGCATTATCTACATACATATGAGAAAGTTCAACATCAGGATACTCAGTTGCTACTTCTGTTACTACATCACGCCATAACTGTGACACATCTAAAACATTTGCTTTATCAATAGAACAAACTTTTTTGTCACGCTGTTGTGCAATTTTAAAAGCTTGATGTGCAATACGAACAATTTCATCACGAGTGTAAACCATAGTATTCCAGCCCTTTTCTTGTGTGCGACCCTTTGGTTCACCAAAATAGATGCCACCAATAAGTTCACGCACAACCATAATGTCTACACCTTTAATAATCTCAGGTTTGAGTGATGATGCATTAATAAGCTCATCATAAACAACTGCTGGACGCAGATTAGCATAGACTCCAAGCTCTTTTCTAAAACGAAGAAGTCCACTCTCAGGTCGCTTCTCACGCGGAAGTTCATCCCATTTTGGTCCACCAATAGCACCAAACAAGACAGCATCAGAATTCAATGATTTTGTTATTGTCTCTTGAGGAAGTGGATCACCTTCAATATCATAAGCTATACCACCCATAAGTGCTTCATTATAGTAAAAATGGAATCCTGAACATGATGCAACTGCATCAAGTACTTTAACAGCCTCATCAATAATTTCTGGACCTATTCCATCACCTTTTATTAGTGTTATTTTATAGTTCTTCATTATTGACCTTTTATCTCATTTTTTGCAAAATTCATTAATCCACCAACATCTATTAACTCTTGCATAAAAGTAGGAATTGGTATAAAATTATATACTTTGCTTGTTGTTGTATTTGTAATAGTTCCAGCATTCATATCTACTGATATTTCATCACCCTCATTTATCTCAGCACTCTCAGTAAGCTCAAAAATAGGAAGACCCATATTAAAAGCATTTCTGTAAAAAATTCTTGCAAAAGTAGGAGCAATAATTGCAGCTACACCAGCTGCTTTAAGTGCAATTGGTGCATGTTCACGACTACTACCACAACCAAAATTATCACCAGCAACTATAATGTCACCAATACTCATTTTATTGACGAATTCAGGGTCTGCGTCTTCCATAACATGTTTTGCCAACTCTTCTGGCACTGATGTATTTAAATAGCGTGCAGCGATGATTAAGTCCGTGTCGATATCTTTACCGAATCTCCAAACTTTACCGTTAATATTTGCTTTTGTCATTATAAAATCCTAATATATTTTATGAAATAATTTTGTGATTATATCTAAAATGTAATTTGACTTAGATAAAAATTATAAAAGAAGAATATAAAATAGCTTCATATTAAAAAATATTAGGCTATTTTCAGAGGTTTACTATCTTTTGAGATTATTTGTAGTTTGGAGCATTTCATCACTTGCTGTAATCACTTTTGAGTTAGAATCATAAGCACGTTGTCCGGTAATAAGGTCTGTAAGTTCCACAACAAGTTCCACATTTGAGAGCTCAACAAAACCCTGTCGTAATGTACCAAGACCATCAATACCAGGAACCCCTTCTACAGGCTGTCCTGAACTATCTGTCTCAATATATAAGTTATCTCCTAGAGAGTGTAGTCCTGCTGGATTTATAAAGTTTGTTGTTTGTATTTGACCAATTTGTGTCGCTTGAATTTGACCTGCTTGAACAGCTGTCACAATTCCATCGGCACCAATACTAATATTGGTTGCATCAGGTGGAATAACTATTTGAGGAACAAGACTATATCCATCACTATTGACTAATGTTCCATTTAAATCAACTTTGAGTGCACCATTTCTTGAATATACTTGTGTACCATCTGGAAGTTCAAATTTAAAAAATCCACGCCCAGTTATAGCAATGTCAAGTTGATTATCAGTCTGTTTTAATGATCCCTCAGCAAATATTTTATTAATTGCCGTTGCACGCACACCAAGACCAATTTCTATACCTGTTGGACTTTGTGTTACATCACTTGTTGCTGTTCCTGCATAATTCATAACTTGATACATTAAATCTGCAAACTCTGCCCTACTCTTTTTAAATCCAATAGTATTTACATTGGCAATATTATTTGCGGTTGTATCTATCTGTTTCTGCATTCCCAACATTCCTGTTGAGGCAGTATATAATGATTGCATCATGGTTTAAATCCTTATTTTAAGCTTTTTTAGCAAGTTTTTCAATTGCATCTCTATTCATATCATCCATCTGTGCACTCATTGCTTTTTGGTACATACCAACAAGGCGATTTGTTTCGATAAGCTGTGTCATCATTTTTACTGCATTAACATTACTCTTCTCTAAAAAACCTTGGTTAACAGCACCACTCTCTTCAACTGCTGTTAGTTTAGATATATCATCTATTTTATAAAGGTTTGCTCCCTCTTTTTGTAACATGGACATATTGAGTGGTTGCACAATCAATAATTTTTTATTTTGAGTCAAATTAATAGTATTAGGAATATTTGTAGATATTTGTCCATTTTTATCAACAGTGATTATATTGTCTTGTGCAACAAACGATATATTGCCTCCAGCACTCATATAATCACTAGGAAGCACTTCATATCCCTCTTTCGTCACAAGTACACCTTCTTCATTCGTTGTAAAAGATCCCTCACGAGTAAGTCTTATACCTTGAGGAGTTTTTACTGCAAAAAAGAGTCCTTCACGTGAGAGAGCAAAATCAAAATTATTTGATGTTTTTTGTATGGTGCCAACAGAATAGTCAGTATATGAGTCTACTATCTGTGGTGCACGTGTCATTGTTCTATTTAAAAAAGCTGCACCATCTTTAGAATTATTTGCATTTGGAAGTTCATCTCTAGCTTCTTTATACATGCGCATAAAATCTCCAACTATAAGGTTATCCTCTTTAAATCCAGTTGTATTTACATTCGCTAGATTATTTGCAATAGTATCTATTCTATTAAACTGTGCAACCATTCCAGCTGCTGAAGCATAATAACCTGTCTGCATGCATTACCTTTTCTCACATTTTAAACTTAAAAAAGCAAAGAGTGTTCCATATTTACTTTCAGTAAGCCTTAAATTATTTTGGGTATAATCCACCTTTCACAAACCTTAACTCAATGGAGCATATTCCCATATGACAGCTAAAGAACTCAATCAAGCCATAGAGTCATTTTTTAAAGAACACAAAGGAAAAGATTGTGTTACTTATGAATCTCTTATAGAGCTTTTTGATAAACAACCCACAGCCGCTCAGGCAAAAAATATTTTAAAATACATTACAAAATATAAAAAATGTATCTTCACTTCCAGTGAACATGCAAAAAAGCTCAATGATAGAGAAGCAGAAGCAAGAAGAAGTGCTCAAAGAAAAATGCTTGAAGATAATGAAAGTGACAAATTTGACATTCTTAAAGAACATGAATTACTAGAGTGGTCTCGTTCTGACTCTCCTGTTCGTATGTACCTGCGTGAGATGGGACAAATTCCACTTTTAACAAAAGAAGAAGAGATAGAAATATCTAAAAAAATAGAAGGGGGAGAGAGTATTATCATTGATGCTATCTGTTCTGTTCCTTATCTTATTGACTTTATTTTAGACTATAGAGAACCACTTATTAACCGAGAACGTCGTGTAAAAGAGCTCTTCAAAAGTTTTGAAGATGAAAAAGAAGATAGTGATGACTCTACTGAAGAGGTAACTGAAGAAGTAGCTGAAGAAAAAAACTTTTCTGTTAAAGATAAAACACGTGTAGAAAAAGTATCTACTAGTTTTAAAGCACTTGAAAAAGCTAAAAAAGAGTGGATAAAACTTACAGAAAAAGCACCACTAACACTTGATGGTGAGCTAACAGAAAAAACTATAAACTACTTTTTAGGTGTTACTTTTAAAAAAGCTGCGCTTAAAGAGAAACTTTTAGATCTTGGACCAACATCAAAACTGATTAATGAACTTGTAAAAGCTATGGAAACTGCACTTAAAAGTGATGAAGGATATGACAAAGAGCTTAAGCGACTTGAGTATAAACTTCCACTTTTTAATACCACACTTAAAGCCAATCACAAAGTTTTAGTTGAAAAAATTAAGGACTTAACAAAAGAAGACATTGCAAATATGGTTCCAGAAGCAACTATGGTTTCCACATATATGGAAATTAAAAAACTTGTTCAAACCAAAGAAGCAAGTAAAAACTCTTTTGACATGGAACCAGAAAAACTTGCAGATATTTTAGAACAGATTAAACGTGGTAAAAATATTTCTGAAATTTCTAAAACAAAAATGGCAAAATCAAATTTACGTCTTGTTGTTTCAATCGCTAAACGTTATACAAATCGTGGACTTCCTTTCCTTGATCTTATTCAAGAGGGTAATATTGGTCTTATGAAAGCAGTTGATAAATTTGAGTACCAAAAAGGTTATAAGTTTTCAACATATGCAACATGGTGGATTCGTCAAGCAATTTCTCGTGCTATTGCTGATCAAGCACGTACTATTCGTATTCCTATTCATATGATTGAGACGATTAATCGTATTAACAAAATCATGCGTAAACACCTCCAAGAAAATGGAAAAGAGCCAGATGTAGATACAATTGCAGCAGAAGTTGGTCTCTCCGTTGAAAAAGTAAAAAATGTTATTAAAATAACAAAAGAACCTATAAGCCTTGAAGCACCTATTGGTAGTGAGGAAGATGGTCGTTTTGGAGATTTCATCGAAGATAAAACATCACTCTCTCCATCTGACGCTATACTTAAAGATGACCTAAAAGTTCAAATAGAAACTGTTCTTGACCAACTCAACGAGAGAGAAAAGGCTGTTATTAAACTTCGTTTTGGAATTATGGATGATGAAAGTGATAGAACTCTTGAAGAGATAGGTAAAGAGTTAAGTGTTACACGTGAACGTGTAAGACAAATTGAATCATCAGCTATTAAAAAACTTAAACATCCTAAAGTTGGTAGAAGACTCAAAAACTACATAGAAGAGTAACAATGACTTTTGAGCAACAATGGATAGAATATGACTACAATCCATTTGTATTGTTTAGTGCAAATGGAAAAATACTCTCTCTCAACTCTGAAGCTCAATTTCTTTTAGGTTCGACAACACCTAAAATGATTTTTGAGTTAGCTCAAGCCTATGCAAGTATAAACTTTGGTTTTAAGACAACATTTTTAGAATTAGAGTATGGAAGATACAAATTTTTTGGTATAACAGTTGGGTATGAAAATGAGGAGCAGATAGCTATAAAACTCTATCAAGTACCTACATATAAAATTACCACAAATAAACCAGAGGGTGAACTGACAAATATTTTCACTATTACAGACTTATGTATATCAACAAACTCCATTAGTTCAAGTATAAACTACATAAAAGATTATGATCCAACTATACCAGAAGTTATTATTAATTCCAATCAACTCATTAAAATTTTAAATAAAATGTATTATTGTTTACAGGAAAATGATGAGATAACAACAAAAGTTTTTTATAGAATTGGTGAGCATATCAAATTTGGAGATAAAAAATATAGTATATTTTCCATCTCACTCTATGCAAAAAATATAAACACAAATAGAAGTTCTGAACTCAAAATATTGGCAGAAAATAGTGATTTTTATATAGATATTAGCTCAAAACTTACTATTAATATACCTATGATAACCTCCTAAAAAAACTCTTTAGAGCATATAGAACCTACTATGATTCCAAGTAGGATTGATGGAAGATACAGAGATATTTCTAATATATTATTATTTTTTAGTGCTATAAAACCTAGTATTAAAAAGATGTATGGGAGTAGTCTATAAAGTGAGAGACTCCCCTTTACACCATGTTTTACACTTGCTATGCTAAATGTTTTTATTTTTTCTTTTTCTTCTTTTACTATTGCTTTTAAATCAAGTTCATCTGCATCAGCATTGTTTATCTCTTGATCGTCATAAAGTTCATAAGGATCTTCTATGGTATCAAGCAAGTCTCTCTCATCTTCATAATTACCATCTTCCACATCTTTAAGTATCACTCTCTTATAAGCAAAAGAGCTACCTACAATAATAAAAAATGAACTTAAAAATGCAAGTTCTATATTTGCAAAAAAAGTTTTTGAGTATAAAGCACTCAGTAAAATCAGCAACTCTGTAATTACAAAAATTTTAATAGCTTTTTTCACCGTAATCCTCATCATCTTCATCATCATCTAACTGTTTTTTTACAGCATAGCGTGGCTCTTTTGCTAACTCTTCATACACTTTATACTGTTTAGAATAAGCTTTGTAAACATTTAAAATGGCCGCTGCAATTCCAATAAAAACACCTACCCAAAATAGCCAGCCAACATCTGTCAAACGTCGAAGTAACCAACCAATACCTACACCCATAAGAACAGCTACAACCATGGATATACCAAGAGATAGACTATCGGCTGCTTCTATAATTGGCTTGATTTTTGGTGCTTTTTCTTCACTAGACATTACGAATTCCTTGAAAGACTCTTGATGATGCTGCAATTGTCTCTTCTATCATTACATCTGTTATGGCTGTGGAGATAAAACCTGTTTCAAAAAGTGAACAGGCAAAATAATAACCCTCCCCCAACATACCTCTATGAAACTTTGCAAAAAGTTCTGCATCACTTTTACAAGCATCTGCAAAATTTTTGACAACTTTTTCATTAAAAAAGAAACCAAACATTGAGCCTCTCACATCAATCTGCATTGTTATGCCAGCTGCAGCTGCAGCTACTTGCATACCAGTTACTAGAGTTTTTGCACGCTCCTCTAAAACAGCAATGATTCTTGCATTTGTTTTGAGTTTTGTTAGTGCTGCATATCCAGCTGCCATTGCTACAGGGTTACCACTAAGTGTGCCTGCTTGATAAACAGGTCCCTCAGGGGAGAGTTTACTCATAATCTCCTTTGAGCCGCCAAAAGCACCCACAGGCATACCTCCACCAATCACTTTTCCAAGTGTTACTAAGTCTGGTCTTACTCCAGTAATAGACTCTGCTCCATGCAAAGAGCCTCTAAAACCACTCATCACTTCATCAAAAATAAGCAATGCCCCATGCTCACTGCAAAGCTCACGCAGCTCATGCAAAAACTCTTTGTCGGCAGGAACAAGTCCCATATTTCCAGCGATTGGCTCTATAATAACACAGGCAATATCGTTTGAGTCTAAAAAACATTGTCTTACAGACTCTATGTTGTTGTACTCAGCTAAAAGTGTATGTTTTGTAAAGTCTGCAGGTACACCTGGACTTGATGGGTTTCCAAAAGTTGCAGCACCACTCCCTGCCTCTACTAGAAGAGCATCAGAGTGTCCATGATAGCAACCAGTAAACTTAACAATATCATCACGAGAAGTATACCCACGAGCGAGACGAATTGCAGACATAACTGCCTCCGTTCCACTACTTACAAAACGTACTCTTTCTATAGAATCAAAAAAAGAGATGACTAATTTTGCTAACTCACTCTCAGCCTCTGTTGGTGCCCCAAAACTAAGTCCATGTCTTACTGCTTCAATTACAGCTGCTTCTATAGATTCATCTCTATGACCAAAGATGAGTGGGCCCCAAGATTGTACAAAGTCAACATATCTATTACCATCTATATCTTCTAAGTAAGCACCCTCGCCTTGTGCTATAAAGATAGGAGTTCCTCCAACACTTTTAAATGCTCTCACCGGTGAGTTTACACCACCTGGAATTAGCTCTTGTGCCTCTTTAAATGCCTCTTTAGATGCTTTTGTACTCATATTTAGTAACCTTAATAAAAATTTTCATATTATATCTAACTTGTATTAATAGTCATTTGGTATAATCTGCATAAATTCTAATATATTAAGAGAAATATGAAAAAAACATCCTTTGTTGCACTTATAATTGCCATACTTTTTCATATCTTTATTGCTATCCTTTTATGGGCACTCTATCTGCAAAATAATGAGAATAAAAACATAAAACCAAAGCAAGACAATAGAATCAAAATATCTCTCAAAGAGATGCCAAAAAGTAAAAAAAAGAGTGGTGATGTTAAAAAAAAGATACAAAAGACTCATATAGCACCACCTATGCCAAAAGGAAAACAACTCAAAAAAATTATAAATAAAGCTCCCATTAAATATGAACCAAATAAACCCACTAAAGAACCACAACTTAACAAAAAATCTTTTCCAATGCCTACTCCAACTAAAGCTATGCCAAAAGTAGAAAAGTTTCCAGTAAAAGACTCTTTTATACCAGTAAAAACTTTAAAGAAAAAAGAGAAAGACCCAATGGCGTGGATGTATGAAGATAAGTCAGACAAAGAACCACAAGAGAAGAAAAAGAAAGAGCTCTCTGGTGCTCAAGCTGGTGGCACTATACAGGAGATGAAAGATCTTTACGGCGAAGAGTGGGGAAGACTCACCTATGGACAACAAAAGTACATGCTTGACAATCAAGAAATCATGCGTCGAATAACGCAAGAGATTTTAACTCGTGTTGCAAGGGTTAACCTCACAAACAACATACGTGTCAACAGAAAAAACGTTATAGAGTTTTATCTACACCCTAACGGCGATATGAGTGACTTTAAATTTTTATCTAAAAGTGGATACTATGTTCTCGATGACACAACAAGGGAGACTATAGAATACGCCTACAGCAGATACCCGCGACCTAAAGAGAAAATTTTAATTCGTTACAATGTTTACTATCATCTTGCATCTTATTAAATCTTTTCATACTATTTTCCTCTCCAATGTTTGTATGAATTTTGGTTTAGTATAATTCGGACTGGGCTTCATTCCTCCTACTCCATCTGAAATAAACTTGCTTGTGTCTCTGCGTTTTGATATAATATCATTATCTGAAACAAAGGATTTACCATGTTTGCTAGTCTTATCATCTGGGGTGCTTTTGGGACCCTTATTCTTTTTGTCGCCGCTTTCATCGGGGGCTTTATCTCCGGAAAGAGGATTAAGTGAAGCTCCTTTATTCCAAATAGCTTTTACACCTCTTTTTGAAACATTGTTAGTCGCTTTATTCAACAATAATCCGCCAGATATAGTTAATGCAGCCGCCGTTGCCATATCTGTTTTAGTTAAACCTTCTCCTTTTGGACTCTGAGATATTTGCTTTGACAGGTTGGCAATTTCTTTATCATTCAATAAGCCCGTCGCCTTAAGCCCTTTTATTCCAGCAGCAGTTATTCCCATAATCGCACCATCTTTACTTGCGAGAAAACTTCCTGAATCAGTTAAATCAATAATGGCATTACTTACTTGTCTTACCCTCTCTGTATCATTTGGATTATCTACTATAGTTTTTGCAAATTTAGTAGTGAAAACAGCTTTTTGATTTGTTTGTCTGCTACGACCAGTTGAATATTTTTCCGATGAATCCATATTGGTCAAAGTATTGCCGTCTTGGTCGGTATCTATGTTTAGTCTTCCACCACCACCTACTAATTGAGAACTAGAAGCCATGTCTCCCGCACCAAGTATAGAGATTGCATTTGTAAACTTTCTACCAGTCGATGCTTTTATAGTTTTAATTAAATAGAGTTATTTTAGTAAGCCAAAAATGTGTTTTCACACTTCCCTATTCAGCAAAAAGCAGGACGACTTTGCCATTGTTACTTTCATCTAACTTTCATCCTCATTTATAAGTTCTAAAAAATGCTCTAAAACACTGACTTTGTCTTCACTCTTTTCATTTTGAAGTCTTTGCATTATTTCATCTTTTACATTTAGTAATGCACTCACACAAACATTGTAGTTCTCGCTAGCTTCTTTTTTTGTTAAGCTGCAACTCTCCATGCCAAAGCGAATGAGGAACTTTTTATCCCACCATTTTTTACTTCCTAAAAGATGCAGTGCTGGAATGTCGTTTTTTATGTAGAGAGTAGTTGAGATGACGTCATAAGCGGGTGCTAAGGAGATGTCATCCACTCCATCGTACAGCAGTCCAAAGTTTTTAAGATGCGCGTCGCCATTTTGTAAAATATTGTTAAGTACTATCATCTTGTAGAAGTTAATGAGTGAAGTTTTTTTATTTTTTTTAGAAGCAAAAGTTGTGATGGTTTTTGCTACTTGCTCGTAACTGCCTTCATACTTATCATCTCGTTGTCTAGCTTGTAGAACACACATATCTTCAAAGCCTAAGCATTTTCCATCATCTTCTATGTCAAAGCGTTTCATTATAAAAAGTTTGTCATCGTCTGAGAGATAAAACTCTGGCGTTGGAATCTTTGCATATTTTAGAGCTTGCATGCAAAAATACTCATTTATTGCAAGCTCTTTATACTCCTCTCCCCATGACTTTACGATGTACTGCTCAAGCTTTAGAGTCGCCTTGTTTTCAACTTTAGCCAAGACTTTTGGCTGAACGCCACTTAGCGGAGAGTTAAGTGCAAACCTCTCTACCAACTCATCAAAGAGTTTTTCGCTTTTTGGATGGATGAGATTTTCTAAGCTCAACTCGTATGATTTAGTTTGATGTTTAGATTCATAAGTAACTCTTCCATTGATAGCGGGTGCCATCAAGTTTAATAGACCAAAATCATCTGTTTTAACCAGCTTTGCAAAATGTTTTTTTATGATTGAGAGGAGATAACCCTCGGGTAAATGCATCTCAAAAATAGGATGAAGTTTCGTATGAACATAACTCTTCTCCCTAGGAGGCATAGTAAGTGAGATAAAATCATCTCTATTTTCACTCTTGTAACTAAAAATATATTCAGATTTTTCAAAAGCGAGTTTACCTGCTAAATGATTGTTCACTTTAACAAGGAGGTTATCTTTCATGTAAAATATCCTCAAAAACTGGAAAGTCTGTTTTTTCTTTGATAGCGAACTCGTAACCAAGATAGTCAATAATTTGCAATACTTTTTTAAGACCAATATCAATGCTTTTACCATTTTCAAAATTACTTATAGTTGCACGGGAGATGTGTAAATTTTCACTCAATTCACTTTGTGAAATTTTTTTCATTTTTCTTAAAGTTGCCATCTTTTTTCCGAGTTCTTTAAAATCCATCACTGCTCTTTATGTATAATATATTAGTCATTATATATATTTTTACCATAAATGTCAAATATATTAGTCATTATAAACAATTTAGGATGATAAAAGTGCCAAAGCATCTTTATAAATAGGTTCATCTATAAAACCATACTCTTCATCTACAAAACCTGTTATACCTTCTTCTTGGTGCATTTCAAAAAGCTTTACAATGATTTTTGCTCGTCTAATCTCTTTTTCTTTGTCTACAAATATTTTGTTAACAAGTTTGACTTGAGAGGGAGATATGCACCCTTTTGCATCATAACCCATACTTTTTTCAAGCTCCAACCAAGATGTAAAAGTCTCTAAATCTTTAAACTCCTGAAAAACAAAGCTCACAGGCTTTACACCCATAGCTTTAGAGCTAATGAGAAAATGAGAAAGTATATAAAGCATAGTTGGGTTTTTAAGGTTTATAAGAGACTGAGGAAGTTTCATATCAACAAAAAGGTCTAAAATGCCTAAATAAAATACACTTACTCTTTTATTGAGTGCTAAACTAGAGAGATTATGCCATGCTGAAGCTGTTTCTATGGAGAGATGTAAGTCAATGTCATCTTTTAAAAGAGCTAAAATATTGTGTATTTCTTCTTTATTTTTTATCTTAGGTACACGTATGGCATCTGGCATAAATTGGTTTAGGTATGTAATCTCTTCATAACCACCAGCATCCAAAGCATTTACTCTTACTACAAGCTTTTTATCGCATTTTTGCAGGCGACTTAAAAAAATAGCACATAAAACAAGAGCAAAAGGCTTCTCTTCTTGACTTACCCCATCTTCAAGATTAAGCATAATACAGTCAGCTTCAAGTTCTTCTATTTTATGAAGGTGTTTTATATTATTGCAAGAAAGCATCAGAACTGATTTAAAATTATTTTTTTTGTTTATCTCTCTATAAACGGGAACTGCTATCTTATCAAGTGTCTCTAAATCTCTTCGTTTATAAGCTTTTAAAATTTTATTTATCATGTTTTTTGTCGTTTTTATGTAGATGTAAGTAGAGTGCCCGAATCTCTTTGTCTGTTAAAAAATAGCGTGGCATTGCATTATTTCTTCTGTTGAGTGTCATATAAAAATTTTTAAATGCTATATCATTAATTTTTGGACCACGAAAACTTTTTTTTATGCCTTTGTGCACATAGTTGGCTATAAGTTTTCCCTCACCATTGTTTCCATGACATTTGTGGCATCCTATGCCTCTTGGGTTTTTATAGAGTTGTGCAGCATATTCAGTTGCTGTAATAAAACTACTAGATGCAAAAAGATATATTGGTAAGATTAAAAAGAGTATCTGTTTCATTGTTAGCCTAATATTATATTAAAAGGGTATAATATCAAAAATATTATTTAAGAGGTTTAAATGCAGATTCTTGATGGTAAAAAACTCTCACAAAAAATTGAAGAGCTTGTCTCTTCTGGTGTAAATGAGCTCAAAGCTACAACAGGTTCAACACCTGGTTTAGCTGTTATTTTGGTAGGACAAGACCCTGCAAGTGTTGCTTATGTTAATATGAAAAAGAAAGCTTGTGATAAAGTTGGATTTTACTCCGTGACACACGAAATGCCAGAAGATATATCTCAAGATGCTATAGAGAACACAATTACGATGATGAACCAAAATCCAAATATAGACGGTATTTTGGTGCAACTCCCTCTTCCACAACAAATAGACACAACAAAAATTCTTGAACTTGTAGACCCAAGTAAAGATGTTGATGGTTTTCATCCTTACAATGTAGGCCGACTTGTCACAAATCTTGATGGTTTTGTCTCATGTACACCTCTTGGTGTGATGGAACTCCTAGCTGAATACGACATAGATGTAAAAGGAAAAAACTGTGTTGTTGTTGGTGCTTCAAACATTGTTGGAAAACCTATGGCTTCTCTGCTTTTAAACGCAGATGCAACAGTAGAAATTTGTCATATATTTACAGATGATTTAAAACGCCACACACTTAATGCTGATATGATTTTTGTAGGTGTTGGTGTTATAAATCTTATAAAAGAAGATATGGTAAAAGATGGTGCAATCATTGTAGACATCGGAATAAACCGTACAGAATCAGGTAAACTTGTCGGAGATGTAGATTTTGAAGCAGTAAAAGAAAAATGCTCTTATATCACACCTGTTCCTGGCGGAGTTGGACCAATGACTATAGCCATGCTTTTGCAAAACACCCTAAAAGCAGCCAAAATTAATGCACAAGAAAGAGTATAAATGATGAACATATTTAAAAAGATTTACAAATTTTCAAACTCATGGACGGGGACTATAATTATAGTCCTTTTTGTTATATTTTTTATAGCACAAGCCTTTAGAATTCCTAGTGGAAGTATGAAAGACTCTCTTTTAGTAGGTGATCATCTTTTTGCTAAAAAATTTGCTTATGGTATCTCTATGCCTCATATTCCTTTTTTAGAAGTATCTATTATGCCATGGAGTGACAAACTTCGCCTCATAGACGGAGATAAACCAAAACGTGGTGATATAGTAATATTTAGATACCCAAAGAACATTAAAGAGCACTTTGTAAAACGATGTGTTGCGACACCAGGTGATGAGCTTTTTGTAGCCAACAAAGATCTTTTTGTTCACTTTAAAGAGGGGGATGATTGGATTAAAGAAGAGTACAAAGATTATGAAATCATCCTATATCAAAACAAACTCTGGGTAAAAAATCCTTACATGAAGAAACATCCCGGTATTCATCATGATGAAAAAATTGTTGATAATGGACGATACCCTATGCCTCTATTCTTCTTCAATCCAATAAAAGTAGAAAAGAATAAATACTTTATGATGGGTGATAATCGTGACCACTCTAATGATAGTCGTTTTTGGGGTCAAGTTCCCTATGATAATATAGAAGGTACACCTTGGTTTATCTACTTCTCTATAGATAAAAACTGGGAAATTAGATGGGATAGAATAGGAAAAACTCCAACAGATTTAGAAGAGTCTCCTTACCTTGATAAAGCAAGACAAGAGAGAATAAAAACAGACAAAGATTACCATGGAATCTCTTGATATTCTAAAAATTGTAGCGGCTGTTTTAGCCCTTGCTATTGCAATTATCGGACACGAAATCATGCATGGATGGGTTGCATATATTTATGGTGACACAACTGCAAAAAATGCAGGTAGACTCACTATAAACCCTCTTTCACATATAGACTTAATAGGAACTATTATTGTTCCTCTTAGTTTATACTTCATACCTATGCTTTTTGGAGCAGAGAGTGGTTTTCTTTTTGGTTGGGCGAAACCTGTACCTATCAATACTTCTACTATTATAAAAAATGGTGGTTACAATGCAGCTATGCAAGTTGACTTAGCTGGAATTGTATACAATTTTACTCTTGCTGCATTTGCATCAGTTGCTATAGTTGGAATGTCTTCACCTACGAGTGTAGACTCTTTAGTGTATGTATTTGCTTACATGCTTGTATTTCAACTTTTAATCATAAATGTAGTTCTTGGAGTATTTAATCTTCTTCCGATTCCACAATTTGATGGAGCACATTTTGTAATGCATTTAGCACTTAAATATAAAATAAATTCTATTGCTGAATTTTTCTATAAAAATGAAAGATATGGCATGATTATTGTTCTTGTTATTTTAATGACACCTTTAAAAGATTATGTACTCTTTTTGCCAGTGCAAACTATATTGAGTTTACTACTCTCACATTAAAAGGAAAAATATGAAATTTTATATAGCAACAGATCATGCAGGTATAGAACTTAAAGACTACACTGTTGAACTTTTACGAGAGAGAGGTCACGAGATAGAAGACATGAGTCCTATATCTAAAGATAGAGTAGATTATCCCGACTATGCACATAAGGTTGCCAACGCAGTTTTAAAAGATAGTAGTACTCAAGGTATACTAATTTGTGGGAGTGGTATAGGTATGAGCATGGCAGCAAATCGCCATAAGGGCATTCGTGCAGCACTTTGTCATGATGCTTATACAGCCACTGTTGCACGCGGTCACAATGATGCAAATATACTCTGTTTTGGAGAGCGAATAGTGGGAAAAGGCGTAGCTGAATCTATTTTAGATGCTTGGATTGCTGGAAGTTTTGATGGTGGACGTCACTGCAATCGTGTTGAAAAAATAGAACTTTAAGGATTAGGCAATGTTTTGGGAATGGTCACTTTTAACTACACTTTCAGTTGTAAGTGTATATCTTTTTGTAAAGATGTACTACTTTAAAAGTATTACAAATAAAGAAAAACGTAGTAATGACTTGATGAAACTTACACTTAATGAAGCAGAAATTCTTATACGAAAGTACCAAATTCAACTCCAGCGTGCTCTTGGAAATGTAGATATTTTAAGTGAAGAGCTTACAAAACTTAGAAATGAGCTCAAAGTTTTAAAGGGAAGAAACTCTAAACATAGACAAGAAGTCGATAGGCTAAATGGTAAAATCAAAGCCCTTGAGGGTAGAATTGATGCACTTCTATAAAGGATAAAAAATGAAACTCAATAATAAAGACAGAAAAATAATTGAAGACTCCATAAGAGATATTAAAGACTTTCCAAAAGAGGGAATTGTTTTTAAAGATATTACAACACTGCTGAATAATAAAGAGGCTTATGGTGTTTTAATGAACCACCTTCATCAAAGATATAAAGAGTATGGCTTAGAATATATAGCAGGTATAGATGCTCGTGGTTTCATTTTTGGGGCGGCTCTTGCACAGATGTTACATATTGGGTTTGTACCTATTCGTAAACATGGAAAACTTCCATATACTACTATAAGTGAAAAATATGCTTTGGAATATGGTATTGATGAAATAGAGGTACATATAGATGCTTTTGGTGAAAAAAAAGGTGCAAAAGTTTTAATTATTGATGATCTAATAGCTACTGGTGGTACTGCAAATGCTGCTGCAACTTTAGTAAATCAAACTGGAGCAGAGTGTGTTGAATGCTGTTTTATTATTGGTCTAGCTTTTTTAGATGGTATTAAAAAACTCGAAGCAAAAACAAAAGTATATTCACTTATAGAGGTTAATTAATGTATATTCCAAAAGCATCACAGTTTGATCCAGACGAAAATGGGCATTTTGGTATTTTTGGTGGGCGTTATGTTCCTGAAACACTTATGCCAGTACTCCTTAAACTTGAAGAAGAGTATGAATCTATAAGGTTTGATGAAGAGTTTTGGAGTGAAGTACATGCCTATCTTAAAGATTATGTTGGTCGCCCTACCCCACTTTACTATGCAAAGAACATTTCCAATGAACTTGGTGCAGATGTTTATTTTAAACGAGAAGATTTAAACCATACAGGTGCACATAAAGTCAATAATGTCATCGCACAAGGTTTAATGGCAAAACGTCTTGGATATAAAAAAATCATTGCAGAAACTGGTGCTGGACAACATGGTGTAGCAACAGCTACTATCTGTGCACTCCTAGATTTAGAGTGTGAAGTATTTATGGGTGCAAAAGATGTTGCACGCCAAGAACTTAATGTTTTTCGTATGAAACTTTTAGGAGCTAAAGTAAATACTGTTGAGAGTGGAAGCCGTACTCTTAAAGATGCTATGAATGATGCCATACGTCACTGGGTAACACATGCACGTGATACTTTTTATATCATAGGAACTGTTGCAGGACCACATCCCTACCCTATGATGGTAAGAGACTTTCAAGCCATCATCGGTTATGAGGCACGTGCACAAATTTTAGAAAAAGAGGGTCGCTTACCTGACCATGTCATTGCATGTATCGGTGGAGGAAGTAATGCCATTGGTATGTTTCATCACTTTTTAGAAGATAGTGCAGTTGAGTGCATTGGTATCGAAGCTGGTGGACTTGGAGTTGAAACAGATAAACATGGTTGTTCTTTAGAAAAAGGGCGTCCTGGAGTACTTCATGGGCAAATGAGCTATTTACTTCAAGATGAAGATGGACAGATACTAGAAGCACACTCCATCTCTGCTGGACTTGACTACCCAGGTATAGGACCAGAACATGCCTTTCATAAAGAAAGTAAAAATATAAGTTATGGAAATATTACAGACCAAGAAGCACTTGATGCCTTTGTATGGTTAAGTCAAAAAGAGGGAATAATCCCAGCCTTTGAGTCTTCTCATGCAGTGGCTTATCTCAAAAAATTGCCAAATATAAAAGATAAACTCATCATAGTAAATCTTAGTGGTCGTGGTGACAAAGATATGATTCAAGCAAAAGATATACTACATTTTGATTAACCAAAGAGTGAAAACTCAGCTATCGGGGTGTAGAGTGCTCCAGCTTACAAGAGTAAAAAGAATCTCTAAGCCTATAAATATCTGATAATTTTTCATAATTGTATTATACTAAAAAGAGATTTAATAGAGGTTTTAATCTACTTTGGTTATCATCTTCAAAATTATTTACTTGGAATACATTATGAAAATACAATTACTAAACCAAAATATAGCAGATGCTAGAGCAGATATCTCTTTAGAGTATATCACAGAGAAAAGTTTAAAAAAGAACAAAAACAGAAAAGCTCTTAAACTTGCTGGATTTCAAGCAGAACAAGACAGCATATGTTTTTTACATGAAAAAAATATGCTTTTATGTGGTACGCAAAGTATTACAGATGATGATATAAGAAGTGTTTCGGCTGTAGCTATAAAAGCACTTAAAACTACAAACTATAAAAGTGCAAACATCATCATTGACGATATGAACCTCATTCCTGCTCTTGTTGAAGGTTTTGTGCTTGGTGGTTATACTTATGAAAACTATAAAACAACAAAAAGTAAAACAAGCCTTAAAAATATTTCACTTATCTACACAAAAGATGATTATGAAAATGCTATTAAAGTTTTTAGTGATGCTATTATAGTTGCTGATGCAACCTGTTTTACTCGTGACATCGTAAATACTACTCCCGAAGATTTAAATCCACCTACATTTGCCAAATTAGCTAAAAAATTGGCTAAAGAAAATGATTTAGAGTGTGAGATACTAAACGAACAGGGTCTCAAAAAAGAAAACTGTACCTCTATGCTTGCAGTTGGACGTGCTTCACGCCATGAGAGTCAACTTATTCATCTCTCATACAAACCAAACAATGCAAAAAAAGTTGTCAATCTTATAGGAAAAGGACTTACTTATGATAGTGGAGGATTGAGTCTTAAACCTGCCACATCTATGGTAACTATGAAGATGGATAAGGCTGGAGCTTGTGCAGTTTTAGGTATTATAAAAGCTGCTTCACAAATGAAACTAGATATTGAGATACATGCCTTTATCGGTGCAGTTGAAAATATGATAGGAGGCAATGCTTACAAGCCAGATGATGTTTTAATCTCACGCAGTGGTAAAACCATAGAAGTTCGTAACACTGATGCAGAGGGACGTCTAGTTTTAGCAGATGTACTTGATTATGCTCAAGAGAAGGTAAAAGCAGATTATATATTTGACTTTGCAACACTTACTGGTGCATGTATGGTTGCAGTTGGTCAATACACAACTGGTGTTATGGGACACTCAAGTCGTCTTAAGCACTCTTTGAGTAAATCAGCAAGAGAAGCAGGAGAGTTAACAGCCTCATTACCATTTAACAAACACCTCAAAAAACAGATAAAAAGTGAGATAGCAGATATTTGTAATATCTCTAACAAACCTTTTGGTGGAGCTATCACAGCAGGACTCTTTCTTGATGCTTTCATAAAAGAAGAAAACAAAGAAAAATGGTTACACTTTGACATCGCTGGAAGTGCTTATACAGAGTCTCCTTGGGATGTGAATGTATATGGTGGTACAGGTGTGGGAGTTCGATTTATGTCAAATTTTCTAAAAACTCTTAAATAAATATGTTATAATAGAGAAAATTTAAAAAGGAGAGACAGTGGTATTAAGAGATTTACTCAAGTTTAACCAGATTGTTAATAATTTTAAACCTTGCCACTGTCACACCTTTTTAACTCTTAAGTCAAAACTTATGGTTTTACTTAACAACTATATACCAAGATGTTCATACTATACTGTATGTTTTGCATTTCGCCGTTCAGGCATACACCCTCCTCTCTCTTTATCTTTATAATCAACACATAAAACTATATAAAAATTATCATTGATACAAGGATATTGTAATGTCAAAAAACTACATCATCGGATTCCCAAGAGTGGGAGAAAAAAGAGAACTTAAGTTTGCACAGGAGAGTTTCTGGGCTAAAAATACAAATATAGATGAATTAAATAAGGTAGCGAGTGAGCTTAAAAAACGACACTGGTCATACCAAAAAAATGCAGGTATAGAGTTTATATCTAGTAATGATTTTTCACTTTATGACAATATGTTAGATACTGCCATATTGCTCAATGCTATTCCAAAAAGATTTCAAGGTTTAAAAAATGAGGAACTTTACTTCTCAATGGCAAGAGGAAATAAAGAGGCTCTAGCCTGTGAGATGACAAAATGGTTCAACACAAATTACCACTACATTGTACCCGAGCTTTCACTTGAAGACAGATACAGACTTAATGCTTCTAAAATTATAAATGAGTATAAAGAAGCAAAAAGTTTTGGAGTTACTACAAAGATAAATATCATAGGACCTTTGACATTTTTGGGACTCTCAAAACGCCAAGATGGTGGTGATACATATGAGTTTTATTCAAAAATTTTACCAGTGTATGAAGAGTTGATTTCTGCTATAAGTAAGCTAGATGAAAACATAACTATACAAATTGATGAGCCTATATTTGTAAAAGATTTAGATACAAAAATCTTAAGTCTTATAAAACCAACTTACGATAAATTAGCTTCAGTTGCTTCAAATGTTAAAATTGCACTTTTAACATATTTTGAACACTCTTGTGAGGCCACAAAGATTTTAGTTACTACTCCTGTTTGGGCACTTGGACTAGACTTTTTATATGGTAAAGAAAATTTGGAGTCACTCAAGCTTATATCACAAAGTAATAAAATAGTTATTGCTGGGGTTGTTGATGGAAGAAATATTTGGAAAAATGACATAAATGCCACTCTAAAATTACTTCAAAACATAGCCCAAAGCATAAAGAAAGAAAACATCTTAATATCTTCATCTTGCTCCCTTCTTCATGTGCCATTTACTTTAAAATATGAAGCAACGATGAGTCCTGAGATTAAAAATTGGTTATCTTATGGAGTTGAAAAACTTAATGAAATCGCACTTGTTAGTAAAATATTTTTTAATGGCACAAACTCTTTAAATAAAGATGAAACAGAGCAATTTCAAGCTAATATAAAAGCAAACCAGAGCAGAAAACTTTCTCAACTCATTCACGATAAGAGAGTGCAAACAAAAGTAGACTCAATCACAAAATTTTCTCGTAATGGAACTTATGAAAATAGAATTAAAATACAAAAAGAGCTTTTAGCTTATGAAGATTTAGCAACGACAACCATAGGTTCTTTTCCTCAAACTCCAGAGGTAAGAAAAGCAAGACGCGATTTTAAAAATGCACTTATAGATAAAAGCACTTATGTGTTAAAAATGAAACAGTATATAGATGATTGTGTATCATTGCAAGAGGAGTGCGGTTTAGAAGTTCTTGTTCACGGTGAACCTGAAAGAAATGACATGGTTGAGTATTTTGCAGAACAGTTGCAAGGGTATGGATTTTCACAAAATGGCTGGGTGCAGAGTTATGGAAGCCGTTGCGTCAAACCACCGTTTATATATGGAGATGTTTCTCGTTTAAAACCAATGACTGTTGATTGGATAACATATGCACAAAGCAAAACTGATAAAATCATGAAAGGAATGCTTACAGGTCCTGTAACAATTTTAAATTGGTCATTTGTAAGAGATGATATGGCTCGTGGCGATGTCTCCAAACAAATAGCCTTAGCCATAAATGATGAAGTCAATGATTTGCAAGACGCAGGTATAAGAATGATTCAGGTAGATGAAGCTGCCTTTAAAGAGGGTTATCCTTTAAGAGGTTCTAAAATTAAAGAGTATGAAGAGTGGGCAGTTCGTGATTTTAAAATCTCTATTAGTTGTGCAAGAGAAGAGACTCAAATACATACACACATGTGTTATAGCGAGTTTAATGACATCATCGGTACTATTGAAGCGATGGATGCAGATGTCATAAGTATTGAAACTGCACGAAGTGGTAATGAACTTCTTAAAATTTTTGCAAAGGTGGGTTATAAACAAGAGGTTGGACCAGGTGTATATGACATTCACTCACCTAGAGTTCCAAGTGTTCAAGAGATGGTTTCTCAAATAAAATCTCTTTTAGAGGTCCTACCAAAAGAGCAATTATGGATAAATCCAGATTGTGGATTAAAAACTCGTAAATTCGAAGAAGTAAGACCAAGCCTTACAAATATGGTCGAAGCTGTAAAAAGAATAAGAGAAGAAATTCTTTAAAATATATCAAGGTATTAAAAAAATACCTTGATACTCTACTTTACACCTATGCGAACAAGATATTTATAATAATTACACCCTTTTTTTTCACCTAACTCACACGATTTTTTATAATAATTTTTTGCCTTTACTTTATCGACTGCAATACCCTTACCAAGTTCATATATTTCACCAGCCTTTTGACATCCCTCAACAATTGCATCATCACAAGCACGAGCATATAAGTCTTTTGCTTTTACGAAGCTTTGTGAAACACCCTCTCCTTTATAATAACTTCTAGCAACAACTAAACATGCATTGGCTAAACCAAGATCACAACTTTTTAAAAAGTATTTTAATGCTTTATCTAAATCTTTTTTTACAACAAAACCTTTATTATAAGCTTCAGCTGTATAATTACACCCCTGGGCATTAGAGTTATCACATGCTTTACTAAAAAGCTCTAATGCTTTTGCATGGTTACCTTTTTGAGACTCTATAATACCATCACCTACAAAACTAGCAGATACATTAATGCTAATTAAACATGATATTGCCAAGAGTATTTTTTTCATATTAATTCCTAATAATTTTATTTGTTGCATTATTACAGATTATTGCTTTAAACTTAATCAAACTTATAAGATAAATTCAGTATAATCCAAAATAAAATAATAAACAATAACGGAGAATAAATGGGATTAGCAATAGGCCTTGTAGGACTTCCAAATGTAGGTAAGTCAACAACTTTTAATGCACTTACAAAAGCACAAAATGCAGAAGCGGCAAACTATCCATTTTGTACTATTGAACCAAACAAAGCTGTAGTTCCAGTTCCAGACAAACGACTAGGTGAACTCGCGAAAATTGTCAATCCTGAGAGAATTCAGTACTCTACACTTGATTTTGTTGATATTGCAGGACTTGTAAAAGGTGCATCTCAAGGAGAAGGCCTTGGAAATAAGTTTCTTTCAAATATTCGTGAAACGGAAGTAATACTTCAAATTGTTAGATGTTTTGAAGATGACAATATTGTTCATAATGAAGGAAGCATAGACCCTTTAAGAGATGTTGAAATCATCGAAGGTGAGCTTATACTAGCAGATATAGAAGTTTTATCTAACAGAATTGATAGACTAAAAAAACAAGCAAAAGCTGACAAGTCTGCTAAAGCGGTTTTAGATATTGCAGAGGAGCTTTTAGAGTTCTTAGGCGATGGTAACCTTGCTCGTAATTTTAGAGAAACAGACAGTGATGAGTACAGACAACTTGTAAATGAAGTAAGGTTTTTAACAGATAAAGAAATTATGTATGGTGCAAATACTGATGAAGATGGTCTTTTAGAAGATAATGAGTATGTTATAGCACTCAAAAAACACGCAAAAGAGAACAACTGTGAGCTTATCAAACTCTGTGCAAAAGTAGAAGAAGAGCTCATTGGTCTTGATGATGAAGAAGCTCAAGAGTTTTTAACAGATATGGGTGTAAAAGAGTCGGGACTAGAGCAAATCATTCATAAAGGTTTCGAAAAACTTGGTCTGATGTCTTACTTTACAGCAGGTGTCAAAGAAGTTCGTGCTTGGACAATCCACCAAAATTCAACAGCACCACGTGCAGCTGCAGCTATTCATAATGATTTTGAAAAAGGTTTTATTCGAGCAGAAGTAATTGCATTTAATGATTTTATCGAGTTAGGTGGAGAAGCAAAAGCCAAAGAAGCAGGAAAGATGAGACTAGAAGGAAAAGAGTACATCGTCGCAGATGGAGACATTATGCATTTTAGGTTTAATGTTTAATACTCTGTATGCATTTAAAATATGTTGGATTAGAACCTCATATTTCGCAACATGGTATCTCCTTTGATATAAATAAAGAAGATAAATATGTTTATCTTCATATAGTCATTCAACTCTTAAAAGCACTTAATCATGAGTATTTTGAAGATAAAACATATATTTATAGTGCTAATACCAACAAAATAGATGAGCAAAAATTAGCCTATGAAATCAGTAAGTTCTGTCCCGATATTAACACACTCATTAATGCAAAAAGTCACACTACTAAAGAGGAAATACAAGAATAGACACTTATAAAGACATGGGGCAACTTATGGTTAAGTTGCAAGTACTTAATCTTTAAAAGAATCTATGCCTAGCATATACTCTACCATGGTATTTCTTACTCTCATAACAGAATCATCAAAAGCAGCCAACGATGTTTCACTTAAGAGTGCCGATTCATACTCCAACTTTTTCATTTTATCATCATTTTTAGACTCTATTGCCTCATAAATTTGTATCTGAATTTTTGATATTTTCTCATTCTTTACATTATGAGCACTCTTTACTCTTGTCCAAAGCTGGTTATAAGTATAAACTATAGAGAGTGTACCTTTTTTTTACAAAATCACTCTCTAGCACTATCTCAATTAAATCATTTTTCATTGTAACCTGTGACATGCTGTCTACAAGTTCAATAAAAGTGTCTGCTATCTCTTGAACAAAATATTTTTTATATGTTGTGAAATACCATTTTACAATTTTTAGTAGTTGTTGCAACCTTGTCTTATCTTGTACATATTCAACTGCTTCTTCCTGAGACAAAGAGAGATACTCCTGCGCATAAATAAGCCATTCATTTGTGAACTCTTTAAACAGAATATTAACAATTAACGTAAATCTAAAATTATTAAAGTCTTTCATATACAAAAAGTTAAGCTCTTCTTTAAGTAATATTCTAATAATTCTATCTGAAAGTATAGAGATAACATCTTCACGGTCAGCATCATTATTAATATCTAAGATATACTTTTCAAATGTTTCTCTACTATTAAAAACTTCTTTTTTTATAAGTTCAACATTTACCATATAAGCTTACTTTAGTGTCGCAATAGTTTGAGAATATTTTACATTAGAACCACTCTCTACACCAACTTCAAGCATATTATTTTCAGTTAATATAACAATGGTTGAACCCATCTCAAAACATCCAAAATCATCACCTTTATTGAGGTATAAATCTTTAAATTCATAAGTTTGGAGTCTGTCTGCATCTGCATTTGTCTGTATTTTATTCTCAAATGAAACATTCATTACACCAACATTTAAAGCACTTACAAGTACCATGTAAAATTTCTTACCGTTAGTTGCTTCACAAAGAATCACTACTCTCTCATTTTCAATAAAAAGATTAAGTCTTTTTTTTAATGATGGCATATTGACAGGATAAAATTTTCCGGGGATATGTACAGCCTTAAGTACTTTTAAATTTGTTGGTATATGGTAGCGGTGATAATCTTTTGGAGATAAATAAAAATTTATAAATGTACCATTATGAACAAGTTTTTTTTCATCTTCACTAAAACCATTACCAATTAGTTCACTAGCTTTATAACGCATACCTTTAATCTGAAGAGCATAATCCTCTTTAATTGTTCCACACTCTGAGATAAGAGCATCACATGGAGATATAAAATCTTTTGCATCTAGCGAATATTTTCTATCTTCACTTAAATGTCTCGTAAAGAGTGCATTTAAATTTTTATATGTACTTGGTGCATGAAAGTCGCTCATATCTAAACCCATTAGTTTGACATATGAGATATTAACTATTTTTTGAAACCAAGGAGAAAATTTTTTATGTGCAAATCTTCCAAAATTTTGTGAGATGAGTGATGTTATATGTCGTTTATTCATTAACTACCTTTTTAATGTATCTTTTTTTTCGCTATTTCTTCAATTAAAACAGTAGCATAGGAACCTTTTGGAAGTGTAAAGTTCATCTCATATTGTGCTTCTACTTGATTAAATCTTCCCTCTATGTCCGTTGGATACACCCAAGCATATCTTCTTGCTCCATAGGCATTAATTGTATCATCAAACTCTTTTTCTATCTCTCTTGCAAAAGAGTTTGAATGTTTTACTTTTGTTCCACATAATAATCCCGTTACACTAATATCACATTCATTAAATCGTTTGATGTCATCTTCTTCATTATTGAACTCAAAAAGACGGCCATGTGGATAATGTTCCATTATATCACCATCTATCAACTTAAAAAAATGTGTCTGATTTTTCATCTTTTGAAGTGTTTCAATGGGTAGATTTAAAAGTGATTCCAGTTCCTTTGCATCAAAGCTGTTTACAAGTGAGTTTATTTCAAGTCTTCTAGATAACCAAAGATTAAAAAGATGACTTTGATATGCATTTATAAGAAGCTTTTTTACCCTTGGATTTCTCTCTTTTGCTTCACCTTTGGCAATTTTCTCTCCCAAAATATGATTGTCACCATCATTTCCAAAACGCTGATATCCAAAATAGTTGGGCATGCCAATTTTTTTTATGTTTTTTAATGCTTCATCTATTTTTTGAGCACTTGTTGGGTTGACTTTTTTTACTTTTATGTAAAATCTATTTCCTTTTAAGTGTCCTATACGAATTTTATTGTTATGGTAAGTTTTTGAAACGATTTTTATGCCCTCAGACACAAAATTTTCCATAGCTTCTTCATGCTGCTTGTGAATAGATATATATTGTTTAGTCATTGCATGCTTGTCTTTAAGTCCTGCATAGCCAATATCTCTATTTTTTATACCTAAGTAACGAGCGATTTGTCCAATCATCTCATTTGTAGTCAAGTTCTTTTTTCTCACAAAAAGAATGAGATGCTCTCCTTCACCCGAGAACTCATAAAGGGGTAATTCTTCAACAACAAAATCTCTAGGTGACTGTTTAAAGTGAAAATCTATACTTGCATGTGCAAGAGAGTAAAATCTATCCATAGTGTATCTTTATTCCTTAAAAGTGATGTGCTTTACATCTGTTTTTATATTTGTTTCTTACAGCAGTCGCAAAAATATGAAGTGGTGTTCGTGCAAGTTTAGCATACCTTAGCATCGCTTTTTTATGGCGTTTATCAAATGCAACCAACATCTCATACTCTTCTCCACTGCATCCCACATTTTTTGTCATAGGTTTATGAAATTTCACACCTATATTATTTATAGAGGTCATCTTTGAGAGGTCACTAAAAAGACCATCAGAAATATCCATACCAGACTTTAAAACTCTTGCACTTTTTTTAACAAAGTTTGCTCTTAAGCAAATATTTACAAACTTTGATTTCTTATGAACTTTCCCCAGATTAAAAAGTTTTTTTAAATCTTTTGCTGCATTGCCAAGTTCTCCAGTATAAGCAAAAAGATAGCCATTTCGAATATTTGATCGCAAAAGCGCTTTTTTTGTGCGAGAAATAATTGTAATAGTTATATCAAGTTTTGTATTACTTATGGTATCTCCACCAATAATTTCAATATTATATTCATTGGCAACACTTTTAAAACCATCCGCTAAATCTTTCATCTCTTTTTTAGAGATATGTGAAGGCATAGCAACACTTAAAAGCGCATACTTTGGCTCAGCATTCATCGCTACTGCGTCTGAAATGTTTACCAGCATGGCTTTTCTCGCTATTTGGTAATAATTAAGCCAAATTTTTTTATAATGTACACCTTCAAAAAATGCATCTTTTGAGTAAACATAGTTTGTAATTACAGCACCATCATCACCGATATGTTTATTATTAAACTGCGATATAAAATAAGATTCTAAATTCAATTAAATCTCTTTAAGCATATATTAATTCCTACCGATATAGAATACATTACATTATAACATTTTTAGGGAAACCACATTATATGAAACACTCAATAAAAAAAATATTTCGAAACTTAAACACTTATCTCTCTTTTATAATTATAATATCCCTTTTTACCGTAATTTTAGTTGTAGAGCAGAACTTATCATTTGATAAAATAGATATACTCAATAAACAAAAAGAGATTATTCACTCCCTTACAAGGCTTAAAAAGAACGATATTGAAATTGCTCTCATTCAGTTTAATGGAAAAAGCACACAACTACTTCATGAAATAGAGAAACTACAAAGTTTATATAAATATGATTATACAGATAGATATATATTTAATTATAACAATGACTATTTAAAAGATTTAGACAAGTTAACAAAACTCACTCATAGTTTCAATGTAACAGCTCATCAATTTTATACAGAAAAAGATCAAAAAACAAAAGATGCTAATGAAAAAAAATTAAAAGAGGCTTTTTATACTATTAATAATCATATTAATAGTATTTTACTTAAAAGTATCACTTATAATCAAAAGAAATTTCAAATTATTGAAAAGATTACTATAGTGATATTTATCATTACTCTTGTCTTTTCTTTATGGTATAGGAAAAGATTATATCATATATATAAAGATTTAGAATACCTAAATCATGTTGATAAAAAAAGATTAGACTATACAATATACTCCGTTGAAGCAGATTCTATATCTATGCGTATGCATCGAAAATCTGTTTCAACTGACAATCCATCAATGTTGGACCCCGTAACAGGTATTAATAATCATAAAGGAATGTTACATTCTTATGCAGAGAAAAAAAATCTTAAAGATAGTAACTTTACATCTGTTACTATTTTAGAAATAGATAATTTTTCAAAATCAAAACGCCCATTTTCACAAGAGTTAACACAGGCTATTCTCAAAAAAATTGCATATACAATATCACTTCATGAACAAGCAATAGATGTTATTGCAAGAACTGATTATAATCAATTTACATTAATTTTTTCTCGTCCATCAAAAGAACAAGCTTTTAAAGATGCAGACTTAATCCGACAGAGTATAGAAGAGTTAAAATTTAATGTGCACGGACAAGGTACTGCTACTATCACTATGAGTGGAGGTTTCATTATAAAGCCAAACAATACTAATCTTGAAGAGTCAATAAGGCAAGCCAAAGAGATTCTCGCATATGCCAAAGAGACAGGAATAAACAAAATTTTGCAGACTAGAGATCTTGCTCAAAGAGATATCTAATATATGTCTCAAATAGTAACAAACTAAGAGTAAAAATATCCAAAAGAGCCATTTAAACTTTACTAAGTATTTTCACGATACAATCAGCCCTATTATTATAGTTTTATTTTGAAGGAAATTGAATGAGTATTCCTATTTATACTTACGATGCAATCATTGTTGGGGCAGGTCTTGCGGGATGTGCAGCAGCAAGAGAATTGCAAAATGCGGGTAAAAAAGTTGCTGTTATTACAAAATTACATCCACTAAGAAGTCATTCTGGCGCGGCACAAGGTGGCATAAACGCTGCATTTAGCGATGAAGATAGTATTGAGCTTCATGAGTTTGACACAGTTAAAGGAAGTGATTATTTAGCTGATCAAGATGCTGTTGAATTTATGTGTAAAAATGCACCTGGTACTATTCGTTGGGCTGAAGGAATGGGTGCTGCATTTAGTCGCACGGCTGATGGTAAAATTGCACAACGTCCTTTTGGAGGGCAATCTTCTCCACGTGCATGTTATGCAAAAGATAGAACTGGTTTAACTCTTTTACAAACTATTTATGAACAAGCGCATCGCATAGGTGTAAAATTTTGGGATGAATGGTATGCAGCAGATATTATCTATAAAGATGGAAAAGTATCAGGTGTAATTGCATTTAATATTCGCGATATGCAAATGGCTATATTTAATGCCAAATCAGTAATGTTTGCAACTGGTGGTTATGCTCGTGCTTATAAAATCAACTCAAATGCTCATGCAAATACAGGTGATGGTCTTAGTATTGTTGCTCGTCATAATCTTCCCTTAGAAGATATGGAATTTGTACAGTTTCACCCATCTGGTTTATCTGGAAATGGTGTTTTAATCTCTGAAGCTGCTCGTGGTGAGGGTGGACGTCTTTTTAACTCTAAGGGTGAGCGTTTCATGGAAAACTATGCTCCAAATGCCATGGAGTTAGCATCGCGTGATGTTGTTGCTCGTGCTATTTTAAATGAAATTAGAGAGGGTCGTGGTGTTGGACCAAGAAAAGATGCTGTATCTTTAGATGTAACACACCTTGGACATGATTTAATTATGCAAAGACTTCCTGAGCTACGTGAACTTGCTATTACATTTTTAGGTCTAGATATGATTAAAGAGCCTATTTTGATTTCTGCTACTGCACACTACTCCATGGGTGGTATTCCTGTAAACATTGCTGGAAATGTTCGTAAAAACAATACAGAATATGTTGAAGGTTTTTATGCTGCTGGTGAATGTTCTTGTGTCTCTGTTCATGGGGCAAATCGCCTTGGTGCGAACTCTGTTTTAGAAGCACTTTTGTTTGGTAGATATGTTGGCAAAACAATGGTTAATGAACTTGATGGTATTAAACTTCGCATAGCAACTAAAGAAGATGCACAGACTGCACAAGATGAAATAGATTTTATCTTAAGTAACAATGGAGAAGAAGCTGTTCCTAAGCTCAGAGAAGAGTTGCAACAGTGTATGACAGAAAACGCTGGTGCTTTTAGAACACAAGAGTCTTTAGAAAAGTCTGTGCAAAAAGTAAAAGAGTTACATGCAAGATTTAAAAATATTCGCATTAAAGACAAATCAAAAATATTTAACACAGAACTTCAAGAAGCTATAGAATTTGGGCATATGCTTGACTACTCTGCATTTATTGTTGAGAGTGCTATTGCAAGAAAAGAGAGTCGTGGTGCTCACTTTAGAGAAGATTTTGATACACGTGATGATGAAAACTTCTTAAAACACACTATGGCATACATGGAAAAAAATGGTGATATTTCACTTGACTATATGGATGTCACTCTTGGCAAACATGAGCTTAAAGCTAGAACATACTAAGGAGAACTTATGAGTATAAATACAATCACTACACAAAAAGTAAACTTCAAAGTATTTCGTTTTAATGCAGATGAAGATTATTTACCATATTATGAAAACTATGAGATGGAAGTAACTTCAGAAGAAGTTGTTTTAGACATACTAAACAGAATTAAATGGGACCATGATGGAAGCTTCTCATATAGAAGAAGTTGCCGTCATGGTATCTGTGGAACTTGTGCTATTAAAGTAAATGGACGCTCTACACTTGCATGTAAAGAGAGTATGACAAACCTAGTAAATGTTTTTGGTAATGAACTAACAATAGAACCACTGAGTACAAAAAGAGCTGTAAAAGATATGATTATTGATAAAGGTGACTTTTGGAAGAAAAATGATGCTATTCATCCATTTCTTATTTCTCATATTGATGAACATCCAGAGATGGAATGTGCTGTTACACCAGAACAGGCAAATGCTCTTAATGATGCAGACCTTTGCATACAATGTGGTGCTTGTCACTATGCTTGTCCAGTTGTTGAAATTAATGAAGATTTTTTCGGTCCTGCTGCTTTTGCAAAAGCTTATCGTTTTGAAGCAGATGTACGTGATGATGCACATACAACAAGACTTTTAGAATTAAATGAAGAAAAACAGGGTGTTTGGGATTGTGTTAAATGTATGGAGTGTACAGAAGTTTGTCCTAAAGGTGTTGATCCTATTGGAAAAATCACTTCGCTACACAATATGCTATTTCAAGAAAATGTTGCTACTTCAAATGTAGCAACACGTCATGCAGTTGGTTTTAAACACTCTATAGCTAAAAACGGTGTACTTGATGAGGGTGGTTTAGTTCTTTATAGTGAAGGTCCCTCTATTGTTAAACACATACCTGTAGCACTAAAAATGCTAAGAAAAGGAAAAATTGTTCCACCATGGGGCATCACAAAGTCAGAAAACCTTGATGAAATTCAAAAACTAATAAAATCTTCATCAACTGCAGAATTCTAGGAGTAATAATAGATGAAAAAATTAAAATATGCACTTTTTACAGGATGTACTGCAAAACAGAGTACACCTGAGCAAATGCTATCAACGATGGCTGTTGCAGAAAAATTAGGAATAGAGCTTGTAGAGCTTACAGAGGCTTCATGTTGTGGAGCTTCTCATCTTCAAGACTATGACGACTTTTTATCACTAGTTTTAAATGCAAGAAATATTGCTTATGCTGAAAAACATGAACTTACAATGGTTACTATCTGTAATACATGTCAGCTCAATACTGCTATGACAAAACATAGACTTGATAAAGATGAAAAACTAAAAGCAAAAGTAAATGAAAAACTTAATGAGGTAGGACTTGAGTACAAAGGTACATCGCTGGTAACTCACTTTTTATATGCAATTATTGATGATATCGGTCTTGATAAAATTGCTGCAATGGTTACTACACCACTGAGTCAGTTTAATATTGCACCATTTTATGGTTGTCACAATATTCGTCCTTCTGAGCTTCAAAATGAGACACATAAGACAGCAGAGTCTGCTTACAACCCTACATCACTTGATGATCTCATCATCGCTTGTGGGGGTACGAGTGTTGACTATGAAGAGAAAACAAAATGTTGTGGCTTCCATGCTGAACTTCAAGCACCAAAAACTGCTGCAATCCTTACAGGAAATGCAATAGCAGGAGCTATGGACTCAAATGCAGACTGGATGGTAACACCTTGTCCACTATGCCATCTTAAACTTGATACACAAACAGCTCATGCATCAGAAGCAATCGGTCGTGATGTTTCACTTCCTGTTCTTCATATGCAACAGATGTTAGGACTCGCTCTTGGCTGTCCACAAGAATCACTTGGTCTTAAACACCATTTAACTACAGTAGACTTTGTCTAATATACAAAGTAGTTACTAATAAGATAAAAATTTATGAGAATATAAAAGTTGTTTTAACTTTTATATTGCTCCAAATTCTATTATAAAACATACTCCATCATCTATATTTTCTGCACTCATCATTCCATTATGATGCTTTTCAACAATAGTTTTAGACATATAAAGACCTAAACCTGTTCCATTTTTTTCGTCTTTAGTTGAGAAATATGGATCAAATATTTTTTTAATTATATCTTCTGGTATTCCTCCACCATTGTCACATATAGAGATTTTATTATTTTCAGTAGTGATTTTAATATATGGATTTTTTGTCTGTTTCTCTTGAAAATTCTCCTGAGAATTTTTTAAGATATTTAAGATGACTTGCATCATTTCATTGTCATACAGTTTTATCTCTTGTGTAGAATTAAATTGCTTTATTATCTTTATATTATCCTTTGCTAATGATGAATGAATGATATTTAATGATTTTTCAATTATAGTTTCTAATTTAACTATTGCTAGTTTTTTATTTGGTTTAAATAAGTATCCAAAATCATTAATAGTGCTTGTGAGGTTTTGCACAAGCTCGTCAATAGTACCAAGACCTTTATTTATATATGCTTCATATTTTATTGCTTCTTCTTTTTCTGCTATATTAAAATACTTAAGCTGTGATTTTAACTGTAAATTTATAGAAGTTGCTGAGATCACACTAAGTGGTTGTCTCCATTGATGTGCTATCATACCTATCATCTCACCCATTTGAGCAAGTCTTGATTGTGCAAGCATTTTCTGGTCTGTTTTTCTACTTTTTTCTACTTCTTCTCTAACTCGTTGCTCAAGAGTTTTATTTAGGTCATTAAGTATAATATTTTGTTCTTGTATATGCTTAGTTTTCTTTTGTATTTCAGTTTTTAATAACTTTTCTTGTGCATAAGATAGTTCTATGCTTTGAAGATCATTTTCAATTGACTTTCGAAATAATCCTACTAATTCTTTTATGATTAAAGACGGGATTAAATCCTTTTTATCAAGAATACAGATAGTACCATACACAGTATTGTCTGACCAAAGCAGAGGCTGCCCGTAATAGCTAATCATATCAATAGAAACATCAGGATTATCTTTCCATGCTTCATCTTTAAGTGCATTTGGGACATGTAGCTCGGCTTTTTCTCTAATAACAGTTTCACAATACAAACCACATCCTAAATGTTCTGATGCTAATGCAGTATATGGATTTTCTTGAGGTCGTGTATGTGAAGTACTTGCTACCTCTATTCTCTCAGGTAATACATGCATAATAAGAGCGGAAGGAACATCAGCGATAGACGAAAGTGAATCAACAATCTCTTGCCAATTACTATATACCTTTTGTGGTATACTAGGTTTATTGACTCCAATATCATAGGCTTTAATAAAATCCATCACATTCCCCTCAAATTATAAAATACACTTAAATAGAGTTCAATCCCTACTTTTTGTATGCTATATTTAATTATATTATAATTTTAATTAATTATATCATTAATTTATAAAAATGGGTTAGTTAAGAACTAGATAGTGTAATCAATCATTTTTAAATGTCATCTAGTTCTTGTGAATATTTTTTAAAATACTCTTGTGTTTCTATGGTTTTAATATGGTGTGTCGGGCACATTCAGTCTTTGAGGGTTTCATAGTCGTATCTACTTATTTTACAAAATTAAATTAATATATTATATTTATGTTATATTAAGTTAACTGTAAGTACTTTTTGTATAGTATTCGTTATCATCATTACTAAGATACAAATAATAATATAAATAAATTATATATCTTTGTAAGTTATAGTAAATTCAGGAGATATAAAAATAGTAGGCTTAACAAGTGTTGCTTCTAGGGTTTAGTGAATTTAAAACTAGTGGTCCAAAGTTTAATAAGATAATTAAAAGGAATAAATGATGAAAAAAATGAGTTTAGTAAGTATAATTGCTTTAGGTATTTTAATATCAGGTTGTGGTAGTGGAAATGATTCTTCAGGTACAGGCACAAGTACAGCAACTACAAATACAGGTGCAAGTACAGGTGCAAGTACAGCAACTGTAAATACAGGTGTGTTTATTGACTCTGCAGTAAATGGTTTAGAATATTCAACTCTAACTCAAAGTGGTATCACTGATGTAAATGGTACATTCAAGTATTTAGATGGAGAAGAAGTAGAATTTAAAATAGGTGGTATTAAACTTGGAAAAAAATTAGGTAGAAGTGTTCTTAGCCCACTAGACTTAGCAGGGACAGATAGTCCAAATAATACTAGGGTACAAGAGACACTAAGATTATTACAATCATTAGATGAAGACTCAAATGCATCTAACGGTATTAAAATTACTGAAGCCATAAGAAATACTGCAAATAGTATGAATGAGGACTTAGAAGCTAATTTTGATCTATCTGCTGCACTTCTAAATTTAGGTATTAATAATTCTAGAATTGTAAGTTCAAGTGAGGCAACAAAACATTTTAAAGATACTCTAAATCAGCTTAAAAAGCCAATTAGTGCAGATGAATTTAGTATTATAGAGGGTGTTTACCAAAATAACAATACTATTATGGATATAAATGAAAATGGTATGATAACTATGTATGCATATGATGCAGATAATCATTGTATAAATAATGCAAACTCTACTGACGAAGGTTATGCTATGGATGGGTTATTTGTTACACATGAAAGTGCAACAAAGAAATTTTTGGTAAATGTTAACGGTTCAAAATCTGGTTGGAACTATTCATCAAATACCCTTAATAATGTTTTTAGTGGAGGTTTGAGTGCTGGTGGTACAATCAATATGACAATTTCAGGTAATAAGATATTTTTAAGTACTGCTGTATCTACTGAATTTACAAAAAATAATTTAGATGAAAATATGTGTTCAGTTTTAGGTACATCTAATCAGTTTAAAAACATTAGAGGTGTTTACCAAATTGAAGATTTTGTTGATTCAAACGCAACATTACAAAAACAAATTAGAGCAACAGTAACTCATATAGATGCCAATGCTACAATACATGCATATAAAGTTGATAGTATAAATTCATGTTTATCTGAAGTAGTATCTGGTGATTATAACTTTGATATCAATTCTAAAGTATTAAATACTAGAAATTTTGAATACACCGTAGATGGTAATAGAAATTTAAAACAATATTATGCCCTTGATAGAAGTAGTAATAGGTTTTCTTGGTTAGAACTTAAAGATGGAAGTATAAAATATGTAGGATATAAAATTGGAACTAAAGCCCCTAACGTAAGTGTAGATAGTTTAAATGTTAATGATGTGAAAATATTGTTAACACCAATAAAATCTACTACTTATACAGAGGATAATATTTCATCAAATTTATGTCTTTAGATTTGATAAATATACTTGAAAACTTTCTACTCTAATATTTAATTATTAGAGTAGAAAAATATAATTTTATTTTTATAAAATTCCGGGGATAGGATACATAATTATTTTCATTAGTCATTATTTACCTTAGGTCCAGTTTTTTTCTTTTAATAATTTTGTTTGGGTCTCTTCTTGTAAGAAATCTATAATGCCCCTAAAAATCAAGACAACCTTCCTAAAGATTTAATTTCATCCTCATCTGTAACTTTATCCTACACTTTTGAGATATTTAAGATAAACATTCATAGGTTTTCTATAATCTAAACTTGAGTGAAATCTCTTAAAATTCAATAGGCAGGTAAAGAGATACTAGAATATTTGTGTATTAATTTATTAGATGGATTTGTTTGACAGCGAAAAAGTTTCTATATGATTTAAAGTCCAAATTTATGTGGTTTAATAATATGGATGGGGTAGAGGGAAACTCTCATGTAATCCACTAAATACCATCATATACCCTGTATATCGAAGTTTTCACATTTTAGACAAAGACTTTAAAAGTATATAATAGGTACATAATGGCACCGAACTGGCACCGAGATTATTTTTTATTTATTCTATATACTCTAACAATCACTTTATGGATGAAAAAGAGGGATTTGAATTTCATAAAAAATTTATGATATATATTATTCCTAATGATAGAACGGTATATTCGTGGACTTAATGGAACTTTTGATGATAGTATTCAAACCTTTATTTTACTTCTCATTTTTTATGTCATAATGTTTTCATTTGCTTAGCCTTATTACATACTTTACTACTCACTTTTAGAAATAAATAGATAATTTTCAAGTTTTACTTCGCAATTTTTTATTGTATGTATTAATAAAATAAGAAGTATAGTTTCACTATCATATTCAATCAATTAAGGAATAATTAAATGTCACAGACTTTTCCATGTGCAGAACAAGACTGTAATAAAAGTGTCAGTTATAAATCGAAAAGAATACCAGCTGTTGGTTCTATCCCTCGTAGAGGTAGTTCAAAAGTAAAATATAGAAGACGTTTTCAAGTGAAACGAATTTTTACAGTTTATTTAACTTGTTCAAGTAGACATTGTCATCCATATGTAGTAAGTGATTAATAAGTGAAGCCTAAAGTAGATGAACAGTTTTGGTTCAATTATTCAGAAATGTTAATTAAAACTAGTCCGGAAAAAATAGACAGTGCTGCAAAAAAACTACAAAACTTAATTGTATGGCTTTGGGGAATCTTTACAACTTATTCAGTGATAGGTATTAATTTACAAGAAAGCAATTATAATATTTATGTAACAATATTAATTATTCTTACTAGTGTTTCTCTTATTTTTGTTTATTGGGGAACAGCTTGGGTCCAAATGCCAATTAAAATAGAATTTGACCCAAGAGTTCCAGATGAAATTGAAGAAGGTTATGCAAGTATTATTAGAAAAAAAATATCAAGGATTAAAATAGCACTAGTAGGGTCTTTGTTCGCAACTTTTATGGTTTCATTGTCTTTAGTATTAATGTCAACAAATTCAAAAAATAGTGAAATTTTAAAAAATACAAATACTTCAAACAAAAAAGATAAGATAAACACAAAAAACAATGCCATGACATCTGTTTTATATAGAGAATTGGAGCCAATATATATCTATTTCAAAAAAGCTCAAATATTAGTCAAAGAGCATCAAAATCTAAGTATGTTAAATAAGATTTTTTCTGATAAAAAGAATCAAAATAATAAATATATTATAAAAATAGTAGGTTCTTCTAGTACAGAAATTGTTCATCGGAAAAATACATTATCTGATAATTATCAGTTATCATTAGTAAGAGCAAATAATATAAAAAAAAGTATCTTAGATATTGTAGATAAAAATAACTTTAAACGAGAATCTATTATCATAGATACATTTGCATATAGTAATCAAAATATCTCTCAAGTGGATATTAAAAATCATAAAGTAAATAGGAGTGTAAAAATAGAGATTATAGAATTAGTTGAAAATATAATAAGCCCTATCAATAATAATTAATATTAGTAGTCATTTAAATAAGTGAAATAATTTCGTTTATTTATTATATAATTTTAGATGAAAGATTTTACCCCACTAGACAGACATGAATATATATTTAAAAAAATACTCAATAATGAACAGTTAGTTACTACTGAGATTGCAGAGTATTTAGATGTCACTAGAAAAACAATAGAACGAGATTTAAAAGAGTGGATTTCTCCTATATTCGAAAAAGATATTTACATAGAAAATAAAAACTGGATTATTCCAGAGTCTATTATTGATATCACTTATTATGAACCAAATGAGTTGGCTTCAATCGCTTTTATTTTTAAATACATGAATAAAGACAATCCTAAACTATATAATAAAACAGTCAATCTGTTTAATGAACTACATGAAAAAGTGTCTCATTCAATATATAAACAATCATCAATAGAAGATATATTAAGCATTAAAAAAGAAGAGTTCTATTTATTGAAAAATTCAATAGATACTACTAAAGAAATTAAATTTAAATTTTTTGGGCATGATAAACATGTACAACCATTGAAAATTGCCAATTTAGAAAAATATTGGTATTTATTATGTTTTGATTTAAATGAAAATAGATTTAGTAAATACCCTTTAAATGGCATATCAGAAATTGAAATATTAACATCAACTTTTAATTTAGAAAAGCATAAGTATTTGAATAAATTAAGCAATGCGATTAATGCTTTTTTTGATGTTAAAGAAGAAATAGATATAGTCTTAAAATTGGATTGGAATGCAAAAAATGTCTTATCTCGTAAAAAACTAAATGAAACTCAAAACATTTATAAGAATGATGATGACGAGTATATTATGAATATTACAATCACTAATTTAATGGAAATTATACCTACTATTCAGCAATGGATACCATTGATAGAAGTTATCTCTCCAGATAACTTAAAAGAAAAAATTAAAGAAAATTTAGAAAACTATAATCTTTAATTAATGAGGACATACTTTTGTCCTCTCATTTACATATACTTTTAATATTCTAAAACAAAGGATATTAAATGGAATATATAACTGCAGGAGTTATTCTCTTTATTATTGGACTAATATTATATTGGGCAATTAAAATCATTTGTGATAAAAAAACCACAGATTATTTTAATTCAAGTATTAAAGACAAACTTCAATCTATGTTTAACGGACATAAATATGAAATTATTGAGCATTTAGATGACTTAAAGGGCTTAAAAGAATTCAAAGATAGTAAAATTTTGATTTTAAATGACTCGAAAAACACTCTTCAAAACTTAACTTTTTTTGCAAATTTTACTAACAAAGTAGTTGTGAACTCAGCAAGTGAAAAACTAGATAAAGCCGATATATCTATTGCCATAATTTTTGCTAATAATGATAACGACATGCAAATATACCAAAATTATTTACAAAATCTTGACAGTGCAATACCTATACTTATTTACACTAAAGAGCGTTTAAATTTTGATTTTCTAAAAGATAAACTATATGTTCCAGTTAATACTCACTTTACACTACTTGAAAGATTACACACTGCATATATGATTAAAAAAATAATGGAGAAATAACATGACAAACCATGAATACTTACAGTCTATTTTAGATGAAGAAAAAATCGACCATACTGTAGAAGAAACTAAAACAACAAGAAAAGAGATTAAAGATTTTCTTATTAATCACTATAAGGACGATAAAACTATATCACACATATATGCAGGTTCAATTGCGAAAGGGACAGCAATAAATTGTGGGTATGACATTGATATAGGAATATTATTTAATAATGAGGATTTTAGCTCTCTGCAAGAGATGTTTGATGATGTGAAAAAAACTTTAGAAAAAGAGTATAGTAAAGCAAATACAAGAGAACAAAATGTTTCAATACGGGTCGAACTAAATAGTCACGAAATTGATGTTGTCCCTGGCAAGAGAATCATTAATGATAAAACAGATGTAAATCTTTATGTCAGTAGAGATGACAATAATAGACTAAAATCTAATCTAGACACTCATGTTAACGAGATTAAGGACTTTGAAGAATTAGAAACAATAAGATTATTAAAAATATGGAAAATTAGAAAAGGCTTTAAATTTAAGTCATTCGGCTTAGAACTGATGATAAAAAAAGCATTTGAGAATCAGAACTTAATAGGTTTAGATAATAAGTTTGAATATATGATGAACTATATAGTTGATAATATAGATAATATTGTATTAATAGACCCAGCAAATTCAAATAATGATATTGCTGAAACAATTAAAGAAACTCATAAAACCAAAATTAAAAAGTATGCAAGAAGAGCTTTAAATTGTATTAAAAACGACAGTTGGAAAACAATTTTCGATGATAGTGATGGACAATGTTTAAATAATGAAGATGCAAAAGCACTGAGCAGTGCTTTTATAAATACTCCAAAGCCTTATGCAAAAGTAAAATAATGTTAAGTTGGTGGAAAACTAGTGATGTCTTTTTTGAAGAAGAACAAAAAATCATACTAGAACAATATCCATCATTAAGTTATATTATTAAAGAAGATAGTATCAAACTAATTGGAGAGCTATATATTCCTGAAATAAATGACTCATATTCAATTGAAATACTATTTCCTTGTGACTATCCAAATAGTTTACCTACTGTTAAAGAAGTTGATGAAGAGATAGTAAGAGATATAGATTTACACATATATCCTGATGGTACTTGTTGTTTATGTCTTCCTCACTTAGAGCAATTTTATTTCCCCAAAGGTTCTAATATTAGTGTTTTTATTGAAAAACTTGTAAAACCTTTTTTCGCAAATCAAGCATATTATAAAATTACTGGTAAATGGTTAAATGGAGAGTACTCTCATGGATTAAAAGGGATACATGAATTCTATATTGAATTATTTAAATCTGATGATATAAAAATAATATTACAGTTATTATATCTATCTATAAAATCTGCTCCAAACTATAATAAAAAGTGCTACTGTGGCAGTAATAAAAGTATTAGAAAGTGTCACTTACCTAATATAGTAAAATTAAAAAAATATGCAAGTCAAAAACAAATAAAAGATGATTTAGTTGAATTGCTAAATAACTATTAATCACTTCTTAATCAAAACAAAGATAATATATTAAAAATAACTTAAAATCTATCAAAGAGTATTAATGATAACTAACGAACTTAAAAGCCAAGTAGATAAAATTTGGGAAACATTTTGGACTGGTGGGATTTCAAATCCTCTTACGGTTGTAGAACAATTTACATTTCTAATATTTATTAAAAGTCTCAATACCGCACAAATAAAGATAGATAAACAAAAAAAACTAAACTCCGATATCAAAGATATATTTTCATCTGAACAACAGCATTTAAGATGGGAAAGTGTTTCAACTTTATCTGCTGAAAATATGTTTAAAATTTTCCAAGATGAGATGTTCCCATTTATAAAAAGTCTTTCTCATGAACAATCAGCATTTTCAACTTACATGAAAGATGCTTCATTTTTAATTCCTACAGCTAAACTACTTCAAAAAGTTGTTGACATGGTTAGTAAATTAAATCTTGAAGACAAAGATATTAAAGGTGATTTATACGAATATTTACTGAGTAAGTTAGCTACTGCAGGAACTAATGGACAGTTTAGAACTCCAAGACATATCATTAAGATGATGGTTGAGCTAATGCTTAGCAAAACAGAAATTACAAAGGATTTTAAAATATATGACCCTGCATGTGGTACAGCAGGATTTTTAATTAATTCTATTGAATATATCAAAGATAATAGAAGTGAAGTTCTTAATGATTTAACTATTAACGAATTTGAGAATCTCTTTTATGGGAATGACTTTGATATTTCTATGGCTCGAATTGCTTCTATGAATATGATGTTACATAACATTAGTGGAGCAAATATTTTAAATAATGATTCTCTTTCTAAGTTTGATTTAGGTGAAGAAAATAAATATGATTTAGTTTTAGCAAATCCACCTTTTAAAGGTTCTCTTGATTACGATGAAGTAGCCAAACCTATTTTAGATGTAGCAAAAACTAAAAAGACAGAATTACTCTTTTTATCCCTAATATTGAAATCTTTAAAAGTTGGTGGTAGATGTGCAGTCATCATCCCTGATGGTGTTTTGTTTGGTGCTACAAAAGCACATAAAGAGATACGAAGTGAAATAATTTCACATCAACAACTAGATGCAATCATTTCTATGCCAAGTGGAGTATTCAAGCCCTATGCAGGTGTTAGTACTGCTATTATTATTTTTACAAAAACAGATGGACATAAAAACGATAAAGTTTGGTTCTATGATATGCAAAATGATGGGTACACTCTAAATGATAATCGTACAAAGTGTGAAGGCTCAAATATACCTGATATCTTACAAAGATTTAAAAATCTTTCAAGTGAAGAAAGTAGAGATAGAACTCAGCAGAGCTTTTTTGTCCCAATAAGTGAAATAGAAGAAAATGATTTTGACTTAAGTATCAACCGTTATAAAGAGGTAGTTTATGAAAAAGCAGTACATGAAAAACCTATAAAAATTATTGAAGACATTGAACTGATAAATCAAAAAATATCTCAAGGACTTCAAGAGTTAAAGGCGATGATATAATGAAAGATAAATTATTACAAAATTTAGCAAACTATGAGAAAGCCCTTATTTCTCTTGAGACTAATATTATAAAAATCAAAGCTGTTAAAGAAGATTTTGAGGATTTTGATATTTATAGAGATAGCACTATTCAAAGGTTTGAGTATACTATGGAGATTGCTAAAAAGCTTATGGCAAATTACATAGAGTATGAAGATGCAAAGATAGCAGGACAAAAAGCAATCCTCAGAAAAGCATTTGAGTTTGACTTGATAGATGATGAAATTTGGTTTGATATGTTAGAGGATAGAAATAATACTTCACATGAATATGATGAAAATCTAGCAAAAGAACTTTTAGAAAAAATATATATTTATGCAATAAAACTTAGAATCTTTTACGACACTATAAAACAGATGATAGAAAAACAATGAGTTATCAGTTAGATAAAAATGTAGCTGACAAGCTAAAAGATTTTTTTAGTAAGTTTGACTTTATAGATAAGGTTGTTATATTTGGCTCACGAGCAAAACATAATGCAAATCCAAAGAGTGATATAGACCTTTGTATATACTCGTTAGAAATGGATAAAAAAGAGTTTACAAAACTAAAACTAAAACTTGATGAGTTGCCAATACTTTATAAGATGGATGTTGTTCATTTTGAAAACTCTAATGATGAGTTGAAAGAGAATATTTTAAGGGATGGGAAACTATTCTTTGTTAAAGAATTACCATTTAATGAATTTTTTAAAAATACGAGTCCTAAACCTTATCAAATTGAAAAAAAAGATTATTTGGAAAGTGGTAAGTATCCAGTTGTAGACCAAGGGAAAAAATTTATAGTTGGATATTCTAATCAAGAAGAAAAGCTTTTTAAACTTAATAATTCTATTATTATATTTGGAGACCATACACGAATTATTAAGTATGTAGATTTTGATTTTATTATTGGTGCTGATGGTACTAAAATATTATTCCCATATGATGATAGTATTGATGCAAAGTATGCTTATTATCAATTGCTTTATACAAAAATTGAAAACTTAGGTTATAGCCGACACTATAAACTTTTGAAAGAAAAAAGTTTTCAAAAGCCATCACTTACAAAACAAAAACAAATCGCTAAAACATTAAACAAAGCAAAAGAGCTTATAGAGTTACGAAAAGAGTCTATAAATAAACTAGATGAGCTTTCTAAATCTATTTTTATTGATATGTTTGGTGATCCAGTTAATAATCCTAAAAAATTAAAAAAACAAAAATTAAGTAAAATTGCTAAAATTCAAACTGGAAATACACCACCAAGAAAAGATCTAGATAATTACGGAAATTATATTGAATGGATAAAGTCTGATAATATTTTGAAAGAAAAATACAATATGTCTGAGGCAAAAGAGTATTTATCTAAAAAAGGATACTCAAAAGGTAGAATTGTTCCTGTAAATTCATTATTGGTTACTTGTATCGCAGGCAGTATGTCTAGTATTGGCAATGTAAATATAGTTAATAGAGAAGTTGCATTTAATCAACAAATAAATTCTATAACTCCATTTACCGATAATATTTATTATTTATATTATGCAGTTAAATTATCTAAAAAATATATTGAAGAAAATTCATCAAAAAGTATGAAAATCATGATTAACAAAACTAAGTTTGAAAATTTAGAATTTATCATACCTGATATAAAACTACAGGAAAAGTTTGCGAGTATAATACAAAAAGCAGAACAACAAAAGTCACTATATCAAGAGGAACTTACAAAACTACAAGAAAGTTTCGATGCACTTTTAACACAAAGTTTTAAGGCTCAATAATGAGTAACTTTTATTTTTTGCAAAATGAATTTAGTATCTTACAAAACGAATCTGTAAAATCAGAATCAAACATCATGGATGACCCTGAAGTTTCAGCTATTTATGCAAGAAAATCCTTAGAAAACTCAATAAAGTTCATTTATAGAGTAGATGATGATTTAAATGAAGAACTTATAAAAGAGTTAGATTTATTTGGGCTTATTAAATCAAATGATTTTCAAGAGATTATTCCATCTGAATTTTTAGATGAGATGCATTATGTTAGAAAACTTGGCAATAGTGTTGTTCATAGTAATAAAGCAATTACTTCAAAAGATAGTCTTTATGCAAATCAATGTCTTTATAAGTTTCAAAGATGGATAGTTGAAGTTTATAGTGACTATGAAGTAAGTGGCGAATATGATGTTTTAAAATCTTCAAACGATGTAAGAGAAGATAAGCAAAAAGTAATTCAAAAAACCGAAGAACAAAAAAAGCTAGAAGAAGAAAACGCACAACTTCAAGCACAGTTAGAGAAGTTAAAAGCTGAATTTGAAAGTAAGTCTGAAGAAGAAAAACAAACCAAAAAAGAGCATGTAGTAAAAGTCAAAGATATTACAGAACATGAAACAAGATTAAGACTTATAGATTTAGAGTTAAAAGAAGCTGGTTATGATGTAGAAAACTTTAAAAAAGGTTTTGATATTGAGTACAAACTTACACTTGAAGATGGCTCAACTGGATATGCTGATTATGTAATATGGGGAGAGGATGAGAAACCTCTTGCTGTCATAGAGGCAAAAAGATTTTCTAGTAATGTCACAAAAGGAAAACATCAAGCAAAACTCTATACTGAAGCTTTACAAAAAGAGTTTAACAAAGATGTACTTACTTTTGTAACTAATGGTAGAGTCATAGAATATACAAATGGAATATATCCTTTTAGAGAGATACATAGTTTTTTTCCTCGTGATGAACTCATTCGCTCTTTACAGAAAAAAGAAGCATTATTAACTATAAAACCATCAACACTTGAAATAGATGACAACATTACAGATAGAACCTATCAAAAAAGAGTTATAAACAGTGTTTTAAAATCATTTGAGAGCTATCAAATGAGAGCTTTACTTGTTATGGCTACTGGGACTGGTAAAACAAGAGTAAGTGCTAGTTTGAGTGATATACTTATTCGTGCTGATTGGGTTAGAAAAGTTTTATTTTTAGCAGATAGAAAAGAGCTTGTAAGGCAAGCAAAAAATAATTTTAGTACTTACTTAAAAGAGACATGTGTTAACTTAGTAGAAGAAAAAGATTTAGATAACCGTATGCATTTTGGAACTTATGAAACAGTTCATAACCTCATAAAAAAAGGGAAATACAATAGTGCTTATTTTGATTTGATAATTGTAGATGAAGCTCATAGGACAATATATAAAAAATACAAATCAATTTTTGAATACTTTGATTCGTTTATTTTAGGACTTACTGCAACACCAGCAGATGAAGTTCATAGAAATACTTATGACTTTTTTCAAACTGGTTCAGAACCTACTGATAGTTATGATTTATCAAAGGCTATAGAAAATAAACATTTAGTTGATTTTAATCCTTATGAGATAGATTTAGGGATAGTTAAAAGAGGCATTAAGTACGATGATTTAAGTGAAGAAGAAAAAGAAGAGTTTGAAGAAAAGTTTGATATTGAAGAGGAAAATGAAGTAAGTACCTCTGATATAAATAAAAGAATTTTCAATAAGCAAACAAATGAAGAAGTACTTCATTATTTATATAAAAATGGGCTTCATATAGATGATGGAAATCAAATAGGAAAAACAATTATTTTTGCTAAAAGTAAACATCATGCAGAATTTATAAAAGAAGTTTTTGATTTAAAATATCCATATAGAAAAGACGAAGCAGAAATAATCCATAGTGAAATTTCTCATGTTGAGAGTCTTATAGATAATTTTAAAAATCCAAATAGAAACCCTCAAATAGCGATAAGTGTTGATATGCTTGACACTGGGATTGATGTACCTGAAATATTAAATCTTGTATTTTTTAAACCTGTTAAATCTAAAATTAAATTTTGGCAAATGATAGGTAGGGGAACAAGATTATGTCCTAATATTTTTGGAAATGGAGAAGATAAGCTAAGTTTTAATATTTTTGATTTTTGCTCTAACTTTTCATATTTTGATATAAATTCAAAAGGATTACCATCTCAAAAAACAAATTCTTTAAAAGAAAGACTATTTTTAAAACGAGTTAAACTCATTAAAGAGATGCCAAACAGTGATTTGAAAAATGAAATGCTTATGATAATAAAATCGCAAGTCTATGCATTAGATACTAATGAGTACTACTTGAAGAAGCATAAACATATCATAGAAGAGTTGCAAAGTACTGATTTAGAGTATATAACAGATGATGTATTTAATAATCTAAAAATAGTATCAGAATCTATCGAAGATAATACGAACTTTGAAGTACAAAGATTTCAGATGTTAATTTTAAATGCTCAAGAGGCTATTATAAAAGAAAAAAGTCCCAAATCATTTATAGATGAGATAAAAGAAAGATGTACAATCTTAAAATCAAAAGCCAATAATGTAAATGCTATCCAAGAAAAAATCGAAACTATTGATAAAGTCATAAATGATACATATAAACTTAATGAAAGTTTAGAAGAGTTAGAAGAAGTGCGAAACAGTATTGAACATTTAGCAAACCTATCATTAAGTAAAGGTGCTACTATCGTTAAAACAACTTTTACTGACGACATTATAGATGTTAGAGACTTATCAAGTGATAACTACATAGATAAAACATCTGTAAAAACTGAAATCCAAAAAATACTAGATGAGTACATTAAAGAACTTCGTGTAATAAAAAACTTAGAGAGTAGTAGTCTTATAACTGATATAGATATTGATGAAATAAAATATCATGTTTTTGATATTGATAAAATCATTGAAGATAAGATGAATAGTAATGATGACTTTGATATTTTAATCCGTGAAATTTTACAAGCTTCTAAAAAAGAGGTAGCAAATAAGATTTTTGATAACTTTATATCAAAGGGAAGCTATACTCTCAAGCAAACAGAAATTATTAATAAAATAAAAAATACACTATTTGGTAAAAAATATACTGATATTCATGAATCCCTTGTGAATGTAAAAGAAGTGCTTTTTAGTGATATTCATCCATTGGCAAATGAGTTTGAAAACTTAAGTGGTAATGAACAAGATGGAATTATTGGAGTTATTAATTTAATTGATAAAGTTGATAATACTTCCAAGTTATCTGCATAAAAAATTGATTTTTAAAAAAAATTATAAAGGTCTTTAATATATGTTGTTAAATGAGAAAAGTATTATAGTCTTAGATGTCGAAACTTTAGAAAAAGATTTGTCATTTTTAAGTCGTTTAGTTTTGGAAGAATACGGAAGTATTCGTGGATTTGAAGAATATATTATTAATTCATTTCATTTAGAAACATTGAACTACCCGAGAGAACTAGGTATGTTACTGTTAATATTGAAGTATAAAAACAAATATTCGATTGACAATCTAATTGATACAATAATATTTTTTTTAGAAGATGAACTTTATAAAAAGTTTGCTGGAGAAGTTACAGACTTTCAAGCTATTCTAAAAGAAAAAGAAAGCTTAGAATTTTTGTATCAGAACTGTGAAGTATTAGATTTTAAAAATATAAAAAATGGGAATATTGAATGTGTTGTCTATACTAAATTGAATACTCACAATATTGAAAAAATTAAAACCCATACGATAACATTAGATGACATCAAAGAAAGAAAAGAAGAAATCGTCAAAAATCAAGTTGATGTTTTGAGCGAGTATTTAAAAGATGAATTACGCTTACTCTGCTATGGAAAAAATACTACAAACGATATGAGTAAGTTGAAAGAATTAATACATTTTGAATCTAATTACGATGATGCAGAGTATAAGAATTTAAAATATTTTGAGCAGCAAAAAATTATTAATAATACTTTAAATAAAGTCAAAGATAGCATTCTAATAGGTATTGTGGATCAGGAAATTAAACATAAAGCATTAGAGAAGGTTCAAGAGCTCAAAACTAAAATATATAATCCTGTAAATATAAAAAAACATGAACAATTGAAATATTTCGTATCCTTTATTACTGACTCAAATATCGGTTTAGTGCACGATGAATATTTACCAATTTTGGCAGATATTATTCTCGCAAAATATTTAATTGAGGATATGCTGTTATTCCCTAAAAGATTTGAAAAAGACATATATTTAACTGATTCAGAGAAAATTAAAATGGCAGATATAATTATTTTTAATCAAATTATTAGTAAAAATAAGATTCATAAATATGTGTTAACATATTTTACAAAAGAATTTGATATAGTGTTTAATAATATGAGACTATTGTATAGATATATATTATATCTTAATAGTCAAAATCAAAAAAACTTTATTAAAGAACCATTAAATGTAATGCCTCAAATACCTATAAATCTGCAGTACCATTACTCCAAAATTCGGAATAAACTTAACTAGGTAGTATCAAGAAAAAAAAATATTGATACCGACATATCTAGTCGCAATGATATATAATTTCTCCAATATAAGGAGAAATAAATGAAGACAAACTATCAAAAAGAACTATATTATTACAGTTTACAATTAGAAAAAAAACAAATAAAGTACACTGAAAATTTACAGCACCTTAAAAACATTAAAACAGGTGAAGTCATAAAACTACAATGTAATTACGATTCAAAACAAAAAGTATATGTAAAAACAATAGAACAAAAAGTAAATGCATTAGTTGCACTGGCAAAATCAGAAAATTTGAAACCTCTCTTCCTTACTTTAACACTTCCAAGTAAATTTCATCCTTATAAAATTTCAAAAAAAAAGTACAAAAAATGAAAAATAAAAACTATGAATATACAAACATTGAAGATGCAATTACAGAAGGATATCATGAACTTAGAAATATCTATCGAATATTTTATAAAAGAGTTAAAAATCATTCTAAAAATATCTACTATATAAAAGTACTGGAACCACATAAAAGCCTTATACCCCATATGCATATAATATTATTCGTCGAACATGAAGAATTGGAAATTACAAGAGAACTTTTTTTCAAAGTTTGCAAAGAACATAAACTTAGGCAAGTTGAATTTGATGAGTCACTATTAGCTGATGACATAAATAATGCAGTTGGTTACATAATGAAATATATCCTTAAAACCTTCAACTCAAGAGATGAGTATTTTAAAAGATGGCAAGATGGATGGAGAAGAAAGCATAAGATAAGAGGCTGTGAACTCTCAAATTTACCTATATCAATAGAGGTTTATAAAAAGCTCTATTACAGTCTCCCAGAGGATTTAAAAGAGAGTATTCAAAAAGAGATTGAAGAAAATAATCAATCATTTTTTGAGTACTTCATTAACAATACTGAGGTGCATCAAATAATTTATGAGGAGGTAATATGAGTGGTTAAAAAATCAGAGAGGATTATTGGAAAAGGTAAGAATTTCCAAGTCAAAATCGAGAAACTAAGGACAGATACTTCGACATACAAGACCTTAAGCTTCACGATTCACCATAAAGGCGAGTTAGTATACCAAAATACTGATATCAAGAAAATATATGGTTAAATAAATAAGGAAAAAATAATGAAAATATTCGTAGAGCTAAAAGCAGAAAATATACTCGAAAAAGAGTATGAAGGTAAGGTGACTAAGCAGGTGCAGGTAGTTGTTAAAACAGAAAAGAAAGGCTTTGAAGTTGTAAAAGTTAAGTTAACAGATGAACTCCTAAATTTTAAAGAGGGCGACTATATAAGAATTCCTGTACAGATTTCAGCAATGAATAGTCAAGTTTTCTATCGCCAAGATGGGAAAATTGAAGTATTGAAAGGGAATTGAAATGACTGGATTAATTATTAGATTCTTACAACGGTTTTTACCTGTTAACTTTCTTATATTTTTTGCTATTTTAATAGTAAGTTATGTGAAAAATGTTGGGCTTACTGCCCAACAACCCATCTTATACTGGATTATTCGTTATACAAATTATATAGAAACTTTTGTGATTAATGACAGTTATTTTAATCTTTATATTTCTATATTGGCTGTCATTAACTCTTATATGATTTTTTGGGCAATTAAAAACTATAGATACTTGAACTTACCATATGCTATGGGTATATATAATCAAGTTAAACAGTTTGAGGGACATGAGAAAAGGACTAAAGTTCACTTTGATAAATTCATCAAGAAAAAGTGCTATGGACAAGATAGGTTCTCTTTATATTTTAAAAACTGGGTATCCGTTGAACCGAAAAAGTACAATGATGTTAAGGAAGATATAGCACAATATTTAGGATGGAATGGTGATATTAAAATTTACAACTATAAAACAAGAGGTGTTGAATTGTTTTTTTATAAGCTACCAAATATATATCATTCATCAATCTTGATGTACAAAGCAAACCAAATTAGTTTTGGTAGAAGTCTTAAGGGAGATTACATCATCCCATTTAATGAACTTACACATATGATTGTAGTGGGTGAAAGTGGAAGTGGAAAATCAAATGTTATGCATCATTTGTTGAGTTCTTTTATAAGTTCTAAAAATGAAATTGAAGAGATTGAACTTATAGACTTAAAAGGTACGGAACTTTTCATTTACCACGGGATTGAATACATGCACTTTATTGATGAAATTGTGCATGTAAGAGATACTCTTTTAACTGTTAGAGATAAGATGAAAGAACGGTTTGAACATATGAAAAGCGAAGGAGAACAGCTTTTTAGTGGCAAATATCATTTTATAGTTATTGATGAAATTGGTACTCTAGGCACATATCCTGATAAGAAGCTTCGAGATGAAATCTTTAACTTAATGATTGAAATTGCTCAAAAAGGTCGTGCAGCCAAGATTTTATTGTTTATCTTTGCACAAAAGATAGATAGTACCAACATCCCAAGTAATGTATTGGCGAATCTACAAACTAGAGTCCTTATGAAAACAGATTCTGATTTTAACATCAATAATACCATTGGGAAAAAAGAGGACTTAGAGAATATAACTGTTCTAAACCCTGATAGCTTTCCTCGTGGTAGAGCTATAATAAAAAATGGATTTACAAGTGAAAAAGTATTAGTGCAGTTCCCACTAATCGAGCTAAAAAAAGAGTACCGTGATATGTTGGCGAAGTGAGAAGAGGTAGCAACTTTGTTGCTTCCTCCTCACCGCCCTTGTCTTATTTAATAAAAAATGTCAGAAAATATAAACAAAGGATGAATTTTGAAGATAGATTTAACACCACTAGAATCAATACCAAAGATAGAAAATCAATTAAAAATAATTACTCAACAACTAGAATTAAATATTGATAAACGATGGTTAAATACTAATGAGTTAGCAAACTATACCGGCTATAAATTAGAAACTATAAAAGCTAAAATTAAAAACAATGACTTTACTAGAAATGTTCACTACTTTAAAAGAGATGGGAAACTTTTATTTGATAAATTTGAAGTGGATAAATGGGTTATGGGAATTGAATCATCAATACTAGAAGATGAGAGTTTAAATATAATTGATGAAATTTTAGTTTCCTTATAGATATTTTTATATAGATTACTCTATAATTTTTATGTGAAAACTTCGCATATATAGGGTTCTATTGAAAAGGAACAATATATTATGAGAATATATATAAAAAAAGTTAAAAATACAAAAGGTATAGTTAAAGAGTGGTTGTGGGTTGATTTCAACGATAACGATGGTGTTAGACAAAGAAAAACTCTGAAGCTAGAAAATACCCCCGCTAATATGAAATTAGCAAAAAACAAGATTATTCCAGCTTTATTACATAGGTTAGAGAATAATAAGTTCATTGAAAGGAAAAGTTACACATTAGATGATTATATGAAAATATCATTTGAGATGAATAAAGGAACTAGAAACTCTAGCACTCAATATGGTTATCAAATTGCATATGATAAGAGAATCTCTCCAGTAATGGGGCATATGAATATTGATAAAATCAAACCTTCAGATGTTAAACTATTACAAAGTAATTTAGTTGGTGTTGTAAGTCCGAGACGAATTAAAAATATCAGAGCTGTACTTAATGGCATATTAAGTGATGCACTTGATAATGATTTGATTTCTAAAAACCCAGTTTCAGCTACAAAAACAATACCGTTAGATGATTCTGAAATTTATCCTTTTAGTATGTCTGAAATCGCATTAATTTTAGAAAACTCAGAGGGGCAGTCAAGAAACTTTTTTGCACTTGGTTTTATGAGTGGAATGAGAAGTGGTGAGATGATTGGTTTGAAGTGGAGTGACATTGATTTTTTTAAATCTGAAATTAATATCGTTAGAACTAGAAGGGCAGGTATTGAAAATAAACCTAAAACTAAATCTAGTAGAAGAACGATTGATATTTTAGATTCTTTAAAACCATATTTACAAAATCAATATGAGTTGACTGGAGACAAAAACTCTTATGTGTTTTTAAATAAAGAAGATAAACCATTCTATGATATAAAAAATATTAGAGATTACGATTGGAAAAAGACAATTGAATCTTGTGGTATTGAATATAGAACGATTTATCAAACCCGTCACTCGTTTGCCACTATGATGCTGTCAAATGGAGAGGACATACTTTGGGTGTCTCATACATTAGGACACAAAAATTCATCTATAACACTTGAAATATATGCCAGATACATTAAGAGTAAAGAGAGAAAAAGAGGTTCGTTTTTAGAGGATGGATTGTCTTCTGAAATTGAGTCAACAGATATTAATAGATTTGTGGATTAAATAGATGAATAGATTTTTAACACCGATTGGCACCGAATTTGACACCGAGATAGTTGTAAGGTGTTTACAAGTTCTAGTTTATTGGAATTAATGTTGTATGTGGATGGGGTAGAGGGATTACTACTATACCTATTTTAGGTACCCACAGAGAATTAAATAAAATTAAGCCCCTAAATCAGCCCCTAAAAATCAAAGTGACTATAAATCATTTTTGTACTTTTTAATGCCTACTATTGTAATTATTTCTTTTTCTGTATCGACTTTATAAACGACTGTGTAGCCTTTAAAAATTAAGTCTCTTATATTCTCATCTTCAAAATAGATAGATTGTCGAAATTTAAAAGGCATATTTATTAAATTGTTGATGTTCTTATCAAGTTCACTTTTAAAGTTTAATGCTCTTTTCTTAGTATCTTTTGAGATATAAGTAATTATAGTTTTAAGTGATTGAGTGTATCTTTTATTTCTAACTATTCTCTATCACAAGCTACACAATGTCATACTCTTCTTGACTGAGTAGTTTAGTATTACCGCTCTCTATCTCATCAAGTGCATTATGAAAATACTTTTTATCTTCTTGGAACTGTTGAGAGTTTAAGTAAGTCTCTTTTTTATCAAAGAGAGTTAAAAGATATTCATTGAATTTAGTTTGCATATCTACACCACTATCTACAACTTTTTTATATAAATCATCATCTTTTTAATCTAATGTAGTATAACATAGTTTGGATATTGATTTTATAATGTAATATCTCTATACTGCAACCTATTTGGATTAATCTGTAGTTTATGGCGAGGGAAAAGAGACTAAGCATCGGTAAACAAAAAAGCTTTTATGTGTAGTTTTTAGATATACCCTTATTTAATATACCCATAATATTTAAATATTTGTTCGATTATGAAAAAGATATAACACACTGCTTTGGTATGACATTGCCACCATTTAAAAATTTTAAACGAGAGTTACTTTATGACCGCTCGCTGACCTTAGATAGAACTAAAAAACTTTTACAGTACCTCATAATGATTATTTATTTTTAACTATCTCATCATCATATAAACAAGCCTAAAAGCATAGATACACTTTTGATGTATCATTATTGCTTTTGGACTTTTAAATCGTTCTCGCTCAATTATGAGCCATTATTCTTATTCCATTTTATAGCTTGGGTCTATGAGTTGCTTTTCTAAAACCTCTCGGACTGTCTCATCTGTTTCTGTACTCCAACTACTGCTTAAAGCTTCTCTTACCTGTTGTAGGTTTTCAAGTAGTCCAGCTTCTAAACTTAACTAGTTGGTTGCGTTTACTCTTGAGGTGTAATTCTCTTTTGCATAACTCAAATATGCTTCATAATTTTTTGGTTTTTTCATTCTGTTTTGTTCCTTTTGGTTTTTTATCTTTAAAAGTGATTTCAATTTTTGCACCTTGTAACTTTGGGTGTTTAGCTAACATCTTTTTTATTTTGTTCTGTACTTCTTGCTTAGTCATTATAAGCCCCTTGCTGTGTCGATAATCTCTTTAAACTCTTGAAGAGGTAAAGTTAAATAGTTAAAGTTTGGTATAGATATTTTTGCTTCATATCTCCATACTGTAAAGCCTAAATTATTCTTGAATGCTTTATTGTATATCACTATCTTATCAAGCATTAATACCCCTGTATCGTTAATATAATGGGTATCTGTAAATACTCCATCTTTACTTATGTATTGAGTTAATTTGTAATGCTCTTTAAGTCTGTTGAGGTTTGGTACTGTTGGAATATCAAAGCAAATATCAATATCAGTAATATTTTTAAGAGTTGTTAATATCTTACTTATGAGTTCTTTAGGTGGTGGCGATTTATGATACTGTTGCATAGCAAATATAACCATCATAGCATTACGATATTTTGGTGGTTCTTGTATATTGTAATAATAGATATTATGATTTTCTAATATGTAAACACTTGTAACCTCATCATCATTTAATCTTCTTTTGAGTTTATGCAAAATATCGGAGTTCTTTTTTAATTTACTCCACTTACCTAACTCATTGAGTGAACTTAATTTATGCTGTTTACTGAATTTCACTCTTATCGTGTCTATTTCAAATGTCATATCTTTACAACTATTAAAGTCATTTATGAACTCTTGTATATCTGTTAAAATATTACTCATTTATCCTCTTTTTGCTTAGTTTTCTTAAGGCATTTATTTATAGAAGTTTTTATACCCTATTATGGGATTGATTTCTTAAGTCAAATTTTTAATACTTCTTTAATTCCTATCCACTCGGTGGTGGTTGAGGTTTTACCTCTCACAAATGTATAAAATAGTTAGACTACCTTGCTATACATTGTAAGGGGTGTTTTTTTCAACCTTAAAGAGTGAAAATCATCAAAAAAGGCTTATAAGGTGTCTCTAACCTTAAACGAGATTTTTAAGATAATCTTCCGCCCTTTTAATGTTCTCTATTGTTTGATGTAGTCTTCTCTCTTTATGTCTGCCACTATTTATTAAGTTTGGCTTCCAAACTTCTACAAGCTCTATCCCTTGCTTTTTAATCGTGCCGTAATACTGATTACGATTACTTGCTTTAGAGTCTATGGCTGTTGAGGTTTCGCCCCTAAGCAACTCTTTTAAGATTATGATAATATGGCTTGATTTTTCTGTATCACTCATCTTATGCCACCTCATCAACATTAACAAGGCTATCTATCTCTTTAAGAGAAAAAACTGTTACTCGTTCACTTAATTTAATGGGTGTGATTTTCCCCTCTTTAGCCATATACCAAACTGTACTAAGTCCAATACCTAAATATTTAGCTACTTGTTTAGCTCTCATATACTTCTGTTCTGTTGTTTTCAAAATTTCCTTACATTCTTTTATCCTGTATGCTAAGGCTCAACACTGCTATAATTTGAAGTTGCAAATGTCTATCGCGATTGATAGAAGTTTAATATAAGAGGGTGGAATAATTAAACCCTACTTAGTTCTAAATTTCGTACTAAGTAGGGTTTTTAGTTAGTTTGCTATTTGTTGAGGTGTCAAAAGGAGAGTATTTATAGGAATAGGTAACATATTGTAAGTTATATTTTTATCTCTTGTATTTATAAGTGATTGTAAAAAGTCTTTACTAACTTTTAGATTATCTGACATATCAACAAGAAAAGATAAAATATACCTATTGTAATATTTTGCATTTACATTATTGAAAAATATTAATAAATTTTCAATATAAATATTAATTTCATACCCTGAAAATACAATAGCTTTTTTATGCTGTTCTAAAGATTGTATCGCTTCTTTTTTAATTACTGGCTTTGGTCTACCTTTTACATACTTGTAAGCTCCTGAGGCTTCTAGTAGTTGAGAATTATATAAATGTCTAAATGATACCAACAAGGCATACTCATAATACAAAAATGCAAATAAATCATAATTGTAAATTCTGCTTTGTGAACCTTTCTTGTAAGTTGTAAATATCTTATTAATCATTGACATATCATCACTATTATTAAACATATTTTTTACAATAGTGATATGTTCTTTTATAGGTGTGTCTTGGTAGTCAATAAGCACATTTTTAAGCTCTTTCGGTTGTTGGTCGTATAATTCTATAAATGTGCTTATTGAATTGTTTAAGGCTTGTATTATTTCGGTATCTGTTAAATCTTCTTTGTTTACTTTAATGTGATTTTGGAATTTTTGAATACTATCTATTATTTCCGTTAGAAAATCATTTCTTTCTTGTTCTCTCATTTTGTAAAGTTTTCTTAACTCTTCTCGTTCTTTCATTGCGATAAGTTTTTTAAGTCTATCTGGATAGAATGGAAATGTTATACCTTTTTTTATTTCTTTCTTTGCTATTTCGATAAGTTTCATTGAAATTAATATTTCTGCTGAAATTAATTGATGTTTTTGTATCATTATTATAATCCTATAAAATCACGATTGCATATCTTTTCTCTATTACAAGCTACACAATATTTATTATATTATATTATCATTTACTTTAGATTAAAAACTTTTTATAATTTTCTTTTTTTGTGTTATAATTCTCTTATCAAAGTTAACTGCTTTGTGTATGTAAGTTAATCGGGCATGATACTTATATCAATTAAGCTCTATCTCTTTTTTGAGGTAGGGCTTTTTTTTTGGTCTATTTTTTAGATGGTTGGGTTATGGGGTTAGATTGATGTAAGGTTATTGTCGTGCCCGATTTGAATTTTCATACAGTAGGCTATCTACTTATAGCAATAGTTTATATACTTTTTGCATTTGTAAAGTAGTTTACACTTTAGAGGATTAGTTACCCTCTAAAGCTTACCCCTGCACCTCATCAAGATAATCACTCCACCACTGCATAAGCTCTACCCGTTCATCAAGATACCTAGCACGGTTATATGCTTGGCTTACACTGTTTCCTACACTATGAGCTAACTGTGTTTCTATAGCATCATATTTAAACTTACTCTTCTCGTGTGCTATTGTGCTAAACATAGCTCTAAAGCCGTGTGGGGTAAACTCTTCTGTTGTGTAGCCCATTCGCCTTATAGCTCCTAACAATGCCCCATCACTTAAAGGAGTCGTTTTACTCTTGGTAGATGGGAACAGATAAGGGCTATCTCCTGAATACTTTCGTATATCTTGAAGTAGTTCTATTAGTTGTGGTGTAAGAGGTACTATAAATTCATCTTTTGTTTTCATCTTCTTAGCAGGTATAACCCATTGTTTAGCTTCTAAGTTTATCTCTTCCCATAAGGCTAATCGTGCATTTGATGGTCTTACAAAGGTGTAGGCTAAAAGTAGAAGTGCATTTTTCGTTGATGTTTCGCCTGTGTACTCATGTATACTTAAAAGTAAGTTTTTAATACCTTTATTGTCTGTTATAGTAGGGTAGTGTATCTCTGTTGATTTACCTACTATTTCACTTATATCAAAATCGCTACAAGGGTTTCTATCTGCTACACCGTGAGCTACTGCATATTTAAAAGTCTTGCCTATTTGTTGGTAAACTTTTTGAGTAGAGTTTTTTACATTTCGCTCCATCATAATTTTAAGAATATTTATAATATCTTTTGAGGTTACATCATTTATATTTTTATCGCCTATGTAAGGAAATGTATCATTGACAAAACCTCTCATAGTTCCTTTATAGTGAGGTATGCTAATTTCATCTTTGATTTTTTCTAATCTTTGAAGTGCTATTGATTTAAAAGTGTTGAGGTGTTTTGTTTCTTCTTTGTGCTGTATCTCTGTTTGTTCTTTTTTTAATTCGTTTGGATTGATACCATTTGCTATGAGTTGCTTGTTATGTTCTCTTAGCTCTCTTGCTTTTACAAGTGTAATATCTGGATAAGCTCCTAAAGATAACTTTTTTTCTTTTCCATCAAACTTATATTTTAACTTCCAGTGCTTCCCTCCTGATTTTGTAATAAGTAAATATAAGCCCCCTCCATCAGATAACTTATAGTCTCTGTCTTTTGACTTTGATGTTCTTATTTTAGTGTCTGCAAGGGGTGTTATGGTTCGTGCCATTGGTAAGCCTTTAAATGTTTAGGGGCTTATCTAAAATGATATAAGGGGCTTAAAATTAATCAGCCCCTAAATCAGCCCCTAAAAAGTTGGGATTACTATAACATACATTAGATTAAGTTAGATTAAAGAAGTTGTTTGAAGTTCATTATTTAGGGAGTTTTTAGACTGTTTTGGATGTTATTAGATTGTAGGGTGGATGGGGTAGAGGGATTCGAACCCCCGAATACCAGTACCAAAAACTAGTGCCTTACCGCTTGGCGATACCCCAACATTTTTAAACTTGGTTGCGGAAACAGGATTTGAACCTGTGACCTTCGGGTTATGAGCCCGACGAGCTACCGAACTGCTCTATTCCGCGGTGTTTACCCAAACATCTGTGTGTTTGTGAGCCGAAATTATAGACAAAAATGTTTTGAATGTCAAGGTTTTTTTTGTAAATATGTAGATTTTTTTTTAGACCTCTTTTTAATGAATGTTTTTATATAATGCATAAAAATATTTAAAAGAGAATTTATGACACCAATTCACAGAGTAATTGAAGCTATACAAGAGATAAAAAAAGGAAATATGATCATCATGATTGATGATGAAGATAGAGAAAACGAAGGAGATTTAGTTTATGCCGCAGCTTTTAGTACACCCGCACATGTAAATTTTATGGCAACTCATGCTCGTGGACTTATCTGTGTGGCACTGAGTAAAAAAATTGCAACAAAACTCGACTTAAATCCTATGGTTAGCTCCAATACATCCTCTTATGAAACAGCCTTTACTGTCTCTGTCGATGCAAAAGATGCCCTTACAGGTATCTCTGCATCTGAGAGAGATGATACCATTCGTATACTTGCAAATCCAATCTCTAAAGTCGATGATCTAGTAAAACCAGGACATATTTTTCCACTTATTGCTAAAGATGGGGGAACATTGGTACGTACTGGACATACAGAAGGCTCTGTCGACTTATGTCGTTTGGCAGGTTTAAGTGAATCTGGTGTTATTTGTGAAATCATCAAAGAAGATGGTACGATGGCTCGGCGTGATGATTTAGACATTTTTGGAGAAAAGCATAAGCTTAAAACTGTTTTTATCTCAGATATTGTAGAGTATAGACTTGCTAATGAATCTCTCATAACAGCTACAAAAGTACAAGAGATAGAATTTTTTGGTGTAAAAGTAAATCAACATACATTTCAAGACCATGATGGTACAGAGCATACTGCTATAGAATTTTACTCAAGTGGAGAGATGGCAAATGTGAGAGTTCATAATGTTATGCCAGATATAGATTTATTGCTAAATCAAAAAAAATATAACAATCTTATAAACTCTATAGATTATTTAAAACAAAATAGTGGTCTTTTGCTCTTTATAAACAAAATACACCATCAAGACAATTCTGCTCCAAAAGAGTTTGGCATAGGTGCTCAGATTATTAAATCTTTTGGTATTACTAAAATGAATCTCATTACATCTATGAAGCAGACAGATTTTGTTGGACTAAGTGGTTTTGGTCTTGAAGTAAATGAAGTTATAGATATTTAAAACCTATGCGATACATTATTTTTCTCATTCTTCTTTGTTTAAGTCTCGAGGCGAAGATGCTTGTTAAGACAAAGATACTTATGGGTACCTTTGCAACACTAATGCTTCAAGAGAGAGATAGAGCCTCTTTTAAGCCAATCTATCAACTCCTGTATACTCTTGACAACTCTCTCTCTTCTTATAAACCAACAGCTCCCATATATAGACTTAACCATGATAGAAAAGCATCTATAAACAGGTACACTTACCAAGCGCTGTTGCTCGCAAAAAGATATTACAAGGAGAGTGATGGTTATTTTAACATAGCTATTGGTGGTATCACTCGAGGTTTGTTCCACTTTGGTGAGAATGAGACTATTCCCTTGACATCGCAACTACAACAAGAGAACATCTCACTCTCAAAACTCTATTTTAATGAGACTAGTGCCTCTTTAAAGGATGACATAAAAATAGATTTAGGCGGTTTTGGTAAAGGTTTTGCAGTAGATGTTGTAGCAAAGTATATGCGTGAGCATAACTTAAGTAATGCAAGAGTCGCTTTAAGTGGAGATATTCGATGTATGGGCATTTGCAAGATAGAAGTGAACAATCCAGATGCAAAAAATGCTTTAGCATCTTTTTTTACTAAAGAAAAAGACATGGGCATAACTACAAGTGGGATATACAACCGCTTTGTAAAAACTGTTGAGCATAATCACCTAATAAACCCAAAAACAAAAGAGTCTGAAAAAAATTTCATTTCTATTACTCTTATATCAAAACTACCTAGTAGTGATTTGGATGCTTATGCAACTGCAGTAAGTGTTATGCCAAAAAAGATGACATACAAGTTTTTAGAGCAATTTAATTTGGCATATATTATCTTAGATGCACAAAAAAAATTGCACATAAGTTCAAATATCAATGAATATGTTACAAACTTATTCTTGTGTGATACTCCAAAAAAGTAAAAAAGAGATATAAAGTACAATGACTTCTAAAAGAAAAAAGGAGAGTAGTTTTACATAAGCAAAAAACTCAAAACCATTGATAATAAAAAAGGGAGCGAATAGTTCTAAGAATGCTGTTATATATGCTAGTCTTATTATGATTTGCAGTTCACTTTTAGTTTTATAGCGTGTAAAAATTAAAAAATGTAAAATCACCATAACAAAGAGTCCAAAACTCATAATATGTGGAACAATGATTTTAAATAGGCCCGTGACAGTTTTTGCCACCATAAATTTCTCTTTATTTCCTAGATAATAATTCAGTACCTCAACATATGAAAATCCTATTTTATACTCAAAAAGTGAGAGTGCACTCAAAAGTAACAATAGAGAAAAAACTAAAAAATAAAGTATAGAATATTTATATGCTTCAGTCAAACTGGAGTCTCCACAAAGATGAAAGTGCCATATAAAAAGCACCTATATGCCAAATAAAAAATGATATAACATACACAAAAACAAAAACTTGTGCATAAAAATATGTCAGAGCAATAGTAATGAGGGAGAGTATGGCAGTTATGAGTGTTATATTTGAAACAAAAAGACTTAAAGGCTTTAGATACATCAGGCGAGTAAACACTGCATTGAGTGTGAGAAGCATCATCATTTCAAAAAATATTTCCATATGTATAAACTCTAAAAAAAGGGCTTCACTCATAGGGTCTACATACTCATCCACATTTCCAAAAAGAGTGTGGAGAATATCTTTAGAAGAAAGACCCATAGTCTGCTCTTTTAAAAAGACGTCTACAATGAGATAAAGTACTATAAAAACTAAAAGCCCTTTAAGGATAGGGTTCATACTTTTATCTTTTTTGAGGTCTTTTATGAGTGTAAAACGCACCTATTTTTCTTTAAAAAGTTTATTGTAAATGGCAAAAGCAATGCGTGAGGCATCCGTAACACTACGTGCACTGAGTGTTGCACCCGTAATGGTAGGAATCTCACGCGAGAGTTTAAGCATAGTAGTTGTTTGTATATTATGAAATTGTGACTTCCATGTTTTTGACGGTATATACTCTGCAGGTTCATTAAACGCAATGATTTCTATATCTAGGAGTTTTCCTTTTGATATAAAGTACAATATAACAGCATTTTTAGAACGTACTTTTCGATTAATGAGAATGCCATAACCTAAAACTTCATTATCTTTTTTTGCACTAAATACTCTATATATTTTTGTATTTAACTTAACTTTTGCCTCGTGCTCAATAGTACTATATTTTTTCTTTGTAAGCATAATGTTTTTTTTAGAAATTTGTACATCTTCACCATACTGCTCTTTCATGGCATCTACGGGAGATATAAGAACTTTTGCTGTGAGTGACGTAGAAAGTAAAAATAAAAGGAGTAAAAATTGTTTTTGCATGGAGTCTCTTTAAAATGAATTTTAAAATTATATCAGAACTCTCCAAAAAGGAGAGTTTAATTAAAATATAAATCCAAAAGAAAGACTTACAGTATTTGAGTCTATACCTGAATTTGCATAGTCATTGTTGGCCATAGCATAATCAAATTTTAAAACTACTTGTTCATGTGGGAAATAGTTAAGACCTATAGTCGTAGTATCTACTGAATCAAGTCCTCCACCATTTGCAAAAGTTTTTTGAGGATTAACACTCTCATACTGAATAAAGAGAGGTAGTCTCTTCTCTATAGAGGTTAAAGATAAAATATCGAAACTGGCATTTAGATAACCACCACTTGCCTCTTTTACTTGTGTGCCTGTTGCACCTGAGCGTGTTGTCTGAGCATATGTACCATAAACTCTTGCTCCATTATATTTGTAATCTAGGTGAACATCTGACATAAAAAGTGCATCATCACTGTATATAGAAGCACCTACTAAAAGACCATTAGTACCAGTATAGTCAATTCTTGCAAGAGTTGCCGCTTTTGGATTTTTGATTTTAAAAGAACCACCACGTCCCTTTCTTACCCATTTTTTTCCACTATCTTGAGTCTGTAGAGCAGTTACTTCTGCAAGTTTATACTCTACCCCCTCTACTATCTCTCCATAAGCCATAATGCCGCTCTCACCCCATGTAGATGGAATAATATAATATGCAGTCTGTGGACGCTGTACAGTTGTAAAGAGCACTGGCTCATGTTGTTGATTTGTTAAACCCATAGGCATAAGCATATTACCAACTCTGAGGTTAAAGTTTTTATTTTGTAAAAAATCTATATACATAAACTCAATAAGTACTTCATCACCAGCACCATCAGCTGTAACCCCTCCCCCTTCATACTCAACTTCAGTATTTAATATAATATTATCATTAAATTTATATCCAAAATATGTGATAAGTCTTTTTACTTGAGTCTCAGCAGAATAAGCTCCACTTGCATCTTTATTTGCTAAGTACATTTCACCATAACCTCCAATACTTAGAGGAGATTTAGAGAAGTAAACTTTTGAAGCTGCGGCACCTAAACCACTATGTGATTTATCTACATCTACAGTTGTATAATTAAAACCTGTTTTTAAGTCACTAGTTTCATCAATAAGAGTTTGTGTAACCTCTTGTAAATCTTTAACTTTTTGTTTTAAAGAGGCAATTTCAGATGAATCATCTGCATATGTGAGTGTAGAAAGTGCAAATATAGCACTAAAAGCAAGAGTAAGATTATTGTTTTTCATGGGAATAATTCCTTTTTTATAATATTTATGATTATGATATTTGGTATCATAATCATTTTATGGAGGAATTGTACATAAAAAATTAAAGAATGTCAATAGTTTTGATAATTATTATCATGAACTATTGACATTCTTTATCTAAAGCTTAATCTTGCGAGTAAACTTGGTTTTTACCATTGTTTTTTGCATGGTACATATATTTGTCAGCAAGTTCTACCATATTATCTATCGTATCTATTTGGGAAGTGACACCTATTGAGATAGTAATATTTAGTTTAATGCCCTCATCTATGTATAAGGTACTTTTTGCAACAAGCTTACAGACTTTTTGCATTACTAATACAGCTTGTTCATGTGAGCAGTTTGGAAGTAAAATAACAAACTCCTCACCACCAAAACGCACAAAAATATCAGAACGTCGTAGTGCTTGTTTAACAACATTTGTTATGTGAATGAGGGCCTTGTCCCCTACTTCATGTCCATAGGTGTCATTTATTTTTTTAAAATTGTCTATGTCCAACATGGCAATAGCAACAGGCTGTTGTGCACGTCTTGAAATTTCTAAGGTATTAGCACCGGCTTCATAAAAATACACACGGTTGTTTATACCTGTAAGATAGTCTGTCATTGCCATGTTTTTTATCTTTTTAAACATATCCACAAGTGACAGTGCATTAGTTATGCGGGCAATAAACTCTTCATAGATAAATGGTTTATTTATATAGTCATTTGCACCGGCTTTTAAAAATTTTGGAATCATAAATGAATCTTCTGTTGCTGAAATAACGAGTACGGGTAACTCTTCTAAATGGTACTGTGTTCTGATGTTTTGAACAAGTTCATAGCCATTCATAAAAGGCATCTCATAGTCCGTCACAACAAGGTCGATTTTCTCAGAGTTTGTCTTTTGAAGATATTCCCAGGCCTCTTGACCATTCGCACATTCAATATAATTTAAATTTTGCATTTCAAGTATCATTGATATTTGCATAAGAGAGAGTTTTGAATCATCTACTATTAAAATTGTTTTGTTTGCATTGTTAGCTAATCTCTTTACAATGAGAGAAACTATTTTATGTGATGATGTTGTATTTATGATTACATAGTCTGTTACATTTAAGGAAAGAATTTCTTTTCTCGTTTCTTGGGTATCTTGCTCAGCTAATACAATGATAAGTTTGTCCAAATTAGACAAATAGCTTATACTCTCTTTTGTAATATCTGTTAGGTGTATAATGTACAAGTCATACTTGAGAATAGTGTCTAAATCAATGTCTGTATAATCATCTACTGTGTCTATACTTACATCAAGATTTGATTTTAAACTTGCCACAAGTGCATTGGTGAATGCGATGTTATCATCAATTATTAAAATTTTATTAAACATAAAAGATTATCCTACTATAAATTGTAGATAATATAACATGAAATAACTTTATTTTTTCTAATAGCAGTAATTTAAAAGTATAATTTGATATAATATAGATAAATTTAGATGAATAGAAGAGCAGATGAGAGAAATATTTCAAAGAATAGAAGAAAATAATATCGTTAGTATTGAAGTGAATATACACTCCTTTGCATATAGTAATGTAAACCCTTGGTTACTAAGTGTTTTTGTAAAGTTTGATGTTTTAAGTGAAACACATGAGAGTTATGAAGAGTTACTTGAAACAAAAGAATCACTTATTATCGCTTTAGAACATAATGAAGTTTCCAAATATGTTGGAAGTCGTATGATTGATGGATGGTGTGAGTTGTACTTTTATGCTCAAGAGTCTAAAAGTCTCGATGCCTTAACAGCAAATATTCTCTCAAGTACATCTTATGTTTACGAGAGTAGTATTGTTCGCGATAGTAAATGGGATTTTCATTATAAAAATCTAAAACCAAGTGAATTGGAATTGTGTCATATAGAGAGTGAAAAGATAATCTTTTTACTCAAAGAAGAAGGTGATACTTTAGAAACTTCCAGAAAAGTAGAACATTATATCTCTTTTGAACTGCCAACACAAAAAAATAGATTTGTAAATACCTTAGAACTTGATGGTTTTACAATAAAAGATGATATTGCAACAGATGAATTCGAACATGGAGTAGCACTAGTAAAAGAGCATGCAGTCACAAGTGATGTGATGAAGTCCATGATAGAAATACTTTTTGTTCAAGTCAAAAAAGCAGGCGGATATTATGAGGGTTGGAGTACAACCCTTGTTGAGGACAGTGATGTTTAAAATAGTAGGTGTCTTAAACTATATATTTGTTATATTTTTAAATGCTTTTACAGACTTAGGACATAAAATCATTATACAAAATACTATCTTTAAGGTTTATGATGGAGATATGCAGATAGTTTTAACAGCCATTGTAAATGCTCTTATTCTTCTTCCTTTTATATTGGTATTTTCTCCATCAGGTTTTTTAGCAGATAAGTATCCAAAAAATAAGATTATGGAGTATTCATCCCTATTTGCTGTTTTTATTACACTTGGTATAACATATGCATATTACCATGGGCTTTTTATAGTAGCATTTATTTTAACATTTTTGCTCGCTCTTCAAAGTGCTCTTTATGGTCCTGCAAAGTATGGCTATGTCAAAGAGTTAGTGGGGGAAAAATATATAAGTAAAGGAAATGCTGCTGTTCAAGCTACGACAACTGTAGCAATATTAGGCGGTATTATGTTTTACACAGTACTTTTTGAATTTTTTTATGACACTTCTTTACAAAGTGAAGCAGATATTTTAACTGCGGTCTCTTCTTTGGGATGGTTTTTGGTTTTTGGTTCTGTCATAGAATGGTTTTTGGCCTCTAAACTTCCAAATAAGATGCTTCAATCAAGTAAAAGAACCTTTGAATTAAAGCGCTACCTCAAAGGTCAATACTTACTAAAAAATATGAAAAGTTTGACACGAAATAGTGAAATTTATGAAGCAGTAATCGCTTTAAGTCTTTTTTGGTCTATTTCTCAGGTAATCCTTGCCATCTTTGGAGAATATGCTAAAAGTAACTTGGGGGTGACAAATACTATATTAGTTCAAGGTGTTATGACTCTTGCTGGCATAGGAATCGTTACTGGATCTATTTTAGCATCACACTATTCAAAATATTTTATAAATATGGGTTTAGTTCTTTTAGGTGCAGTAGGTATCACCCTTGTGGTTACTAGCATAGCATTTACTCACTCAATGCTTATTATGGCTGTTTTATTTACGCTTTTTGGAATATTTTCAGGTTTTTTAATGGTTCCTTTAAATGCTAAAATTCAAATTTTAGCACCAAGAGTTCATCTGGGAACAATTCTAGCAGGCAGTAACTTTATACAGACTCTATTTATGTTTTCATTTTTAATATTAACGACTCTGTTTGCTTATTTTGGCATGAATGCTAAAATTTTGTTTTACTTAATGAGTTTTGTTGGAGTCTATTTAAGTTATATGAGTATAAAACGCTACGGTGTCGATAGTTTTTGGGCTTTAATGCAGATTATAGGTAATTTACGCCATAAATATAATTATATTGGTCTGGAAAATATTCCAAAGAGTGGAGGTGTCCTTCTTCTGTCAAATCATGTGAGTTGGCTTGATTGGATTATTATACAGTTGCCGTTAAAAGAGCATATTAACTACATTATGGCAAAAGATATTTATAATTGGAAGTTTTTTCATGCACTCTTTAAAAAAGGCGATGTAATACCTCTTTCAAAAAAAGCTTCAAAAAATGCTTTTAAAGAGGTACAACAAAGACTTCAAGATGGTAAGATAGTTGGTATGTTTCCTGAGGGTGGTATAACACATGATGGTAAACTTGGTAAGTTTTACCGTGGTTTTGAACTTATAGGGACAAACTATGATGGTGTAATAATTCCAGTTTTTATAGATGGAATTTTTGGAAGTAGTTTTGCACGATATAAACAAAAACATTACAAACCTTTTTTTAGACGTAGACTTATAAATGTTTATTTTGGACAGGCTATCAAGAAAGATACAAAAGCAGATGAACTAAGGGATATCATGACAAAAATGCAAGCATTCTATGGAGAGAAAAATGAAGTTAAATAAACCAAAACACAATCTACTTCGCAACGGTGGTTATGCAGTTGAAGGTTTTATAGATATAGTAAAAAATGAAACATCATTTAAATGGCAGTTGCTCATGTTGCTTGTCATGGGAACTATTGCATGGGTTTTACCTATAGGGTTTTCATACTCAAGCATACTGTTTATATCTCTTTTTATTCCTGTGTTGGCTGAGGTAGCAAACAGTGCAATTGAGAGAGTGGTAGATTTAGTGACAAATGAGTACCACCTGCTTGCAAAACAGGCAAAAGACACTGGTTCAACTATGGTTTTATTAAGTCTTTTAGTGATGAGCATGATTTGGATTTCTGTTTTATTAGTTGCATATAAAATTGTTTAGAGAGATTAATATAAAATGAAAACTACTTTAATTATTGGTGCTGGTGGAGTTGGTCGTGTTGTTGTACACAAATGTGTTATGAATGCTAATATTTTTGGAAAAATTGTCTTGGCAAGTAGAACCTTAGCTAGATGTGAGGAGATAAAATCTGAACTTCCCCATGCTGATATTGTCATACGATTAGTAGATGCAGATAAGAGTGATGCACTCGTAAAACTTATAGAAGAAATTCATGCAAATATTGTTATAAATGTTGCACTTCCTTACCAAGACTTAACTATTATGGATGCTTGCATAAAAACAAAAACTCCCTATCTTGACACTGCAAACTACGAACATCCAAATGAGGCAAAATTTGAGTATAAACTGCAATGGCAAAAAGATGAGGCATTTAAAAAAGCTGGAATCATAGGACTACTGGGTAGTGGTTTTGACCCAGGAGTTACAAATGTTTTTTGTGCTTATGCACAAAAGCATTATTTTGATGAGATTCATACCATTGATATTCTTGACTGTAATGCTGGAGACCATGGTCATGCCTTTGCAACAAACTTTAATCCTGAAATCAACCTGCGTGAAGTATCGGCAAATGGTAGATATTGGGAAAATGGCAAGTGGATAGAGACAAAACCCATGGAGATAAAAATGCTTTGGGATTACCCTGAAGTAGGTGAAAAAGAGAGTTATTTGCTCTATCATGAAGAAATGGAGTCTTTGGTTAAATATATTAAGGGTTTGCAACGCATACGATTTTTCATGACTTTTGGCGAAAGTTATCTTACACATATGAAGTGTCTGCAAAATGTAGGAATGTTAGGCATAAAAGAAGTGGAGCATAAGGGACAAAAGATAATTCCTTTAGAATTTTTAAAGACTCTTTTACCAGATCCCGCGTCCCTTGGAGAAAGAACAAAGGGAAAAACAAATATAGGCATAGTTGCTGAGGGTATAAAAGATGGCATGAAAAGAAAAATTTATATTTATCAAGTAAGTGATCATGAGGCATGCTATAAAGAAGTAAAGTCTCAAGCAGTCTCATACACAACTGGTGTTCCAGCAATGATAGGTGCCAAATTAATTTTAGAAGGCAAATGGCATGGTGTTGGTGTCTATAATATGGAAGAGTTTGATCCAGACCCTTTTATGGATGAATTAAATAAACAGGGCTTACCTTGGCAGATACAAGAACTTTAAAAACACCTTACTATTTGTGTGAAGAGGAGTTACTAGAAAAAAACTTGCAACTGCTTGATTATGTACAAAAAGAGAGTGGTGCGAAGATTATACTGGCACTCAAAGGTTTTGCCATGTGGAGCACCTTTCCTCTCGTTGCTAAATATCTCAAAGGATGTGCAGCAAGTGGACTTCATGAAGCAAGATTAGCTCGTGAAGAATTTTGTAAATATAATAATCAGGCTGAAGTCCATACTTACTCACCTGCGTTTAAAGAAGAAGAGATACAAGAAATAGCTAAACTTTCTGATCATATAATCTTTAATTCTCCAAATCAATTAAATCGATTTGTTTCAATAGTCAAAGAAATAAATCCAAATATCCATGTGAGTTTACGTATAAATCCAGAAGTATCTTCCTCTCCAAAAGACATTTATAACCCTTGTGCTTTATACTCACGATTAGGAACAACTCTAGCAAATATTGATGAAGGTAGCATAAAAAAGTTAGATGGATTGAACTTTCATGCACTTTGTGAGCAAAATGTAGATGCCTTGGAAGAAGTCTTGAAGAGTTTTGAGGTGAATTTTAGTAAATATTTTCAAAATTTAAAATATATCAACTTTGGTGGAGGACATCATATCACTAAAAAGTCTTATGATGTAGAAAAATTAATTTGCTTAATCAAAGAATTTAAAGATAAATATAATATTTCTGTTTATTTAGAACCTGGAGAAGCCGTTGCATGGGAGTGTGGTTATCTTGTAAGTAGTGTTTTAGATATATTCACTAATGGCATGAATATTGCCATACTAGACACCTCTGCAGAAGCACATATGCCTGATACTTTAGCTATGCCATATCGTGCTGAGGTGAGAGATGCTGGAATGATAGGAGAAAAAAAATATATCTATCGTTTAGGTGGTAACACTTGTCTGGCAGGAGATATTATGGGTGACTACTCTTTTGATAGAGAATTACAAATAGGTGATAAAATAATTTTTGAAGACCAAATACACTATACTTTTGTAAAGAATACGACATTTAATGGTATTTCTTTACCTTCATTGGTCGTTAAACAGAAAAATGGTGAGCTAAAGCTTATAAAAAAATTTGGATATAAAGAGTACAAAGAGAGGTTATCGTAATGTTAGAAGACAAACAAAGATGGAATAAGCGTCATGTTGAACAACCATCCAGAGAGAGTGTTGAGCCAATAATAGAAAAATACATATCACATGTTAAAGTAGGACATGCCCTTGACATTGCATGTGGCATAGGAAGAAATACACACTTTTTAGCAGAGAAAGGTTTTTTAGTTGATGCTGTAGATATTAGTAACTATGCTCTTAGTGAAGTGAAAAATATTGCAACCATTAAAAAAATAGAAACAGATTTAGATACATATAACTTAAAGTTAAATAGTTATGATTTAATAGTTAATATTAACTATCTTAGCAGAAGATTACTCCCTCAAATAAAAGAGGCTTTAAAAAGTGGTGGTACTCTTATGTTTGAGACATTTATAGTCGCACACGGAGATTTTATTCAACCATCAAATCCAGAATTTCTACTAAGGAAAAATGAGCTTTTACATAATTTCATTGGCTTTGATATTCTTTACTATGAAGAAAGGGATGATATCAATTTACGTGGTGAAAAGACAAGGGTGGCTTCACTTGTCGCTCAAAAAAATTGTGCTTAAATTTTTTCTTTTTTCTCATCTAACATAAATGTTGTCTCTTTAACAACGAGACCATTTATGATTATTGAAAGCTTTTGTAACCCTGTGTAGTAAACACGAGTGCTTATAGGTTTAAAGGAGTAACTTTTTGTAAAAGTTTTATTTTTATCTTGATAATATGCCTCTGAAATTTTAAATACTTTTTTATTGAGTTGTCCATTCTTACGTAAAAAATGCAGGGCAAATTCTACTCGTAATTTTCCAAGCTTTTTACTACCTGCTACATCAAATGAAAACTTTAAAGAATCACCCATTTTTACATTTTTAGAATGTAAAAAATTTTCTATGCTAATATGTTTAGCTGGTTCAAATCCAAAAAATTGAAGTGTTTCACTATCACTCGCTTTTAGAAGTGTTCTGCATCCATGTTTAAGCAATGCATCTCTATGCTTTGAGTAACCTATCCAGGAGTTAGTAATTTTTCTTATAATTTCAGGATTATCTTTTGAGATGTCGTTTAGATTGTTCGCAACACTTTTTCTTACATATTCACTCTCATCGTCTTTAAGCATCTCTAAAATTAGAAGTACTGAAGTTGGATTTTTTTTAAATAAGGGAAGTGCAATAGCCCAAGGCAAACGTGATCTACAACCTTCGCTTGAAAGTCTTCTAAGATGTTCATTATTTGATTTTGCCCAAGCTAACATCTGCTCCATTGTTTTTTCTTCGTATTTTAAAATAAAGCGTCTAATAGCAAATTCAGAGGAACACTTAATGGTAAAAATTTCCAAAGCTTGCATTGAGGTTTCAAAATCCTCCATGCCATACACTTCAACAAAATCTTGAAATATTATGTTTTGCAATCTATAAGCATAATTCATATTATTAAAAGATTCTCGAAGAATTGTAATGGCATATTGATACTTTTTTGGAAGATAAAGTCCAAGTGTTGTTGAGATATGTCGCATTCTCTGCTTTAACTCTTTTTGTCTCCATTGAGCATTAAAAACAGCACCTGTAAATTTTTCTTCTTCAAAATCTTTGTATATATTTTGTATATTTTTACATAAAAGAGTAATATATGCCTCATTATAGAGTTCTTTTAAAAGTTCAGCCATTAGAGACCTTCCATAAGGAGATTCCAGAGTCTATCTACCTCTTTATCATTCAAAAATAATGATGATTTATTATATATAAGTTCATGCAGAGCATCTCTATTGATACTTAATGTATGAGAGCAGTTGTAGTGTGTTGGTAAAAAAGCTCTGATGAGAGATACATCTTGTTGAATCTCTTTTGAACATAAAAAACAGTATAACTCTTTGTGTAAGCGCCCCTCGTGTTCTAAAAGTTTTACATATGATTCTATAGCAACTCGTTTTGGATTTTGTTGATTCCATTGCAAAGAAGCATTTTCCAAAAGTTCAAAATAAAAATTACCCAACTCCTCTGCATCTTTAAGATGTTTGTAAAATAGTTTAGTAAAATCTTGCCATAATTGTAAAAGCTTATAATCATTTATCCATTTATAGCCTATATGAATTACATCCTTTAATCGACCTATGGTACTTTTTGCAGATGGTTCTACTTCATAGTCTATTTTAAAGCCGATATTAATTGTTCCATGACGTGCCCCATAAAAACGATAAAGAGTCTCTATAGTATGAGAAGAGAGGATAGTAACGATAAGGTCTTCATCTTTAACACGATTGAAATTTATTATGTAACCTTGCATAATAGAATTATAACATTTTTGCAGACAGATTAACTCTTACTTGCATTTACTAAGTATCTAATTCTGTGTACCCTTTTTGAAATTTTGCACGTTGAGAGAGACGTTGTAAATTTTGATTAATTTCATCATTACTAATGTGATAATGTTCATGCAGTTTTTCCAGTGATTCATCTATTTTATTAGAAAAAGATTCACTTAAATCATCTATTTTTAATTTCATTTCTTTCACTTGTTCATCTTTACTTTGTGCTAATTCATTTGAGATTTGACTCAGTTGAGACTGTGCTTTTACATAATCAGATTTAATTCTCTCTATATCACTCATAATGTCACTTATAGATGTGTAAATATCATGAAGTTTACCGTTTTGTTGTTCTAGTTCTCCCATTTTATTTGCAGATAGCACCATCTGCTTCATTATCATCTCACTCTGTTTTCTAATGTTATATAAAGTAGTTTCACCCTCAACTAAAGATGTTTTGACACTCTCTGTATGAGATTTTAAAGAGAGCATTTGTGATTCAAAAGATTTGGTTACGCCTGAGAGTTGGTTAAGTGTTTTTGTGACAATAATATGTGCTATGTTATCAGAAACTTTTTTTATACCTCCAATATTCTCTTTTAACTGCTCTATATCACCAGATATGTCTCCCCTACTCTGTATAAATTTTTCAAGCAGAGTATTTAACTTATTATAATGGTCTTGTTCAGCTACTCGCAAAATATCTATATGCTTGTGTACAACATTATCAAGCTCAGGTAGTTGCACATTTGTAAAGTATTCTAAACCTTTACTAACACCTTGATGTAAACTTTCCATATTATCAAACTTATCTAAAAAATGATTTTGATTTAATTGTATGGTATCTAAAGCTTTAATGTCATCTTTAAATTGTGAACGAATCTCCTCTTGACATGTTCTCTCTGCCTGTTGGGCACTAACCATTCTATTTTCTAATTCCAAAATAAACTCTTTAAGTTGTGAAAGCTCATTCACTAAAGTTTTTGTAAATTTATCGTGTAGTTTAGCATTTTCAGACTCTTTTGTTTGATGTAAGATATTCATAATCATATAAAGAAACAGAGAAACTAACATAGGGAGTAAAGACTCTCGTATAAGTAAAACAGCATTGCTTGTGTCAGGATGAAGGATAAAATGGATAAGAGAGCTAATGGTACCTATAGCTATCATCAAGGGTGCATAATTTATTTTGTTTGCCTCTTTAAGTATGGACACCTGTCGCAAAAATAAAATTGCCATAAATGCGAATGCTAAGAGCAAGTCTATGTCAAACATAAAATCTCCAAATATTTATATAAGATATTTTATCATAATTATTTATAAAACAGTGTCGAGAATCTCTTTAGGTCTTTTTAAAGTATTTTTATACTCACTTTTAGATGCAAATCCCCATGTGGCGAAGAGTGCCTCAATATTTGCAGCATCTGCACTTGCTACATCTTTACTATTATCGCCAATCATCCATGCCTTGTCCTGCTCATGATTATAATCATAAAACTCTAAAATTTTATAGAGCATTTCAGGATTTGGTTTAGAAATACTGACCTTATCTGCACCTAAAATAATTCCAAACATATCAACAACATTAAGTGAAGACAACATAAGTTTTGCAAATTTTGTAGGAGCATTTGTTGCAACAGCTAGTTTTACACCTCTAGTATGCAATATTTCAAGAGTCTCATGGAGTTCATCATATAAATATGGATTCTGTGTACACTGCTTAGCATAATGCTCTTCAAAAAGTTCTCTATCTCGACTCATGTACTCTTCTGTGCCGTAAAAGAGTTTTGGCAGATTTCTTACCTCTTTGTTTATTGCTTCAACAACAAAAGATTCACTAAGAGGCTCAAGCGAGTAGTGTTTTTTTCGTATATGATTTATAGAGATTGTTATATCTTTTTTGGAGTCAATGAGAGTTCCGTCCATATCAAATATAACTATTTTTTGCATCATTTCATCTTTTCATATATTTCACAGAGTGCATCAAGAAAGCTTTCACTATCATTGGGACATCTGCAAACTCTATACTCTTCAAATCCAAGGCCCTCGGCAATTTCTCTATACTCTATGTTTAACTCAAAATCTGTTTCAGAGTTGTCTATAGTAAACGCAAGAGGGAAAATAACGACTCCTCTATTACGTACACTTTGTAGTTTTTCTTCTAAAGATGGAGTAAGCCACTCTAGCGGTCCTACTTTTGACTGGTATGCCAAATGAGTATTGTAAAAATTCATGTTCTCTTTTTTTAGCATATCTTTAAGTATCTCTACATGTCTATTAATATGTTTCTCATATACATCACCTGCATCAACAATCTTTTTTGGAAGTCCATGTGCTGAAAATATAATGTCAAAATCTCTATAATCTGCATCACCAACGCTCTCTTTGATACTCTCTAAAATCGAGTTATTATAGCTTTCGTTTTCAAAATAGTGTTTTATTTCTATAAGAAGTGCCGAACCATTGCTATTGTGATAATTTTCTTCAAAATCTTCCAAAGAGGACTTTGTAGTTGTTGTAGAAAATTGTGGATACATAGGAATAAGATATATTTTATCAACATTTTCTTTGTTGAGTTTTTCAATAACCTCTGGTGAAAAAGGTGGAGTGTAACGCATCACAAAATCAACGAAAACATCCTCACCAAGCCTCTCTTGAAGTTTTTTCACAAGGCTTTTAGTGTGCCCTACTATAGGAGATTTTCCCCCTAATTCTCTGTAGATTTCTTGAGAGGATTCTGTACGTGAAAAGGTAATCATGCCTCCAACAAACTTTCGTAAAAGATTACTTTTCATAGTTAAAATATTTTTATCACTAAACATGTTTTTTAAAAACATCTCAACTTCATCGAGATTATTTGGTCCACCCATATTTAATAGAACTATCGCTTCTTTTGCCAAATTTTTTCCTAAAACTTTATTTTATATAAATAGCCAACCGAACGACAACTTTTTTTTAATTTTTGTATTATACCATTTATTTATAACACTATTTTTTAAAATATTTGGAGTTTGAAGACCTTTACAAACCCCAATTTATTTAATTGATTTTTTTTGAAGATATTTTAGTGCTTGCCTGGTGCCAATTTAACATCTCTTCTTTCATATGTAATATAGGAAATTAAAGCTGTCATTCTTGAATCATCAAGTTGCATTTTCTTTCCTTCTAAAGGATTTTCAATACACCAATTAATCATCTCACCTATAGTTGCTACTTTGCCAAGCTGTTTTTGAAACTTTGGATATGTTTCTGGATGAGTGCTAGCTGCATTTGGATGGCACTGATTACAAGTTACTGTATTTGTTCCAAGTTTTGTATCTGTAAATACTTTTCTTCCATCTTTTACTACACTGATGTATTCTGATTTCCAAAGATTAAGATCCTTTTGAGTAAATTCATCAGCATTTATAGTAGTGGCTACAAGAGTACTCACACACAAAATTATAATATATTTCATTGCTATTGTTCTCATTACATTTCCTTAATAGTGTTTCTGTGGCGGTATCGGATTGTGTTGATACTCGACATCTTCAGGCTGTTGTGTTTTTTCATTATAAGCGACAGTTCTATTTTTGTTGTTGGGCAATTGAAAATTAAAATCTACTCTTCCTGTATGAACATCAATCATCTGCCATCCTGTCTCATCTCGTTCAAAAAATGGATCAGCTCGATTTGAGTCTATTGTGAGTTTAGGCATATAACTCGTTCCATGCACATAACTTGGAGGATAAGGCCAAGGCCATGCTGTCGACATTACAGAGTTAAAAGATATATTACCGATTTTATTGTACTGTATCTGGTGAACATGGCCATATATAACATTTACCTTCTTAAATGGTTTAAGAATATCTTGAACTAAGTTAGCATCTTCAGTCCAAAAGTTCCAACCTTTGTATATTTGTTGTAAAGGTGAATGTGAAAAGACAATAAGCGGTTTATCTTTAGGAATATTTTCTAAATCTTTTTTTAGCCACTCTCTTTGCTTTGCACCAACCATAAATGATGAACCATTCGGATCATCGAGTCCTGCCATTGTTGTCATTCTCTCCATTGGGTCTTTCCATTTATGAGTCCATTTTTCATCAACTAAGATAGAATTTAGAACCACAAAATGTATACCTTTATGATCAAAACTATAGTGTGTATCACCGTGACTTTTCATCCAATGCTCACCCAAGTCAAGGTAGTAGTCATGCTCTCCAAGCATCATTCTCAGTGGTGATTTCAGTGCGGACAAAATTTCAGCACCATGATCTAACTCTGCTGCTTTACCAAGCTGACTCAAATCTCCACCAAAGAGTACAAAATCTGGTTTTGGATCCATTAGATTACATTCAGCAACAGCTTTTTTTAAACCCATATCCCAGTTGTTGACAAATTTTGTACCTTTAATCTGCTGTAGATGAGCATCAGATATTATTGCAAATGTGAAATTTTTACTTTTTGTCCCCTCTACTGGGTCTGCAAATGCTACTTCAATAACACTCATAGGTAAGATAGTGCCCGCTACAAGAGCACCAGATGTTTTTATAAAATCTCTTCTTTGCATAATTAATCCTTTACTTTTTCAAATTTAGGTGAAGTAAGAGCCTTCATGAAAGCTACTAAATCATCGATTTGTTTGTCACTAAGGTTGAGAGGTCTAATACCACCATCCAAAAATGGAGTAACGGGAGCATCTTTAGTTAATCTCCCTCCAAAGTTATACCACTGAACAACCTCTTTAAGTGTCTTTATACTTCCATCATGCATATATGGTGCAGTTTTTTCTATATTTCTTAAACTTTGTGTTTTAAAAGCACTTACTTCATCCCCTTCTTTACTGATAGCATACCGCCCAAGTTCAGAGAAACGTTTACTTGCCAAAATTAATTCATCAGCTGAAGTTATATGATTTGCATTTTTTTTACTTTTTGCTAACATATGTGAATATTCGGATGCTACATCAAATAGTTTTCCATCTAATGCTTTAAATCCAACACCAATATTATGAAATTTATTATCAGTAAAGATAGCATGTGTTTGACTGATTGTATGACATGAAACACATCTTCCCCGTCCAAGATAAACTTCCAAACCTCTTTTTTCCTGTTCATTCATAGCATCTTTTTCATGACCATACATATAACGGTCAAATTTAGAATTACCTGAAATAACAGTACGCTCAAAACTAGCTATTGCTTTTGCAAAATGATTTATAGTAATTTGCTTTGGAGAAATATGAAAGACTTTTTTAAACTCTGCTCTATAATAGGAATCTTCTTTAATTTTTTTAACAAGATCATTCCAACTATGAAGTCCACCTTCTACTGGATTAATTGGTGGAAATTTAGATTGTTCTTCAAGACTAGGAACACGTCCGTCTAAAAACAGAGAAGTATAATAGGCTGCATTAATAACAGTTGGAGCATTTCTAGTCCCTCTGCGTGTACCTTTAGTGTCAGTAAAACCATTGGAAACTTCTAAATGATCAGTAAAAGCTTTCTCTTTTGCATGACAAGTTGAACAGCTTACTTTTCCATCAGCACTAAATCTAGCATCATGAAAAAGTGTATCTCCTAACTGAATTTTCTCTTTTGTTTGTGGATTGTTTTTTGGTATTGGTACTTCAGGTAAACCCAAGGGAGCTGCCGCATATAGCCCCACTGATAAACACAATACAATACCTTGTAACTTTATAATTTTCATATTTTCTCCTACAAGAAATTAACTGCAACCATATCTCTCTGCAGCTCATTTTAATGATGTTAAATCACTTAAGCACTAACTAACCTAGTTTTATGAGTTCACACTCAAAATATCTTTTTCAACAAATGTAGAACCTTTAACTCCACATACAGGACATTTTTCAGGTATGCTCCCAAGCTCTATGTAACCACAAGTAGGACAAAGGTAGATATTTACTTCATCTAGGTCTTTTCCATCTTTTACAGCTTCAAGTGCTTTTTTGTAAAGTTCAGCATGAACTTTTTCAGCCTCAAGAGCATACCCAAACATCTTTTTAGCTTTGTGGTTATCTTTTACAGCTTGTTCATACATAGGTGGATACATATCTTCAAATTCATAAGTCTCTCCACCTATAGCAGCTTCAAGATTTTCCAATGTTGAACCAACTTTATCCATAGCTTTCAAATGACCCTCTGCATGAATACGCTCAGCCTCAGCAGTTGTACGAAATAATTTTGCAATATTTATAAGACCATCTTTTTGTGCTTTTTTGGCAAATGCACTATATTTTTGATATGCTTGGCTTTCACCACCAAATGCTGTTTCTAAATTCTCTAATGTTGTCATAATATTCTCTCCTCTTTATTTTCTAGTAGGTAGTATAGGATATAAATTATTAAATGTGAATTAATCTCATTTAATAATTTATATTGATTATGCTATGATTACAAAAATATTTAAGGTGTACCATGTATCAACAATTATTAAAGTCAAAAGGATTGAAATCGACACCGCAGCGGGTAATGGTTCTGAGTATGATAGCAAATGGTGGTCATATCGATATAGATCAATTATCTAAGGAGTCTAAAACTAAAGGAATGAATATTCCTTTAGCAACACTATATCGTATTTTAGGGGAACTCTCCTCAGTTGGTATCTTGCATACAGTTACACTTTCAGGAGAAAAAACAAAATATGAAATTGCAAAAGGTGATCATCCTCATTTTTTATGTGAACAATGTGGACAACTTGAAGATCTTCAAGTTGCTATGAATGATATTGTTACTATTGCTCAAAATGCCTGTGCTCACTCTACCCGTTCTGTATCGGTTATGCTTCATGGTATCTGTCAAAATTGTACTCTAAACCCTACTAAGATTCAAGATAAAGAAGGGTAGTCTACTAAATAATATATTAATATTTATATATTATTTAGATGATAATTATTCACAAATTAATTTCAAAAAATTATCCTTATTCCTGAACCCTCAGACTCACCTCATACATAAATTGTTGCAGAGGCAACATATCTTCATAGATTTTATAGAGTGTCTCTATAAGTTTTTCACCATCTTCTATTATGGAAGGATTGAGAGTTTTATATGTAGCCATTCCCTTATATAAGGACAAGTCAGCATTTTGCATCTCTTTAGTAAAGCCTTTTGGATATCTTTTATACCCTTTTTCCTGATGAGTGTAACCCTCACCTTTCGCTTTTATATTCTCTAAGATTTTCCATAACTCTTTTCGTTTTGCATCATCTTTTATATACTCACGAAATGCATCTAACATTGGTTTTTCAAACCATCTAACACCAACTGCTACCATTAGTTCATCAGGTGAAAAGTGCATGTAAAAGGCAGAACTCTGCATTCGTTTGTTATTGCCTTGCCAAAATATAACACCTATGCGCTCTTTTATAGGCATTTTATTTGCACCCATTCTGCGTGAGTCTCGATAAATTCTATAAAGTGATTTATTTATTTTTGGTTCTGCGTTTATGGTGGGGACAAGTGCTTGTAGATGTTCACCCATCTCAACGACAAAAGCTCGAGATGGATTTAAAATATATTTTTCATATTCTGGTTTATGAGTGAGAAACCACTCTTTGTTATTGTTGTTGTGTATCTGTTTTAAAAAAAGTAGTGCTTTTTTATTAAAGCCTCTAAATTCCATAAAATAACTCTATACTATCTTTCTATTTCTAAAAGCAAGTGCAATGACAATAAAAACTATCGCATAGGTCACAGGCACAAAATCTGGTATAGGAACTGGATCTCCCTTTGCATAAGAGTGCATTCCAGCTAAATAGTAGTTTACTCCAAAGTATGTCATAAGCACAGACGTAAAGGAGAGTAAAGATATAACACTAAAATTAAATTCATTATAAATTGATTTTATAAATCTTAGGTGTATGACTACTGCATAGACTAAAATTGTCACCAGTGCCCATGTCTCTTTTGGGTCCCAACCCCAGTAGCGGCCCCATGATTCATTAGCCCAAACACCACCTAAGAAGTTACCAACAGTTAACATCACCAGACCAACTATAAGACTCATCTCATTAATGGCATTTAACTCTTTTATGGAGAGTGTAATTTGCTTCTCATTTTTATCAGTTTTGACAATGAACAGTATAATCGTTATAAAACCTAAAAGTGCTCCAAGTGCCAAGAAACCATAAGAAGCCGTAATCATAGATACATGAATAGAGAGCCAGTAGGAGTTAAGTACTGGTACAAGATTTGTAACTTGCGGGTCCATCCAGCTAAGGTGTGCTACAAAAAGTATAAGACCTGCTAAAATAGATGTTGATGCCAGAGTAATCGGTGAATGCTTAGAGAAGATAAAACCGGCTAAAACTGCTGCCCATGCTATGTAAGTCATAGACTCAAAACCATTACTCCAAGGTGCATGCCCTGAGATATACCATCTTAATGCTAACCCCATAGTGTGTGCAATAAAAAAGAGTACTAAAAGTCCAAAAGAAACTTTTGTAACAAGTTTCATTTTTAATTTTGGATAAATAATTTTTGTAAAACTTAGTATAAGAAGTATAAAACCCATAAGAAAGTATAGTGGCCATAACAACTCAAAAACATTTGATTTATTATAAAAAATTTCTGCTGAAATTTTACCCTTACTTGGATAAACAGCAGAACCGTATTTATGCTGATACTGTGCAATTGCAGCTAAAGCTTTGTCACTCTTAGCCCACTCTCCACTTTTAAGTGCTTCATCAACAGATGTAAAGTATGCGATGGCTCTATTTCTAATATCCATACCATTTTTAGGCGTAAATGTTTGCAGTGCTTCTATAGTTGGAAACCATTTATGATTTGCATCACCTGGTTTAGGCCAAATTTTTACCAATGAACCCGTAAAAACCATATAGGCTACATTAACTTTTTCATCAACTTTTAAGACAGCCTTATCAAGTTTATTTCTATCTTCTGGAGCTTTACGGCTTGCTTTTTCTACAAGTTGTCCAAGTTTATAACCACTCATATTTTTTGAGTCCGTAAAAAACTGAGCAAAAGAGACATGTTTTGCATCTCTTTTAGCACCGATAACTTCATTTATCTTTTCATTTTTTGTTCTAATTATTTTTACATCTCTATAAATATCGGGACGAATCATCATCCCAAGAATAACTTGATTTGCATTTAGGCTCTTAGAACCTATTTTTATGGATGTACCTCTATACATTTTAGCAAGTATTTCAGTTGCCAACGTATTGACCGGCTTCATTCTTCCTTTAGCATCCTGTGTAATTAACTCACCAAACTTATTTGCATGTTTAGCGTCAAAAGAGAGTAAAGTCTTAACAGAAGGATCAAGGTTTTGTGCATGTGATGGTAATGCTCCAAAGAGTAGACCTATGGTAAGTAAAACAGGAATAGCCTTCGACTCACTCGCTTTTTTTGCCTTAGCAGCCAACTTTGCAAAACGATGTTTTTTAGAAAAAAGTGACCAGTACATACCCACAAAGAGGAGAAAATAGCCCAAATAAGAAGGAAGTGTACCTGGGTCATTGTTAACTGAAAGAACTGTACCTTTTTCATCTCTATCGTAAGAAGATTGGAAAAATCTAAAATTTTTGTAATCTAAAATATGGTTCATATAAATCCTAAAAGGCATTTTCACACCATCTTTGTCATCTATAAGTACAACCTCACTTGCATAAGAAGCAGGACTCATAGAACCTGGATAACGGTCAAGCTGAAAATCAAGTAATTTTATTTTAAATGGTATAGGTATATCAACAGCACCAAAAGCTATATAAACATCTACATCATTAATAAAAACGTGTGAGTCAACTCCTTTCATCCCTTTTTTTCCATATACGAGCATAGTCTTACTCTTACCATCAACATTCACTTGAAACTTCAAAGCATCAACACCTGAAGAGTTCATATGCATTTTTCCTCGTGCATCTGGGTTGCTAATAACTTTTTTTGATGCATGTGCCATGAAATCACGTAAAACAAAACTACCAGAAGCTGTACTATAGAGTACTCTTTGATTTAAAATTTCATTATCGCTCGCAGACAAATCACCCTTCGTGCGATCTGCCATTCTAAAAAACGAAAGTTTCATGTCATGTTTCATGTGAAGTTCATCACCTTTCATAAACATAAGAACAACTGGTTTATCAAAATTTTTCATACCTGAACTAAAATCAAGTATAAAATTACCTGCATCATAATACTTGCCTAACTCTAAGGCCACAGGTTTTCCTTTTCCTCCACCTGTAATCATCAATTTAGCAATTGGTTTTCCATTTTTGTCTTCAACAAGACTCTCAATTGCATCAGGAATATACTCAAGAAGTTTTACATCTACCTTTTTCCCTTCTACATTCAAAGAAGTTTCAAAGTCATTATTTGAACGTTTAGAAAGATAAACTGGCTTCATATAACTTTTTTTCTCTGATGTTTTTGTATTTGCAGTAATACTAAAATAGGTCTCAGAACTGGTAATAGAATTAGCAGTCATCCCCTCTCTAATATGCATTTTACCTTCATAGCCAACATAACGAGTTATAGTAGCACCAAGAAGAATAACTAAAAAACCAATATGGAAAATAAAAATAGGTGCTTTTTGAAGTGTATACATTTTATATTTATATATGTTTAAAGAGAGGTTAATTGCTAAGAGTGCTAAGAGACCTTCAAACCATCTTGCGTTGTATATTTCAGCCTTAGCCGTCATAGTTCCGTAATCATTTTCAACAATAGTTGCATAACCAATTGCTATTGCAAAAATCAACATTAATACTACCATTGTTTTCATTGAGTTTATAAGAGAAAGAAGTCGTTTCATAAATTACCTTTTAATAAATTACCTTTTATGTAAAAAAAATATTGTACTCGACTTTAACTAATAGATAGTAAAAAATTATATATAAAAATCTTTACTTAACTTTCTGTAAAGAAAAATCTATGCTATTTATCAGTATGTTTTTTTTCTCTTTTTTCTCTTGAATTTTTTTCATTATGTTCACGGGTCTATCCATTTTATAGTATATGGTTTTTATGACTTTCCCATTTTTATCAAACCATTTTTGTTTACCTTCTTTATAATTGTTTTTATAAAATACTTCACTATAAAGTTTAGCATTTGGAGTATATTCTTTTTGAAGTCCCTCTTTTTTATTATGTATATAAAGCACTTCTAAAGCTAAAATACCATTATGGAAGTATTCCTTTTGCAAACCCTCTTTCATATCATTTTTATAAAGTATCTTATGTTTTACTTTGCCATTTGTAAAATATGATGTATCGTACCCCTCTAATTTTCCATTTTTGTAAAACATATCTGCTAGTTTTTTTCTTTTTTGATCAAACCAAACTAAAACCCCATCTCTTTTATTATTTACATAGTTGACTTTATATGCCAAAGTACCCATCTCATAATAAACTTCTTCTAAACCATCTTTAATACCTACTTTTTTATCACTGTATGTACCCTCTATATAATGTGTCTGTGCTTTTATTGCACCATGGGGGAAATATGTTGTCACAAGTTGGGCAAAAAGAGTGTTAGTTGAAAAAAAGAGTATTATAAGTGAGTAAAAAATATATTTCATCTGTAGCAATATCCTTGAGTTTTTTAATTACGAAGTATATTTTACTCCTCTTTATTAAAGAGGAGTAAAGGAAGAAAAATTATTTCCATCCTTTTGTAACAATATTTGTAGATTTAGAATATGGATATTTTTTCACTAACTCTTTTACTGAGACTTTTTGATCTCCACTTCTCATAAAGTGAGCAAGTGTTACCGAAGCCCAGTAGTCGTTTGCATATTTAGTATTTTTAAGCTGTAATGGCACACCTTTATCATTTACTGTATGACAAGCTGCACATGTGACAGGACCAGCATATTTACCATCTGGAGAATATTGAAGGGCTTGTTCATGTGTCGTTACATCCACAGAATGTTCTTTACCATCATACCTTGTAGAGTATAAGCCGTGAGTTGATTCATGACATGTTTGACATGCAATGTCACCATGACCTTTAGAATATCTGTACAAAGAGTACTTATTAGGTAAATCAATTGGAAAATATTTTCCACCAGTTTCAGACTCAACAAACGGAGCTAAATGACAATCAGCACAATGAGGCTCAGATGCTGCTAACCACCAATCATTACCACCAGAAGCTGCCATATATGGAACATTACCACCAGTTGGGTGATTCCATGGTTTAAGATCTAATTTACCATCTTTACCAGTGTTTTTCACAAGTATCGCTGACTTATGGTCTGCATAGTAACTCAAAACTTCATTTTTACCTGTTGTTTTAGGGTCAGCAATCGCAGCAAATGCTTTTGCATCGCCAGCAGAAATAACTTCTATAATCTCTTTCATAGTTTTATTTCTTAATGTTTTACCCTTTTGAGTACTATCATCAGTGATATTATCATAATTTTGAAATTCTTGAGCTACTTTTGTATGACAGTTAGTACAATATAAACCTCTTAATTCACCAGCATCTTTCCCATGTTCATCTTTGGTTGCAACATTTTTATATTGCCATTTACCATAATTATTTAAGAAAAAAGGAGGTTTAGCATTAGGATTTGAGTGAGCATCACGTCGTACATAACAACCACCTCCAGATTTTCTAATATCTCCTTTTGCAAACCTTCCTTCACCATATCTGTCTGTTACTCTAAATGGATTAGAGTCATCATTCATGTTAGGGTTTTGAAAGTGTGTAGGGTGACAAGATTGACAAGCTTGGCTTCTATCTGCACCATCAGGCATAGGAACCATAGCAAGATGGAAGGCATGAATAGCTTCACTTAAAGGCTTAGCTTTCATAGTCTTATAACCACTAGCAGTTGGACGGGGTTCTTGGAGATTGCCAGAGACATTATCCCCATGACAATCAGTACAGTTCACCATACCAGTTGTGCCAAGTCTGTTACCTGATGCTTTATCATTATAATGAGATAAAAAACTTGTTCCATGATGCTTATCATGTAATGAAAGAATGTTTATAGAAGACTCCGAAAGTCTTGCCATATACTCAGACTCATCAGAGTAAGTTTTCCAGTATTTATACTCTCTATCAGAAAAAGTTAAACCTTCATCTCTTGCCATCTGGGCTGCTTTACCACTTCTTGAGTGACAAGCATAACAGTTTGGAATATCCACGGGATTTGTTCCAAAATATGAGATAGTACCATGAGAATTTTTTATAGACTTTCCAGTTCCATCATGAAGTTCTACAACTGATTTTTGAAATGGTTGAAAATCTTTCTCTGTAACAGAACGAATAGAACCTTTTCTGCTTACATCATTAAAAGCAGTCAAAGGAAGACCAAGTGCATCCCATAAATGAGAAGCTGTTAACACTAGCTTAACATTTTTTACAGGTGGAACAAGAGTATCTGTCATCACAATATTACCACCATTTTGTCCTGCATAAGCAAGATAAGCACCAGAAAGAGGCATACCAGAAGGTCCTGCATCAATTTTTACAGGTATTTGTCGTCCAATATGCAGACGATCTTTATCTGTAGCACCCTTAGGTATTGTACCATCTAAGTCTTTGTATATAAAGAGGTGATTCCATACATAGTTAGCTACATTATCACCAGGGGAATCAAAATGTCCATCATGATCAACATCTTTAGGTACTGACCAATACTTCATTTTATTTCCTTCACTATAAGAGTTGTCTTTCATATAGTAATAGAGTTTTACATCATCAGCAGGACTTAATAGTTTTGGTAACTTTCCACTTTTACCACCAGAGATTGCTTGTGCTTGAATGGAATTGTATGGAGGAATTACACAACAGTAACTCATTTCAAACCCAACACAGTGCATACCAAGTTCGTAATTTATAAAAATATTATAATCATTCATTGGTTGATAACCAATTATTTTATTTCCATTTGAATCGACTTCTGTGTACTTCTTAAGCTTATTAAGTTTAAATGGTGGATTTTTATCATAAGCAATAACAGTAGATGATGCCATTAACATAAATGCAATTGTTGCAACTAGAGAAACTAATAGATTCTTTTTCTTCATGGTCCCTTTCTCCCCTTTAATTAATCTTAATGTTAAGTATTACATTATAAAGCTTAATTAAAGGTTAAACAAATAGTAAATGGTATGAAAAGATGTTATTTTTAGCTTTTGTGATAAAAAGTGATAAATTTATTACAAAGATTTAGATATATATATAATTTTCTTTTGTACTATTCCATTGAAACTTATCAGCTACTTTTTCAAAAGCTTTTAAAACTATTGTTTCATGTGTGTCATTACCATAAATAGTAATAGGAGTATGATGGTACTTATTGTAGGATTTCATAGGATGAAAAAGTATCTCTTGCCATGTGAACTCTATTTTACCCTCATAAGGTTCAAAAGCAACTATTGAGACAACTCTTCTATTTGTCTCTTCACATTTAAAATAGCATGTAACACTAAAAGTGTCTATCTTGATATACTCTATAAGCGAGGTGATTTTTGAGTGCATTATTTCCATATTGATATTAAAGCAAAAAATATTCCAAATATTTTACAAGCATATTATTTTGAAATTTGTATTTCAAAACATTTTTCACTACTATTTACCAACATAACACTCCCATTATGAGATTCGGCAATCTGGCGTGAGAGTACTAAACCAAGTCCATTCCCTTTTAACTTTGTACTTTTAAAAGCTTTAAAAAGTTCACTTTTATTTTCTATTTCTATGCCACTATCAAAAATATAAAATTTATGACAATCCACATCACTTTCATGTGTAATTTTAATCACACCACTCTCATTATCATCCATTTCGATTGCATCAATTGCATTTATTATAAAATTTGAAAAAAGCATATCAAGTAAATCAATATCACCATTTATTGTAAAATTTGTATTAGGGTATATAAACTCTATCTCTTTGGAATATGCATAATATTCTATAGACATATCTAGTAATTCTTTAAGTTCTATCCAGCTAAACTTACTTCTTTTTGCAGTAACACCTTTTGAGAACATTAATGTTGTTTTTATAATACGTTCTATACGACTTACTGATTTTTGAATCTCTTCAACAATAGAAACATTTTCTTCAATAACACGTTTTTTCAGTGTTGAACTTAGAAGAGAAATAGAACCTATGGGATTACGAATTTCATGAGAGAGATGTGCTGCCATCTGTCCCATAGTTGCAAGGTTTTCTTTTCGCTTTTGCTCTGTTATATCTGTAGCGGAGAGCATAATTTTATCTTTGTAGGAGGAACTTTTAATAATAAAAGAGGAAGATTGAAATTCTATCTCATAGTCATCACTCTTAAACTCTAAAAGCTTTAACAACTCCCATAACTCTCGTGCTTTAGAATTTTGCAAAAAAATTGTATTATCTTCATTAACTATCCAGATAGCATTAGGTAAGAACTCAACTACTTTTTCTACAGTATCTTGCAGATGAGAGTATGATGCTTTAAGCTCATTAAAATCTTGCTCAACCTTATAAGTCTGCTCAATAAGTAGATTTAACTCTTCTGGTGTTACACTCGCCATTAATTTTTAAAATCAACTAAAATTTTATATAAAGAGTGTGCATCAGCACTTCCAGCCAACTCTCTTATAGAGTGCATTCCTAAAGTTGGTAATCCTACATCTATAGTCTCAATGCCTAATCTTGTTGCAGTTATTGGTCCTATTGTTGAACCACACCTAATATCACTACGAGTCACAAAAGTCTGGTATCTTTCATTCATATTCTTAGCATTGTCCATAAATTTTGAAATTGTTGTAGAGTTTGAAGCATAATGTTGATTTACATTAACTTTTATGACTACTCCTGCATTCATCTGAGGTGCATGCTCTTTATCATGTTTTAAAGGAAAATTTGGATGGATAGCATGAGCATTATCTGCACTTATCATGATGGAACTTTGTGTCATTTGTATATACTCCTCATAATTTTCAAACATACGTTGCAGTGTATTTTCCAAAAAGCTACCACCTGCTCCACTTGTTGATTGACTTCCTACCTCTTCATGATCAGAAGCTATAAAAAGCATTGGCTTGCTAGACTCAACACTACAAATACTCAACATTCCAACATAACAAGAGAGAAGATTGTCAAGTCTTGCACTTGCTATAAAATCATCATGTAAACCCACAAATGCAGCCTTTTGTGTGTCATAAAGGCTTAGTTCATGTGCATATAACTCTTTAACATCTAAAATATTTTCTAAAGAGAGTTGCCATTGTAAAAATTCATCAAAATTAAAGTCATTATCTGTTGTCATAATTGGACATATATCTGTCTGTTTGTTAACACTCTTCTCAGTATTTGCTTTGTCATCAAGGTGTATTGCTAAAGATGGTATAGTTGCTATAGACTTTTTTACATCAATAAGTGTATGTTTAATCTCATCTTGAGAATTTTGGTACGATACACGACCAGCCAAAGACAAATCTCTATCAAACCATGGGGTCAATAGAAGTCCACCATAAGGCTCAACCCCAAACTTTACTACACCATGTTCTTTTACAACAGGATTAGGTTTTAATCTGAGATTTGGCGAATCAGTATGTGCCCCAACCATTATATAATTTTTCTTTTTTTTAGGATATGTAAATGCTATGATAGAGGAGTCATTTCTAGTAACAAAATACTTGGCACCCTCTTGTAAATTCCATTTATCTCTCTCATCTAATTTTGCAAATCCTGCATTACTAAACATTGCCGACATATTTTTTGTCGCATGAAACGGTGTAGGTGATGCATCTAAAAAACCTAAAAGTCCTTCATTGAAATCTTGTTTATTCATCTATTTATCCTATATTAAGCAATACAAGAAGTATCACTTTTCTAAATAATTTTAGTTATCTAATAATATCTACTGCTTCATTCCCTTCAAGAGCTACGAGAAGTTTAGAGTCAACTCGTATGGCTGAGTCTATAACTACATTATGTAGTTTTGATACGATGGTAATCGTAAGAGGTCTATTGCCTTGATTTTGTCTTATCATGCTATAAAGATTTTCCAAAATAGTGTCATCTTCATTGAGTTGTACTGAAAGGCTTATTGGTTCAGGTGGTGCTTCTTGCACCTCTTTTTTAACCTTTTTTGTCTCTTTTGTTGCCTCTTTAAGGGTCATAATTTTACTGATATTCATACGAGGCCCAAAATCTGTATGTGTAACTCTTCCTTTAAAAGCAATAGGTGCTTCTTTATCCATTTCTTCAAGTTTTTCAAGTTTATCTGAAAAAAGCATTATTTCTATATTGCCATGAAAATCCATCAAATCAATTATACCAAACTGGTGTCCCTTTTTAGAAATTTTTGTCACAACTCCCTCAACTTTTCCAATAAAAATTGCTTGAGAACCATCTTTTACATGTTCAAGTTCAGAAGAGAGTGTATAATTGAGTTCACTAATCTCTTTTCTATAATCATCCATAGGATGTCCCGATACATAAAAGCCCAAAGTATCTTTTTCAAATTCCAAAATTTCTTTTAACTCATACTCATCTGAATTCTTTAACTTCAACTCAACAGTTGTAATCTCATCATCATCTCCAAAAAGACTTCCAACTGCATTTTTTTTCGCATCACTTGCTTTTTTTGCAATTTCAACTATGAGTTCTATTTGATCAAGGAGTGCTTTTCTACTATATCCATATCTATCAAAACCACCAGATTTCACAATCGCTTCTATAACACGTTTATTCACTTTTGATGGTTCAATTCTATTGACAAAATCCTGCCAAGAAACATAATCGCCATTTTTTTCACGCTCTTTTAGCATAGAGTCAATGGCAGCTTCTCCCACACCTTTAATGGCACCCAGACCAAAAAGAACTATATTTTTTTCATCTTTTGTGATTGCTGAAAACTCTAACTGTGAATCACAAATATCAGGAGGACCAAGCTCTATACCCATATGTTTGGTCTCATCAATATAACGTACGACTTTTTCTGTATTGTCTTTATCACTCGTTAAAAGTGCTGCCATAAACTCATTTGGATAGTAAGTTTTTAACCATGCTGTTTGAAAAGTAATCATTGCATATGCTGCTGAGTGTGATTTGTTAAAACCATATCCTGCAAATTTTTCTATAAGTTTAAAAAGTTTACTTGCTAAAGTATAATCAAGCCCAAGTTTTTGTGCACCTTCTGAGAAAAGGCGATTATACTTCTCCATCTCTTCAACTTTTTTCTTTCCCATGGCACGACGAACAATATCTGCACCACCAAGACTCATACCACCGATAGTTTGTACTATCTGCATAACTTGCTCTTGATAAACTATCATTCCATAAGTTGGTCCAAGAGTCTCTTTTAAAAGGTCAAAACTTACTTCTTCAAAAGGATAAAAAACTTTTTTTCGACCATGCTTACGCTCAATAAAATCATCAAGCATTCCAGACTCCATAGGTCCTGGTCTATAAAGTGCCAAGACTGCAATAAGGTCTTCAAAATTATCTGGTTTAAGTCGACGGTTCAAGTCTTGCATGCCAGAGGATTCTATTTGAAACATTCCAACAGTCTCACCTGTTTGAATGACCTCATAAACTTTTTTGTCATCTACATCAATATCATCCCAGTTGACATCGATGTCATAACGTCGTTTGATGAGTTTTACCGCATTTTGAATAACGTCTAGAGTTTTTAAACCAAGAAAGTCAAATTTTATAAGATCAATATCTTCCATATAGTTAAGAGAGTACTGCGTGACAAAAGTTGTCTCACCACTTGGTTTATAAATAGGTGTTTTTTTCCATAACTCTTCATTTGAAATAACTACACCTGCCGCATGAATACCAGAGTTGCGTTTAAGTCCTTCGAGTTTTTTGGCAAATTCCCATACACGTTTGGCATTTGCATCACTCTCAATAAGTTCTGAAATTTTTGGTTCTTTTTGAAATGCCCCATCTTTAAACTCACCATTTTTACTCTTACCATTAAGAGTAATACCCAGTTCATCTGGAATAAGTTTTGCCATTTTATCGGCTTGAGAGAGTGGCATTTCAAATACACGCGCGACATCTCGAATTACCCCTTTTGCAAGAAGTGATCCAAATGTAATGATTTGTGCCACTTGATTACGTCCATATTTTTCAACAACATAGTCTATTACTTCACCACGACGAGCCTGCATAAAGTCCATATCTATATCTGGCATACTAACACGTTCAGGATTTAAAAAACGCTCAAAAAGAAGATCATACTTCATAGGGTCTATGTCTGTAATATCAAGAGAGTAAGCAACTAAAGATCCAGCAGCTGAACCACGTCCTGGTCCTACAGCAATACCCATATTTTTTGCCTCTTTAACAAAATCCCAAACTATCATCATATAGCCAGGGAATTTCATGGAGTTAATGATATCCATTTCATATTCTAATCGATCTTTATACTCTTTATGACGCTCTTGTGGAACTATTTTTAGACGATTCTCTAACCCTTCACGACACTTATGTATAAAATACTCCGCATCATTTTTGTCAGCTCCAAGCATATGCTTTTTTTTCTCATCTTCTGTTGCGTCAACAGACATGGGAGCATCATCTTCATAATCTATATTTAAACCATCCTCTTTTGCATACTCTTTAGTAAACTTAAAGTTCGGAGGTGTTGGTGTTTTAACAATAGGTGTATACTCCTCACATTTATTGACTATCTCTTGTGTATGCTCTAATGCTTCAGGAATGTCAGCAAAAATTCTTGCCATCTGTTCTGGAGATTTAAGATAAAATTCATGTACTGAGTGGCGCATTCGATTTGGGTCATCATAGAGTTTATTCATTCCTATGCACATAAAAGCTTCATGGTATTGTGCATCATTTGGATAGGTATAATGTGTATCGTTTGTAGCAACAACTTTAATACCTGTTTCACGAGATATCTTCAGTATCTGCTCATCAATAAAAAGCTGGTCACCAATACCATGACGCATAAGTTCAAGATAAAAATCATCACCGAAAATCTCTTGATACTCTCGTGCTACATTGAGTGCACCATCGTATCCCAAGGCACCATTACGAACATTTCTCTCATTTTGCAAATTTAGATGCCAGTTGACTTCACCTTGCAGACAAGCCGATGTACAAATAATACCCTCAGAGTGTTCACGCAACTCTTTTTTATTAATACGGGGAAAATAATACATACCATGTATATAGGCTTGAGAAGAGAGATACATAAGGTTCTCGTATCCCTTTTTATTTTTCGCATAAAGACAAATATGAAAACGTTGTTTTGTACTTTTATCGTTGAGTTCTTCACCATTGTGAATATAACCCTCCATACCAATAATAGGTTTTATTCCAGCTTCTATCATTTGCTTATAAAAGTCTATAGCTCCAAACATGTTACCATGGTCTGTCATAGCCACAGATGTCATGCCAAGCTCTTTTACACGACTTACAAGATTAGTGAGTTTATTTGCTCCATCAAGCAGTGAGTATTCAGTATGAAGATGAAGGTGGGTAAAGGGTTGAGCGCTCAAAATAATCTTCCTAATATTTATAAAGTATAAAAAAGATTATAGTGAATTTGTCTTAATTTTAAGTAATCTTACTTTTCTAGAAGCTTTTTCCAAGCTTTTTCTATTTTAGAAGTGAGCTTTTTTGTAATGCCTTTTACTTCAGTGAGCAATGAACTATTTTGATGAATAACACCAACGACCTCTTCTACATCGCCAAAATACTCAAGAATTTTTTTGACCTTCTTTTTTCCTACACCCTCAATAGATGTTAAAAAAGCACTTAATTCAGTTTCAGTAATTGCATTGTCTGTGTAAGATTCACATGACTCATCACCTGATGGTTCTGGAGCATTTTCAGGACTTTTTTTAGTTTTTGATTTTGCAGGATTTATACCAAGATTATCTTGATAATTCCACTTCTCACTTGGCCATTCCTCACTCCATCTACGTTTAACATCAAAAATTTTGTATTGGCTATCTAGTTTATGTAAATATACTGACTTACCACCATAATTTTTTTTCTTTTTACCAAAATATTCACCATCAAACGATGGAGAATATGCACCAAAATGAATATGTCTCATTGTTCTTAGGAGTGAAGCATCTATTTTACTTAACTCTTCCCAGTTAAACATAGGAATATTTGGTTTTTTAAATCTTCCTTCACTCAAACTCCACATAATATATTGACCAATCCAGTCTCTTATGTAAGGAAATGCAGCAAAAGCAGTAGCACACTCCAATATACGAACTTTTCCATCTTTACCATAAGCCACATCACAAGCCCAGTACTCAGCTTTTGCAGCTTTAGAAACTTTTACCGCTAAATCAAGAACATTTTTAGGAACATCCATATAGTCCATACTTCCACCTTGAGAAGTATTTGTAAGCCACTCACCCTCTGGAGCACGACGCCAAAAGGCACAAACTGGTTTATGACCAATGAGCATTACCCGAATATCTGCTTCCATAGGAATAAAGTCTTGAAAATACATAGGATGGTATTTTTTTTCAGCAAAAAGTTCTTTTGCTTCTTTAGGGGTATCTACTTTATGTACAAAGTAGCCACCATAATTTGATGGGCCATAAGATTTTTTAATTATTTTAGGATATTGTGTTTTTTTTAAAAATTTATATGCATTGTCGTGATTATAATAAATATATGTTTTTGGGATTGGTAAATTATATTTCCATGCAAAACGAGTCACATTTTCTTTAGATTTATTAGAAAATTGTGTATCAACAGATGGAATAAAACGAACATGAGGCAATGCTCGAGCTATCTCACGAAATGTTTCATAGGCCGTTGCTGGAATATTTCCAATGAGAACATCAATCTTTTTACGTTTTACCTCTTTAATAAATCTATTTTTATCATTTTTCCAGTGATAAGTAACAGTTTCGATTTTGTTTGGCCACCCTTTAAAGTTAGAGTAATCAAAAAATCTTAATACATAATCCATGTATAAAAAGCCGAGTTTTGGTAATTCTTTATTGCTGAGTCCCATTTTAATTCCTATGTTATTTTAAATTGGAATTATACAAAACTAATATTTCTGTTTAATTACAATTATATTTGCTATTTGATTTTTTCTAAATATTCACAATCAACAGTATTAACTTTCACTAAATCACCTTCTAACACATGATATGGCACTTGTACGACTGCACCAGTTTCAAGTGTTGCAGGTTTTTTACTACCACTAGAAGTATCACCTTTAAAATTTGGTGGTGTCTCCGCGATAACAAGTTCCATTATCTCTGGTGCTTGAACTGAAATAGCCTTGTTTTTAAAGAAAATAATGTCAACATTAATACCATCTTTAAACCATTTAGAAGCATCATCACACTGCTCATATGAAAGACCTAATTGGTCGTAAGTGACATTGTCCATAAACTGGTACATATCACCATCATCATAAAGGTACTGCATAACTTTAAAATCTATTACTGGAACTTCAAATTTATCTCCAGCATGAACTGTTTTCTCAACTACTTTAGCATTTAAAAAACTTTTCATTTTCATTCTAACAAATGCTGCACCTTTACCTGGTTTTACATGTTGGAATTCAACGATTTTGTAAGGAACTTCTCCTACTATTAAACGTACATTTTTTTTGATATCACTCATTCCAATGGTTGCCATTCATACACCTTGCTAATTATTTTATAGTATTTTACAATAAATGTTCTTAAATGCTATAATGTCAAAAATATTTAGGAACCTTCAACTTATGACATTTAATTTAGAAGCAAAAAGTGGCAATGCTCGTGCAGCTACGATTACAACAGCACATTCAACTATTAAAACACCTGTATTTATGCCTGTTGGAACTATTGGAAGTGTAAAAAGTCTCGATGTACAAGATGTTTTAAATCTTCTCGGTGCTGAGATTATCTTAGCAAATACATACCATACATACCTGCGTCCAGGAGATAAAACCATCGCTAAAATGGGAAAACTTCATGGCTTTACAAAGTACCCAAAGAGTTTTTTAACAGATAGTGGTGGTTTTCAAGCTTTCTCTTTAAGTGATATCTCAAAGCCCATGAAAGATGGCATAGAGTTTCGCTCTCATATAGACGGAAGTAAACACTTTTTTACACCAAAAAAAGTTATAGATATTCAAACGAATCTTGGCTCTGATATTATGATGATTTTAGATGACTTAGTAGCACTCCCCGCTACACAAGAGCGTATCAAAACAAGCATTGAAAGAACAACAGCTTGGGCACAAGAGTCTATAGATTATTTTCGTTCACAACAAAAAAAAGGAATCTGCACAGAACAAAATATCTTTGCTATTATTCAAGGTGGAACAGATAAAGCCTTTCGCACAAAATCTGCAACAGAACTTTGTGCTATGGATTATGATGGTTTTGCAATCGGTGGGCTTAGTGTTGGAGAGTTAAATAATGAAATGTATGAGACAGTTGCTCATACAACTCAGTATATGCCACACGATAAACCACGCTATCTAATGGGTGTAGGAACACCTGAAGACCTTATGGAGAACATCGAGAGAGGCATAGACATGTTCGACTGCGTGATGCCTACGAGAAATGCAAGAAATGGTACACTTTTCACCTCTTTTGGTCGCATAAATATTAAAGGTGCAAAATTTAAAGAAGACCCAAATCCAATCGATCCAGAGTGTGAATGTTTAACTTGTAAAACATACTCTCGTGCATATATAAATCATCTCTTTAGAGCCCGTGAAATAACATATTTCAGGCTTGCTACTATTCATAATCTTCACTACTATCTCAATCTTATGAAAGAGGTTCGTAAAGCTATTTTAGATGACACCTTTGTAAAATATAAAAAAGATTTTTATCTAAAACGAAATAAAAATAATTAATTTTAGAATACTGCAATCATAATTATATTATAATAATTATATTATAATCAACTATATAGGAGTCTTGATGGATAATAAGAGCTGTACAATATTAACAGACGAAACAAATCTCACTGAAGTTCTAATAACTAATGAAGAATATGAACATATTTTAGAAATTCAACAAGAAGTTTTATCTATGATAACTTTAGATGTTCAAAGTCAAGAAATACTTAATAAAATATGTAAACTTGCAGAGGCTCTTTTACCAAACTCGGTCTCATCTTTAATGCTAAAAGATGAAAATACTAAACTATTAAATGTTAAAGCAGCACCATCTGCTTCTGATGCGACCTGGCAAGCACTAAATGAACTCAAACCTGGTCCGCACTCTGGCTCTTGTGGTAATGCTGTACATCATGCTCAACCCCAGTATATTATAAATACATTTACGGATAAGAGAAGTATAGAATTTTTAAAAACTGCAAAAGCTTTTAATTTATGCTCATGTTGGTCAGTACCAGTAAAAAATGAGCAAGACAACACCATAGGTTCCTTTGCACTCTCCTCATTTGAACATCGTTCTCCTGCACCATTTCATAAAAAACTCTTAAAGACGGGAGCGTCTTTAGTAAGTATCGTCTTAAAAAATGAAGCAAGAAAAGTAGAATTGGAAGATATGCTATATAAAGATGAACTTACACAATTAAAAAATAAAAAAATGTTGGAAAAAGAATTAGCTAGTAAGTGTTTGTGTACTGTAATATTTTTAGATATAAATCATTTTAGTTATGTCAATACAGCCTATGGATTTGCAGTAGGTGATGAAATTTTAAAAGTAGTTTCAAAATCACTTCAAGAGCTCTACCGGGAGAATGTATATAGAATCAATGCCGACCAATTTGCTCTTAAATTTAATAATAAACAAAATATGAAAGAGATTGTCAAAAGTATTAAGCAGTATTTTATAACTAAACTCATTAAAGTTGACAACATCACTATGAAGTTGTCATTTACTTATGGGGGTGTCTCCTCAGATGAAGATTTATTACAACGAGCTGCACTGTCCATCAAAAAAGCAAAAGAGAATGGTGGAGGGAGTAAACTTCATATTTTTGATGAAAAAACTGATAGCTTTTCAAGAAGACAAGAGTTTATTTTTATGAATACTTGCATACACAATGCTTTTGAGGAAAATTTGTTTGTTCCATTTTTTCAAGGCATATATGATAATGTGCAGAAAAAAATCACAAAATATGAAGCTTTGGTAAGAATAGTCTCAGAGACAGGTGAAGTTATATCACCATATAAATTTTTAGAGGTAACTAAACTCTCTGGCCTACTCCCAAAACTTACAAAATTAATGATAGACAAAACATTTCAATATATGTCTCAAAACCAGTATAATTTCTCTGTAAACATAACAGAAGATGACTTAAATGAGCACTATCTTTATGAATATATCAATAAAAAAGCACTTAAGTATCATATTGAACCAAGCAGAGTAACTTTAGAAATTTTAGAGGGTATTAGTTCTAAAGGACAAAAAAATAACATCAAACAGCTCAAGATTCTTAAACATAATGGTTATAAAATAGCTATTGATGATTTTGGAGCCGAATATTCAAACTTTGAGCGTATTTTAGATTTAGATATAGATTTTATTAAAATAGATGCAAAATATATTAAAAATATAGATACCGATAAAAAAAGTTATGAGATTGTTAAATCAATAGTAGGCTTTGCCAACACTATGTACATTATAACAATAGCAGAGTTTGTTCACTCAGAATTGGTTCAAAAGATAGTAGAAGATTTAGGTATACAATATTCTCAAGGATTTTATTTTAGTGAACCCCAGAAGGAAATATCGTAAATATTATACTATGATATTTCCATTTAATCTCTCACCATCATATAATGATGTAATATTTTCAACTCTACTAAAACCTTCTACATCAAATATAACTAAGTCAGCTTTTACACCTACTTCAATAAGTCCACAGTTCATATTAATACTTTTTGCTGGATTTTGAACTGTTAATTTAATTAATCTCTGCATATCAATTAAACCAGTTTTAACAAGTTTTGTATAATACAAAGGAAGTGCATCAGCAATAGATTCACATCCATAAGCTGCATCATAAAAAGCCACCTCTTTATTTACAGGTGATGATGGTTGATGCAAGGTTGTTAACATATCTATTTCTGCATTTTGGAGAGCTTTTTGAAGAAGTAACATATCATCACGACTCGATAAAGGAGGATTGAGTTTAGCAATGGTATTAAAATCTTCACATGCCTCATCACAGTTTACTAAATGATGAATTGAGACTTCACAACTTACTCTAACACCCTCTAATTTCGCCTTTGTAATTAACTCAATTGAACGAGGAGATGCTATAGACTTAAAGAGTATTTTTATCTTAAAATGACGTGCTATTTCCAACATACGTGAAACATGGAGTACTTCACTCAACTCTGGAATTCCAGCCAGCCCTAGTTTAGAATTAATATTACCATCTAACATCACACCTGCATTTATGAGAGAATTATCTTCTGCCTTACAAAAGAGTGTCACATCATACATTTTTACATACTCAGCTATCTTAATAGCAACATCATTTTTTGCAATGGTACTCATATAAGGTGTTATTGCACCTTTTTTTAAGAGTATTGCAATATTACTCAAGGACATATCCTCTTTTAAAGTATTGAGCATTAAATCTATTTTAATACCATCTATAGAGTTTATTCCATGTTTTGCAAATTCTAAAACAACTTCATTGTCTATAGCAGGTGTTGAGTCAGCATTTAATACTATATGCCCAACACCACCTTTAATCGCCTCTTGTGACAATGCTTCTATATTTTTTGAATTTAAAGAGGAGTCAAGTAATCTAATGTTGGTATCTATTAATGATGGTATAAGATAAGCACCCTTTGCGTCTACCATATTTGTATCTTCTAAATCTGAATCTATCTCAACAATAATCCCATTTTCAATACGGACATCGGCGAACCTTTCTCCATTGATATCACAAATTAATGAGTTTTTTATAAGCATATTGATTCAACCTTTGATATAATTGTGATATTATAAATAAATAAGGCTTAGAGCTAGTTATGAAAATACTCGTTAGTGCATTAGAACACTCTGCAAATGTTCATTTAAAATCTTTAAAAAATGAACTCCAAAAAGATATAGAGTTTGTTGGTATATTTGATTCTGACTTAGGAACACCTATTGTCGATTTAAGAAGTTTAGCTCTTATGGGTTTTATTGATGCTCTTAAAAAACTCAAATTTTTTTTAAAACTCAATACAAAGATGCTTCACTTGGCAAAAGATGTTGATAAGGTTCTTCTCATAGACTCATCTGGTTTTAATTTACCATTAGCAAAAAAGATTAAAAAGAAATATCCAAATAAAGAAATTATTTACTATATTTTACCACAAGCTTGGGCATGGAAAAAAAAGCGTATTCCAATATTAGCACAGACTATTGACCATTTAGCTTCTATTCTTCCTTTTGAACCAAAATACTACCCTACAAATGCTCCCATAGAGTATGTTGGGCACCCTCTTCTTGACCAAATTACAGAGTTTAAAAGTTCTATAAACAAAGAAATTAAAGAGTTAGTTTTTATGCCTGGAAGTCGTAAGGGAGAAATTAAAAAACTTATGCCTATTTTTTCACAACTTCTCGAGAGTTTAAATATTCATGCTACATTAGTTATTCCTAAACATTTCTCATCAAAAGATATTGAAAATATCTATGGAAATATTGAATGCTTTACACTATCACATAACCCTCATGATGCTCTTATAAATGCAGACTTTGCATTTATATGTAGTGGCACGGCTACTCTTGAAGCAGCACTTATTGGAACACCTTTTATTTTGAGTTATATAGCTAAACCTATAGATTATTATATAGCCTCAAAACTCGTAAAGATTAAATACATTGGTTTAAGTAATATCATGTTTTTGAAGTTTAAAAATAGAACTATTCATCCTGAATTTCTTCAAGATGCAGTCACTGTAAAAAATTTATTTGATTCGTTTAAAAATTACGATAGAAGTGAATTTTTACAACACTCCAAAGAGTTACGAGAATATTTACAACATGGAAGTTCTAAAAGAGTTGCCGAGCTTATAGAGTCTTAAGACTCTTTTGGCTTTCTCTCTTGAATATTGATTTTTTTACCAACTTTTTTTGGTACATTATATGCATCTTTTGAACTGCCATCATGGCGATGATTTCTATCCCCAGATTTTCCAGAAAAGATTGCTTTTCCATTCTCATCTTTGCCTAAAAACTTATTTGGAGCTTTTTCTTTTTTCGCCCACTTTACTTGCATCTCTTGAGTTTTTTCATCTTTTGTTGCATCCGTGTAACGCTTTTTCGCTATTTCTGTAATGGCTTCTTTTGTAAGTTTTTTCCGTCTTGATTCATCTTGTTTTGGTTTTTCTACTCTCTCATAGCAAAAACCCTCTATTGCTTCTTGTTTAATAGCACGCCCTAAAAGAGCTTCAACCAAATGAGTACCTTTTTGTTCGCTCTGATTTAAGAGCATTGTTGCTTGATTCTTAGCACGACTAACTCTAGCTATATAAACAATTGCTTTTATTGGCATATCATAACTTATTAAAAAGTCACAAAAGAGCTCTTTATTTTTTACTAATTCTTTATCTGAAACTACTTCTATATTTTTATTTTCTATGGACTCTTTTAAAATATCTGCGTCTGATGAACATACTACCAAAATATTAGAATCTTTATGCTCCGCAATAAGTTTGTTAAGTAACAACACTTTTTTCTCTTGTGGGCATTGATATATGCAATGATTAGCTGGTTTGATAGATATTTTATTTTCTGACATAAAGAACCTTGTAAATTAATTTACTAATTATATCTATTTAGTTGCTAAATTATCTAAGGTTTCTAAAAATTGTTTAATTTTCTGAGCCCCAACAAGTTTTTTTAGCACTTTTTTTTCATCTGTTAAGAAATAAAGTGTAGGTGTTGCAAAATAATTAAGATAATCGGGAATAAAATCAGTCTGAATATCTAAATGCACAGCAATAAAGCTTTTGTTAAACTTTTTCATCACATCACTATTTTCAAAAACAATATCAGTCATATATTCACAACCAGGACATCCCTCTCGTGAGAGCATAATCATTACAATTTTATTTTCGCTCTTTGCCACATCGTAAGCATCAAACATATCAACCCATCTGATATCTGCGAAGAGTGTGCTCACCAGTAAGCTCATGATTAATATGATTTTTTTCATAATTTTCTCCTATAAAGAATTTAAGTGTATTAAAAATTCATCTGGTTCTATAAAACCTACAATAGTTTTAGATTTTTGTACCTTTGAATCTTTGTCAAAAAATATAATCACAGGTGGCCCAAAAACACCATACTCTTTACTTAAAGCTTTTTCATCCGCTGTATTATCTGTTATATCAGCTCTTACTAATACAAATTCACTCATTTTTTCTATAACTTTAGGGTCTGAAAATGTGATATTTTCAAGCTCTTTACATGCAGTACACCACTCCGCAGAAAAATCTAAAAGTATCTTTTTACCTTTGTTTTTTTCTAAAACTGTGTCCAATTCAGCTATGGATTTTACAACTTTAAACTCCATTTTTTTTGCTTCACTAGCTGTTGCACTTATTACTGTTTTTTGTTTTAAAAATCCAAGAGGTTGTGTAAGACTTGATGCACCAGCTAGAAAACCTATAAAGAGTGACACTGAGTATATAAACATAATCATAGCAACACTATGTTTAAAGAAGTGAGCATCTTTTTCAAATACACCAAGGAAGAGTGAAAAACCAATACCTAAGATACTGTATAAAACCATAGTAATAGAAGGATCAACAATTTTTTCAAGCATCCATATAGCAACAAGCAACATCATTACACCAAAAATTGCAGAAACCATAGTCATCCATGCACCTGGTTTTGGCATAAATTTACCAGCACTTACACCAACAATTATCAAAGGAACACCCATACCTATACTCATAGAAAAAAGTGCCATTCCTCCAAAAACTGCGTCTCCAGTCTGCCCTATATAAACGAGTGCTCCTGCTAAAGGAGCTGCAACACATGGCCCAACGATTAAAGCAGATAAAAAGCCCATAATCGCTACTCCAACAAAACCTGAACGATTACCAGTAGAACTCACTTTTGTAACCAAAGCATCTGGGAGTTTTAACTCATAAAAACCAAACATGCTAAAAGCAAGTGCTACAAAAACAAAGGAGAATGAGTAAATGACCCAAGGTGTTTGGAGTGCTGCTTGAATATTTGCACCAAAAAGACCTGCTAAAACCCCTGCTATCGTGTAAGCTACTGCCATTGATAAAACATAAACAAGAGAAAGAGCAAAAGCCTTTTTGGTAGTTAAACCCTCACCTTGAGATATAATTAAACCAGATATAATGGGTATCATAGGAAATACACAAGGTGTCATTGCTAGAAGTAGACCAAATCCAAAAAATGTTAATAAAGTTATCAGTATATTCTCTGATTTAATAGTATTTGCAATCATATCTGTTTGAGAAACTTCTTGTGTATTTTTTTGCACTTTTTCTGGAATTTTCTTATTTGATGATGATTCATCTAGCTTTGATGGATCTATTTTTAAGGTAAACTCTTTTTTACTTGGTTCATAACACAGACCCACCTCTGAACATCCTTGGTAAGAGAGGACTAATGTTACGTCTTTAACTTCAGATAATTTTTTGTCTGTTTTTAAAGTTATTATAAAATTTGGCGATTTTACATACACTTGTGAATCTTGGTGTAATACACTTTTTGGAGAGACAATACTCTTTATAGATATGCCATGAGAATTTTTAAGTTTAAATTTTAATTTCTCAGCATATAAATATATATCTTCGCCTATGGTGACACCCGCTTCAATTTTTTGAGTTTCTAATACTTTTGCATAAGGTTTAAATGCCTCATTTGGCATTAAAAAATCTCCTGCAATTACTACTGTATAACTCATAACAATAGTAAATAAAATCTTACTTAAAAAGTTCATACTCTATCCTTGTAATCATATTAATTCTAAAAACGGAGTATAACATATTAATTTATATACTTTCTGTTTACTTTATTCTTGAAATTTATTATATAATTTATACTTGTATAATATTATTTAGCATAAAATACCCAGTAATATCTTTAAAATAAAAAAGGTTATATATGAACTCTATTACTACAGACCAAACAATTCAGTTTACAAAAAGTTTAAAAATCCTCTACGTAGAGGATGATTTAGATTTACAATCACAAACAAAAGAATTTTTTGAAATTCTTTTTGCTTCAGTAACGGTAGCAAGTGATGGAGAAGAAGCTTTAGAAAAGTATCAACACGAATATTTTGATATTGTTATAAGTGATATAAAAATGCCAAAAATGGATGGTATTGAACTGAGTAAAAAGATTAAAGAGATAAACCCAAGTCAATATATAATTATTGTCTCTGCATATAATGATAGCCGTTATTTAGTGACCTTTATTAACCTCAACATTAGACAATTTATCCAAAAGCCGATAGATGTTGATGATATGCTTCAGACTCTTTACTTTACTTCTAAAAACATTGTTAATGAAAAAATGGTAGAAAAATATAGAGAAGATTTGGAAAAATCAAATAATGAGCTTACACAAAAAAATGAAGAGCTCAATTCATTGATTAGAATTTTAGATGCAAAACTTTTACAAATAGGTCAAAATACAAAACAAAATAGTAATGAGTCTGATTTAAAAGTGATAAATATTAAAAACAATGATTTAGCAGAACTTAAAGAAATTGAAACAGATATAAGTGTAACAGTGGCACTCTTAAACTCCTCTAAAAACCTTGATATAGAAAAAATTAAAGTTCTAGGTGAAATGTTTTTATCCTATTCTAAAATACTCAAAAATTACGATACATATAGTGAACTAGCAAATAATATGAAAAAAATGGGACAGACTTTAAACAATGCCCCAGAAACTTTTATGCAAAGAATTCAAAAGATATCGATTTTCTTAGAAAGTTTGATTTATGTATTAAAGGTTTGGAGAAACAATCTTGTAAATAAAGAAACTCGAAAGGCAATGGACCTCCATTCATCAATGATAAATGATGTCGAGACTATCATATCCATTATAGATGCAACGGATATAGATACACAAAATAACATGAGCCTTGTTTAATGCTAAACAATGATACGGAAGTCTGTGTTTGCAACTCTCTTACAGCAGGAGATATTGCCCAATGCATTAAAAAAAATAATTTTAAATCTCTTGATGAACTCTTTGATAGTCAAGATTGTCCCCTTGGGGATAAGTGTGAATCGTGCAAAGAGGATGGTTTTAACAATGATGGCATAAATGTTCCCCTTGTGTTTTCTATGGTTAAAAGTGAGAAATTATAGGAATCATAACAATAAATGTAGTCCCTTTCCCAGAAGTTTTTATCTCAATATGTCCTTTAAACTGTTTTTCTATTATCATTTGAGACATATAAAGCCCCAAACCTGTTCCATTTTTACCTTTTGTGCTAAAGTATGGTTCAAAAATTTGTTTTAGATTCTCTTTTTTAATTCCATTTGCTCTATCCTCTATAGAAATGTAAATATTATTATTCTTTAATTCAGTACTTATTATTATCTTTTTATTTTTAACAATAATTTCACTATAAGCATCAATGGCATTATGTATAATATTGAGCAGTACTTGTATCAGTTCATTTTCATAAGCTTCAATCTCAATAGTAGGTGATTTTATATATTCTAATATGATTTTATTAGCATTGATTCTAGGAAGAATAAAATTGACTGCTCTTTCAATCAAGCTATCTACTTTTATCCAATTTTTTTCTTTATCGGGGTGAAAATAGGTTTTAAAGTCATCGATAGTTTCCGATAGATATATAATAGTATTACTTATTTCTTCTAAAGAATCATTTAACTCTTGTTTGTCTAAAATTTCTCCAAACATCTGTTTAATTTGTATATTAGATATGCTTAGTGTAATTGTATTGAGAGGTTGTCTCCATTGATGTGCTATCATGCTTATCATCTCACCCATGACAGCTTGCTTGGATTGTGTAGTTAATATTTCATCTTTTTTAATTAATTCTTCAATTTTCTGAGCTACAGTCTCTTCTAAATAATCATTTACTTCTCTTAACTCCTTCGTTTTTTTTCTAACCAAATTTTTTAGTTTTTTATGATAGTAAATCATAACAAGAAGAATTAAACTCATAGTTGCAATTACTTTGAAGACTAAAGAGTAATCAACATTTTTTTGATATCTTGTAATTCTCCAACTGTTTTCAATTTTATTTATTTTATTTATTTTATCTTTTGATATTCTCTTGAGACTCTTATTTATTATTGAAAGTAAGATTGGATTATTTTTTTGTATACCTATACTTCCTTTAATCGGATGATTTTTTGCTAAGAATGCATTTATTTTTAGTTTTCCATATCCATATTTGTCTATAAAATAATCGGCTTGTTCATTTATTGTTACAATTGCATATACACTATTATTTAAAACTCTTTTCACTATTTTATTTTTATCAAATTCAACTTCAATACTTAAAAAAGGATATAGATGTTTTAAATAATCTCGAACAGACTTTTTTTGCACTAATAATATTTTTCCTTTAAGTTGCTTGACATCACTGACAAAAGATTTATCCAGTTTACTTAACACAGCAAAAGTTGTTGTTGAGAGTACTTTTGAATAATTTAATGTTGGATAGTTTTTGTTATTTGTTGCTACTATTGATAATAGTTCACATTTATTTTCTTGAATATTTTTTTGTAATTCTAGTTCTGATATTGATGCAACAGGATGAAAAGTGAGTGATGTGTTTTTTGATATATCTGCAAAAATATCTGCCATAATACCAGTCATCTTCCCATCTACAATTCCATCAAGAGGAAAAAGACTATAATTAACACAAACATCAATCACTTTATTGTTTTGTATATACTTAAGCTCCTCTTTTGAAAATTGTATATTTACAAAATGCTTTTTTTCATCAAAAATAAAATTATCTATTGTCTTGTTTAAACCTATATTGTAATTTACTTTAAAGAGATTAACCTGTTTATCTAAAAAATTTTTATCAATGGAGCCTATATTATAAGTAAAAGGAAGTATAAGCTTTTCTATACCTATTGCTTCATCAGACAAATGTTTTTTAGAAATTCTTTGAGTATATTTATTGTAAATAATGTCAATAATCTCATGTTTATGAGATAAAGCATATTCCCATCCTTTTCTTGATGCTTCTCTAAAAGCAACAACTCTCATAGGGTGTTTCTTTGTCTCTTTTACTGATGTTACTAACTCTAATTGTAAAACATATAGATTTTCATCACTTGGGTCAAGCACATTAAACTTTATACCCCTTTCATTGAGTTTATAGAGTTCATTTGATATAAAAGCTGTCATTGCAGCCACATCCTTGTCTGCAAATGCTTCTATATTATAGGTATGTTTCACAAAATGTATCTGATTTATATCTACATTATATGCATCAAAATATGGTTTAAAATTAAGAATAAAATCATCTTTATTAGATACCATAACTCTTTTACCCACTAAATCTCTTGGTGACTTAATATCTGGAGAAGTTACTAAGACAAGAGCAGCACGTTTAAAGTATGAAGAAACAAGTTTTAAGTTTTTACCTCTTAAATACTCTAAGAGAGAGAGTGAATTATAAATACCATACTCGGACTTTCCACTCAATATCTCTTTTTCTATATTAATACCATTTTTATACTCTTTTAACTCTACATCTAAGCCTGCATCTTTATAAAATCCTTTCTCTTTTGCGGCAATAAAACCAGCAAACTCAAACTGATATTTCCAATGAAGCTGTAGAGAAATTTTTTCTAACTCTTTACTTTTTATATTTCTCGCATGAGAAGCATCAAGGCAAAGTTGAAAAATATATAAAAATATAAAAATATACTTCAACATTAATGATTTTGCATCTTCAAATTTATGGGATGGTTAAAACCATTCATAACTCTATGGAGTAAATTATTTAAAGAATAAGGTTTTTTATATCCATACTCAGCAAATTTTTTACTGATTTTAATAGAGTTTTTTTCAAAAACCTCTGAGTATACTATATATATTTTTTTCATTATTATTCCAACTTTGTAATTAGCTATATCATAGCATATATTATTAAATTAATGCATAAAAAAACATTATACGTTGTAATAGTATTATTAAATTAGATTCTTATTAAGATATTTAAGGCTCTCATTAGTAATATTTACATATTCTATAATTTACTTAAATTAATACATTTTTATCATAGGAATATACATGTCAAATAGATTAAAAACAGAGGATAGTCCCTACCTTCAACAACATAAAGACAATCCAGTAGATTGGTGGCCATGGTGTGATGAAGCATTTACATTAGCCCAAAATGAGAATAAAGCTATTTTTATCAGCATTGGGTATAGTTCTTGTCATTGGTGTCATGTCATGGAGGAAAAAGTTTTTGAAGATTTAGCATGTGCAGAAATTTTAAATAAAAGTTTTATTTGTATAAAAGTTGACCGTGAAGAGCGACCAGATATAGATAAACATTACCAAGAAGTACATCTTCTTCTTAACAGACGTGCAGGTGGTTGGCCCACATCCATCTTTTGTACACCACAAAACAAGCCTTTTTTTGCAGGTACCTACATAGCACCTGAATCAAATACAGGTAGTACTGAGGGTATGGGTTTTAAAGAACTTACACAACTTATAGCGACAAAAGTCAATGAGAATGATGCAAAACTTTTTAAAAATGCTGATGAAGTGGAGAGTTTTTTAAATCATGTAGAACATCCTAAAGAGGCAACTATCTTAAAGGAAAATTTTTATAAAAATTTTCTTCTTCAAAGCAAATATAACTTCGATACAAAGAATGGTGGCTTTTCCATAAAGCCAAAGTTTCCTCATGCATCAACACTTACTACTCTTTTGTGTATAGATAAACTTTATGATGATAAAAGTGCTAGAGCAATGCTCATCCAAACACTCAACTCTATGAAAAAAGGTGGAATGTATGATCTTGTAGATGGTGGATTTTGCCGCTACTCTACAGATGAAGAGTGGTGTATACCTCATTTTGAAAAAATGCTTTATGATAATGCTCTTTTAATCTCAGTTTATACCGAGGCCTATTTAGCATACGATGACAAAAGTTATCTGAGCATAGCAGAAGAGTGTGCTAGTTTTTGGTCTGATTTCATGAGTGAAGATAACCTCTTTTACTCTGCGAGCGATGCTGATAGTGAGGGAGAAGAAGGAACCTATTTTATCTACTCTTATGAGGAAGTTTACAGCACTTTAAAAAAGGAAGGTTATGAAAATATAGAGACTCTCTTAGCACAAATATCTGTAACATGTGAAGGAAACTTTGAAGGTAAAAACATCATTAGGTTTGAGAATAATGTCATACCAGAATATTTTAGTGATATTAAAATACTACTTCGCTCTCTGCGTGCAAAACGTACATACCCTTTTATAGATAAAAAAATACAAACATCTTGGTCTTCTATGATGATACATGCACTCTTTAAACTAGGTAGCATCAACGGTACCTACAAGAGACAAGCTATAAAAAATTTGGATGCACTTCTTGCAACTATGTTTATAGATGGAAAACTCTATCACACAACACTTATTCATAAAGAGCCTAAAATAGAAGCTTTTTTAGAAGATTATGCCTTTCTTTCACAAGCACTACTCACTGCTTATAAGTACACACAAGATGAACTGTATCTTATCCATGCACAACGCTTTACAAATAAAGCTCTTGAAGAGTTTTATGACAAGGGTGTATGGAATTTTAGTATTGGTGAGTTCACTACCAAAGCTGAAATTACAGATAATACATACACAAGTTCTGTCTCTATTATGATTGACACTCTTTTAACATTAGGAACTCTTCTTGAAGATGAAAAATATACTCACTTTGCTTTTAAAACTATGGAGTACAACTCTTATGAGCTAGGTCGAAAACCTATATACTCACCTTATATGCTTACTCAAGAGCTTAGGTATATCAAAGGTGATAGAGTCATACAAAGCTCTATTGAGAAGCTTTTGCACAACTCTTTAGAGTTAGCAAAAACAAACTACCCATTTTTACTTTATAAACAGAGTGAAAATGATGATTTTATGATTTGTGGAGAGAAAAGTTGTTTTGCACAGACTCAAAAAATAAGTGATGTAAATACCCTAATAAAAAACTCTTTTTAATCTTGCTTTGTTTATAATGGTGTAACTATATAATAGGATTAATAATGGGTTCGAAAAGAAAAATGTTAGATAGTGAGCTAGACCACAGTTCTGTGTTAGACGATATAGTCCATGAGGACAGAAGAAAAAACACAGACGATAAAGATATGCAAGATCTTGAAAAAAGAGATAAAGACAATGAGGCAAAACGTGTAGCAGTCTGGGTTAAGGATGAAATATTACAATATGAAAGTGAACTCAAAGTATTGCAAATAGAGCTTTTAAAGATGCAAAACCATATCAAAGACAGTGGTCAAAAAGTACTTATGATATTTGAAGGTCGTGATGCCGCTGGTAAAGGTGGTACTATTAAACGCATTACAGAACATCTAAATCCTCGTGGAGCAAGAGTTATTGCTCTTGATAAACCAAGCGATGTAGAGAGAACACAGTGGTATTTTCAACGTTATGTTCATCACTTACCAGCAGCAGGTGAAATTGTACTTTTTGACAGAAGTTACTATAATCGTGCAGGTGTTGAGCCAGTAATGGGCTTTTGTACCCAAGAAGAGCATAAAGAGTTTCTTCATGAGGTACCTGAATTTGAAAAGATGCTTATAAACTCCGGTATTATCATCTTTAAATTCTATTTTTCTGTTTCTAAAGATATGCAGAAGAAACGTTTTCATAAAAGAAGAACAGACCCTTTAAAACAGTATAAGCTCTCACCTGTTGATGAAAAGTCACAAGGTTTTTGGGATAAATATACAATAGCAAAATACTCTATGCTCTTAGCATCACATACAGATCACGCACCATGGACTGTAATACGTTCGGACAATAAAAGAAAAGCTAGAATTAACTGTATTAAACATATACTTTCTCATATGCATTATCCAAATGCTATATCTAAAGAAAAACTCATTGCTGATGATAGTATACGTATATTAGCCAATGATGAAATCAAAATAATGGAGACAGAAATGTCTCTTAAACGCAACTAAACAAAGGAAAAAAATGAAAACTTTACTACTTATTACCATAATATCATTAGCTACTATAGGTCTCTTTAGTGGATGTGAAAAAAATGACTACCAACACCCTGGATATAGGAGCGGAAAAGTTAAATAGTATATTTAACTTTTTTTTCTCAAATATTTTATTAAGTATGAAGATAAAAATAGACCAAGCACTAAGAAGAGTCCAAGTCCAATCACAATAAAAAAATCTTCTATACCAAAGTACTCTACTATGGGGTGAAATGTAAGTGGTGAAAAAAATTGTCCCATAAATAAAGCACTTGTAAGATAAGCAGATGATTTTACTCTTTTTGTGTGATGTGAAACACTAAGCATCCAAGTTGTCATATTTGCCATAAGTATGCCCCCACCAAAACCTACAATAGGTGAAGTTAAAAAGAAAAAATCAACATTTCTAACATTTCCAATAGCAATAAAACCAAATGCTACAATACCCATACCTAACATATAGATCGTACTATGTTTATATCTTTTCTTTAGTTTTGCAAAACTTAATGCTCCTAAAGCATTAAAAACAAAAGCCATCGCTATAATATTTCCAGTAAGTGTTCCACTTGCATGAAAATGATTTACTATTAAAAATGGCATTTGTGTAGGTAAAATATAAAAAACTAACATCAAACAAAATGCCAATAGATAGATATACCAGAGATTATGATTAAGTAGATACTCTTCTTCATCTTGTGGCATTGCATATATTTTATAATCTACAAGATATTTAACGACAAATATTAGAACAACCAAGCCTAGACCATAGATAGCAAAAGGGTATCTCCAATTAATATCAGATAAAAATCCACCACCCACTATAAATACTATTCCACCAATAGCAATAAAAGCACTTTGAATACCCATGAATTTATGCCGATGTTCATTATTAAAATAGTCGCCTATGAGTGAAGTATTTACTATCATTAAAACTGCGACTGTTACACCAAATAAAAACCTTGAAGTCAAGATAGCATAAATTGAGTCAAGATAGAGACCTGCCGTTCCAAATAGACTAAAAAATAATAAAGCTATTATTAAGGCTTTTTTCTTGCCTGTTTTATAAATCAAATTGCCTAAAAAAGGAGCTAATATAGCAATTGCTAGAGATGGTAAGGTTATCATAAGTCGTGAGAGTAGTTCTATATTCTTTATGTCTTTAAATATAATGCTAAAGTGTGGTAACATTGTAACAACTGCTACATTAGACATCATTGCCAGCATTGATAACAATAGTAATGCTATTTTTGTTGAAGTCTTAACTGTTTTCATTTTTTTTACTCATAATTTATCTCCATAATTAGTATTATTTTATCTTTTTGAAAATAAATCGTACTGAATTGGTCTCTCAGATTTTAGAGGCATTATAATATAACTTAAGCAATAAACAAAATAAACTTTCCTTAGAACTCAATTAGTATTCTTTTGTTATAATATATATTTTAAAAGGTATTATATGCTAAAAAATATTGGTAAATATATATTTATGATAGAGCTTGGCTTTAAATATATAAGTAGATTTAAAAAGATTTTTTTTCATCCATTTATAACGCTAAAACCAGCTTATCAAGCCCTTTCTCATGAAAGACAAACCTATTCAAACCAAATTCTTAATTTTCTAAATATTGAAATAAAAACTTTTGGAGAACTTCCTGAAAAAAATAAAATTTTATATGCTATTAATCATCGTTCTCTTTTAGATATTTTAGTTATGGAAAATGTTTTTTCGAAAAAAAACAAAAATGGTGCATGGATTGCAAAAAAAGAACTTTTTGACTCCATGATATATGGTAATTTTTTCAAATATAGTGGCTGTATCAGTGTTGATTTAGAGAACAAACGAGGCCTCTTAACATTTTTTAAAACTATTAAAAAAACTCTTTCTCGTGTGGATGATATGAATATTTATATATTTCCAGAGGGTGAACGCTATAGCGGTGAGGGTATTCACTCTTTTCAAAGTGGTGCACAAAAAATTGCTAAAGCTAATCAACTACAAATAGTTCCAATAGTCATAAAAGGTGAAATGGAGAAAGTATTTAAGTCTGCACCTTATGAGAAAAGAGTTGAAGTTCAGGTGCATATAGGTGATATTATTGGACATGCAAATCTTGAACAAGAATACACTAAATTTTATAAAGCTGTAGGTAAAAAATGAAATTAGGGATTAATATAGATCATGTCGCGGTTCTTCGTGAGGCAAGGGAAGTCAATGACCCAGATATACTCCAAGCACTCTATGTAGCATGTCAAAGTGGGGCTGATCAAATAACCATACACTTACGTGAAGATAGACGCCACATTCAAGACAAGGATGTTCTTAATATTATGCAACTCTCTAAACTACCTGTAAATCTTGAGTGTTCTATAAATTCAGAAATTATCGATATTGTAAGCGAGGTAAAACCCCACCGTGCCACTTTAGTACCAGAAAAGCGTGAAGAGGTGACTACAGAGGGTGGACTTGATGTTTTTACCCATGAAGATGCTATCTCTTATGCGATAGAACAACTCCATGATAGCATTATTCCTGTCTCATTATTTGTTGACCCAACTATTGAAGCGATGGAGAAGTCAAAAGAGTTAGGAGCTGAGATGGTAGAATTACACACTGGACACTTTGCCAATATTTTTGCTATGCTTCACTCTTCCCTTCCATCATCTAAACACTCTATAAAAGAGTTAGAACTTCCACGATATGAGCTTAGTGAAAAACTTGAGCATGCATTTCAACAGATACAAAACTCCGCTTCTCATGCCAAAAAACTTGGTCTTGAAGTAGCAGCAGGACATGGACTCAACTATCATAATGTTCATGCAATGATGACAATAGAGGAAATTGCAGAGCTGAATATTGGTCAAAGCATCATAGCCAGAAGTATTTTTAGTGGTCTGAGTGAAGCAATTAAAGAGATGAAAAGATTAACAACTCGATGAACAAACCTACTTTAGCCATTAGTGTTGGCGACCTTAATGGAGTGGGTATAGAGATCGCCCTTAAATCACATATAGAGATTAGCAAACTCTGTAAACCTCTCTACTGCATTAACCATACTATGCTCTCTCAAGCAGCAAAACTTTTAAAAATACCTATTCCAAATGATTTTCAACTCCATGAGGTTCATGGTGAGTTTAGTATTTCTATAGGTGAAGTTACCAAAGAGAGCGGTAAATACTCCTATGACTCTTTTATCAGTGCTATTGCACTGTGTGAAAGACGAGAGGCAGATGCTCTTGTTACCATGCCAATACACAAGGAAGCTTGGATGATGGCTGGACTAGAGTACAAAGGACATACCGACCTACTTCGCAAGTATTTTAAAAAAAATGCCATTATGATGCTTGGTTGTCCAAAAATGTTTGTCGCACTTTTTAGTGAACATATACCACTAAAAGATGTTGCTTCCTCTATAAAATATAAAAAACTTAAACAGTTTTTTGTTGATTTAAATACTTCTATAAAAGATAAAAAAATTGCAGTACTTGGCTTGAATCCTCACGCAGGTGACAATGGTGTGCTCGGTCATGAAGAACTTATTATCACAAAGGCAATCAAAAGTGCTAACAAGAAAGTTGGATTTGAACAATTTATAGGTCCTATAGTACCAGATATAGCCTTTACACCTCACTTTCGTAAAAACTTTAATTACTTTATTGCGATGTACCACGACCAAGGGCTAGCACCACTTAAAGCACTCTACTTTGAAGAAAGTGTTAATATTTCACTTAATTTACCTATTATTAGAACATCTGTAGACCATGGAACAGCTTTTGACATTGCCTACAAAGGTGAAGCTAAAACTCTTAGTTATATAAATGCTATACAGAGTGCTATAAAACTACTTTAAATCTATCTATAAAATTCATTTTATAACACTTGCTTTCTAACAAAACAACTGTTATAATTTTGTAAAAGATAAAAATTATCTTTTACAAAATTATTTACAGGAATATACAATGATTAAACTTCTAACAACAACACTTCTGGCGACATCAATGTTATTGGCTACTTCTTTAGAAAAAGAGGCTTTAAATGCAGGATTGAAAGCTATACCTACAAACAAAACAGAGCTCTTAAAACTTATACAAATTCCAAATGATACAATAACTGATGCAAAAGTAGTCTTAGGAAAGCAACTATATTTTGATCCAAGACTCTCAAAAAGTGGTTATATATCATGTAATACCTGCCATAATCTAAGCGAAGGTGGAGATGATGGATTAGAGGCAGCACTTGGACATAAATGGACAACAAACCCTCATAATTTAAACTCTCCTACTGTCTATAATTCAGTATTTAATAAAAAACAATTTTGGGATGGAAGAAGTCCTACACTTGAGGACCAAGCACAAGGTCCTATGCAAGCAGCACCTGAAATGGCAGCAACAAAGGATCATGTTGTAGCTACTGTTACATCTATGCCTGAATATCTCGAAGAGTTCAAAAAAGCTTATGGTAAAAATGTTAAAGTATCTTTTGAAAAAATAGCAGATACTATTGCTATTTTTGAGAGAACACTTGTTACACCATCTGCTTATGATGACTTTATGAATGGTGATAAAAATGCTCTAAACTCTGCACAAAAAGATGGTCTTAAAGAGTTTATAAAAGTAGGATGTGTAAGTTGTCATAACGGTGTTGGTATTGGTGGAGGTATGAATATTCTTAATGTAACAGCTACATATAAATTTATGAATGTTGGTGACTTCAAAGGTGATAAAAACGGTATGGTAAGAGTTCCCACTCTCAGAAATATCACACAAACAGCTCCATATTTTCACAATGGTCAAATATGGAACTTACAAGATGCTATAAAAGAGATGGCTCGTATTCAACTCGGTACTACTCTTAGCAATAAACAAGCATCTTCCATTGAAGAGTTTTTAAAAGCTCTCAATGGTAGAAAACCAAAAATAATTATGCCACAGTTACCAGCATCTACAGACTCAACTCCAAAACCAGAATTAAATTAAATATTAATCCCCAACATTAAGATAAGCAAAACCTTCATTTTGCTTATCTATAAGACCAATAGAAGCATTTTGAATAACTTTTACAAAATCAACAACATTATTTGGTGATATCTTACGACTTTTTAACCCTACACCACAAACACTAAAAGAGACATTATAAGTATCAGCTAAAGAAGCTATACGTTTTTTAAGTTCAGGAAACTCGAGAACAAGTGCTGTATCATTCTCATAGCCAGTCCCTTTTAAGTCTTTTAAAAAAAACTTGTATGCTTCACCATGAATAACAACAGCAACCTCTAACTCTTTTAAATTACTTTCATAATATGCCTTATTGAGAGCTATTCCTTTAAGAATTTTTTGTTTAAAATCTTTTACACTACCTGTAGTAAGATTATAAACAACTTTTACAACCCCTTCATCTGCTGAGGCAATGACACAAAGTGCCAAAAGTGCCAATAATATCTTTTTCAATCTTCTTCCTTATGTTAAGTTATCTGTATTTTAGCTATAAATAATAAATTTAGTATAAAGAAGAGAAATAATGGTTATATAATTAGGATGTGATTCTTATGAAGTTGTCAAATTTCTAACGTGATATTATCTTTTTTTAAAGATTAGTAGTGTTTTATCTTCTGTATCATAGAGAGAGAAAGTCTGTTTCTCTACAAGTTTTAATTTTTCTAATTTTTGAAATATTTTTATTTTATGAAAGTATTGTAATATTGTATCTTGGTACTTAGTATGACTACCCTCACTATTTTTTTCAAAGAGTGTAAATTTTGTGTGAAGTTCATCATTTAAAAACTCTGCATCCACACTTAAAAATTCTTTTTCATTTTCACTGCTCATTGTGCCTTCAGCAACATCAGAAAATCCATAACGGGTATTAATATCGGCTATAAAGATGCCATCATCATTGAGTTTTTCTGCCATTGCATTTAAAAATATAATAAGTTCATCTTTATGTATAAAATTTAAAACATCAAAAATACTCACTATTGCATCATATTTTCCACCAACATCTTTAGCATCAATACACTCTGCATCAAGTCCATCCGCCTTACACTCTGCAACCATTAAAGCACTTAAGTCAACACCCTTGCACTTCACGCCATCGCTTATCATACGATGCATAAAACCACCTCGTCCACAACCAACATCAAGAAGGGTTTTTACATCTTTCTCATCAAGTTCTGAGCGGTAAAGATCATAAAGAGCCTCTGTTGCCTCTTCAATCCCTAAGAGATGTTCTGCTTTTGCATAAAGATCAAGATTTGTCATTCTTTAACTGTTTTCCTCTTTAATTACTTCATTAATTTTTTCATAAATATCAAGTACTTCATCTTTTTTTGCGATGTAAGAGTTTTTATTTGCAATCAGGTAGGTAGAACTTGTCATAATATTTTCGACAACTTCTAAACCATTTTGTTTCATCGTAGTCCCCGTCTCAACAATATCAACTATCATATCTGCCAGGCCTATAAGCGGTGCAAGTTCTATAGAGCCATAGAGTTTTATAATCTCTACACTTACGGCTCTCTCTTCAAAGTAACGCTTTGTTATATTTACCATTTTTGAGGCAACTTTGAGTTCAGGTTTCGTTAAGTCGAGTTTCTCCCCTACTTTCATACCAATAGCAACTTTACAGATACCACGTCTTAAATCTAGAAGACGAACTACATCAAGTTCTTGTTCTTCTAGGGTATCAAGTCCCACAACACCAATGTCTGCTGCTTGATGGTAAACATATGTTGCTACATCTTGGTTACGAACTAGTAAAAAACGAAAATTTGGTGTCTCTAAAATTAATTTTCTATCATCAAACTTAAAACTATCACCAAATATAGTTTCGAAAATTTTTAAAGTCTCTTTTGCGATACGACCTTTTGGAAGTGCAACTGTTAGCATATACCAGCCCTTTTAATAATCTTTTTCATACCGTTAAATATCAACTCTTCATCAACTTTGGCATCTTTAAAAATTCTCTGAAATCTTTGTGCATCACCACCAGTTAAAGTAATAGGTAGCTTATAAGAGACAATCTCACAATAAAGAGTTTTTAGGTAACCATAACTTATGGCATCTTGTGAATTTTTTGGCATTATATCTAACTCTAGCTCAAAGTTAAATGAGTAGTTAAGTGCTGGTGATATATTTTTATAACTCTCACGCATAGCAGCATGTCCAGGGTAAATAAAACCACCTTCAAAGAAACCATCTTTTACCACATCAACAGTTATAGCACTGCCTGCATCAAAAATTACACCATTTTTTACAGCTTCTATTGCAAAGATTCTATCTATTCCCATAGTTTCATAATATTTTTTTTTATCTATAAAAGAGGATAAATCTATCCAATTATCTAAATTTTTGAGAACTTTTGTTAATTCTTGATTGACAGAGATAAAATAAACTCTCTTTTGTATATTTTGAGGAAAAAATGTTTTAACACTTTCTCTGTAATTATGGTTCTCATCTTGAAAATGATAGGAGGTGTTTCCTATGTCACATAGAAGCATTAATGAATCTTCCAACCTGCTTCTTTAAATGCCAATGAAGCTTTAGAACAGAGTGGTGCGTCTATAAAAATAACCTTGTGTTTAAAATTATGTTCACAAAAGAGTGTCAGTTTTGCATAAATCTCTTGCATTTTGTGTACATCTTTCATGAGTAGACGACTCTTTTGACTAATTGCAAAAATAGCCCAAAAATAACCATTAATATCTGTTGCTTGAAAAATTTTAATTCTGTTTCTTATTCCTAACTCTTTTGGAGTTATTTCTTGCATTTTTTTATAAATTTTACCTTTTTTTCGTAAGGATTCAACTACTACTTGCATATCTATAATCTAACCTTTATTTTATAAATTTTCCATAAAATCTGGATATATTTTTTTTATAATAAAATATATTTTACACCCTATACAATAGTTTATAACTACATCTAAAAGGGAGCATAGCATAAAAACTACTGCTATAATCACAGAGATAGTCCATACATCAAAAAGATGAGAGAGTATAAGTAACATCACAAAAAAAAGACCAAAAAAACCAGCTAGTCTTTTTGCTCCACCATCTACCATGTTTTCTTCTAATTTGAATATGTTTTTCAGTATTTTAGCAACAAAACTTAAAGGTGATCTCTTTGTGAAAAAAAAGAGTTTCATAATAAAATCTATTGTTAAAAAGAAGAGTATAAAAACATTATGTGTTCCTAAGTATAGCAAAACTAAACAAACAACCACTAAAGATGTAAGTCGTGAGAGGTTAGAATCAACAGGTTTAAAATTGAGAGGACAGCTATTAGCCATAAATCTATATACCTTTTAAGAGCAAACAATGCACTCTTATTAAAATGAATATGAAATTTTAGTGAAATATTCTTAAAACTATGCTATAACCCTTACTGTACTATACTATTTTCTTATAAATAAATTTATTGACTTTATTACCTTCTTAAGCTCTTGATCTTTAGAAAAACATTGTCTTATTGTACATGCTAAATACTCACCATAATGACCTTTTTTCGTTACTAGATAAGGATAGGTTATCTTTCTTATTGCATGAGCATTTTTTTGAAGATTTTCTTGTGAACTTTTGAGTGTTACTACCTTTAGTTGTTGCATTAAATATGCTTGTGCCAAAGCAGGAACCTTCGATTGTTTCTTTTTTAATTTACTTTCTAAAGTATCTAAAGTTTTTGCTAAAAGTTTTTCATATCTAAAAGAGGCCTTTAAGGAAGCGAATTTTGCAATATTTTGTGCCATTTTAGAGAGTGGTGACATATAATATTTGTCTTTTGTGTCTGCTTTAATCTGTAAATTATCATTTGAAAGATACCAAATACCTTTTTTATAGAACCTACTCTTTGCCGCATTTAATAGATACTCTGCAAAGTCTAAATGCTCATCTTTATAATCAAACTCATAGGCAGATATAAGTGCTGAAATCATAAAACTGTAATCTTCCAAGAGCCCTTTTTGTGTTGGTTTTGTACCTATAACACTCTGATGGTATAACTCCCCTCTCTCAAACATAAACTGGCTTAATGCCTCCAGTGTATTTTCAGCTTTTTGAGCATACTTTTTGTCTATAATTGCAGCACTATAAAGTGCTTCTATCATCATCGCATTCCATGCGGTATTAATTTTTTTATCTATAAATGGGTACTCTTTTTTTGCCCGTATCTTTAAAAGAGTATCTCGAAATTTTTCATACCCTTTTGGTCGCTTATTATCAAAGAAATTTATTTGAATTTTACCCTCAAAATTATTTTTAAATTTAAATTTTGTCTGAGCCATTTCTTTTTGTGTAAAAGTAAAATATTCCCCTTCTATATGGTTAGTATCTGCATCACTTGCACCATAATAAAGATTATTTTTAACATATCTAGCATCTAACATAGCTATAGTTTCAATTACTACATTTTTATAAAGCTCTTTATTCGTTTGTAAATATGCTCTCACATATAGTGGGATTAGCTCTGCTTGATCATAAAGCATCTTCTCAAAGTGTGGTATTTCCCATGCTGCATCTACCGTGTAACGAAAAAAACCTCCTTCAACTTGGTCATAAAGTCCACGAAGAGCCATAATGTCTAACATTTCTAAGGAGTATTCTTTGAGTTCCTCATCTTGAGTAATATCTGCTAAGTCCATCATCAAAGCTAACCGTGCAGCCTCAGGAAATTTTCTACCTTGCCCAAAACCAGAATATATATCATCATAATCTTTTTTGAGTGAATCACTCAGAGTTTTTATGGATATGTCTCCTTTTAGAACTTTCTCATAAACTACAGGAGCATCAAGAGTCTTTTTATTTTTTTGTAAAAGAGATTGAAATTCAATACTGTTATTTTTGTACATCTCACCTAAACGCGGTAATAGAGTATCTAAACCCTCAGAATAGTGCTCCTTCTTTGCTGGCAGATAGGTTCCAACATAAAAAACATCTTTATTAGGTGTCATAAATATACTCAATGGCCAACCACCAGAGTGGTGTTTTAGTTTTAAATAAATCTCTTGATATAAGGAGTCAAGATGTGGCATTTCCTCTCTATCTACTTTTATACAGACAAAATATTTATTAAAAAGTTTTGCAAGAGCCTCATTTGTAAAAGAGTCTCGCTCCATAACATGACACCAATGACATGTTGAATAACCAAGTGAAAGAAAAATTGGTTTATTCTCTTTTTTTGCTTTTGCAAAAGCTCTATCACTCCAAGCCATCCAGTTTACGGGATTATTTTTATGTTGTAGTAGGTAAGGAGAAGTCTCATATTGTAACTCATTTGTAAAAATTTTAGCCGTTACAATAGATACAAATAACAATATGGTTATAATAATCTTTTTCATTCAAGGATTATACAAAATAATTGTAAAATTTATGTATATGTTTACTAATTATAAGTAAATAAAATATATGTTATAATAATAACTTAATAAAAGGAACAATATAATGAAAATAGTTTTAAGTATACTCTCTTGTATATTTGTGTTAAATGCCTCAGGAAATAGTTCACTTTCTCTTTCTGATGCACTAAAAACTCTTAAACGAAATAATATAGAAATTAAAACTGCTAATATAAATATCAAAATTGCAGATGAAAATTTACAGGCAGCAGAAGGTGTAAACTGGGGAAAATTAAGTTTTACACAAGATATAGTTAACTCAAATGATGCCGGAAATGTTTTTGGCTTTAAACTTACTTCGCGTGAAGCAAATTTTGGAGACTTTGGATTTTCTGAGTTTAGTACAACAAACCCAAATATACTTACACTACAACCAAATGATTTAAATTATCCAAAAACTAGAAGTTTTTTTCAATCAAAATTAAAATATGAACTTCCTCTTTTTACTGGTTTCGCAATTAGTAATTATACAAAAATCCTCACAGAGGTAAAAAAAATCAAAAAACTGCAAAAAGAAGAGATGCTAAATGAAAAAATATATCAACTAAAAAAAAGCTATTATGATATGGCTCTTCTTAATAACTCCATTAAACATTTACAAATAATTCTACAAAATATAAATACCCTACAAAATATTACAAAAAATATGATTATAGAAGGTTATGCTAAGCATATTGACCTTCTTGAAGTTAAATCAAAAAAAGGAAATGTTGAGCGTCTTTTACAACAAATGCAGTCAAATAAAAAACTTCTTTATCACTATTTAAGTTTTTTACTTAATGAAAAAGTAACTCAGATTGAGACACCAAAAAAACCTATCTCTCTCCCTATATATAGTGATGAAACTATTTTAAAAAATAATCTAGATATTAAAAAAGCTTCTACCGGTCTAAGTATTAATGAGAGTATGCTAAAAGCATCAAAATCAGTTTACTACCCTACCATCGGAGCTTTTGCAGAACTCTCAACTGCTGACAATACTTTTTTGGGAGATGCAGATAAACATAAGTCATATACAGTAGGTGCACATCTCTCATGGAATTTATTTAACGGCGGTATTGATACGGCAAAAATAGAAAAATCAAAATTGCAACATTTAAAGATGCGTTTACAAGTAGAACTTGCAAAGAATGGTATAAAACTTAAAATTGCAAAAATCAAAACTGAAATTCAGAGTGCTGATGAAGAGATAAGATCACTCCAAGCTGAGTTAAAATTTGCAGATGCCATTTATAAAAACTATGAAGGCAGATATAAAGAGAAGCTCTCTTCTATGAGTGATGTTATCATAAAACAGTCTGCACAGATTCAAAAAATCTTAGAGTTACAAGTGGCACAGAATAAACGAAATGAAAAAATATTCGCTTTAGAAAAATTAGCAAATGGAGAAAACTAATATGAAAAAACTAATACTACTCTTGGCACTTGGGGTTTCCCTTTTAGCCCAAACACTTACTCTCTCAGGGGGTGTCATTTCAGACAACGAGAAGATGATAACAAGCCGTTTTATGGGTTTTGTAACAAGTGTAAATGTGAGTGAAGGTGAACAGGTAAAAAAAGGACAAATACTTTATAGTATAGATTCTCGTGAAATTGATTCTGCTATACGTCAAGCTAGGCTAAGTTTGCAAATGTACCAAAACCAATATGCAAATGTTACTATTAACCTACAACGACATCGTAGACTGCTCAAGCAAGATATGGTTTCAAAATATGATGTTGAGAACCTAGAACTAGCACAAAAAAATCTTTTAGATATGGTAAATATTGCAAAATCTAGAGTTCAAGAGGTAAAAAACCAATATAAATACCTTAATATTAAAGCACCAAATTCTGGTGTTATTGTAGCTAAAAATATTAAAGTAGGAGAGATGGCAATGCCAGGAATGCCAGCTATTGTGCTCTCTGACTTAAGTAATCTTAAAATTAGTGCTGAGATTGCAGAGAGTAATTTATCACTTATTCATCATGGTAAAAAAGTTATAGTAAATATCCCATCACTTAAGTTAAAAACAATAGGAACAGTCACTGCTATTATTCCAAATTCTAATCCTATGACACATTCATTTAAAATAAAAATCTCTTTTAAAACACTAAGTAAATCAGTATATCCTGGTATGTATGCTACTATTAGTATTAATTAAGGAGTATGAATATGGATCAAAAAGCATATAAACCTACTGATATAGCAGGTAAGTTAGCTTTATCTTTTATAAAAAGTCCCTTAACACCAGTATTGGGATTTTTTTTATTAGCTATTGGGTATTTAGCACTCCTTACAATGCCAAGAGAAGAGAATCCACAAATGGTTGTAAGTGGCTCAACAGTTATAGTAGCCCTTCCAGGTGCAAGTGCAAAAGAGATAGAGAAAGTTATCGTCAAACCACTTGAGCGTAAGCTCAAAGAGGTCAAGGGTGTAGAGCATATTTATGCAAGAGCTATGGATAATGTTGGTATTGTAAATGCCGCATTTTATATTGGGGAGAATAAAGAAGATTCCAACCTTAAAATATATGATAAAATCATGCAAAATGCAGATATGTTTCCAAAAGGGGCAATGAAACCTATTATTAAACCTCTAGACATTGATATTGACATTCCTATAGTATCCATCGCTTTTTATGCCAATAAAAATATGGATAAAACAGAATTGTATGACAGAATAAAAGAGATGCAACATCATATAAATGGTCTCAAAAATGTAGCTATAACAGAGATAAAAGGTGGTAATAAGCACCAATTTAATGTAGAAGTAGATCTCAATAAACTCTCAGGTTATAATCTCTCAATGGGACAAATTAGTCAGGCTGTTCAAGCCTTAGCTTATAATGTACCAGCTATTAAAAACCAAAGTGCCGATAAAAGTATAGTTATGCTTAGTGTTAAAAATGCCATAGAGAATGCGCAAGATATTGGTAATATCATTGTAGCACAATATATGGGTTCTCCAATATACCTCAGACAGGTTGCAAAAGTCATAAGCTCTTATGACATTCAAAACTTTAAATCAGCAACTATTAGTAAGAGAAAAAACACTAAAGATTTTACTCCTTTTATGAATCAAGTTACACTTACTATTTCAAAACTGCAAGGAACAAATGCAGTAATTATTGCAAATGAAGTTAAAAAAGAGTTACAACACTATAAAAAATACTTAAGTAAAAGTGGTATTAATTATGTAATTACACGTAATGATGGGGCACGTGCTGATGAAGCCGTTAATGAGCTTGTATATCACCTTCTTTTATCTATTGTCATTATTGCTATATTGCTCGTTTTTGTACTTGGTTGGAGAGAGTCTTTAATTGTTACATTTACAGTACCTGCTATTTTAGCAATTACTCTTTTTGTAGCTTACTTAACAGGTCAAACCATTAATAGAATCACCCTTTTTGCTTTTTTACTCGCACTTGGTCTTCTTGTAGATGCAGCTATTATTGTAATAGAAAATATTCATAGGCACTACCACTCAATAGAGTCTGCTCATGAATCAGCACAAGAGCTAATGGTAAAAGCAACTGATGAGATTGGAGCACCCACAAACATTGCAACACTTGCAATTATTATGACGATGGTTCCAATGGCATTTGTTGGTGGAATGATGGGACAATTTATGAAACCTATACCTGCAAACGTACCAGTAGCACTTATCGCTTCACTCTTTGTAGCATATATATTTACACCTTACCTAGCATTAAGAATGCTAAAACGTCCAGATCATTCTAAAGGAGCACATTAATGTTTGATAAATTTGAAAAAATTATCTTTAACTCTATAGAGAGTCCCACAAAAAGAAAGATTATACTTTTTGCAACCCTCATAGCATTTATTTTATCTATTTTAATGATAGCACCTACAAAAATTGTTCTCGCAAAAATGCTTCCAGGAAAAAACAATGATACATTTAACATTTATGTAACCCTTGCAACAGGAAGTTCTATAGCACAAACAAAAGAGGTAACAGAGTGTGTCAGTTCTTTTGTTATTCAAGAAAAAGAGTTGCTTGATAGCGAAATATTTTTAGGAATGGGTTCTCCTCTGGATTTTGCAGGACTCATTAAAGGAAGCCACTTCAAAAATAGTGAAAATGTTGCGGAAATAGTTCTCAATCTTACAAAAAAACATCACAGAAAAGAGCCATCCTATATGATTGTACAACGCATACGACCTCTTATTCAAAATAGTTGTGAAAAGTTGTACCCAAACACTAAAATAAGTTTTGTAGAGCCTCCAGCAGGTCCTCCAACAATGGCAGCAATTGTTGCAGAAATATATGGAAATGATGCAAAAAAAATTAGAAAATTTGCAAATAAGGTCAAAAATGTATTTGAACATATTGATGGACTTGTAGACATTGATGTTATGCAAGATGATATATATGACACCTTTGAAGTTATCGTAAATAGTACAAAAATGGCACAATCTGGAATTAATACTAAACAATTAAATAATATCTTGTATCTTGCATTTGAAGGAATGCAAATCGCTGTTAAAAACTCCGATATTTATGATGAACAAATTCCAATCTATCTCTCATTATCACGAGACTCTAAACTATTTTCAAAAAAAGATTTAGCATCCGTGAAAGCAAAATTAAGCTCTTTAAAATTAATGAATAAATTGGGTATGATGATCCCTATTACCGAATTAGTAGATATAAAAGCTAAAAAATCAAATCCTTTCATTCTTAGTAAAGATTTACATCAAATGACAAATGTTATGGCTGAAACAGATATGATATCACAGGTTTATCCTCTTATACAAGCAAGAGATGTAATTATGAAAACTTTTTCTAATAATTACAATATTAAAACTATAGGTCTTTTTGATTTAGAATTAACAGATAAAAAAGATGGATTTGTTTACAAACTTGTATGGGATGGAGAAATGAAAGTGACTTTAGATACCTTTGTAGAACTTGGTGCAGCATTTATAACAGCTCTTGTACTCATCTATCTTCTTATGGTTATTTATTATAAAAGTTATACTATTAGTGGTATTATTCTTTTGGGCTCATTTCTCTCTATTATAGGAGTTATTGTAGGACATTATATAATGGATGTTTTTACAAAAGACACCTTCTTTTTAACTGCAACATCTCTTATAGGTTTTATTGCACTTATTGGAATTAGCTCACGTAATTCTTTGCTACTTATAGATTTTACAAAATCTTTGATGCTTGAAAAAGGAATGCATCAAGCGGAAGCTATAGCTTATGCAAGTGCAACACGTGCAAAACCAATTTTTCTAACAGCAGTAGCAATTATACTTGCCTCAACACTTCTTGCTGGAGATGCTGTTTTTGGAGGGCTTGGAGTATCTCTTATATTTGGAACAATAGCCGCAGTTATTGCTTCACTCATTATTGTACCAGTACTACTTAATATATCAAATTTGGAATCACATTTTCATTTTAAAGAGAAAATAGCTGTATCTATAGAGGACCCTCTATAATAAAATAAAAGGTTTCATAAAGAAACCTTTTATTAAAAAAGAAGTTAATAATTAAACTCTTGCATAGTTTACACTTAAACAAGCATCCAGTGCTTCAAGTTCTTTAAGAGATTTTTCATTCACAGCATCATCAACTAAGATAACAGCAAGTGCTTCACCTTTATCATTTCTTGCCAATGAAAAATCAGCAATATTTACACTATTGTTTGCAAGAACAGAACCAACACTTCCTATAACACCTGGAACATCTGTATTTTTAAACATTAACATATCTCCACGCAGTGCTACATCAATATCAAAACCATTAATAGAGACTAAACGTTGCACATTATCATCAAAAATTGTTGCACTTATAGTTGTTGTTGCTTCACTCGTTGTTAATTTAATTGTAATCAAGTTTTTATATACACTAGAGTCAACGCATGCTTCAGCTTCTATTTTGATACCTTTTTCTTTTGCAACAAACTCAGCATTTACATAGTTAATAGTATCACCAGAGTTTTGACTCATTGCTCCAACAGCTACAAATGTTGAAAGGGATTCGACATATTCTGAAATCTCGCCATGTCCAGTTACCTTAATCGCAATAATTTGACTCTTGCTAATTTGAGACTCTAAAAAACCAATTTTCTGTCCCATTTCCAAAAATGGTTTTACAAAAGATGGTATTTTTGACTCATCAATAGGCAAATTCATAGCATGAGGATATGCTATACCTTTTGCTGCTTCAATGGCATTGTTTGCAGCTTGAGTACCGATGTTGTATTGAGATTCATAAGTGTTAGCACCTAAGTGAGGTGATACAACAATATTATCTAAATCAAGTAATTTATTATTTATTGCTGGTTCTTTTCCAAAAACATCTATACCAGCAAAACGAATTTTTCCAGATTTGAGTCCATCGTAGAGTGCATCTTCATTATATAAATCACCACGAGCACAATTTACAAGTACCACGCCATCTTTCATTTTGGCAATTTCATCTTTAGAGATAATACCTATAGTCTCTTTATTTTTAGGTGTATGAATAGTAATAACATCACAAGCCAAGATATCATCAAAGTTTTTTGTATATGTCATATCCAAATCAGTTACTTTTGATGGGTGAATATATGGATCATATGCCACAATATCCATCTCAAAAGCTGCTGCACGTTTTGCTACACGAGAGCCAATATTACCAAAACCGATAACACCAAGTTTTTTACCTTTTAGTTCATAACCATACCATTTCTCACGCTTCCAAATTCTTTGGTTTTTAAGATGGTCATGAGAATATGGAAACATTCTCATACAACTAAGCATATGAGTCATTGTGAGTTCAACGGCAGCAATAGTATTGGCAGTTGGCACATTCATAACAATTATACCCTGCTTAGAACATCCTGGGATATCCACATTATCAACACCAACACCAGCACGTACAACTGCTTTTAAATTAGTAGCATTTTCTAAAAAGAAATCATCAACATCTGTTGAACTTCTTGTAATAGCTACATCAGCCTGTGGAATAATCTCTTTAATAAGTTTCTCTTTAGGCTCATCAGCGGCTAAAATACAATTAATATTATCATCATTTTCAAGCATTTTAAGACCGGCTTTATGAATATGGTCACAAACAACTACAGTATACTTTCTCATTTAATATTCCTCTTTGTATGGCTTTATTTTTGCCACAATTTTGTAATTTTTCAACACTTTTACTAAGTTTTTTAATTTATCGACATTTTGCGAATAAATAAATAAATCTACATCACTTATATCTTTTTTAAGATAATATTTAAGTTTATGACTTTTCAGTTCCTCTTTTAGACAAAAAATTTGATAAGGATCTAGGAGTTTAGCTGAAAGCTTATAGGTAATAGTTTTAGTTATTTTTTCTTTTAAATCAACTTTTATATAGACTTCATTAATAGGATAAGAATACCCTAAATGTTCAGATTTATAAAAATGATCAAGCCACATTTTTTCCGGTTTTTCCTCTATAACGTTAGCGTCAAGAGTTAATGGTTTATTCTCTATAAATTTATCGTGTGAATTTATAGATATAAGAAAGAATATTAGAAAAATGGCAACTCCCACTGCAATGAGAGGAGTAAACCATTTTAAAATATTTTGCATATGTAAAGAGGTGCTTACTGGAATTTATCTTTTATTAAGTCACCTAAAGAGTGTGACTCATTATCATTAATCTCTTCTAGCATAGCTTGATTTTTAATATAATCTAATTTTTTAACAGAAAGACGAATACGATCACGTTTCGTATCGATGTTAGCAATTGCCGCCTCTATCTCTTGGCCAGCTTCTAACTCTTCTTTTACAAGTGGAGTTAAATCCTCATCACGAATAAGTGCATCAACACCATCTTCTAAAGAGATAAATACACCAAAATCTTTAATGTCACGAATAGTACCAGCAACAACAGAGTTGACTTTATGGGTTGTAGCAAATTTATCAATAGGAGATTCTAAAAGAGTTTTTCTGTTTAAAGATATTTTTTGATCTTCAGAATTGATTTTAGCAATTTTCACTTCAACTTCTTCACCAGATTTTAAAATATCTTTTGCTTTTGTATTTTTATCCCATGAAATATCTTGATTATGTAATAAACCTTCCACACCCTCTATTCGAACAAATGCACCAAAATCAGTTAAAGATGTGATTGTACCAGTAACAATATCACCTTCATTATAATTTTTCATAAATTCATCAAATGGTTTTGGAAGAAGACGTTTTAATGAAACACGAAGTTTATGAGTTTTAGAGTTAATCTCTATAACTTCAACATCTATTTCTTGACCCACTTCTAAATAATCAGCTGGATTTTTAACATTTTTGTTCCAAGTGATTTCTGAAATGTGTAAGAAACCTTCAATATCATTTCCTAAATCAACAAATACACCATATGCTTCAATATTTGAAACTGTAACAGTGATAGTATCACCTTCATCTAATTCAGACTCAACTTCAGCCCATGGATCTGGTAGAACAGCTTTAATAGAAAGAGATAAATGACGTTTGTCTTTATCGTAAGAGATAGCTTTAACAGTAACTATATCACCCTCTTTATAAAGTTTTGATGGGTTTACTGGACCTTTGTAAGATATTTCATTGTAATGAACAAGTCCATCAACACCACCAACATCTACAAACATTCCATAAGAAGTGATTTTTTTAATAGAACCTTCAACAACAACATCTTCTGCCATTAATTGATCAATAACCTCTTTCTTTTTCTTTCTCTCTTCGTTAAAAAGTTTTCTACGAGAAACAATAATAGAGTTCTCAGCTGGGTCAATTTTAACAACTTGTGCTTTAATTTTACGACCAACAACTTCGTCAGTGTCTTTAAATGCTGCTAATGAACGAGGCATAAAGAAAGATACGGTATCAGCTTCTACAACATAACCACCACGATTTTTCTTAGTAATAACACCCTCAATGATAAGCTCTTCAAAGTCGTCTTTATTTGCATCAATAAACTCTATAGTTTTTTCTTGTTCTAAAACTTTTGTATAAGAGATTTTTGGACGCTCATTATAGTATCCCATCTGCATTACTTTGATTTTATCACCTATGTTGAACTTTAGTTCACCATTTTCATCACGAATTTCATCAAGAGAGATAATACCCTCTAATTTATCGCCAACACCAACTAAAGCTCTGTCTTCATCCGCTTGGATCTCAACAATTTCACCTTCTACTACACGAGTAGTCTCTTGTTTCTTTTCACTCTCTGCAAACATTTCTGCAAAATTTTCTTCTTCTTCAAATGATTCGTTATCGAACGCCATTGCCTATATCCTCTGTTACATAAAAATTGTTTCAATTATATCAAAAAAATGATTATATAGCTATTAAACAGCTTAATTGATACCCTTTTGAATTGAATTTACAATTTTTTGTATTATCCAATCTGGTGTTGATGCTCCAGCACTTATGCCACAAAGCTTTTTTTTCTCAAACCATTCAGGCAATAACTCCGTCTCATCTTCAATATGAAAACTTTGAATACAATTCTCTTGTGATATACTGAAAAGCTCTTTAGTGTTAGAAGAGTTTTTACCGCCTATTATTATCATTATATCAGCTTTTTTAGAGAGTTTATTCACTGCATCTTGATTCTCAAAAGTTGCATTACAGATAGTATTAAAAACACGAACTTCTTTATATCTAGGAATCAAATAATTCGCTATTGACATGTAGTCTTCAACTTTTCTTGTCGTCTGTGCAACAAGGGCAATTTTGTCTTTTAATTTCAAAGATTTTAAATCTTCTTGTGAAGTAACAACGACTGCACCATGAGTTGCATAAGATTTTACACCTTTTATTTCAGGATGTTTTTCATCTCCAAATATTATAACATCATATCCAGCCTCACTCATTTCTTGAGAAATTTGTTGTGGTTTAGTAACATAAGGACATGTCGCATCTATAACATCAACTCCAGAAGCATAAAGCTCTGCTAACTCTTCTTTTACAATTCCATGAGTCCTGACAATTGCCTTATCACCCTTTTTAAAAGTTCTAAAGTTTTCTGTCAAACTAACCTTAAAATCTTTATCAAGTCTTGCAATCTCTTTAGAATTATGAATAAGTGGACCATAAGTAGAAGAATTTTGATTCTCTTCTGCTATTTTAATAGCACGTTTCACACCAAAACAAAAACCATAATTTTCAGCAAGTTCTATTTTCATAATATTTCTCTCCTTCATAAAAGACTAAATCCATTAATAAGTTTTCTCTTAAAAGTTACGACTTCTGCCGAGATTATATTAAGAAATTTTTATTTTTGTAATTTTTTGAAGTAATTCAAAAAAATTTGGAAAAGAGGTATTTATACACTCTAAATCCGTTACTTTCATGCCACAACGAAGTCCTGCGATTATAAAACTCATAGCTATTCTATGATCTCCATCGCTATCTACCTGTGCCGAATGCATCTCACCACCGATAACTTTATAACCATCTCTATACTCATGTACTTCTATGCCACAAGAACGAAGGCCTTTTACTACAGTGGATATTCTATCACTTTCTTTAACACGTAATTCCTGTGCATTTTTGATGATACTCTCACCTTTTGCAGAAGCAAAAGCTATACTTAGAGCTGGAAGCTCATCTATAAGCCATGGAATATTATCTTCAACTACTATACCTTTAAGAGGAGTATATTTTACACTTATATTACCAATTGGTTCATATTTATTATCTGTAAGTTCATATGCTATATTGGCTCCCATTCTCTCAAGTGCTTTAAATGCCTCAATTCGAGTAGGGTTAAGTGTTACACCCTCTAAAACTATACTTGCACCAGGAGTAATTGCTGCAGCAACCGCAAAGAAAAAAGCAGATGATGGGTCAGCTGGAACCCTTATATGGAGTGGATTTAAAAGGTTTTTCATAGGGGTAATCGTTGTCTTAAGCCCATCTACTTGTATATCTGCACCCATACCTTGAAGCATTCTCTCTGTATGGTCACGTGAAAGTTCTGGTTCAATATATGTACAAATCCCATCTGCTCTTAGAGCTGCTAAAATCATACAAGATTTCACTTGTGCAGAAGCAATTTTACTCTCATAATCAAAAGCTTTAAGTGAGGCTCCACGTATAGAGAGTGGTGCTAAATCACCATTATTACGACCATCAAGTTTTGCACCAATGCTTAAAAGTGGTATTGTAACTCTTTTCATCGGGCGTGAGCGAAGATATTTGTCACCTGTAAGTACAAAATGACCCTCTGCAGAGCTCAAAAGTCCACAAAAAAGTCTCATACCTGTCCCAGAGTTTCCACAATCAAGTACTTTAGAACTCTCTTGTATACCATTAGAAGATATTTTTATAATGCCATTCTCTTCTTCTACTTTTGCACCAAGATTTTTTACTATTTCTAAAGAATTCATTGTATCTTCAGCACGTAAAAAGTTCTCTATACTACTCTCTCCATTACTAAGCATTGCAAACATTACACTTCTGTGTGATATAGACTTGTCTGGTGCTATTTCATTAATATGTATAGAGAATGGTGAAGCAATAGAGACATGAACTAAACTCATCTCAATCCAATTCCAAGTTCACTATCTAATGCTTTTAAAATGCTATTCATTGCAGAAGTCATATCTTCTTCTTCAAGTGTCTTTTCGTGTGACTGTAGTACAAAACGTAAACTCAAACTCATATTTTGACCCAAAGATGCATCACTATACTTGTCAACAGGATAAAATCGAACCAACTCGTTTAATTCACAACGGTCAATAACACTTTTAACTTTTTCATAACTCAAGTTTTGAGGCATTATAAGACTTAAGTCTCTAAACGATACTTGAAACTTAGATGTTTTTTGTACAACTTGTAGTTTATGTGGTATTTTTTCAAAATCAAGCTCACACATAAAACTAGTATCTAAATCATACTCTTTTTCTACATTTGGATGCACACGAAAGAGTTCGCCCACTAATTCACCAGCTATAAAAACTTCTGCTGATTGATACTCATGAGAGAGTTTATGTTTGGTTTTACACTCACGTAACTCTACATCTCCAATAATATCTGATATTTTTTGTACAAATGTCGCAAACTCAATTTTTGCAGGTTTTCCTTGATTTGAAAGAGATTCACTCTCTACATCACCACTAAAAATAAAAGAAATTTTCAGTGATTCTTCTCTATTAGCTGAAAAGACAGAGCCTATTTCAAAAAGTTTCACACAAGAGTAACCATTTTTCATGTTTGCCGATGCTGCTTTTAAAAGAGCTGTCAAAAGTGTTGGTCTTAAAGTATCTAAAGTTTGGACTATAGGATTTAAAAGTTCTAGCTCCTCTTTTATAGTTTCAAAGCCATATTTTTGTAAGACCTTTTTCTCATCAAATACAAAATGTACTGACTCAAAAAAGCCATTATTTGCTCCACGATGTCTAAAAGTAGAACGTTTTTTATATTCAAAATAATTGTCTTCAAGTCTATTATCTTCTGTTAAAACAAATGGTTTTGATGGAATATTATCTATTCCTACCATTCGTACTATCTCTTCGACGATATCTTGTTTATTCGCAATATCATGACGAAACTGTGGTACTGAAATCACAAAATTATTTGGAGAAGATTTAGAGGTATTAAAGCCAAGATTTTTGAGTATTTTAGCAATTACTACTTTACTAATTTTTGCACCAATAATCTCATCTATCTCTTGCTTTGTAACAATAACCACTTTTTCTGTATAAGAGTTTGAAAGTTCTATTTTGCCACTATATGTGGAAGATGATGAGTTTGCCTCAATCAAATCTACACAGTAAGAAAGCCCAGCATCAAGTTCTGGTTCACTACCGCGTGAAGTTTTATAAAACATTGGACCTGATTCCATTTTTGACTCAGACATTTGTTTACTAATAATATCCGGTGGAATATAACTCGCTTCTAAAAGAATAGTTCCCTCTTCATTGAGGACTTTTGATTCATCTTTTTGAACTATACCAACTATTGAAGCAGGTGCAGTTGCACCCATAATACAAGCATATCCATTCTCATCTTCACAAAGTTCAACTTTCGCCATTTTTTCACTTTCACCTAAAAAAAACTGATGCTTATAGGCTCGTAAAATAACACCTGTACTATGTGTTACATAAAGAAGCATAGTCTCAACATCACACTCTCTCTGCTCTTCAATCTGAGCAAGTCTCAGTTTTACAAGTGTAGGAACTGTTAAACCTTTTAAATCTAGAGCTTTATAATTTAAATTGACATTTAAATCTTTTGCATATGAAAGAGAAAAAACTCTTCCAACGCCACGTTTTTCATCATTATCTGTTACTTGATACTCTTTAATAGGTCTATCAAAAGCAGCCGACAAATCACGACAAACACCACGAATGTTTAAACAATCTCCACGATTTGCAGTAAGTTCTATCTCAATGAGATCATCATTAAAAAGAGGGTTACTACTTACTTCATCACCAAGCTTAAACTCACCCATACTTTTATCTACTTCAAGTATGCCCTTACCTAAATCAGGAAGTCCTAATTCACTCGCAGAACATATCATACCATCAGAGTCAATGCCACGCAATTTCACAGGTTTTATAACAAGTCCACTTGGCATCTGAGCACCAAGGACTGCGACAGCTACATGAAGCCCGGCTCTTACATTTGTTGCACCACATACAATCTGACGAATTGAACTACCAATATCTACCTGACAAACATTAAGTTTATCGGCATCTGGATGTTTTTCACACTCTAACACTTTTGCAAATACAATTTTACTTGGAACTCTATATTCATGGATTCTATCTACCTCTAAACCAATAGAATTAAAAGTTTTTGCAATATCTTCAATGGAGATTCCATCTAAATCTATCCACTCTTGTAACCAAGATCTTGTCACTATCATTGAAATTGCTCCAGTAATTTTATATCACCTTCAAAGAGTGAACGAAGATCTCCAATATGATGAATCAACATTGCAAAACGCTCAACACCAAGCCCAAAAGCATATCCACTCACATTTTTATACTTTACAGCTTCAAATACATTAGGGTCAACTATACCACACCCTAAAACTTCAAGCCATCCTGTATGAGAACAGACACGACACCCCTCCCCTTTACAAAATACACAAGAGATGTCTACCTCTGCAGAAGGTTCTGTAAACGGAAAGAAAGATGGACGAAAACGAACCTTTACTTCACCAAACATATACTTTAAAAAATCTTCTAAAATGAACTTCAAGTTTGCAAAAGAGACTTTTCCCTCTTCATCAACTAAAAGCCCTTCAACCTGATGAAACATTGGTGTATGTGTTAAATCATAATCACGACGAAAAACAGCACCAGGTGCTATCATACGAATAGGTGGTTTTGTACTCATCATTGTTCGAATCTGAACAGGTGATGTATGTGTACGAAGCATCATTTCGTCTTTAAAATAAAATGTATCTTGCATATCACGTGCTGGATGATACTTTGGCAGATTTAATGCTTCAAAATTGTTAAAATCATCTTCTACCATCTGCCCTGTTTTTACAGAAAAATTCATCGATGAAAAGTACTCTACAATTCTGTCCATTGTCTCCATTACAGGGTGCAAGGCTCCTGTTTGTGAACTTGTACTAAACATAGAAACATCAATAGCCTCTGCTTGCATAGCCTCTTGAAGTGCTTGTGTTTGAAGTGTGATTTTCTTCGCTGTAAACTCATTCATTAATGCTGATTTATGTGTATTTAACTCTTTTGCAATTTGAGATTTTTCCTCATTTGGAGCATCTTTCATCTTTACAAATTTTTGCGCTAAAACACCTTTTTTTCCAAATACTCCAATGCGAATCTCTTCTAAGACTTCAACACTCTGTGCACTTGTTATTTTATCGTACCACTCTTTCAATAATGAGTCTCCATAAATAGTTAAATTTTAAAGATGATTATATTAAAATATAACTAACAAATAGCTTCATTTACAAAATTATATGTTACAATAACTCAAAAAGAAGGAAATAATATGTGTCTGTTTTGTAAAATAGTAAATAAAGAGATCCCATCTAATATCATCCTTGAAAATGATAATTTTTTAGCCTTTCATGATATCAATCCAAAAGCTCCTGTTCATATATTAGCTATACCTAAAATACATGTCGACAGTTTTAATGAAGTCAGTCCTAAAATTATGGCGGGACTCAGTACCTTTATTCAAGATATAGCTAAAGAGACAAAAATAGACAAGAGTGGTTATAGAGTCATAACAAATGTCGGAGACAATGGTGGACAAGAGGTAAAACATCTACATTTTCATGTACTTGGTGGTGCAAAACTAAAATGGGGACACTTCAGCGATGCGGATGTTAAAAGCAATCTTTAAAAAAAAATTATGAAAACTTTATTCCTTGGAACTCTTCTAATTTATATTAATTTATATGCACTGACAGCTAAAGAATTTGCACAACAACAAACAAAAGAGTTCAACTCTTATAAAAAGAGTCAATTAGATGCATTTACACAATATAAAAAAAAAGCAACTTCAAGCTTTTCATCAATATAAAAAAGAGCTCTCTGTTATTTGGGAAATTCCAAAAACATCAACAAAAAAAGAGTGGGTCTCATACACGAAAGATAAAAAGACAAGAACAGATGTTGATTTTGGAAAAAATATTATTACTATTGAAACAGTAGCAAAATCTCAAAAAGAAGCAAACCAAAAACTACAATTAGCACTTGCAAAAGCTGTTACAATAGATACTAAAACTTTGCAAGATAGTGACCCATTAGAAATAATATTAGCAAAAATCAACAAACCAAAGGGCATAATAGATGCTCAAGTCAAAGCAGAACCTATCTTATCTACTGTTATATTTAAGAAGAAGCCAACAAAAAAAAGTGTTCAAAAATACATAAAAAAAACAATAAATATAAATAATATAAAAAGTATTCAATCAAACAAAGTAAAATATGCAAGAGTTTATAGTATAAAAGTTAAACTACCAAAAGATACAATGATTAAAAGATCAAAACTTTATGTGCATGAAATTCAAAAACAAGCTTCTAAAGAAGAACTTCCTATCTCTTTAATCTTTGCAGTAATGCATACAGAAAGTAACTTTAATCCAAGGGCAAGATCTCATATACCAGCCTATGGTCTTATGCAAATTGTACCAGAAACAGCAGGTATAGATACTTATAGATATCTTTATAAGAAAAGAAGACTTGTTACAAGTACTTATCTTTATAACAGTACTAACAATATTCGAATGGGAAGTGCCTACTTGCACATACTGTATTATAACTATCTCAAAAAAATAAAAAATCCACAAAGTAGACTCTTCTGCACAATAGCTGCTTATAATACCGGTGCTGGCAATATAGCTTATGCTTTTACTCGAAAATACAATATGAGTAAAGCAGCACCAATTATAAATAAATTAGAACCTCAAGAGGTATACTTGAAACTTATGAGAAGTTTACGATGGGATGAACCAAAAAAGTATCTCAAAAAAGTTTCAAAGAGAATGAGTGCCTACCATAAAATTTATGGAAGTTAAAACCTTCACTTAACTTGGACAAGCCTCTATTTCACCCATATCTACATTAGAACCACCGCCGCTAATCATCTTTTCATTGTCACAGATAAGTTTACCATTATGTGTAATAGAGTATGTTATAGCTGTTGTATCACGAATAGTATTAATGGTTGAGCAATATGTCTCAACTGAGGCCATAACCCAACGAGCAGCAGTTGTGTCATCTGCATCAGAGTTAAAGCTATATGTTAAATGAAGTGTATCAAATTTGGCAGGATGTGGCTGAGCACGAACTACCTCTCCATCAACAACTAAGTCTGTAACAGTTTTACCTTGATTTTTTGGCATTAAAATTAAATCTGTTGCACTACATGTAATAATGCCAGATAAAAAGTACTCAATTGGTGAGATTGTAGGACAATCAATAATAAAACTACTTTTTGCAGTCTTCGCCTCAAACTTCATTGCATCTTTATGTGTTACCGTTATTTTCATTCGTTATGCTCCTAAAAAAATTTTAAAATATTCTAATTGTTCTTCTGTTTTTGAAGTTGCTGTTCCACCTTGGGAAGTTCTTGCATTCATGGAATGACGAAGTCCTAAATATTCGACTACATCTTCATTTATACGCTCATCAATCTCCTTAAGGTACTTAAACTCCATCTTAGAGAGGTCAACTTTTAGCTCTTCCCCTTTTGCTACTGCACGCCCAGTTATAAAGTGAGCTTCGCGAAAAGGTATATCACATTTTTCAACCAGATAATCAGCCAAATCTGTTGCACTTAAATGTCCGATTGTACAAGCAGATTCCATATTTTGTGTTTTTACTTCCATAGTCTTTAATGCTTCTTTTAAAATTTCAAGAGAAATTGTAGCAGTCTCAACCGCATCAAAAACACCCTCTTTATCCTCTTGTGTATCTTTATTATAAGCTAAAGGAAGTCCTTTCATTACTGTCAACAATCCCATAAGAGAGCCATAAACACGACCTGTCTTTCCACGCAGAAGCTCTGGAACATCAGGGTTTTTTTTCTGTGGCATAATAGAACTTCCAGTTGAATACTCATCACTAAGTTCTACAAAACCAAACTCATAAGATGACCACATAACAAGTTCTTCAGAAAGACGTGAAATATGCATCATCATAGTTGAAATATTAAATAAAATTTCTAATGCAAAATCTCTATCACTTACTGTATCTAAACAGTTTATACTTACACTATCAAAACCTAAAAGTTCAGCAGTCATCTTTCTGTCAATATTGTGTGGTGTACCAGCAAGTGCTGCACACCCCAGAGGCGAAATATTATTACGTTTATATGAGTCTTCAAACCTTGCAATATCCCGTTTAAACATAGAGAGATATGCACCTAAATGAAATCCAAAGTTTATAGGTTGTGCATGTTGTAAGTGTGTCATTCCTGGAATTAAAGTTTCTGTATGCTTTTGAGCAACAACCAAAATTTCTTTCATAAGAAGTTTTAATGCTCCAACTATCTCTACATTTTTACGAAGTACATAACGACGAAAATCAACGGCTACTTGGTCATTTCGACTACGAGCAGTATGAAGTTTTTTACCTGCATCACCTATAATTGCAGTCAAACGTTTTTCAATTCCCATATGTAAATCTTCATCAGAAATTTTCCATTCAAACTCATCAGATTCTATCTCTTGTCTCACTTGATTTAAGCCATCAGTAATCAAAATGAGTTCTTCAGTTGTAAGAATTTCTTGTTTTGCAAGCATTGCAGCATGTGCTAAAGAACCTTCAATATCTTCACGATATAACTTTCTATCGTACATAATTGAAGCATTAAATTTATCTAATAGACTTGAAGCACTCGCACTAAAGCGACCTGACCACATTTTATCCATGTTAGGTTCTCCGATTTTAAAAAGTTTTGTATTTTAGCTAAATTAAGATATTTTTACAAAGAAGAATGAAGGTTTAGTATCTTAAAAGTGTATTTTTACATTTTCTAAGGTTTATAGGGAGTAAAATCTCCCTATATTTAATTACATGCAGGTACATTCCCACTGTCTTTAGCATACTCTACTAAAAACTGTTTTAAATGTTTAGATTTTTTATAATATTTTTTACTTTTAAAATATCTCCAAGACTTTTTTGCACTTTTATTTTTAAGATGAAGTTTTGCAAGAGGTTTCCCCTTTTTTTTCATCCATCTTTTCCATTTTTTCATCTTATATTTTGCTACAAAATTTTGTCCACTATCATGACATTTTAAGCATTTTTTTACAAAAACTCTCTGCCCTTTATAGATTGCTGCATCCGATGAACTTAGAGTTAATATAGTAAGAGATAAAAGAACCAATAAAAACTTTGTCATTTCTATCCTTTGGAAGTAATTACTTTATCTTACATTAGAAATTATTATAAATTCCTTATATTATGATAATTTCATTTTAAAACAACATATTTTTCGTGCTATCTTTATAATTGAAATTTTCTTTGCAGAGATTCTTCTAAATCCCATAATTTTTTATGTTTCAAAGAATGAATGATACTTACAGAACAATCAACATCATCAGGCCACTCTCTTGTAAAGTTATCTATTACCGATTTATTTGTTCCATCAATACCAACCATTAAACCAGATACAAAAACATCTCTTAATGCATCCATATTATTTGTAACTCTCCAAATAAGCATATAAGGGTTTAAAATATCATTCTTTTTTGCATCGATAAAAACAACAACTCTTAAATGTGGACTCAAAGGTATTAGTGCATCAAAATACTCTCCTATCTTCTTTGTTTTGTTTACGGAGATAACAGTTATAGGGTTTTTTGTTCTATCCATATATTGGTGCAAGTCAGTTGCATCTTCAATAATCTCTTTGACTTTTAAGAGTAACTCTACATCATTAATCAAGCTTGGCTCTTCAACAACATTTGCAGCCGTTGCATCAATACCAAGTTTACCTCCAACTAAGGTTTCAGGAGAGGAGTGATCAAGTGCATCTAAAATTCCCTCACTTATAAAAAGAGATTTAGGGGTAAATCTATTGAGAATATAAGTCGTAAAAGCCTCATAATTCTCTAATTTTGGAGATTTTTCATCAACAAAAATCGCATGTTTTACAAAACTCATCTGTCCAGAACCCCAAAAAGCATGCATAAACTGTTTTGCATGCCCTTTATAGAGCGGTTGCATCTTCGCAAGTATAAGATTATGAAAACCAGCATTTTCTGGCATATGATAGTCTATCAAATCAGGAACTGTCGTTTTTAAAAGAGGAAAAAATATTTTACCTGTTGCCCATCCCATATATTTATCTTCTAAAGGTGGTTTACCAACAACTGTTGCTAAGTAAGTAGGCTTTTTTTTCATACTTATCGCCGATACTTCCATCACTGGATAAGCCTCTTCTAAAGTATAGTATCCTGTATGATCACCAAAAGGTCCTTCAACTCTTAGCTCATTTGTATCTACCCAACCCTCTATAACATAATCAACATCTTTTGGAATATAAAGCGGTGTTGTTAAAGACTTTACAAGTTCTGCAGGTTTTTTTGTAATCAGTCCGTACATTAACAGCTCATTCACACCATAAGGAAGTGGTGCAGTTGCACACCAAGTATAGAGCGGGTCACCACCTATGGCAATACTCACAGGCATCTTTTTTCCAGCCTTTTGATACTGATCAAAAAAGTGTGAACTATCTTTATGAATCTGCCAATGCATTCCAAGATGATTTTTATCATATACTTGCAATCTATACATTCCAAGATTAGCCATCTCACCATCAAATGATTGTGTGTAGACTTGCCCCATAGTGATAAAAGGACCACCATCTTGTTCCCATGTAGTTAAAATTGGTAGCATTGAGAGGTCTATTTCATCTTCAAAAAATTTAACCTCTTGACAAGGTCCCTCACCTTTAAGACGTTTTGGAAAGATATTTTTGAGAGAAAAAAGTTCTTTTGCCATTGAAATTTTATCCATAAATCCTGCAGGTGGTTTCATATGTAAAAGATTTGTTATCTCATCTGCTATGGACTCAATTGTCCTACCAAAAAGTAGCTCACAGCGCTTGTATGAACCAAATATATTCATTAAAACTGGTTCTGTAAATATTTTACCACTCTTTTTATTAATTACATTCGTAAAAAGAAGGGCTTTACCCCCTCCATCTTTTTTAACTTCTGCATAAGCTAAATGAGGAATTTCTAAGTAGATATCTAGTGCCTCTTCAATAATACGAAGCTCACTATTTTCTTTTAAAAGCTTTATTGTTTTTTTCATAAAACTATTATAATCTTTGTGGCATTGTATCTTTAAAAGCCACCTCTTGTGCATCCTTTAAGAGTTTTAATGCTCCATTTTTTATCATTTTTTGAGCTAAATCATCTCCTAAAGTAGAACTATCATTCACTTTTTTTGTAACTTTTTCTTGCATAATATTTGTTCCATTAGGAAATCCTAACATCACTCTAAAAATAAGTTCATCTCCATTTATAACAGCATTACACGCAACAGGTGCTGAACATCCAGCTCCTATTTTAGATATAAAATCACGTTCAATTTGTGTGCAAAGAAAAGTATTCTCATCTTTTAAAAACTCTGCAATTTCTCTTACTGTATCATTGTGTGAGACTATCTCTATGCCTAAAGCCGCTTGGCCCATTGGCGGTATCATCATATCAAGTGAGAGTTTTTGAGTATATGGAATATTTTTTAATAAATCAAGACGGTAAAGACCAATATATGCAAGGATTATGGCATCGTATTGCCCATCAGCAAGTTTTCGTAGTCTCGTATTGACATTTCCTCTTAAATCTTTCACTTGTAAATCTGGTCTTTTTTGAAGTAGTTGCATACGTCGACGAAGACTAGTAGTCCCAACAATGGCACCTTGTGGTAAATCTTCTAAACTTACATACTTGTGCGATAAAAAGACATCACTCTGATCTTGTCTTTGTGTCACTGCTGCCAGTTCTAAACCATCAGGTATGTATGTAGGAACATCTTTTAAACTATGTACTGCCATATCTGCCTGAGCATTTAACATGGCATCTTCAAGTTCTTTTGTAAAGTGTCCTTTGCCGCCTATGAGTGCTAAAGGTTTATCTAAAATTTTATCACCATTACTCACAATTTTATTTAAAACCACTTCAATTTCTGGGTAAGAGTGCTCTATTCTCTCTTTAATATGGTGTGCCTGCCAAAGTGCTAAATCAGAGGCTCTTGTTGCTATTGTTAATCTGTGCATTATTTACTTTATCTTTAAATATTTTTTCTTTGTTTTATCTATCTTTCCATCAAGGTAAAGAGTTGGTGTTCCACCTACCATCACATTATTAGCAACATTAAAATCAAACTGTATTGCCTTGACTACAGATGGTTTACTTAAATCAGCTGGAGTTATATGTGTTCCGACTGCCTTATTAAATGCTTTTAAAATTTTGTGAATATCTTTTTCAGCTGGGTTTATTGTAACATTATAAAGTTTTAAAACAACATCTTTATATCCTTGTTGCTCTGCTGCAACAGCAGCTTTTACTAATTCAACAGATGCTGGATGTATACGAGGCAGGGGAAAATGATAGTAATATATTGCAAACTTTTTTGGTTCTTTTTTCATATCTTCTATAGCACCTGGTACAAAACCCCTACAAAATGGACATAAAGGATCAGAGAATATTGCCACCTTATGTTTGGCATTTTTATTACCATAAATAAGATTTTCATCTCTATAGTACTCATTTTTGAAATCTGGTTTTACAATCTCACTCATGTTCTCTCCAGAAACTAAATCGGTCAACTCTTTTGTAATCATTTTTCCATTTGAAAACCAAATCATCTTCTGTCTAATAATATTTTTCGGATCAGCTTTAAGTGTTGCTTTTACATCTACGATGTAAGCACTCCAAGCACTTAACTCTTTTAACTTTTTAATAGAGTCAACTTTTACAGTTACTTTTTCAAGCCTTTGGTTCTCTGAAAACTGTTCTTGTAAAAAATTTTCTATTTTTTCAACTGTGGGACTAGCATGAACAAAACTACTTAGAAGTAGTGTTGTCGCTAATAATCTCAACATCAATAACATCTGAATCCTTTTTTAAACTATTTTGATTTGTGTAAGAGGTATTACAATTGTCTGATTTTACATTATAACGGTTAACAATCATACTCGTAAAGAGGCTAAATTGTAATAAAAGACCCAATATATCTGTTAAAAAACCAGGAATAATTAATAAAACAGCACCTAAGAGCATAAATAGGTTCAATCTTTGAAACTGTTCTAAATCTATACAGTTGTAAGAGACTGCCGTCATATTTTCCACTAAAATTTTTCTAAAATTGACTAAAATAGATACACCGATAAAGGCAGTAAATAAAATCTCGAAAAATGTCATTAAACCACCAATAGCCGAAGAAATATTAACCGAGATTAAAACTTCTAAAAAAAGGTATATCATAAAATAAAACATTATAACAACTCTATAATTTTTTCAAATATTTCATCTGAAGAAACCTGTAATTTGTCTTTTGTTTTTCTGTTAAAAATTTGCACTTCACCATTAATTAACTCTTTACCAATAATAATTGTATATGGGAATCCAATAAGTTCTGCATCTTTCATCTTAGAACCAAATCTGTCTTTTCTATCATCAAACATTACTTCTATCTTTGCTTCTTGGAGTTTTGCATAGAGTTCTTCACCTAAAGCCATTTGTGCTTCATCCTTAATGTTGCTTACCATAACATTTACTATATATGGAGCTGTCTCTTTTGTCCAAATACAACCATTCTCATCATGATGTTGCTCAATCACAGAAGCAACAAGGCGTGAAACACCCATACCGTAAGTTCCCATAATAAATGGTTGTGCTTTTCCATTTTCATCTAAATATTCAGCTTTTAAAGCTTTTGAGTATGTAGTCCCAAGTTTAAAGATATGTCCCACTTCAATGCCCTTGGTAAAAGAGAGTGTACCATCACAATGAGGGCAAGTATCACCCTCATTAACCTCTACAATATCTGCAAAATATGCCACATCACTAATAACGGACAAATCAACACCTACAAAATGATAATCAAGTTCATTTGCCCCGCATATCATATTTGTTGCATTTTTTAATTCATTGTCTATCACGTGTTTTGCTTTATCTTGATCAAGTGGACCAATAAAACCTGGAACTAAACCTAAAGCTTGCAGTTCTTCTTCACTAACATCTTCTATGTCAAGAGCATCTGCTGCATTTACTGCTTTTACCTCTTGCAGGGTATCGCAACCTCTCATAAAAAAGAGTACAACTTCACTCTCTTCTTCATAAATAAGTTTTTTCGCTACACATTTCACAATATAATAAGCATCAATTTTAAAAAGTTCTTCTAAGTCACCAATACTCTTGATATCTCTAGTTTGAAATTTATTAAATTCGGCTTCTGGAGCCTCAGGAAGATCTACACGCGATGTACGAACAGCAGCCTCGATGTTAGCACCGTACTCACAATTAGAGCAGATTGCGATTGTGTCTTCTCCGCTATCAGCTATAACCATAAGTTCTCTAGAACCACTTCCACCAATAGCACCATTATCAGCCTCTACCACTCTAAAGTCAAGTCCCAAACGAGTAAGAATTTTTTTATAAGTCATTTCCATTAAATCAAATTCACGGTTTAAATCTTCATTCGATGCATGAAAAGAGTAAGCATCTTGCATAATAAACTCACGCCCTCGCATAAGTCCAAAACGTGGTCTTGCTTCATCACGAAATTTTGTTTTAATTTGGTAAAGATTCAGAGGAAGATTTTTATAAGATGTCACACGATTGCGAACTAAATCAACCATCATCTCTTCATGTGTTGGTCCCAGAACAAAAAGATTCTCTTTTCTATCTCTAAAACGGAGTAATTCTTTTCCAAACTTCTCTATTCTTCCAGACTCTCTCCACAAATCAGCAGGTGTTACAAATGAAAGTTCCACCTCTTGTGCACCGATTTTACTCATCTCTTCATTTATAATATTTTCTATCTTTGTAATTACTCGTTTTGCCAAAGGCATGTAATTATAAAGTCCTGCAGCAGTTTGTGAAACAAAACCTGCACGCGACAAAAATATGTGACTCGCCAATTGTGCATCACTTGGGGCTTCTTTGCTTGTTGGTATAAACGCTCTACTTCTTCTCATATTAATTTCTCTCTTTCATAATTGTTGATATTGTACCACTAATAAGTTCAGCATGTGCATCATCAGTGGCATTTCTCATATTATTAGTCATATCATGTAAAAATCTTTTGAGTGTTTGTTCACACATCTTTTGTGCTTCTAAATTGTACTTTTTTGGAATAAATCCAGAGTCTATAGCTCTTGTACTCTCCTCTTTTGCTGCTTGGCATGCACGAACATATATCTCTTTTATGACAATTTCAACATCTTGGGTATCCAACCACTCAAAAAAATCAACTATTGCACGTCCAATAATACCATGAGCTGCACGAGAAGACTCCTCCCGTGAACTTAAGTTTTCATCTACAATTAACTTTAAATCATCTATGATATAGAGATGTATTCTCTCACCTTTATTATACTGAATGTCACGCGGTAAAGCTAAGTCAAACCAATATCTATCAAAATCACAAGGTTCAATAATAGCATCCGTTATAATAGCTTCAGATGCTGCTGTTGCTGTGTATAAAATTTCAAAATCATTTATAGTTTTTTTTAAGTCACTAAAATCAATAACTTTTGCACCACACTCTTTTGCTAAATTTTCTGCTTTATGTTTTGTTCTATTCATTATGTGAACATCCGCACCGGCATTTATTAAATGTTTAGCTGTTATTACTGACATTTCTCCAACACCAATAATAAGAGCTTTTTTTCCTTTTATGTCTGGAACTAAAGACTTTAATTTTGAAACAGCTACACTTGCCATAGAAACAGGCTTAGAAGATATCTCTGTTTTATTTCTTACATTTGCTGCACATTTAAAAGCAGACTTCATAGCCCGTGCAAGTTTTTTACCACAAAATTGATTATCATAAGCAAATCCAAATGCATCTTTTAATTGCCCTACTATTTGTGTCTCGCCTATGACCATAGAGTCAAGTGAGGCAGCCACACTAAAGAGATGATGAATAGCAGAACTATCATCAAAAATATCTGCACGACCTTCTAACTCTTCTATACTAATATCTGAACGTTTTGAGAGCATTGTAAAAATATGCTTTGTTGCAGCAGGTATATCATTGCAATTACATAAAACTTCCATTCTATTGCATGTAGATATTAGTATAACTTCTGAAATAGCATCAGCATCTAAAAGTAGTGTAAGACAAGCTCGTTTATTCTCATCATCAGGGTAGGAGAGTTTTTCTCGTATCTCCATAGTAGAATTTTTATGTGTAAAACTTATATTTAAATAATGCATCAATAACTTCTTTTTATCATGGTTTCTAAAATATTTACTAAATCTTTATCATCACTTACTGCCACACTTGCTTCAAGTGATAACTGCTGTGCTAATTGCAATGATTTTTCTATTGTCTTATGCTTTTTCATACTCTCTTGTATCCAAAGTATCTCATCTTTATTCAACACTTTTTTATGTTTTTGAGATAAGAGTATTCTATCATTATCATTGAAAGCTTTGTAGAGGTAAATATATGGCAGCGTACATTTTCCCTCTGCAAAATCATTCATTGCTGGTTTTCCAAGAGTTTTTTCTGTAGAAGTAATGTCTAAAATATCATCAATTATCTGAAAAGAGAGACCAAGGTTTCTACCATACAATGCATGTTTATCAACATCTTTTTGCACAAGTATTGCAGCAGATTTTGCTGCTGCTTCTATAAGTGTTGCCGTTTTTAAGTAGAGCATATCAAGATATTTTTTTTCGTCCATATTAAATGTTTCTGCAATTTTCACATCCATCATTTCACCCTTTGAAAGTGCTGTAACAGAAGAGGCAATAGTCTGCGCTATTTCTTTCTCGAAAGAAACAAGTTCTGTAAATGCTTTTGAATATAAAATATCTCCAAGCATAACAGCTTTTTTACTTCCATCAGTTGCATTAATAGAAACAATTCCACGTCGTGTCATAGCTTCATCAATAACATCATCATGAAGAAGAGAAGCTGCATGAATTAACTCAACAATGGCTGCTAAAAGAGGTGCTGTTTGATGATTTGGAGCAATTTTGAGTATAAGTTTTGCACGAAGACGTTTTCCACCGCTTAACATGGAAAAAAGTTTTGTTACCTCATCATACTCTATCTCTTTAATCAATCTCTCTAACTCTAATTCAACTCTTTGCATCTACTCTCTTTTATTCATCATTTTTTAAATATTGCATCTGTATTTTGGAGCTCTTATCATATAAAAACAGCTCAAAAGTAGCTATATTCTTTTTAAAATCAAATTTTTTAAACTTTACTAAAACATATGGTCTTACATGTAAACTAGTTCCAGGCTCTTGTAAATAGAGTATAAAACTCTGATTTATATGGTTGAGATAGAGTATATGTTGTGAGACTATCTTATCATATGAATGAAAAACGACAAGGCCTTCATTTACATAAAGAGTCCATCGAAATTTAAATACTCTAACACCTGCATCATATTTTACAAGAATTTTCTTTTGAACATCTTTTTTTAAAGATATTTCTCTAATATCTTTATACTCTATGGCATAAGAGAAGTTAACAAAGACAAAAAATAGAACAAAAATTCGTAATAATATTTCCATTATTTTTACTGTATTATTTGTGTGCCAACACCCTCAGAGGTAAAAAGTTCAAGTAACATAGAGTGCTCTAGTCTTCCATCAATTATATGAGCTTTGGCCACACCACCATGAATGGCTTCTAAACAAGCATCTACTTTTGGAACCATACCACCATGAATAGTTCCATTCTCTTTGAGTGCTTCCACCTCTGCTGATGTAAGACTTGAATAAAGCTCTTTTTTATTATTTAAGACACCCTCTGTATCTGTTAAAAAAATGATTTTATTTGCACCGATGGCTTTTGCTACATAAGAGGCACATAAGTCAGCATTGATATTAAAACCAGGATGTCCCATCTCTTCACCTGCTGCTATAGGTGCAATAACAGGAATAAAACCCTCACGAATAAGATTACAAATAACATCAGCTTTCACAGCTGTAATATTTCCAGTAAGTCCCCATTTAGAAAAATCTTTTGCCTCTGCTAAAATAAAATGGGCATCTTTACCACTTACACCTATAGCTTTAGCCTCATGTGAATTAAGGAGCGAAACTATCTCTTTATTTATTTCTCCACTTAAAATCATTTCAGCAATACGCATTACCTCTTTAGTAGTTACACGCTGTCCATCAATAAATTTAGTATCTATGTTTAAAGCATCTAACATTTCAGTAATTTTTTTACCACCACCATGTATGATGACAGGCTTTATACCAACAAGATACATAAGGAGAATATCTTCAGCAAATTTCTCTTTTAATTCTGGAGATGTTTGTGCAGAACCACCATATTTTATAACCACTATCTCTTTTCTAAACTCTCTAATAAAGGGAAGAGCATCAAGAAGTGTTTTGACTGTTTCAATTTTTGCTTTCAATTACGATTTCCTCATATACCTTGACTATTGTTTTGTTATTTTAACTAAATTTGGATTATTTCTTGATAAAAAGAGCCTAACTCTATCTCTAGGTCTAAGATTGAAAGGGGGAGTCCAAAATTTTCTATTTTGACATAATCTTTATATGTTACTAAAAGAGAATCGGACATATCTTCTTTTAAAATCTTTTCAAGCTCCTCTTTGTTAAAAGAGTAATGATCCGCAAAATAGTGTTTATTAACTACTTCTGGTAAAAATTTATCTAAACGTTGGGGTCTTGCAATAGCTGTAACAAGTGACATTTTGAGCTGTTCATTTTTTACTTCAACATGACGATGAAAATCTTTTCCTTCTGTAATAACAAACACCTCTTTAGTTTTCCAAGCTCTCTCTCTAAAAGCACCTGATGGTAAACATCTATTATTTGTTGTTTGTACATCTATGAGAATATCTAATTTTTTTATATCATGTTTTGAGTAAGCATCATCTAAAAATATAATCTTAGCACCTAACTCTTTTGCTTTGTGTATAGCTATTTTCCTATTTTCACTCACTATGACGATAGCATCAGAAAGTTTATGAGCATATATCATAGCTTCATCACCACTTGTATGCACATCACAAAAGATTTTCTTTCCTACTTTAACTACTTGCATACCACGGGAATCTCGAGCATACCCCCGTAATATAATAGCCACTTCTGTCTGCTTTTGAGCGAGTGCTGTAACTATAGGTGTTTTTCCACTTCCACCAACTGTTAAGTTTCCGACACTTATAATCTTAATACCAAAATCTTCAGCTTTTTTACTCTTAAAACGAAGCCACATCAAAAAACAGTATAAATGACTCAAAGGTAAGAGAGAAAAAGAAATAATTTGCTGTAAAGGGTCTGGATTGTAGAGATATCTCTCAATCCAGAAGATAAAAGATTTATTCAAGATATATTTATACTCTTGTTTTAGCTATTTTTTTAATATTATCAACAACAGTTTTAACATCTGCATCACTCATACTTGCATATATTGGAAGAGAAAGCACTTGTTGGTAAGCACGTAGTGCCACTGGAAAATCATTCACTCTTAAAGAGTATTTTGATTTATAGTAACTCAAAAGGTGTAAAGGCACATAGTGGAGACCTGAGCCAATACCATGATCTCGTAATTCAACAGCAAAGGAGTCACGGTTTTTATCTATTTTTATGATATATAAAGAGAATATATTTTCATCATTATCTATACTCGGAGTAGTGACATGTTCTACATGTGCTAATGTATCATTATATATTTTTGCTATCTCACGTTGTCTTTTTATATTTTCATCTTTTTCAGCAATGAGTGAACGAATATAAGCTGCATCTAATTCACTCATGGAGTAATCATTACCAATATCTATGACATCGTAAATATATTCTAAAGCATCTTCATCACGCACTATTGCATGGTTTGCAAGTAAACGTGCTCTCTCCATAATTTCATCATCATCTGTAACTAAGACACCACCATTACAAATATTTTTTTTAAGATGAGAAGAGAAGTTAAAACATACTATATTTGCCCCTGTAGCACCTATTTTTTTACCCTTATAAGTAGCACCAAGAGCATCATTTGCATCTTCGACAATTTTTACATTATATTTTTTTGCCATTGTGTAAACTTGATCAAGATTAACAGTTACACCACCAAGGTGTGTAATAATAACAGCTTTGAGCTTTTTACTCTTATTTGCTTCTAAATATGTCTCTAATTTGTTAAGATTTATATTATAAGAGTCCGCATCAATATCAATAAAAACAGGCTCTGCATCAAAATGACGTACCACTTCTGGAATACTTGGATGAGCATTGACCGAACAGACTACTTTATCGCCTCGTTTTAAATCAAGTGCCAACATCGCTAAATGAAGAGCCGATGTTCCATGTGAAGTAGCTAAAGCATACTCTGCACCAACATAGTTGCAAAATTCATTTTCTAATTCTTTTATCTGATTTATATCTTCTCCATCAAGTACATCACTAACATTAGAGTGAGCCTTTACTGAACTCTCATATTTACAAAATGGTATTTTCATCTCTTTTTTTCCTTTATTATAAAGTTATATCTCTAGGATAATTAAAATCATGATTGAGTGTTCTTGATGTTAATTTTGCAATAACAGGCATTTTTCTTTTAAAATGATTTCGAAAAATTCTTGTTATAATCATATCTAACATCTTCGCATCCACCCCTAATTTTATAATTTCATCACGGCTTAATCGCTCTTCTACATATAGTTTCATTGTATAATCTAATTGTTTATAAGTATATCCTAAATCATCTTCATCACTTTGACCGTCCCATAAATCTGCGGACGGTGGTTTATGAATGATACTTTTACTCACACCTAAGTATGCAGCAAGCTCAAAGACTTCGCTTTTATATAAATCACCTATAGGGTTTACAGCACTTGCCAAATCTCCATAAAGTGTTCCATAGCCAAGCATTAATTCACTTTTATTGCTAGTGCCTAAAACTAAAGCATTCTCTCGCGCACTTATATCAAATAGCGTTGCCATCCGCATACGCGAAGAGAAGTTTCCTTTTCTAAGATTATCTAAATTTGAATTCATTTTTTCATAAGCTTTTAACATTGGTTCAATAGATATCGTTTCAGACCTTAACTCAAAATCCCTACAAAGTTCATCTGCATCATCTAAAGAGTTTTGAGACGAGTAGTGCGAGGGCATTTTTACACAGAGTAAATCATCTTTAAAAACTTTATGTGCCAAGAGAGCTACTACAGCTGAATCAAGACCACCACTTAAACCAACGACAACTTTTTGTATACCTGTTTTTTTTACTTCATTTTCTAAAAAATATTCTAAAAAGGTAGTTATTTGTGAATATTTGCTCATGTATTATTTAAAAACCTTTGTAAATTACCTAAATAAGAAATATTATATCTAAGTTTTGTAACAAATTAGTTTTTTAGTTAATTCTATTTATTAAGCTCTTTCTTACAAGAGTATCTATATTATTTAGCATTATAAGTCTCAAACAGGAGGTTTTAGATTATGAAGAAAAATATTATTTTAGTAACAATGTTACTATTTGTTACAAATTTATCTGCAATAGATATAAAAAATGGTGAGGAACTCTTTAAAGATGCATCTTGTATGGAGTGCCATAATCGTGAAGATTTTCAAAAAAATAAAAAAAAGGTAAATAGCTTTCAAAAATTATACAATTCTGTTCAAGCATGTCAATTTCAAAATGATGTTTCTTGGTTTGATGATGAGACAGAGGATGTTTCATATTATTTAAATAAAAAATATTATAAATTTCACAAGACTCTTTTAAATTAACAGACCTCTTTTTGAGCCATAATTTTAAGTTCTTTACAACTAAACCCTGCCTTTTTTCTTGCCTCTATATTCAAATCATTTGGTCTTAAAAAACCTCGTGGATAGTATTTTTTGATAATATCAAAATAGACCTCTGCATCTAAGCCCTCTTTCTCACAAGCAAACTCAAACCAGACATCTCCTTTTCTTACATGCTCTATCTCTTCATCAAGTATAATTTCTAAGCTTTGTATTATTTTATTGCACATCATATTCTTTGGAAGTTTTTTTAGTTTTTTTAGTATCATGGGCGTTGCATCAAGTCCATTTGCTTCAAGATATCTTGGAACAATAGCCATCCGCTCAAGTAAATTTTGTGTATTTTGACTCGCCTCAAAAAGAGCATTATGTACAACAACATCACCATAAAAAGAGTCTAACTCTTGAAGCAGTTTTTCCAACATCAAAAAGTGTCGTATTTCATCAGAAGCGACCTCTAACCAATCACTATAGTACTCTTTTGGCATACCAAAAAATCTATATGCTCCATCCAATGCTAAATCTATGGCTGAATACTCTATGTGTGCAATAGCATGAAGTAGATTTATCTGTCCATCTTTTGAAGTAAGGTTTTTTCGTTTAGGTACATCTTGAGGCTTTATAATAGTACAAATACTATTGTAAGAAGGTATTTTAAAATAGAGTGCTTCATAAGAGTCTTCAAACTCTATACAGTCACTTTTATAAAGTCTATAAAAGTCCTCAAACAATGCAATTTTTTTATCAGGGCTATTCTCTTGTAAAATAAATTCTAGTTGTGTAAAAAATTTCATAAACATATCATAAAAGAAAAATGCTATAATCTTGCTAAAAAAGAGATTTATTATGGATATTAAAGTACAAGCTATGGGAGAATATCAAACTAACTGTTACATTGTAACTGTTGATAATAAAGATTTTATTATCGACCCTGGTGTTGGTGCAACTGAATGGGTGAAAAAGAATGTTACAAATCCTGTGGCTATTTTAAACACTCATGGACATTTTGACCATGTATGGTCTAATGCAGAGCTACAAAAAGATTTAGGTGTTAAACTTTATACACCAAAAGATGATGCTCCTCTTCTCCAAGATAGTTTATGGACACCAGATCTTCCACCATCAACTCCAGATGTACTTATTGATGGCGATGAGGAGTTAGATTTTAATGCTGTAAAGGTAAAGTTTCGCCATTTTCCAGGTCACTGTCCAGGATGTTCTACTATTGAGATAGGCGATGCCATGTTTAGCGGTGATTTTATTTTTGCAAGAAGTATTGGACGGACTGATTTTCCATTATCAAGTCCCCAAGATATAAAAAAATCTCTACAAAAGTTTAAAACGATAAAATATGACAAAACTATTTATCCAGGACATGGTCGAACAACAACCATAAAAGAAGAACAACAAAATTCAGACTACTGGATAAATACATTATAAAGGAAAAAAAATGAAAGATAATTTTAAAGATAAAGCTGGTAACTGGGACAAAGGTGATATTCAAGTTAATGGAGCAAGAAAAATAGCTGATGCAATTACAAAGAAGATAAAACTTACAAATGAAATGAATGTTTTAGACTTTGGGGTTGGTACTGGTCTTCTTGGTTTTGAAATCGCCAAATCTGTCAAAAAAGTGTACGGGGTAGATATGTCACCTAGTATGTTAAAAAAGCTTGAGGAGAAAAATACTCCACAACTTCATATAGAGGCAGTTTGTCAAGATATAATAAAAGAACCACTCACACAGATTTTTAACGGACTCGTAAGTTCGATGACTCTACACCATGTTGAAAATCTAGAAAGATTTTTTGCCTCTATTTATAAAAATATCAATGATGATGGTTTTATTGCCATAGCAGATTTAGAGAGTGAAGATGGGACATTTCATACAGATAATACAGGAGTATATCATCTTGGTTTCGATGAAAACAAACTGTGTCAAATTGTAAAAGATGCTGGATTTAAAGACATCACATTTGAACATATTAATACTCTTATTAAACCAGAAAAAAAATTTAGAGTATTTTTACTCACCGCAACTAAAGCTTAGTCGCTTCACCAGCATCATCATCTTCATCTTGTAGAAGTTTAAGTTTTAAGACATGTCTATCTGTAATGACTGTCTTAAACTCACCCTCAAATACTTTAATATCAAGTACGAAAGCTTCTACATGAACATTGCGTTTTCTTCCCTCTTTATGTCGTATTCTTGCTATAACCTTTATTTCATCATGATATTTAACCGGAGATAAAAATTGACACTCACTTGCAACTAAAACAACATTTTTTTCATTTACTGTGAGCATTGCAGCATAATCAGCTGCACCAAAAATAAACCCACCATGAATAAGTCCTATATCATCAGCAACCATCTCTGCAGTTGTAGTAAGTAGCACCTCCACATAACCTTTTTCCATTTTAAGAACTTCACCACAAAATTCTGCATTAATTCGCTGATGTGTTTTAATCAGAATCTCTTCTGGCTCTTCTTTATAATCATCTAATCCTAAGTCATTATCTACTTGTTCTTCGTCTGTCACTTATTGTCCTTCATTAGTTTTACATATACTCTAGCAGGTGCAGGATAGCCTTCTACTGTTTTTGTTGTATCTTCAGGGTCTAAAAAATCTTCTAAAGACTGTCCTTCAATCCACTCTGTTTTTCTCTGCTCATTTGCTTGTGTAACACTTATATGTAGTACTTCAAACTCATTAAATCCTGCTCTAAAACACCAATTTTTTAAAGTATTTATAGTGGGCACAAAGTAAACATTTGGTATTTTAGAATAAGAAGATTCTGGACACAGTGCCATCTCTTCATCTCCTTCAATATAAAAAGTATCAAGTATCACTTCACCCGTTTTATCCAAACCTTTATAAAGCTGCTTTAACATGGCTACAGGGTCACTTCTATGATATAAAACACCTAAACAAAAGATAGTGTCAAATTTCTCTTCATAAAATGCAAGATGCTCTACACCTAAGAGTTCATAAACAATATCGCTTTTAATAAAATGGTTTATAAAATCAAACTGTGTCTTGTATAGAGGGGCAGGATCAAAACCTACAAGTTTTTTTGGTTCATCTTCAAGCATACGAAACATATAGTAACCATTGTTACACCCTATATCGGCAACTCGTTTATCTTTTAAATTAAAATAAGGACGAAGCAAGTTATATTTTATATTGCTTTGCCATTCACTGTCTATATATGTTTCACCTATTAAAAAAGGACCTTTTCTCCACGGCATAAGGAATTTTGCTGTTTCATATATCTTTTTTTCATCAAACTTTGCTACTATTTTTACTGCGTCATCCAATTCAACATCACACTCCACTACCTCTAAAGCCTCAATTGCTTCACGTAAAGGGGCAATATTTTTCCAATTCATCCATTGTTGTCTTTCAATTCTCAACTGTTCTAAGTTCATTTTAACCACTATAATATTTTAATTTAGTATAATTGTATCCAAATACTTTGAGGATAATAAATGCGATTAGAAAAAAAAGCAACAGTTGTATCTACTTCTGTTGCAGGTTTACTTGTTTTAATGAAAATGACCCTTGGTGTTATGAGTGGTTCTATTGCTGTTTTAGCCTCTGCCGTTGACTCACTTTTAGATTTAACGGTCTCTCTGTTTAACTATTTTGCTCTTCATAATACTGAAAAAAATCCTGATGAACGTTTTCATTTTGGGCGAAGCAAAATCGAACCTCTTGCAGCTGTAATAGAGGGTGTTGTTATCTCTCTGTCTGCTCTTTTTATTCTATATGAAGCACTGAGCAAAATCATCTATCCAAGAGATATGCAACACATTAATGAGAGTATATATGTGATGATAAGTTCACTCATTATCACAGCACTCCTTGTTACTTTTTTAAACTATGTTGCAAAAAAAACAAAAAACATGGTTATTCGTGCTGATGCACTCCATTATAAAACAGACCTTTTCTCAAATGGTGCTGTTTTATTTGCTCTTGGTGCCATTCATTACACAGGAGTGCAGTTAATCGACCCTATTTTAGGTCTATCTATCTCTATATATATGATTTACTCTGCTTACCCTCTCATAAAAGAGGGAGTTTTAATGCTTCTTGATGCAGCCCTCCCGAAAGAACAAATAGAAAAAATTGAAGTAATTTTACAAAATGAGAAATCTATACAAGCCTATCATTATCTCCAAACTAGAGAAGCTGGTTCGCACATTTTCATATCAGTTCATGCAGTTTTTAATGTCAGCATATCACTTTATGATGCTCACCTAGTCTCCGATAGAATAGAAATGCAAATCAAAGCCCTCTTTGAGGATAAAAAGGCTCATATTACTATACATATGGATCCCTACGATGATTCAGAGATAAATGAAGAGGAAGAGGAGTGGTAGAAACTTCTACTTTTTCTTTACTTTTTTTGCCTTAAATTCTTTAGAAGCTATATTTTCCAAAAAAACAGTTGCATAAGAGCCTTTTGGTAAAGTAAAAGCTATTGTCATTTTGTCAAAACCTTGTACATACTTCATTTCTATATCTTGTGGAAAGATTATTGCTTCACGACGAAGCCCTTTTTCATACAAAAATCCATCATCATACTTTGCTTCTATCTCACCTGCTCTTTCTCGTGAACGATAAACTCCACGACCGCACAATAGTCCAGTAGGTACTACTTTTTTCGCTTGAAAATCTTTTTGCTGGAGATTTTTTGGAGTAAAAAGTTTTCCTGTTGAATCAATGTATAAATCACCCTTAAGCAGCATAAATTTATTGCTATTTTCATCACGACTTATCTGTACACGTTCTACTAACCATTCATTAAAAAGAGTACTCTGATACACTGAAATTAAAAACTTCTTGAGTTTTGCATCTTCTATGTGAATGTCTCCTTCAATCATCTTCTTTGCCTGTTCAACAGAGTCACCATCACGACCAAAACGTTGATACCCAAAGTAGTTTGGAAGCCCTAATTGTTCACTTTTTCTTGCAAGTTTTTCTATTTGTCCTGCTTGAATTTGACTCACTTCAAAAAGGTTAATAGTAAAACGGTTGCCTTTTAAGTCCCCCATGCGAATAGAATGAGAATCTCTTGTTAATTTTAATATTTTAATCTGAGGATGTTTAAACTTTTTTAGCTCTTTTTCATATCGTGATTCAATGCTTATGTATTGTGTTGTCGTTGCATGTTTATCTTTGAGACCTGCATAACCAATTTTTTCTGCATTTATATTCAAAAATTGTGCAAATGCAGCTATCATATCCCAAGTGGTTATCTCCACTTTTTCTATATGATAAATGCTGAAATTTCCACTTCCTTTGTATTCTAACCCTATCTCATCGACAATAAAATCATCTTGATTTTGTTCAAATTTAAAGTGTATTGGTTCTTTTTCATCTAAGTATATTCTTGGCATATTCTCTCTTTTATAATTGTAATCTTTTTAGCTCTTTATTTGCTTTGGCTATATCTTTTTGTATAGCCTTTTTTAAATTTTTTAAATTTTCAAACTTTATATTTTCTCTAAGGTATGATACAAATCTAATATCAGCTTTTTTCTCACATATAATCTCACCATCAAGTATATGGGACTCTATGGCAAAACTACCATCAGTTGTCACTCTGTGACCTAAAAAACTAACACTCGGATGATAATGCTCTTCATCATCTAAACGAGTAAGTGTTACATAGACTCCCTCTTTTGGGATTAAAAACTCTGGAGCTACAATATTTATAGTTGCAACAAGCTCTTTTGTTCCTATACCTTGTCCTTTGACAATCTTTCCTACAATAGTGTAGTTATGTCCTAAAAATTCATTCGCACCTTTTATATCGCCCAATTGAAGCTTCGTACGAATTTTATGTGAGTGAACTGAGTCATTTTTATGTTTAACCTCATCAACTACAATCACCTTTCCATCAAACATCTCTTTTAAATCATCAAAAGAGTATTTTCTATCTTTTCCAAAGTGAAAATCATATCCAACTACTATTTTATTAAGTTTTGGAAAGTTTGTCTTTAACAACTTCATAAAACCATCACCATCCAAATGACGAATATCTTCAAGTTTTAAGTAGACTATTCGTTTATCTGTGAAGTTTTCACGATGGCGTGAGGGTGTGAGATTGGCATAACCTGTTTCAATTACTACAACAGTGTCACTTTTTCCAAGTTTGTTAAACAGTGCTTGATGACCAATATGCATACCATCAAAACCACCAATAGCAATAGCTGTGGATTTTTTCATTGATTTCATAGTTTATTATAACAAATTATGTATTAGAGACTGCTTCTAAAAAGATGCATTGCATTCTACATCTTTGTAGCAAATATAAAATATTTACTACAATTTCATCTATTTTTTAGTGTTTAAACGAGACTGATACTCCTGTGGATGCTTACATACAGGGCATTTTTGAAGAGCTTTTTTTCCATAATGAACATGTCCGCAAACTTCGCATATCCAAGCTTCTTCTTCATTTTCACTCTCAAATTCAGCACCAGCTTCTAGTCTTTCTAAAAGCATTCTAAACATTTTTTCATGTTCTACTTCTACTTTAGCTATACCATTAAAAAGTTTTTCAGCCTCTTTAAAACCCTCTTCTTTAGCAATTTTTTCAAAATTTGGATACATAGTAACATTTTCATAGCTCTCACCATCGATTGCCAATTGCAAATTTTCTTTTGTGTCTCCAAAACTGTTTTCACTCTTGTTCAACATTCTATTGTGCAGAGCCAACTCTTCTTTTGCATGACGTTTTTCGTTATTTGCAGCTCTTTGAAAATGTTCTGCTATATCTCTATAGCCTTCTTTCTGAGCTACTTTTGCAAAATACTCATACTTATTTCGAGCTTGAGACTCGCCTCCAAAGGCTTTAAGAAGATTGACAAGAGTCAGGTTTTCACTTATCATCTCCATCGCTTGAGCACAACAATGAAGCTCACCGCCACCAACACTTTGAACTTCAACTATATTACCGCATTTGTTACATCTGTATGATTCGTATTCTCTCATCTTAAACTCCTCTAATTTTTATGATTTTATTATAACGCATAAACAGCATAGGAATCAACTCTACTCTTTTCCTCTTTTTTCAAAGTAGTAACAATACTCCAAATTACCCTCTTTTCCTGTAAGGGTTGAGGGAGATTTTTTCACTAAACACCAATTTTTCAGCTCACATGCATCTTCGAACTTTAGCATCGCATTTGTTATGGCCTTTTTATCTAAAACAACACCATTCTTATCGCGTTTCACTTCACGACCAACTTCAAACTGAGGTTTAAAGAGCAAAATAATTTTATTTGATGAGAGTCTATCAACATCATTAAGTATGTTAAGAAGCGATATAAAAGCCACATCGCTTACAACTAAGTCAAAACTTTTTTCAGACTCAAATTTTCGTATGTCACAGCTTTCATAAACATAGACTCTATCATCTTCTTTTATAGATTTGTGAAGTTGTTCGCTGCCAACATCAACGGCACTTACTTCTTTAGCACCAGCCTCAAGTAAAACTTGAGTAAAACCACCAGTAGAAGAGCCTATATCTAAGGCAATTTTATCTTTTACTTCTAGGTCAAGTTCTTCTAAAAAATCAAGTAGTTTATATGCACCGCGTGAGACATACTGTTTGTAATCTTCAATGCTAATCGTATCGCCCTCTTGCACTTTAAAAGAGCTTTTGTTAATCGGATGTGCATTGACAAAGACTAGCCCCTCTTTTATAATGGCCTGTGCTTTATTTCTACTCTCAACAAACTCTTTTTCCACGAGATAACTATCTAGTCGCATTCATTATTACTCCACTTATATTATAAATAAATTGTACCATATATTTTTCCATTAAATAGCATATGTAAGATTTAATCTGATAGAATGGTACAAAGTATCTCAATGGATTATGTAATGATAAAAGTAGAGAACATTGTAAAAAAATTTGCCAAACACACCGTCATTAACCATCTAAGCCTTGACATACCCAAGGGTATAATCTTTGGTTTGCTAGGCCCAAATGGAGCTGGAAAAACAACCCTTATTCGTATGATGTGTGGTATATTAAAAAGTAATGAAGGCACAATTAGCATAAATGGTAAACCCATTGAAAAAGCAAAAAACATCTTTGGATACGTATCTCAATCCTTTGGTCAGTACGAAGAGTTAACAGTTTGGGAAAACGTCCTTTTTTATGCCCAAATGTATGGCATCACAGATACCAATAGGCTCCAAACCCTCTTAAATCGTTATAATCTCAAACAATATAAAAACACTTTATCAGGTAGTCTCTCAGGAGGTTACAAACGCAGGCTTGCCTTAGTTTGTGCATTGGCGCATGACCCTTTAGTCTTGTTTTTGGACGAGCCTACCGCAGGCATTGACCCTGTCACAAGAAAACTGCTGTGGGATGATTTTTATGCCTTAAGTATGCAAGGGAAAACTCTTTTTGTAACCACTCACTATATGGAAGAGGCACAACGATGTAATCAACTTGCATTTTTAGCTCTAGGAGAGATAGTTGCGCAAGGAACACCTACCACCATACAAGAATCTCTTGGCGATGTAAAGCTCTTTACAATCAATCTGCCCTACACTCCCTTAACTATGCAGTATTTATCTGCATTAGAGGGTATTGTACTCATAAATCAGTTTGGAGATGAACTTCGAATTATGCTTAACAAAGAGGGCAATAAAGACCTCTTGCAAAAGACTCTCCAAGAAAAACTTCATGTTGCATCAGAGCTCAAAGAGAGTGTTGCAAACCTTGAAGATGTATTTATAGCATTAACACAGGATAAAGCATTATGATATGGGCTATAATTAAAAAAGAGTTACTACAACTTCGCCGCGATCCGCGCCTTATTGCTCTTATTATTGCTATGCCCTTACTTTTATTGGTTCTTTTTGGATTAGCACTTAAACTAGAACCACAAAGTGTAAAGATGGCTTACTTTGATGAAGACCCTTCTTTTTTTACTATGCTAATTGATAGTGAACTTAGCAAAGAGGGGTACTTTGACCTGTATAAAGTCGATAGTTTAGCCTCTTTAAAAGATGAAATCCGTTCAGGAAGAGCTAAAGCTGGACTTCATGTCAGTTCCGACTTTTCATCGCTACTCGTTGAGAACAAACAGCCCCACATCAACTTTTATGTTGATGGAACAATGCCCTCTTTAACAACAGCAATGAAGTACAACTCAAAGAGTATAACAGATAAAGATGTAATGGGACAAATGTATTTTTTAGATGCCAATGCATCAAATGTCATTATTGCAAAAACACCATTTATTATGGACACTAACATTCTTTTTAATCCAGATGAGATAGAAACATGGTTCTTTTTACCTGGTGTCATAGGTGTTTTAATCATGCAAATTGCACTTATACTCACAGGCATATCCGTTGTTCGAGAGAGAGAAAAAAATACTTTAGAACAGCTCTTAGTAACTCCTATGAGTAAATCGACCTTCGTACTTGGAAAAATCATCCCTTACATTGTTATTGCTATGTTGGATTTTTATCTTATTTTAGGTGTCGGATGGTACTTTTTTAACCTTCCTTTTCCAGACTCGCAAGTAGCCCTTTTTGTTCTTGCATTTGTATATGTAGCGGTTATGATAGCTTTAGGATTTTTAATATCTCTCATATCTCAAACACAACAACAAGCCATGTTTATCGCTATATTTATCATTGTTCCTTCCATTTTACTTTCAGGATTTATCTTTCCAATAGAAGCGATTCCTGAGTACCTCAGACCAATAAGCTATCTCATTCCCTTTACATATTTTACGGAAATCATAAGAGGACTGCTTATAAAACACACTCTCTTAGTTGATTTATACCGCGATTTTTTAGCACTACTCTCTTTTATATTTCTCTTCGTTAGCTTAAGCATTTTACTCTTTAAAAAGAAAATATAGCATTAGTCGCAGTAGGTGTCGTCAGTCTCTTCATACTCCACCGTGCTATCTTCCTCATCAATAGGCTCTTCATTCATATAGTCATACTCTTCATCTTCATCTGTTTCATTTTCTTTAAAATTTATCATATCATTTCCTTCATTTCACTCTCAGTTAAAGTTTTTACACTAAGTTTTTCAGCCTTATCATATTTACTACCAGCATCTTCTCCATAAATTAAGAAGTCTGTTTTTTTGCTTATGCTCCCACTTACTTTTGCACCTAATGCTTCTAGCATCTCTTTTACAACTCCACGAGATTCACTCATCGTTCCCGTGAGTACAACCGTTTTTCCTTTAAAAGGGTTTTCGTGAGCTTCTTCGCGTTTGAGTGGTTCAGGTGGCTTGAGTATAGTTTGCAGTTTAGCAATAGTCTCTGCATTAACTCGTACAAATTCTAAGAGAGACTCCGCCATCTCTTCACCCATTCCATCACATTCTACTATCTGCTCTTTTGTTGCATTTACGAAATCAAATCCGAAGTTTTCAGCTAATATTTTTGAAGCGACCTCTCCAATGTGTTCTATGCCAAGGGAGTTAATAAAACGCCAGTAGTCATGCCCTTTCGCTTTTTCTAAAGCATCAAGTAAATTTTGTGATTTTTTCTCTTTAAACCCTTCAAGTTGTAAAAGTTTTTCTAAAGTTAAGTCAAACAGGTCCACAACACTTTTGACAAGTCCGGAATGAAAAAGTGCTTCAACTATTTTAACACCAAGTCCATCAATGTTAAGACATGGTTTTGAAGCAAAATAGATAATAGAGTTTACAATCCTTGCTGAGCACTCTAAGTTTTGACATTTTATAAGTACCTCTTCTTGCAGTAGTTCACTCTTACAGATAGGGCATTGTTTTGGTTTGGCAAATACAACTTCACTTCCATCTCTTTCATGTGTTAAAACTTTTATAATTTTAGGAATAACATCACCGCTTCGCAGTATTATAACCTTGTCGCCAATGCGTATATCTTTTCGTTTTATTTCATCAAAGTTATGTAGTGTTGCACGCTCAACGACCACGCCATCTATGTCCGTTGGTTCAACAATGGCTACTGGCGTAACAGCCCCAGTACGTCCAACTTGAAGAATAATCTCTTTTACCCTCGTTATCTTCTCAATCGCCGGAAACTTGTAAGCAACTGAAAAACGTGGTACTTTTACCGTGTAACCCATATCTATCTGTGAACTTATTTCATTAACTTTAACAACCATTCCATCAAGCATCATTGCATATGAGTCTCTGTCTCTATTCATCACTTCATAAATGTTTTGAATTTCATCATAATCCTGACAAATAGCTCTTTGTGGAGGCTTTTTAAAACCTAAAGAGTAGATATACTCCATTTTTTCACTTAAAAGTTTATGTGCTAAAGTGTTCACCCCTACTCCATAAGGCAAAAAGACTAAATTTCTTGATGCAGTTATGCTAGAATCTAGTTGGCGCAGACTTCCAGCCGCTGCATTGCGAGGATTAGCAAAGAGTGCTTCATTTTTTTCTTCACGCAGTGCATTTATTTTTTCAAACTCATCTTTAAATATCACAATTTCACCACGAATTTCTATGGTTTCTATATGTGTTATACTCAAAGGAATAGAGTTAATGGTCTTAACATTTTGTGTTATAAGCTCTCCAACGGTACCATCACCACGAGTTATGCCTTTTACCAATATACCTTTTTCATATATGAGGTTTAAACTAGCACCATCATATTTTGGCTCACAATAAAAACTAATGTTTTCATCAAGTTTATATGTCTTTGTTAGCCATTTAAGAACTCCCTCTTTATCAAATACATCTTCTAAAGACCACATGCGTGAGAGATGTGCTTCTTTTAAAAACCCCGCACTTACACTGTCTCCTACTCTTTGTGTGGGAGAATTTTGTGCAATATCAGCAAAATTATTCTCTTCATACTCTAAAACCTCATGATATAGAGTATCATATACTTCATCTGTGGTAATTGGGTCATCAAGAACATAATAATGGTATGCATATAGGTTTAGTTTTTCTACTGCTTGTAAATAATCTTCTTTTTTCATAACGGTATTTTATCTTATTTTTTACAAGATATAGTTACTGAACTTAAAAGAAAATAATTATCATTATTTATTTCATATTTTTAATTTTTTCTCTTATATAATATAATATAATTCTATAAATTAATATGAAAGTAAAAATATGGATTATGTAGCCACTCTTCAACAACATCAACTCAAAGCAACCCCTCAAAGAATAGAGATAGTTGATTTACTCTATAAACATGGACATATAAATGTTGATGATCTTTATAAATTTCTGCAAACAAAATTTCCATCTCTCTCTTTAGCAACAATATACAAAAATATAAATACCATGTGTGAGAGACACTTTTTAACTGAGTTGAAAATACCTAGTATGAAAAATGTGTATGAGTTAACAAAAAAGGAGCACTCACATGTTGTCTGCTCACAATGTAATGCGATTATAGATATCACATTAGACACATCAAAAATAATAGAAGAAGCAAAATCTATAAGCCATTATAAACTAGATAAAAGTTCTATTATATTTAATGGTTTTTGTCCTCAGTGTACAGTAGAGTAGACCCTTATACTTTTGTCTTTAACCAATCTCTTTTTTGATAGATATACCAATATATAACACCTTTTATAAGAGTTTCTATATTCATAATAATAAATATAGAAATAATTCCATAACCAATTTTATAGACTATATACGATGGAACAACTCGTAAAAACCATAAAGATAAAACATTTATCTTTAAAGTGGTTTTTGTAGCCCCCGCCCCACGCAGTGCTGCAGAATATACAAACATAAGAGCTAAAGGTATTTGAGCGAGTCCAACGAGTATAAGATATTTTGAAGCCACAGCTACTGTTGCAATGTCTTTTGTAAAAAACCCAACTAAAAACTCGGGGAAAAGAATCAGAAAAAAACCAACACTACCCATAAATATATAAGCAATTCGTCCACTAATCACACCCATATTATAAGCTCTATTTGAATCTTTTGCACCTAAATTTTGTCCCACAAGAGCCATGGCAGCTATAGCAAAACCAAAACCTGGCATAAAGGCAATACCCTCTATTCTCAAACCAACTTGATACCCTGCAAGTTCTGCTGTTCCATAGGCCGTAATAATACTCACAAAAACTAAAAAACTCATACTTGATATACCCCGATCAAGTGCAGCTCCCCAACCAACATGCCAGACACGAATTAAATCTTTTATTCTAATAATTGGCAAAAAATCAAGTTTTGAATTCATTTTTTTAATAAGTATAAAATAAGCAAAAGCATTAAAAGTATAGGCAATGACAGTTGCAATAGCGGCACCTTCTATGCCTAAAGCCTCAAAACCAAAATGTCCAAAAATCAGTATATAATTTAAAAAAGCATTCAAAAAAGATGAAAAAAGTTTAATATATAAAGAACTTTTGGTATCTCCTGCGGCACTTAAAGCATTATAAAGAAGATTATCAATAAATATAACAATAAAACCTAAAGAAAGAATTTTAAAATATTTTGAACCCTCTAAAACAACATCTGCTTGTGCTCCCATTGCAGCATAAATGAAACTGCTGCTAAAATAACTTATGAATGAGACAATAAGTGATAAAACAATAGAAAAAATAAGCAAAGAAAAGAGGAGTGCTGATGCTCGTTTTTTCCGTCTTTCACCTATAAAACGAGAAATTAAAGCATTGCCACCAACAACATAGAGTGTCATTAAAACATTAATTATCATCATAAACTGCATGCTCATGCCAACAGCAGCTAATGCAGCACGACTTATAGTACCAACCATGAGCATATCAATAAGAATTTGTAAAATATCCACTAAATGTTTTAATGCAGCAGGAAATGCTAAAGAAAATACTTTTTTAGTATCATGAGAAATTATCGTAAATATTTTGCTACCTCTTGTATCTCTGTAATAAGTTCTTCACGACTTTGAAAAACAAGTGTTGTTCTCTCTTTTACATCTTCATGTAATGGTGTAAAATCAAAGACCAACACATAATGCACAATTTTAACCTTATCTGCATAGGTATCTATCCACTCCAAGCTCATTTGGGCAACTTCTCCCTGCATGTCAACTACAACTGCCGGGTAAAGTCTTGTAACTTTGTCCAAATCTAGTGAACCCTCTTTTGATTCATATATCATCTTCTCTCCTAGACAAATCTTTGCTCATTGCACCACTTTTCATTTTCCTGTATGCCAAAAGACCAAAGCCCACACCAATTATGATTGAGATTACACCAAAGATATCATTCCTCTCATATGCCATCGCTATCCAGCAGATATCTGCAAAAAGATAAATAATAACTGCCTGATAAATACGACCTTTGTAGGTGAGGTATGCACCAATATTAAGAAGTATTCCTCCTAAAACTGCAAAACTCATTTAATGTATCTCACTTATTTTTTTATATTTTACAATCCAAAGAAAGTAAAGACTTCCAAACAAAAAGGCAATGCCTATAAAAGAAGTTATAGTTTCTAAAGAGAAACCATTTGTTGCTAGAAACCCTATCATAAAGGAAGTAAAAGTTGCTGTACTTAAAAAAATCATATCATTATAGGCAACAATTCTACCATAGAAAGCTTCATCTATATTTTTTTGCAATAATGTATAAGTATAGGACCATAAAGTTGTTGTAAACAGGCCAACAAAAACACTTGCAAAGAGTGATAAGTAAAAATCTCTTATCACTAAAGCCCATAATAAGACTGAAAGGGCTTGAGCTATAAAGATATAAACCATTCGTTTATTATTTATCCATTTTCCAAATAAAACAGGTCCAACCACTAACCCAATGGCACGAGCTGAATGCATAAGTCCTAAAGCTAACGAAGTTGCTATTATACCTGCATAATATTTATCGACCATTAAAGCGACAAGTGCATCAAAAGCGGTAAGACCTACAAAAGCATGAAGCAACATCAGATGCATAGCTAGAGGATTTTTTCTGAGATAGAAAAATACACTTAGCATCATTTTAACGAGTCTCTCTTCACTTTTTATAATACTAACATTTACCTCAAGTGTATAGAGTAAACTAAAAGCTAAAATAAACATACAAACATCAAGAATAAAAGCAATTTTAATGCCAAAATAGTAAACAACAAAACCACTAATAGCCATGCCAAGAGTATAGGAAAGAGACCATATTATGGAGTGAATTTCATTCGCTTTTTGTAGTTTGTTACCATCAAGTACTTTAGGTAAAAGGGACATCTCCGTTGTAAAATAAAAAGATGCTGCAGCCATTTTAAAAAATATAAGAAAATATAGAAGCCATAAGTCTGAAATATCTTTAACAAATATGAGAGAGAATGTCATAACTATTTCTATACTTATGAGTGTTAACATTAAGTTTTTTGGTTTAAGCTTATCTATAATAGAACCAGAAATTGGAGCTTGAATTACTCCTGCTAAAAAATGCAGCATAGCAACAAAAGCTACCACTTGTGCTGAGACATTCATCTCAATGAGGAGTGTGTAAATTGCAACATTACTAAACCATGCACCAAAATAGGCGATTAGTTGAATAGTTGACAATCTTCTTAAAATTTTATTTGACTTTAGTAGTGTTATATAGGCTTTCATGGATGGAAGATTATCATAATAAACAAAATAAAATAAAATAAATGATAAATTTAATTAAAGTTATTTATTTAATTGGTCGATATGGTGTAAGATTATGTCAAGGAGTACGTCATGGATGGCATCGCAAACGTTGCAAAGCAACAACAGACACAAGTTAGTTCACCCGAAGCTCAAGGAAGAGCAGTAAATCAGACAGCAAAGACTACTGAACAACCAAAACAGGTAAATATTGTAAAAGAGATACAACAATCATCTCTTGAGTCTTCTAAAAAAATAAATTCTCATAAAGATGTGAAAAATTTAGTCAAAGACTTAAACAAAGCTCTCTTACCAATGAATACAAACCTAAAATTTGGTGTAGATTCTCAAGATGTCTTTTTTGTATCAGTTATAGAGTCTCAAACAAATAAAATTATTAGAAGATTTCCAGCTGAACAAGCACAAGATTTTCTTCCAAAAATGCAAGAGGTTACTGGTATATTATTTGACTCTAAGGGGTAAAGTTTACCCCCTAAAACTTTATAATTTCTTACATTTATCCCATAAACAAAGCACTATAAGCAAAACCTCACATACATTTTGATATAATCGCGGTAATTATTTTATAATTTATAGGGTTTTATATGAAAAAAAATGTTAAAAAAGTAGTCCTTGCCTACTCTGGTGGACTAGATACTAGTATTATTTTAAAATGGTTACAAGAGGAGTATCAGGCTGAAGTTATCACTTTTACAGCGGATCTTGGCCAAGGTGAGGAGGTAGAACCTGCTCGCCAAAAAGCGATAGACAATGGTATTAAACCTGAAAATATTTTCGTTTTAGATATTCAAGAAGAGTTTGTAAAAGATTATGTATTTCCTATGTTTAGAGCCAATGCTATTTACGAAGGTGAATATCTTTTAGGTACATCTATAGCTCGTCCACTTATCGCTAAAAAACAGATTGAAATTGCCCAAAAAATGGGTGCTGATGCAGTGAGTCATGGAGCAACTGGAAAAGGAAATGATCAAGTACGTTTTGAACTTGGTTACCTTGGACTTAATCCAGATATTACAGTTATTGCACCATGGAGAGAGTGGGATTTAAACTCGCGTGAAAAATTGTTGTCTTATGCAAGAGAACATGGCATTAACATCGACCAAAAACATGTTGATGCAGATGGTAATCCAACAGTAAGTCCTTACTCGATGGATGCTAATCTTTTACATATATCTTATGAGGGTCTTCATTTGGAAGACCCTATGAATGAGCCTGAAGAGGGAATGTGGTTGTGGACAAACTCTCCGGAGAATGCTCCTGATGAAAAAGAATATATTGTTATTTCTTATAAAAATGGAGACCCTACTGCAATCAATTCTCAAGAGATGACTCCAGCTACAATTTTAAGAACTCTTAATGAATATGGTAACAAACATGGAATTGGACGTATTGATATTGTTGAGAATCGTTTTGTTGGGATGAAAGCTCGTGGTTGTTATGAGACTCCAGGTGGTACAATTATGCTCAAAGCACATCGTGCCATAGAGTCTATTTGTCTTGATCGTGAAGAAGCACATATGAAAGATGGGATGATTGCAAAATATGCAGAACTCATATATAATGGTTTTTGGTTCTCACCTGAACGTGAAATGTTGCAAGCAGCTATTGATACAACACAAAAATATGTAGAGGGAACAGTAAAACTCAAACTCTACAAAGGTAATGTAGAAGTAGTTGGACGTGAATCAGATATGTCTCTTTACTCAGAGGAACATTCTACATTTGAAGAAGATGAAGTTTATAATCAAAAAGATGCGGAAGGTTTTATTAGATTAAATGCACTTCGCCGTATTATCGCTGGAAAAAAAAGAGGAGTTAAATAATGAGTATGATTAAAATAGATATGAACTCTCCAGAGTTTATTGAGAGAATGGAAAAAACTGTTAAGTTTACGGACAAGGTTATCAAACAATTTAATTGGGAATATAACCCTCAAGAGGAAGTAAACGAAGGTGTTCAAATGGGTCTTGCTCGTAACAAGATGATGTACAACAAACTTTTCTGTCCATGTTTTATGGTTGAAGAAGTAGATGGTAAACCCCAATCAGTAGATAACAGAATCTGTCCATGTACACCAGCCATAGAAAAAGAGATTCCCCAAGAGGGAAAATGCCATTGTGGTATTTTTTGTACACCTGAATATGCAGCGGCACAAAGAGTTGAACTTGGTATGGAAGAGGCTGTTCATACACACTCTCGTGGTCTTTCAAAAGAAGAGTGTAATGTGTTAGTTAATAAAGATGAGTTAGATGGTGATGAGTTAGTTGCTCTTCTTGAAGCACGGGACCTTGGTATGGTTAACTTTACTATTGTTGATGTACGTGAACATATGGAGTGGCAGATGGGTCACATTAAAGGTGCTGATAAACTTGTTCCTACATCTAGCTTTTTTCAAACTTGGGATGAAGCTAAACTCTCTAAGGAGGACAATATTATTCTATATTGTCATGTAGGAAGTCGTTCAGCACATGTTGCTAGGATTTTGACAGATATGGGTTATAGTAAAATTGGAAACCTTACACATGGTATTGTTTCATACGGTGGAGAGAAAAAGAAATAATGAAAGTTTTATTAATTAAAGATGTAAAGAGTTTAGGTAAAGCAGGTGAAGTTAAAGAAGTAAAAGATGGCTATGGTAAAAACTTTTTAATTGGTAAAGGTTTTGCTAAACATGCCACTACAGAGATTTTAGCACAACATAAAGAAGATGAGGCGCAAGCAGCTGCTGATTTAGCTGATGAGATAAGTAAACTGACTGAAATTTCAAAAAAGCTTGATAAATGTGAAATTATTATTACAAAGAAACTCGGTCAAAATGGTCATCTTTTTGGTGCGATTACTAAAGATGAAGTTGCTCATGCCCTTTTAGAACAACATAAGATTGAAATTGATAAAAAACATATTATTGATAAGGTCTCTATTAAAACTGTTGGTGAACATGAACTTGATTTAAAATTAGGTCATGGTCTCCATGCAATACTACATGTGGATGTTCAAGGAGAATAATGTTTGATGCGACAACAATACTTGCTTATAAAGGCAAGAATAAAGCTGTTATTGGTGGTGATGGTCAAGTGACTTTTGGAGACTCAGTTCTTAAAGGAAATGCTACTAAAATCAGAACACTTCACAAAGGTAAAGTTTTAGCTGGCTTTGCAGGAAGTACTGCTGATGCATTTAATCTTTTTGATATGTTTGAAGAGTTCTTAGAAAATAAAAAAGGTGACATCCTGAAATCTGTTGTCGAGTTTTCAAAAGCATGGAGAAAAGATAAGGTTCTTCGTCGTTTAGAAGCTATGATGATTGTTTTAAACAATGAGCATATTTTCATTCTTACAGGAAATGGTGATGTTGTTGAACCTGAAGATGGTGAAATAGCCTCTATTGGAAGTGGTGGAAATTATGCAATATCAGCAGCAAGAGCTTTAAAAAAGCATACCTCTTTAGATGAAGAAGAGCTTGTAAAAGAGAGTCTCACTATAGCAGCTGAACTTTGTATATATACCAACCATAATATAAAAACTCTTATATTAGAGGATAGCAAATCATGAACTTAACACCTAAAGAGATTGTAACTTACTTAGATAAGTATGTTATTTCTCAAAAAAATGCAAAAAAAACGATTGCTTTAGCGCTTCGAACACGTTATAGAAGAATGCAACTAGATGAAGAACTGCAAGCCGAAATAATGCCTAAAAATATTTTAATGATAGGCTCCACAGGCGTTGGAAAAACTGAAATTTCGCGCCGTTTAGCAAAAATGATGAAAGTACCATTTATAAAGGTTGAAGCTTCAAAATATACAGAAGTTGGATTTGTAGGTCGTGATGTAGAGTCTATGGTTCGTGATTTAGTTCTTAACTCTATTACTATTGTCAAAGCTGAAAAAGAAGAAGAAAACAGAGAAAAAATTGACAATTATGTTTTAAATAAAATAGTTGAAAAACTACTTCCACCACTGCCAGAGTCTGCAAGTGAATCTAAAAAAGATGATTATCAAAGACTTCTAAAGACAATGGAACAACAAGTCCAATCAGGTAAAATGGATGAGAAGAGCATAGAACTTGAAATAGAAAAAATACATGTTGAATTTAACGATACAAACTTACCACCTGAAATGGTTAAAGTGCAAGAGAGTTTCTCTAAAGTTTTTTCTAGCATAAATAAAGAAGATAATAAAAAAGAGCTCCTTATCAAGGATGCTAAAATTCTACTGCGTCAAGAAGCAAGTAGTAAACTTCTTGATACTAACAGCCTCAATGCAGAAGCCCTACGTCGTGCTGAAGATGGTGGTATTATTTTTTTAGATGAAATTGACAAAATTGCACTCAGTGAAAAATCTCAAGGAAGAAATGACCCTTCAAAAGAGGGAGTGCAACGTGACTTACTTCCTATAGTAGAGGGTTCTAGTGTCTCTACAAAATATGGAACTATAAATACTGATCATATCCTGTTTATAGCTGCTGGTGCATTTCATGTGAGTAAACCTAGTGATTTAATTCCTGAACTTCAAGGACGTTTTCCACTGCGTGTAGAACTTGAATCTTTAACAGAGGAGACTCTCTACAAAATTTTAACACAAACAGAAAACTCTCTACTCAAACAATATGTAGCTCTTTTAGGTGTAGAAGGCATGAAACTTATTTTTGAAGATGATGCTATAATTGCAATTGCTAAACTCGCTCATAAAGTAAACAAAAGTACAGAAGATATAGGTGCCAGACGACTCCATACTGTTTTAGAAAATATTTTAGAAGAAGTGAGTTACAGTGCCGATGAGTTTGAAGGTAAAGAGTTTAGAGTAACAGAAGAGTTAGTGCATGAAAAGTTAGATGAAGTTGTTGAAGACGATGACTTCTCAAGATATATTTTATAAAAGGCAATATATGAGTAAAGCGGGTTTCGTTTCTTTAATTGGTCGTCCTAATGCGGGTAAAAGCACTCTCATGAATTCACTCTTAGGTGAAAAAATAGCAATGGTTTCTCAAAAAGCAAATGCAACTAGGCGCCGTTCAAATGCAATTGTAATGGTTGATGATACACAAATTATTTTTGTTGATACTCCAGGACTTCATGAAAGAGAAAAAATTCTTAATCAATTTATGCTTGAGGAAGCTCTCAAAGCAATGGGTGACTGTGATTTAATTGTATACTTAGCTCCTGTTACAGATAGTGTTGCACATTATGAGAAATTTCTGACACTCAACAAAAAGAACATAAAACATATTATAGTTATTAGTAAAATAGATCAAGTTAAACAAGAAAAACTTTTTAAAACTATTGCCTCTTACAATCAATATGCAGATAAATTTGAAGCTCTTATCCCTGTAGCCATTCCAAGAAAAACTGGTCATGAAGATTTACTCAAAGTAATCTGTAAAAACTTACCAGAATCACCTTTTTTATTTGATCCAGAAGATTTAACAAGTGAACTTGTTCGTGACATATATTCTGGATTTATTCGTGAAGGTATTTTTGAAAATGTAAGTGATGAAGTTCCTTACGAATCTGATGTTATTATTGAAGGTATTAAAGAAGAAGAGAGAGTTGACATTATAAATGCTATGATTATTATCGAAAAAGAGTCTCAAAAAGGAATTCTTATTGGTAAAGGTGGAGAAAGTATTAAACGCATTGGGAAATCTGCTCGTGAAAAAATCGAGAGACTTAGCGGAAAAAAAGCATATTTAAACCTTCAAGTCACTGTTAAAAAAGGGTGGACAAAAGATGTAAATTTTTTAAAAGAAATAGGATATGACAATGCAAAATAAAATTTATACAAAAGTTTTTTTATCTCTTCTTATCTTAGGTCTTTTTAGTTCTGTTTTTGCGAAAGACTTACTCACACAGTATCGAAATAATGGCATACAAAACATTGAAAAAGTAATGGATTTAGAATTAACTCATCAGGAGTATTGGAAGAGTTACTTAAGCCATGTTGATACCACTTTTGGTTATATTGAATCTTATTCAAATATTTTAGCCTGTGACAAATCAAAATCGACTCTTTCTTTGTATAGACGAGATGTCAATAATACTTATAACTTAACCAAAAAGTACAGTGCCTTTACTGGAAAAATAAAGGGAGATAAACTCAAAGAAGGTGATTTGAAAACTCCTGTTGGAATTTATAATATTGTTAAAAAGATATCAAATGTTGCCCCTTTTTATGGCCCAATGGCATTTGTTACATCTTATCCAAATATATATGATAAATATAGAGGAAAAGATGGTTCGGGCATATGGATACATGGTCTTCCAACCAAACAAGAGAGAGATGACTATACAAAAGGGTGTATAGCAATTAAAAACAAAAATATAGAGTGTTTAGATAAAAATATAAATATAGAAAAAACAATTTTAATTATTGATGAAAATGTTGTCAATAAAAATGTTTCCAAAAAAGACTTAGCAAATGTCTTATCTCAGTTATATAAATGGCGATACACATGGCTTTATAATGATATAACGAGTTATCTTTCCTTCTATGATGCAAGTTTTGTAAGAAACGATAGTATGACTCTCTCTAAATTTACTAAATATAAAACACGTGTTTTTGCAAAAAATGAAAATAAAGTTATTATTTTTAATGATATTAATGTTATTCCATATCCTGATTCCAACAATATGTATAAAATAACTTTTTTGGAGAATTATAAATCGGATACTTTCACATTTAAAGGAAATAAAGTTTTGATTGTAAAACTACATCAAGACAAGATTACAATTATTACAGAGAAATAGATGAAATACATTTCTCTTCTTTTTTTACTTTGTAACACCCTTTTACATGCTGATATACAACTTATTAAAAAAGAGAATAATGATTCAAACACAACTCTTTTAGTAATTGCTGGAATTCATGGAAATGAACCTGGTGGATATTTTTCAGCCTCTATTTTAGCGACACACTATAAAATAAAATCTAAAAATTTATGGATAGTGCCAAATTTAAATCAACAAAGTATTATCAATGATAAGCGTGGTATACATGGTGATATGAATAGAAAATTTGCAAAACTTAAAAAAATAGATAAAGATAAAACTATAGTTGATGCCATCAAAAAAATAATACTCGAAAAAAAAGTTTCTCTTGTTTTAAATCTTCATGATGGACATGGGTTTTACCGAAAAAAAAATCAAGGAAGTATATTTAACCCAAATGCATGGGGACAAACTTGTGTTATTGACCAATGTGATTTAAAAAAAGAGCAAGCCTTTAGTAACTTAAATAATATTGCAATAACAGTAAAAAACAACATAAATAAAAAACTTCTAAAACAGCATCATAGTTTTGGTGTTAAAAACACCAATACAAAATATGATGATGAAGCAATGCAACTCTCACTCACATATTTTTCCGTCATAAATAATAAACCTGCATTTGCCATTGAAACAAGCAAGAATCTGTCTTCTTTAGCACAAAAAGTTTTTTATCAACTTCTCGCTATTGAAGAGTATATGAAAATTATGGGAATAAATTTTGAAAGAAATTTTGAGTTAAATGAAAAAGAAATAGCAAAAATAATCAAAAATTATGGTAATTTGGGTATAAATAATAATATTTTATTAAATTTAAATGATATAAAAAAATCTTTAAGCTATATTCCGATAAAATCAAAGAGTAATGTATTTAAGTTTTCTAATCCACTTGGTGCTATTAGAAAAAGAAATGGTAGCTATGAGGTTTTTATCGGCAACAGAAGGATTACTACTTTAAAACCTCAATATTTTAAAGTAAATAGTAATTGCCTAAAAGATTATAAAATTGAAATTGACGGTGAAAAAAAACAAGTCAACAGTGCTTCAGTTTTTTTTGTAACTTCCGATTTTAAGATTATTACGAATAATAACTATCGTGTAAATATCATTGGTTTTAGTGCTAAAAACCACAAAGATGAAAGTGAATTTACAATCTCTCTAAAAGACTTAAATAAGGACTATTCTGTAGATAGCAAACATTTACTTTATAGAGTTGAGTTTTACAAAAAAGATGATTTTTGTTCCATGTTAATGGTTCATTTCAAATAGGATTATAATTAATGAGTAGATTACAACAGCACTCTTTTTCAAGTGTATTATCTGTTAATCCGTATAAAGCCACTTATATAAGTGGTGTGTCTAGTTTTTTAAGTAAAAATTCTGCCCCAGAATTTTCAAAAGATCAATTTGCAATATCTTACTTAAATACAAAAGATTTTATAAATGCTCAAATAGAAATAAGTAAAAATATTCCTGATGAAGATTTATATGATACTATCAACACAAAAGCATACGATGAGTTAGCACTTGACCAAGCTATTGAATACCAGATTCAATATATTGAGACATTCAACAACTTAGATGAAGACAATAGACACTTCCATGTTTTTATAGTTGATCCTCTTGAGATTACACAAACATATGCAGAAGTTATTGAGAAAGTTAAATATTTAGATATTATTATACCAGTACCACTTCTATTTAAATCTTTGTACTCTAAAGAGATTATCGATAGTAATGCCGTTCACTGTTTTATTTACATACAAGAAAATGATGCATTCGTAACTATTTATGGTGATAAAGAGTTCATTTACACAAAGTCTATTAAATACTCCCTTATAGATATGTATGAAAAATTTTGTGAACTCTATGGTAACCGTATAGAGTATCAAAGTTTTATAGACTTTTATACACAAGAAAATTTAAAAACTACACAGAGTGATTATAAAGAATTTTTTATTCGTTTGTACAAAGAACTTTTTGCAAATATTAATGATATTTTAACTTATGCTAAACGTGCTTTTGATATTGAAAAATTTGAGCATATTTATATAGATTCCCAGTTAGCAACACAAACGAAACTAGATGAGATGCTTGAGGTTGATTTAAATATTAAATCAAGTGAATTAAATTTTAATTATAATTTTGAAAACAATGACTTGTATGTAGATCAACTTCATGCACTTATGCAAATATATACGACTGTAAGTGAAGTTGAGCGCTATGCATGTAATTTCAGTATTTATCATCGTCCACCTGCTTTTATAAAAAGACCTAGTGGTAAGCTTATTTTACTCACAGCAGCATCATTTGCTTTAGCTTTTGCATATCCTGTTACTTACTGGGTCTTAACATATGCACAGACTCTTCAAGAAGATATTTTAAAACAGGACTATAAAGAAACTCATAATACAAAAATCACAAGAGAATCAACTATAAAAAATAAACAAGCTGATAAATTTAAAGCAGTTGCTCTTCTCAAAGAAGAACAAAATGATTATGTTAGTAAAAAAAATACTTTAATAAAAATTCATGATGTTAAAGTTAATTATCCTATGAAAGCAAAACTTTTGGCAATGTTTACAAAAGATTTAAATAAATATGATGTTAAACTCAAGACACTGAGTTATAATGAATTAAACAAACAAAAGAGTTTTCAACTAAATTTAGTCTCTTCGAGGGATAGAAAAATAACGAAACTTATTCAGTATCTTACAACTATCCATGAAGGAAAATTTAGTTTTGAACTTGTTACTATCTCTTATGATGATGAAAAAAAACTATATTTTAGTGAATTAAAGGTACATATACTATGAAACTTAATATAGAAGATTACTTACATACCATAGATAAAGCTTTTATAGGTAAAACACAAAAAGATACATATATGACATATATTATGATTGTTGCATCTATCTTTGCCTTTTCATATTTACTCTTTTGGAATAATTCATTTGAAACATTTACATTAACACGACAAAATGTTGTAAATTTACAAACAAAAATAGATAGAGACAAGCAATATTTAGTATATAATCCTGAATCAAAAATTTTGCAACTCAATAAAGAAATTGATACCATTAATGAAAAAATTGTTAAGAGTAAAGACAACAATGCTTATATTAAAAGCAAGATAGAGACTATATCCTCTCTTATATACGATGAGAGAACATGGGGTGAGTATTTAGACTCTATATCTCGTAATGCTGAAATGTATCATGTGAAGATAAAAACATTCGTAAATAATTATGCAGATAAACATCACTCATTTGGTCATATTTTAAATATTAGTATTAGCTCAACAGCAAATTACAAAAATACTTTAAAATTTATTAATTCACTTGAACAGAGTGATTTAGTTGTTGACATTCATAATATGAGTATTGTAGCAGATGAGAAATTAACCAGTGATTTAAATATTTCTGTTTGGGGGATTACATACTAATGAAAAACCTAATAATAACACTAATACTAATGGCCTTTACAAATCTGATGGCAAATGAGCTCTCATGGGTTGATGAGCAGATTCAAGCTATAAAACCATCAAGAGTTGGTATGAGTCGTGCTGCAATTAATTCAATAAGAAATCCTTTTCTTTTTAAACATAAAAAGAAAGCTATTGCATTACAAACAAATAAAACCGCAGTTTCAAGCATATCTAGTACAAAAAGAGTAAAATACACTCCAAAAAAACGATACAGAGCTTTAAAACTCACTCTTATTTTAAACAACTCGGCTATGATAAATGGGAGATGGTATAAACTTGGTGATAATGTAAGTGGATATCACATTGCTCAAATAGATAGAGCTTCAGTTCTTTTAAAGAACCAAACCAAAAAACTACTACTTTCTACAAGAAGTGTAAGTAAAAAATTAAAATTTCAAAAATAGATTAGGATTAAAAAATGAAATATATAAAAAAATCGATAAGTTCTGCAGCATTAGCCCTATTACTTTCAACAAGCAGTTTTGCAGACTGTTCGTATGAACTCTTTACTATCAGTTCTACACAAAACACAAAAATCATTGACTTTGTTAATCAATTAAGTGATGAATGTGGTTTAAGTATTATAGTAACTGATCCTAATGCAGAGAAATTTTTAAACACAACTTTAAATAAAACAAATTTAAAGAATCTTACAATAAATGAAGTTTTAGACATTATCCTACTAGAAAACAATCTATCGTATACACTCAAAGACAACCTCTTAAAAATATCTTATTTAACAACAAAAGTCTTTGAAATTGATTATATTCTCTCTCAAAGAAAAAGCACGGGCAGTACTGATATTACCTTAAGTTCAAATTCCGCTTCTAGTAGTAGTATTGGTGGTGCAGCTGGTGGTATTAGTGGTGGTGGTGCAGCTGGTGGTATTAGTGGTGGTACATCTGGTGGTATTAATGGTACGTCTGGTGGTGGTGCTGGAGGTTCAACAGCTCAAAGTGGTATCAGAATTGAGAGTTCTGATCAAGTGAAATTTTGGGAAGAGTTAGATGGAGAATTTGAAAATGTACTCAATCGTCCAACAGATACTTACAAAGCTTCTAAACCAATTATAAATAAAAATGCCGGACTCATTACTATTACAGCGACAGCAAGACAGATGAAACGTTTTGAAAATTATCTTAAAAGATTACAAGGTAAAGTACAGCTTCAAGTGCTTATAGATGTACAACTTTTGACAGTTACTATGAATGAAGGAAAAACAACAGGAATTGACTGGCAACAACTTTATGCACTTCAAAATATTAAAATTGATGCAAATTGGGCAGATAATCAAGGTGCTGCTTCAACGACAGCTACAACAGGTACAGCAGCGGCTGTTAATACTGTTAATGGTGTTTCTCATGCTATCAACTTAAAGTCTAGTGTAAGTCTTAATCAAGTCATAAAATTTTTGAAAACGCAGGGAAGTGTTAATTCAATTTCAAATCCAAAAGTATTAACTCTTAATAATCAACCTGCATTAATAACATCTGGAACAGAGTACTTTTATACCGTTAAGTCATCTCAAAATCAACAAGGAACAGGTGGTGGTATTGCGGCAACGACTCAAAACAACAATATTCAATCTGTATTTGCAGGTGTTTTATTAACGATAACACCAGAAATTTCAGATGATAAATCAATTACATTAAAAATTAATCCTTCACTTTCTGAGACAACAAAAAATATTGCAGCACAAGATAATTCAAATAGAGTCACTCCACCAGATTTAAACCGTCGTCAACTCTCTTCAGTTGTTACAGTGAAAGATGGCAATAGAATTATTCTCGGTGGTCTTATTACTACAAAAATGACTACAAAAGAAAATAAAGTACCCCTCTTAGGTGATATACCAATAGTAAGTTATCTCTTTAAATATGAAGAGAAAGTCAAGCAAGTGCAAGAGTTAGTTATTGTCATTGAACCTCATATTATACACAAAGAAAAAAATACAGTTTCTCTCTCAGATTTGGGGTATTCAGGAATTGACAACAAACTTTTACTGCATGAGAATCTTTCCATAAATAAGACACAAGAGAAGAAGAAAAAGAATGAAGAGAAAGACAATGAAGATGATGAGTAAGGACACTATTATATGGACAATATCTTTGTAAACTCAAGAGATGTTTTTTTAGATGTTGTAAATGCAAGAGATTATATACAACTAGACAGAGTCTCTACGATTTATCAATCTTTAAAAGACTCAATAAGAAAACCACTCAAAATGATTCTTTTGTATGGAAAACCAGGTACTGGAAAGAGTATGTTTTTGAATAGACTCTATACAGACTTATCATCCTCTCAAGAAGTTTACTTATATAAGACTCCTATCTTAGATGAAAGTGAATTTTATAAAACACTTGCACAAGATATTTTTGATACAAAATATAGTGGTGAGCTTAATTTTACGCAATTTATGAAAATTGTAGAGAATAAAAAAGTACTCAAAATTCCTGTCATTCTACTCGATGAAGCACAACTTTACTCTGAATCGCAAATGGAAAAAATTCGTTTAATTTCTGACACAAGAACAGTAAAATTTGTGATTACTCTTCATAAAACAGAGAAGGAAGATGTTATAGCCAAAGAGCATTTTCAAACAAGAATTTGGGAAACTATTGAACTTGAAAATTCTTCAAGTAATGAACTTAAGATATATATTCAAAAAAAATTGATGAAAGCAAACTGTTTTGATAGTGCTAATATGTTTACAAATCAAACAGTAGGTACAATACATAATATTACAAATGGAAATTATAGAGATACTAATAAACTTCTTTACACTCTTTTTGATATTTATGCTCTTTACAGAGAAAATCCTCAACTCAAACAACTCAAAACAAATCAGGTTTCAAAAAAAATAATAGAGATGTCTGCTATACACACGGGATTAATAAATGCTTAATATTATAGATTTAGAAAAAAGATGGTTTAGATATAAAATAAAATCATTTATGCCATATGGCATCTTAATTGTAAGCTTCATTATTCTCTCAATAGTAGGATTTATATTTTTGCAAAATACTCCTAAAACAAGTGTGATAGCAGTAGAAAAAAAGCTCAAGAAAAAAACTAAAAATGATGTGATTGTAGAGAAAAAAAATTCTTTAAAAAAACATCAAACTCCCGTACAAGTAAAAGATTCTACTATTGTAAAATTAGAACCATCTTTAGGTTTTATGAAAAATATACAAAACTCATCCCATTTATACTATGAAAATGATACTGAAAAAAAAATTATAAAGATTAAATCGAAACAGAGACAGCTTCCACCAAAAAATAAGAAAATTGAAGAGCTTGTCCTACCTCTTAAAATAAAAATACCCAAGCAAGCAATTCAAGTACGTCAAGAAATACATATTAAAAGAAAAAATACACAAGGTGATATTAATAATATTATTAAAAGATTTAAGAAAAATAGCAACCCAGCTCTCAGTCTTTTTGTAGCAAGAGAAGCATATAAAATGGGTAATTACAATCAAGCATATAACTATGCTCTAATAACAAATAATCTCAATAATAACATTGATGCTAGTTGGATTATATTTGCTAAGTCTTTAGTCAAATTAGGCAAGAAAAAGCGGGCTGTTAAAACTTTAAAAGAGTATATTAAATACTCAAATTCCAGTAATGCCCAAATACTTTTAAATGCAATATTATCAGGAAAATTTAGATGAAAATATTACTCTTTTTTATGTTAGTCATAAACCTCTATTCAGATATAAAACAAGATATGCTTGGTCTATATCAAAATAATAAGTTTGATGCAGTCTGCAAGACTGGTTTTCGAAACTTTAAAAACAATAAAAAAGATGAAGAGTTTGTATCACTCTATGCTTTTGCATGCTTAAAATCTGACTATATTGATAGGCTTGCAGTTCCTACTGCTATGTTAAAACACTCTGAAGAGGCCCGTTCAAACTCTGCATATTTTTCAATTATACTTATGCAAAAAAAGCTCCTCTATCATGCGTTAGTAGATAATTATGATTTATCCCCTTTTACACTTCCCTCAACAAATTATGTGCTCTCTAAAGTCTTTGACTTATATGCAAAAATAGGAAAACATACACCAAGAAAATTTTATCTTTTTGATGATTTTGAAAATCCAAAGCTGACTTATAAACTTTACCTTGAAAAAGGTACAACACTAAATAAAATTGTAGTAGAAGAATTTTTTGAAGGAAAGAGGATACAACGTCATGTATATTGGTAGGAGACAAATTGGATAAAATTACAACTGACTTACTTGCTGATGGCTCCATAATGAAAGGTCAAGTTGATAGACTTTTAGCCAAAGGCATCAACGAAAACCTTATTCTTAGAGACATAACACTTTCTGGTTTTATGACAATGGATAGACTCATAAGATACATAGTTCAAAAAGTTCGTGATGGAGTATATTCCCTCGCAATTATTGATAATTATGACTATATTCAAGAGAAGCTTATACTCATAAAATTAGCAGAAGAACTCGATCTCTCTTTTGTTGACTTAGACTCTATAGATATGGATTATAACCTTACAAGCAAAGTTCCTCTTGCACAATTACAAAAGTATAATGTCATTCCAATATCACAAGATGATATGAGCATAACAATTGCATTTACTGACCCACTCAATATTGATGCTCAAGAGTCTATACAAAGATTATTTCCTAAAAAAATAATTCGAATTGCCCTTAGTACTAAAAAACAAATATCTACATATCTTTATAAAATTGCCCTAAAAGATAGTGTAAAAGATTTAGTTAAAAAAATTAAAGATGAACTTAATTCTATTAACTCTATTGAAGAACAACAAGAAGCATCTTCAATTCTTTTACTTATAGATGTTATTTTAAAGACTTGTATTAGTGCAAGAGCCAGTGATATACATATAGAGCCAACCGAAAAAAACTGTGTTGTTCGTGGTAGAATTGATGGAAAACTTGTTGAAACGTTTATATTTGAAAAAAATATTTATCCCCCACTTGCATCGCGTTTAAAATTATTGGCCAACTTAGATATAGCAGAAAAAAGAAGACCTCAAGATGGTCGTTTTTCTACAGCGGTAGGCTCACGTGAATATGACTTTCGTATCTCAACCCTTCCAATTCTTTATGGTGAGTCTATTGTTATGCGTGTGCTTGATAAAGAAAAAGCACTTGTAAAATTAGAAGATGCAGGTATGGACAGTGCAAGTTACCAGAAACTTTTAAAAGGGCTTAAGGCTCCACATGGAATTATTCTTGTTACAGGTCCTACGGGCTCTGGTAAAACAACAACTCTTTATGGTGCACTTAATGAACTTAGAAATATACAAGACAAGGTTATTACAGTTGAAGATCCTGTCGAGTATAGAATGAATCTTATCCAACAAGTACAGGTAAATGCAAAAGTTGGACTCTCTTTTTCTGATGCACTTCGCTCTATTTTACGTCAAGATCCAGATAAGATTATGATTGGTGAAATTCGTGACCAAGAGACACTTGAAATTGCTATTAAAGCAGCACTAACTGGGCATATGGTGATATCAACTCTGCATACAAATGACTCAATATCTGCTGTTCCTCGTATGGCAGATATGGGAATTGAGCACTATCTCATCAGTGGAGCACTCGTTGCTATTCAAGCACAAAGACTTGTAAGAAAAATTTGTATACATTGTAAAGTTGAAGAAGAACTCCCTCCAACAGTTTTAGAAGAGATACATGGTATAATGCCAGAAGGTGCAAAGTTTTATAAGGGTAGTGGCTGTAGAGAATGTAGTGATAGTGGATATATGGGTAGAGAGATGATATGTGAAGTCTTAAATATTACTGAGGATTTATCATCACTTATCGCTAAAGGTGCATCAAAAGACCTTATTCTTGCAAAAGCCAAAGAAGAAGGTTTTGTTGATATATTTCAAAATGGAATACAAAAAGCCTTAGATGGTATTACAAGTATTGAAGAGGTATTAAAGGTGGCAAAAGGATGACATATTTTGTAGCAACAGTCCTTACAAGAGGGAAAAAAGAGGAGTTCGGTCTCTATGCCGAAAATAAGAAAGAAGCAAATAGTTTTGCAAAGCTTAAATATGCAGGTATCATTATTAAGGTTACCGAAGCAAAAGAGCCTTTAGAAGTACAATTAAAAAGATTTAAAGACGATTTACTAAAAAATTTCAAAAAAAAGAAAATTAAACCTGATTCACTCATTGCTTCGATTCGACAATTGGCCGTTATGACAAATGCTGGTATCTCTATACATGACTCTTTAAATGAGATAGCATCTGCAACCGATGATGTAGCACTTAAAACTGTATTTACTAAACTAGCTGATGATATAAATTCAGGACAATCACTTTCAAATTCTATGGAGAATTTTCGTTTTGAACTTGGAAACCTTACTATTGCCATGGTGCAACTTGGGGAAAAAACTGGTAATTTAGATGAAGCTCTCTACTCTTTAGCGAATATGTTAGAGGAGATTCGTGCTAATATTATTAAATTTAAAAAGGCTATGGCATACCCAAGAAATGTTATGATTGCAATGGCTGTAGCATTTAGTATATTACTAACTTATGTTGTTCCTCAATTTAAAGCAATTTTTGAACAGTTAGGTGCAAATTTGCCTCTTCCTACTGTCATCTTATTAACATTGTCTAATTTACTTACAAATTATGGACCTTATGTAATTGCTGCTTTAATTATTGCATTTATGACATTTAAGTATCTTATTAATAACTATAGACATATACGATTTAGTTGGCATAAAATTCTTTTAAAAACAATGCTTATTAAAAATATCATCAAATTTTCTACTCTTAGCAGGTTTACACTTGTATTTGCTGAGCTTATTAGAGCTGGTATTCCTATTGCAGAAGCACTCGATACATCTATTGGCATGATAGATAACTTACCACTACAATCAAGTTTAAGATCGGTAAGAATTACTGTTGAAAAAGGTGGAGCACTAAATAAGGGTCTTCAAGAAACAGAACTTTTTGAAAATATGATTATTCAGATGGTTCGTGCAGGCGAAGATAGTGGTACACTAGATACAATGATTCAAAAAGTTGCAGAGTATTATAAAATGCGTTTTGATGCAATCATTGATGGACTGAGTGAGGCAATTGAGCCAATTATGCTTTTTATCATTGCAGCAATGGTTATTTTACTTGCACTTGGTATTTTTCTTCCTATGTGGGATATGGGGAATGCTGTTCAAGGTCGAACATAAATTTTAAGAGGAAGTAATCACTCTTTTTACTTTCTCTAAAAAATTTTGCATACTCTCTTCATCAGATTTGAGTTTATAGATAGTTTTACTATCAAATATCTTTTCTTCTATTTCTATACCAAACTCTTCACATGAGTAATCGATATAACGGATATCTCCATACTCTATAGTAATAGTGACAAAAATTTCTTTTTTATACTCTTTAAACTCTGCTACTTGTATAACTAAATTTACAGCATCACTATATGCTCTTACAAGACCACCTGTTCCAAGTTTTGTTCCTCCAAAATATCTCACAATAATCACAGCACTGTTTATAAGCTCTTTACCTTGAAGAACCATTAGCGATGGTTTGGCTGATGTACCTTTTGGTTCACCATCATCGCTTAAGTGCTCTACAACTTGAGCATACTCATTTAGATATCTATATGCTGTTACAAAATGTCTTGCTTTTGGATGTTGTGTTTTTAAAAAGTTTAATGTAGTTTCATAAGCATCAAAGGGAAGTAAGTGAGCAATAAACTTCGATTGCTTCACCTCTAAGGTCATTGTGGTGTGTTTACTTACATACTGCATATATTATGCTAAGTTAGTATACACTTTTTGAACATCTTCATCATCTTCTAAACGTTCAAGTATTTTATCAATATCTACTTGTTGTTCTTCATTAATTTCTATTGGAGTATTTGCAATGCGTTCAAGTGTAGCTTTTTTTAATTCGATTTTCATACTTTCTAAAGCATCATTGAGTGTACCAAAACTAGTATAATCAGCAGTTACTAAGCAGACACCATCTTCAGATTCTATCTCTTGAAGTCCTGCATCAATAAGCTCGAGTTCTAACTCTTCTTCATCTATTCCTTCTGTAATTTCAAACTCAAAAATAGCCTTGCGTGCAAACATAAATTCTAAAGAGCCATTTGTCAACATTTCTCCGCCATTTTTATTTAAAATACTCTTTACATTTGCCACTGTTCTCATATTATTATCAGTAGCACACTCTATAAAAATCAGAACACCATGTGGGGCTTTACCTTCAAAGTTAACCTCAGCCATATCTTTTAAATCTTTTGCTGTAGCTCGTTTAATAGCTGCATCAATATTATCTTTTGGCATATTTTCCGCTTTTGCATTTAAAATTGCAGTACGGAGTTTTGGATTCATATCTGGGTCACCTCCACCCTCTTTTGCTGCCATTGTAATAATTTTTCCAAGTTTAGGAAACAATTTTGACATTGCTCCCCATCTTTTTAGTTTTGATGCTTTTCGATATTCAAACGCTCTACCCATTAAAATTCCTTCATTGATATTATTTGTAATTATATCATTTCATAGTATAATATCTCATAAGGAATGTTAATGCATCTTGTATTTAAAATAAAACATCATTTTTTCAGTGCCTTTAGAGAGCTTTTTGTCCATCATCATGGCTCTTTAGAGTTTCGTGCTAAAATTTTTGCTTTAATTATTGTGGCAAATGAAAATGCTACAGTTGATAACTATCTCACAGTCAAAGATATTGGTTTACACATTTATGATGGTGATAAAAACAGAGCCAATCTTTTGATGTTATCAACAAAAGAGTTAGTGCAAAAGGTACAGGACAAAAACTCCATGGATGTAGACTCTCTTATATATAGCATATTAAATGAACTAAAAATAGTTCCCAGATATGCTAAAAAAATAGATATTAAAGCATTAAAACCACTTCTTTTATATTCACATGACCAAGACACTATTTCTTATCAAGAAAATATATTAGAATTTCTTCAAAATACAAAGAATGAGATACTCAATACAAAAAAGTTTACATAGAACATTATTAAGAGATTTTCGCTAAAATATCACTATTATTTTATAAAAAGAGCAAAACTTGTCCCTAAACCTGCAAACACATACTGAACACTTTACTAACCCTCTCTACTTAGAGAGCGGACGTATTTTAGAGCCTTATGACATTACTTACGAAACATATGGAACTTTAAATGATGATAAAAGTAATATTGTAGTTGTATGTCATGCACTCACAGGAAGTCATCATGCTGCGGGAATATATGAGAATGAGAATAAAGCTGGCTGGTGGGATGGTTTTATAGGAAGTGAGAAAGCCATAGATACAGACAAATATTTTGTTATCTGCTCCAATGTCATAGGAAGTTGTTTTGGTTCAACCGGTCCTATGTCTACACAGCATACTCATCATGAACCCTACCGTTATAAATTTCCTGTTGTAAGTGTAAAAGATATGGTCAAAGCACAACGCATTCTCTTTGATAGACTTGATATACATAGAGTTCATGCTGTTATTGGTGGTAGTATGGGTGGTATGCAAGCACTCCATTTTGCAGTTCATTACCCAAATTTTGCAACTAAAGTCATCTCTTTAGCTTCCACTTATGCAACACAACCATGGGCCATAGCATTCAATAAAGTGGCACAAGAGTCTATACTTAAAGATCCTGACTTTAAACAAGGTTATTACAATCCTGAAGTCATTAAAGAGCAAGGACTTTCAGGTATGGCAGTTGGTCGCATGGCTGGGCATATAAGTTTTTTATCACACGAATCAATGTCTAAAAAATTTGGACGTGAGTATAAGCGTACAGATGGACTTTATGAACTTTTTGGAAAATTTCAGGTTGAGTCTTACTTGGAATATAATGGGTATAATTTCAGTAAATGGTTTGATCCTTTAGCCTATCTCTATATCACTAAAGCCATCAATATTTATGATTTGTCACGTGGATTTGACTCACTAGAGGATGCACTCAAAAAAGTTACATCTGATTTATATCTTTTTAGTTTTAAAAACGATGTTTTATTTAAAAACTTTGAGATGAAAGAACTCTCTGATACACTTACAAAAATTGGCAATACCACACATGTATATAAAGATATAAAAAGTGATTATGGGCATGATGCCTTTTTAGTTGAACTTGACAAGTTTGAAAATTATATAAAAAAGGCTTTAGATGAGTAAAGAAAATTTTGAAGATAAATTAGAAAAAAGTAAAAAGATTTTAGAGAGTTTAATGAATCCTGAAATTACTTTAGAAAATAGTGTAAAAGCATATCAAAATGGAATGAAAGAGTTACAAGAGGCTCAAAAGATTTTAGAAGATGCAACTATAAAAATTCAAGAGATAAAAAATTCTTAAATGAGAGTTGCTGTTCTTCAACTAAATTCACAAGGCATGAGTTCTACAAAACTCTATAAACATATTCGTATAGCCTCTAAACAAAATGTGAAGGTCTTACTCTTTGGTGAGTATGTTTTTAACCCATTTTTTAAAGAGCTGCACTCTATGTCTGTAAGCATGATAAAAGAGCAAACGACTCATCATATTAAAGTACTCAAAGAGCTAGCTGGTACTTACAATATGACTATCATTGCACCAATCATACTTGTGAAAAAAAGAGAACTATACAAATGCATAGCAAAATTTTCTCCATCTTCAAGCTCTTACTATCATCAACAGATTTTGATTAATTATAGTCACTGGAATGAAGAGAAATTTTTCAAAAATAGCAGAAATACTATCACAACTCCTATGATTTTTAAAATTGATGGGTTTAAATTTGCACTTATTAGTGGATTTGAGCTACATTTTGATACAATATTTGAGAAACTAAATTCTAAAAAAATTGATGCTATTTTAGTGCCAAGTGTATCAACTTTTGACTCTTACGAACGTTGGAAAATGCTTCTTTGTATGCGAGCCTTTACAAACAACTGTTATGTTCTAAGAGCCAATAGAATTGGAGAGTATCAAGATACAGAATATACATGGAAATTTTATGGTGATTCTGTATTAGCTTCTCCTCATGGTGAGATAATAAACCATTTAAGAAATAAAGAAGAGCTTATGATAGTAGATATGAATCATGCTGATGTAGTTCAAGCTAGAAAACTTTGGGGTTTTAAAGAAACACTTAAAAAAAGGATAAACATATGATGCAATATTTTCACAGACAAGTCCAACTTTGGGGTGAAGAGACACAACAATCTCTTCAAGACAAGAAGATAGCAATTATTGGTGCGGGTGGACTTGGTTCCTCATTAGCTTTTGCCCTTGGTGCAAGTGGCATTGGAGAAATCCATATGATTGACTTTGACGAAGTATCTTTGCATAATATCCATAGACAGATTGCTTTTAAAGTTGGTGATGAGGGAAAAAATAAAGCTGTAATTAATGCACAACTTATACAAGAGAGATGTCCTTATGTAAAAGCTATTGCTCATGAATGTACTTTTGATGAATGGACAAAAAAGAATATAGAAGTTGATCTCATAATTGATGGAACAGACAATCTTCATACACGTGGAGATATTAATACTTATGCAAAAAAAATTGCGATGCCTTGGCTTTATGGAAGTGTTGAAGCTTACCATGGTCAAGTTTGTTTTATAGAAGAGTCTTCTTTTAATGATGCTTTTAAAATCATCAAAAAAACACCTGCTGGAATCACAGGACCTATTGTTATGCATATTGCATCACTTCAAGCAAATATTGCCCTTAGATACCTCGCCGGACTTCCTGTAAAAAAAGATAAGCTCTATTATCTTTTTTTTAATGATGAGGGTGAACTTATCACACAAAAATTTGGATTGCCAAAAGCTCAGGAGTAAATTATGAAACGACAACTAACACTTATGGTTCTGCTTTTAAGTATCAATCTGTGTGCTATTACCATAGGAGAAATTCCTAAAACCGTTACACTTGAAAATGATGACGGTGGGCTTGTAGAAGATGGTACTGCTTGGAGTTCTCAAAGCATCAAAAATAAGGTTTATGTAATATTTTATGTTGACCCTGATGAAAAAGATGTCAATGAAGAGTTTTCCAATGCTCTAAAGAAAAAAGAGTACAGAAAAATGGGTGATTTTGGAAGTATGGCAATAATTAACCTTGCTGCCACTTGGAAACCAAACTTTATAATAGAAGAGATTTTAAAAAACAAGCAGAAAGAATTTCCAGATACGATTTATGTAAAAGATAAAAAGAGTGTTTTAGTCAATAAATGGAACCTTGATGATGATGCTTCAGATATTCTCATTTTTAATAAAAAGGGTAAACTACTTTTTTACAAATCTGGAAAAATGAACCAAGAAAATATGAACCAAGCATTTAAACTAATAGAGGAAAATCTTTGATGTACCAAGGTGAAAAAAATATACTCTCAACAAGTATAAGAGATCTCTTCAGTGTAAAAATGATTAAATACTCCCTACTCCCTTTCATTATGAGTATGCTAGTTCTTTATACCCTATTTTTTACTGTTGCTGGTATTGGACTTAGTTCTTTAGGTAGTATGGATGTTCAAAGTTCTTCAACTACCATAGAAAATGGAGTACCAAATACAGATAGTTTTACAGCGACACTAGAGGGTACTGCACTTATAAAGTTTCTTATGAGTAGTGCTATCACTTCTTGGATAGCTACATTTTTGGTCTACACTATAGGTACTATGCTTACACTTTACTTTTCTATTTTTCTAGCACTCATTATTGTTGGATTTTTAACCCCAACCATACTCAAAGAGGTGCAAAAAAGGCATTATAGTGATGTAACTATGATTGGATATTCAAACCTCATCGAATCCATCTTTTTGCTAGTTAAATGGACACTCGTTATGCTTGTTCTTTTTGTTGTTTTCATACCTCTTTACTTCATCCCTATATTAGGTATATTGGCATTTAACTTTCCACTATATTACTTTTTTCATAAAGTACTCACTTATGATGTAGCATCAAATATATGTACAAAAGAGGAAGCTATGAAGATAAAATTTTTTAATGCAAATGCTCTCCGACTAAAGACATTAGGACTCTATATCCTTTCTCTCATTCCTTTTGTCATATTTTTTGCTTCTGTCTTTTATATCATCTATCTTGGACATAGCTTCTTTTTAGAGACAAAAAAACTAAGAGCTGAATCCTAGTTTTTTATCTCTTTCATATCGAATTACTTTGTAATTATATATGTATACTCTGTAGAGTTTGCATCAAATTTATATGTTTTTAAACTACTAAAAAGAAGCAAAAAGAGAAGAACATAACCAAAAGCTTGAAAATACTTTTTTGTATCTAGTGTTCTTCTTGTCTCGCAAACTCCACCTGGGCATTTTTGCACTTTTATATTCAACTTTTTATATAGACTACAGCCTAAACAGATACCAAATACAGACTCTATGTACATAAGCATTAGACAGATTAAACAAGTAACAAGTCTCATAGGAGAGATAATGTCATAGATAATAAAGTAGGTCATATAAGTCCCCAAAAGCATTCCTAAAATCCATGCAAATTTTTTAGGTTTTGCCTCCACCCACTCTGGATTTTGATGTGCTACAAACAGAGAACCAAAAAGCATATATGGAGCATATTTTGGATTTATAAAAACTCTTATATAAAAGTTATAGAAAAAAGCTCTGCCCAAAACAGTGTTCTATAGATATAAACACTAAAGAGACTGAGTAGACCAAGTAGGAACATTATACCTGCACTCGCTCTTGCTTCTCTCTCATTAATTACTTTAAAATCAAATTCAGAAACTATTTCACCAAAGCTAAAAATTTTATTCATAGCAGGTTCTCCTATTTTGGAATATACCCTTTTGTTGCAATTGCTTTTTTTATCTCATTTATATCTGTTTTTGTTTTATCAAACTCAACCATTGCACTTTTTTTCTTAGCAGATGCTTTTACATGAACAACACCTTTAATATCTTTAAGAGTGTTTTCTAAACTCACTTCACATCCTACACAAGTCATGCCATCTACTGGAATAACTTTTTTTAATATATCATTTTTATGAATTGTAAGAACTTTTTTTTCACCTGCAACTACCAATACATTACTTAGGGCAAAGAGTGTTAACAGAGTAAATAGTATTTTAATATTTCGCATTTTTATCCTTTTACAATAGCTTCTAATTCTTCTCTCATGGAAGCTGAAAGAGAATAAAATATAGTCATTCCTTGTCTCTCATTTACGAGGAATGAAGCATCCTTTAATTTTCTCAAGTGTTGTGAAATTGGAGACTGTTTCATTTGCAATACATCTGCCAAATCACAAACGCACATTCTCTCATACTCCATTAGAAGTCTCACAATTTTTAAACGCACTTCATTTCCCAAAAGAGCAAAAATTTTTGCATTTTGCTGTAAAATTTTCTCATTGCTTTGAAGAAACTTTTTTGCATTACTTATGAGATTTATATCAACTTCTAATCTACAACAATTATCATCTTGCATTTCTTTCCTTATTCAGTATATTAACATATTCTAATAAGCTTGTCAAACAAAAGTAAAAAGTGGCTAATTTGAACCACATTTTCCTTTACCACACTTCATAATAATCTCTTTTTTTTCTACTGCTTTTGTCTTGCTATCATTATAATCTTCGTAAGAGATAGGTCTATAACCAGTTTTTCTAATCTCTTTCATTACAGTTTTAATATCTGTTTTTACCAAATCATACTTAACAACAGCTTCTGCATCAACAGCTGATGCCTTGATACTTATAACACCCTTCATCTTTTTTGCAGCATTCGAGAGAGCTTTTTCACACGACTCACAAGTCATACCCTCTATTTTTACAAGCTTTGTAGAGATGACTGGTAATACAATTGTTGTACTTTTACCATTATCTGCTATATATATCAAATATACTGAAAATGAGACCATAACACTTATAAATATAATCAGTGCGATTGCCAGTTTTTTATTAAACATTTTCTTCCTTCACTTATAAATTTAACTTAAACTATTATACCAAACTAATCCTCTTTTTCCTCGTCTTTCATTATCATTGCCTTGTAGGCTTCATCTTTTGGTACAAGCCCTGCCTCATAAAGAAATTGACTTGGCATAAAATTTTGTTTTTTTATTTTGTCATATTTTGCAAAACTAAGATAAAGTATATCTTTTGCACGAGTCACTGCCACATAAAAGAGTCGTCGCTCTTCATCAAGGCTCCCTCCCCTTTGCATCAGTTTTCTATTTGGAAAGCGACCATCCATCAAATCAACAATATAAACCTCTTTGTATTCTAAACCTTTTGAGGCATGTACACTTAGAAGGTTTACACCCTCTCCCTGTGTGAGATCTGATGAGCCAAGTATCATTGCATTTAAAAATCTCTCATGTTCTGTGTATGGTTTGCATAGCTCTTTTAAAAGCATATATTTTCGTTCTATCTTCACTAAAGATTCTGTTTTTTGTTTCTCATCTACACTTCCATCTTTAAGAGTAGCTCTTTTTGTTGCTAAGATATCTGCAATATATTTAAAAAGTTCTGATGATATTATCTTTTCCACTACAGTTGTTGGTTTTTTTACACCCTTTAAATCACGAAAAAGCAGATAAAAATTATGTAAAAAGGAAGCTGAGTCTTTTGTTAATTTTGGATGTTTAAGTATGGAGTTTTGCATAAACTTCTCTTCAAATCCAAGTTTAGCATATTTACCAACCGCGCCAAGCTCTAAAAAATCATCAAAGAGGCCAAGCTGATGGTTCAGTTTACGTTTCTCAAAGGGATTTTTAATGGAGTTATCAGGTGCATAAAGACCATAAAACATACTCCCATTGCCAAGAGTTTTAAGAGCAATATAGAGCTCTTTGGCCATTGCAGAACCGATACCGCGTGCAAACTCAAAAAGATGTATAAAAGACATCATGTCAGACTCATTAACAAGTAATGTATATAAATCTAATATTGCTTTTATTTCGCGTGAGTCAAAAAAACTCGTTCCACCCTTTCTTTTACATGCAATATCTAGCTCACGCAGTCCTACTTCAATGCCATCAGCTGAAGAGTTATTACGAAAGATGACAGCTATCTCTTCTCTTGGTGTTTGTGTATCTCGTATCATTGCAGCTATTGCATGGTATTGGTCAAAAAGCTCGTCAAAGGCGATAAGCTTGGGAATATGTGCATTGTATTCTCTTGTTACTTCCAAATTTTTTGGATAAATACGTTCATTATGCTCAATTACTTTTGTTGCAAGTGAGAGTATAGCTTTTGAAGAGCGGTAATTTTTTGTAAGTGTATGTACCTGTGCCGTTGAAAATTTTTCAGTAAAAGAGCCAATTATGCCAATATCTGCTCCATTAAAAGCATAAATACTCTGGTCATAATCTCCAACGCAAAAAAGTGATGGTGGCTTCATAGCATCTATGAGAGTACCTTGGAGAGCATTAGTATCTTGGTACTCATCAACAAGTACCTCTTTATACCCTATGTCATTTTTTTCACACATTTCTCTAAAGTTTAAAAGCAAGTCATTAAAATTTACAAAACCATACTCTTTTTTTAAAACCTCAAATTCATCAACTATGTCAGCATATATCAGAGCAAAAAGCTCGTGCTCTTCATATTGTTCTTTTACCCAATCTTCAAAGTTATTTTCTAGTTCTGTATTTTGATAAAAAGAGTACAAATCATAGAGATGATTCCCTCCATAGGGTGTTATTTCTGCTCCTATATGTTCAAAAGAACGCTTCTCATAGACAGAACGAAAGAGAGTCTTTAACTCACGCTGCTGCTTGAGCACTACTTTTTTGTCATACTTTTTTAACCAGCGATAACTCACCGCATGAAAAGTTCCCGCATCTATTTTTGAAGCAACACTTTTACCAAAGTACTCAGCTACACGAGCTACCATTTCAGCAGCAGCCTTGTTGGTAAATGTAAGAAGTAAAATCTCATTTGCTAAAACTCCTTTACTTAGAAGGTAGCCAATACGTCCAACAATAGTAGAAGTCTTTCCTGTTCCAGCAGATGCAATAATGAGATTTTGTGCAGAAGTTGAAGTTGCTGCTGCATACTGCTCTTCGTTTAAACGCGACAGTGGCATAACAACTCCTCTTCGTAATTTAAGAGTGTGATTATACCTTGGAACTATTAAAATATAAGCATACTATCATTACATTTTAGATATAATCGCGCAATTTAAAAGATGAATAAAAATGAGGCGATTATATGGCTTATGAAGCACAAAATATAGAAAATAAATTTTATAAAATATGGGAAGAGAGAAAGTACTTTGAGATAGATGCTAACAAAGCAATTCAAGAAGATGGAAAAAACTTCTCTATTATGATGCCACCACCAAATGTTACAGGTCGTCTGCACATAGGTCATGCACTAACTTTTACACTTCAAGACATCATCACACGATACAAACGTATGGATGGATATAAAACACTCTGGCAACCAGGAACCGACCATGCTGGAATCGCTACACAAAATGTTGTAGAGAAACAACTCCTTGCTGAGGGTACAACAAAAGAGGAGCTTGGGCGTGAGAAATTTTTACAGCGTGCTTGGGCTTGGAAAGAAGAATCTGCTGGTATTATGACAGAGCAGTTGCGTGTGATGGGTGTAAGTCCTGCATGGGAGAGAGAACGTTTTACTATGGATGCTGGACTGCAAAAATCTGTTAAAGAGGCTTTTGTAAAACTCTATAATGATGGACTCATTATACGTGGAAATTACATGGTAAACTGGTGTACACACGATGGAGCTCTCTCAGACATCGAGGTAGAGCATGAAGATCATGATGGAAAATTTTATCATATTATTTACCCTTTTGCTGATGGTAGTGGAAGTGTCGAAATAGCGACAACTCGTCCTGAGACATACTTTGGAGACACTGCTGTTATGGTACATCCTGATGATGTACGATACAAAAATTTAATCGGCAAAAAAATAAAGCTTCCTTTATTAGAGCGTGAAGTCAGTATTATCGCTGATGAGCATGTTGATATGGAATTCGGAACTGGTGTTGTTAAGGTTACTCCCGCACATGACCAAAATGACTACGAAGTTGGCAAACGCCATAACTTAGAATTCATTACTGTTTTTGATGAGAAAGGAATTTTGAACGATTATGCTGGAGAATTTAAAGGACTAGAAAGATTAGAAGCCCGCCAAAGTATCGTCAAACGTCTCGAAGAAGAGGGATTTATGGTAAAAATCGAAGACCATAAACACCAAGTTGGACACTGCTACCGCTGTAAAAACATAGTTGAGCCATATATTTCTAGACAATGGTTTGTAAGAAGTAAGCTTGCTGATGCTTCGATTAAAAAGACAAATGATGGTGAAGCAAAATTCTTTCCACCACACTGGATAAACTCTTACAATTCATGGATGGGAGAGTTGCGTGACTGGTGTATTTCACGCCAACTTTGGTGGGGACATCAGATTCCAGTCTTTTATTGTGATGATTGTGAGCATGAGTTTGCTTCACTTGAAAATGAGCCTGATGCTTGTCCAAAATGTGCAAGCAAAAATCTTACACAAGATCCTGATGTTCTTGATACTTGGTTTAGCTCTGCTTTATGGCCATTTTCAACTTTAGGTTGGGGAAATGGTGATGTAGAGATGGATAAGCTTTTTAAATCAGATGATATGAAAGACTTTTATCCAAATACACTGCTTATAACAGGTTTTGACATTCTTTTCTTTTGGGTGGCAAGAATGATGATGATGGGTGAAAATTTTAATGGAGAACTTCCATTTAAGCACATTTATATGCATGCATTAGTTCGTGATGAAAATGGACAAAAAATGTCTAAGAGTAAGGGTAATGTTATAGACCCTTTAGATATGGTTAATCAGTATTCTGCTGATATTCTTCGATTTACTCTTGCTATTTCAGCAGCACAAGGGCGTGATATACGAATGAGTACAGAGAAACTTGAGCTAAACCGTAACTTTACAAATAAACTCTATAATGCAAGTAAATACCTGCAAATGAATGTTGATGTATTTCCTGATATGCGAAGTTTTTGTGTAGAAACTGAACTTGGAAAGTACATGATGTCACGTCTTAATGTTGCTACAAAAGAGATACGTGTAGCATTAGATGAGTACAAATTTAATGATGCAGCTACTATTATCTACAGATTTATCTGGAATGAATTTTGTGGTTGGGGAATTGAACTAAGTAAAGCAGATAAAGCTTCTATTGTAGAACTTGGTGCCATATTTAAAGAGTCTATGAAACTTCTTCATCCTTTTATGCCTTTTGTGACAGAGTATCTCTACCATGAACTCTCAGGAACATCTCTTGAAGATGGTGATTCTATTATGATAATGAATTATCCAAGCAAAACAAAACAACGAGTAAAAGAAGAAGCAAAATTCAACCTTATTATGGATGCAATAGTTTCCATTCGACGTGCCAAAGTATTGGTTGATTTAGCAAACCAAAAGATAGAAAAAGCCTTTGTCAAGATAGATGGCATAAGCGATGAAGATAAAACAATGATGCTACCCTTTATCATTAAACTTGCCAAAGTGACAGATGTTGAATTTACTCAAGAAAAAATAAAAAATGCGGTGAGTGATATATCAGATATGTGTGAAACATTTATTCCAACAGATTCTATAGACCTCACTCCTATTGTAAATAAACTCACAAAGCAAGACGAAAAACTACAAAAAGAGGTAGATAAGTTAAATGGTATGCTTAATAATGAGCGTTTTGTTGCTAATGCACCTGAAGATGTGTTAGAAAAAAATCGTACACTTTTAGCAGATGCACAAGCAAAACAGGCTAAAGTTTTAGAGCAGTTGCGCTCACTCAAGGTATAAACTTGTTTGATATAAAAAAATATTCATCATCAAATATAAAAAATGACATACTCTCTGGTTTAGTAGTTGCTGTTGCACTTGTACCAGAGGCTATTGCTTTTAGTTTTATTGCAGAAGTAAGTCCTATTGTTGGCCTTTATACAGCTTTTATACTTGGTCTCATTACTGCTGTTATTGGTGGAAAACCAGGCATGATTTCAGGAGCTACTGGAAGTGTAGCTGTTGTACTTGTTGGACTTACACTGGAAGTAAATGGTATGCTCAAAGCCAGTGGTTTAGTTGGTGATGAACTCTATATACATCTACTCAACTATGTTCTACTTGCGACTATCATTACAGGACTTATTCAAGTTGCTTTTGGGCTTTTAAAACTTGGTAAATTCATTCGTTTAGTTCCTCAACCTGCTATGTATGGTTTTGTAAATGGTCTTGCTATAGTTATAGCCATGGCTCAGTTTAAATTTTTTAATGGACAAGGTTCAAATATGTATATCATAGTAGCTATAACTATGCTCATCATGTACTTTCTGCCAAAACTCACAAAAGCAGTTCCTTCTGGGCTTGTTGCAATTGTGGCACTCACATTGTTAGTCTACTTTTTTAAGATTGATACTGTTTTAGTTGGTTCACTTGCAGACTTAACAGAATTCGCGGGTAAACTTCCTCATCTTATTATTCCAGATACACTCTTTAGTTTGAATGCTATTATTTTGGTTCTTCCTTATGCAATTATTATGGCTCTTGTTGGGCTAATAGAGTCTCTTTTAACACTCTCTGTCCTCGATGAGATGAGTGGCTCACGCGGAAGTGCAAACAAAGAATGTATAGCTCTTGGAACAGGAAACATTACTTGTGGATTTTTTGGTGGTATGGCTGGGTGTGCTATGATAGGTCAAAGTATTATCAACTTTACATCAGGTGGTCTTGGTCGTCTCTCCTCTTTTGTTGCAGCTGTTGGTCTTTTAATACTTGTCGTTTCAATGACTGATGTACTCAACACTATCCCTGTTGGTGTTCTTGTTGGAATCATGTTTATGGTAAGTATTGGTACATTTGAGTGGTCTAGTTTCTCCCATATAAAACATATGCCTCGAACTGATGCCTTTGTAATGGTGGCTGTAACTATCATTACTATTTTTGAAGATTTAGCTATTGCTGTTATTGCTGGTGTTATCATTTCTGCTCTTGCTTTTGCTTGGAAACATGCACGAATATGGACAACAACAGATACAGAAAATGATGGAACAAAAGTTTATAAATTAGAGGGGCCACTCTTTTTTGCAAGTGCTACAACTTTTGCAGATAATTTTGACATTTTAAGTGATCCACCAAAGGTGGTGATAGACTTTAAAAATGCAAAAGTACTCGATAGTAGTGGTGTAGAGGCTGTTGATACTATTACAAAAAAGTATGAAGATGCTGGGAAAAACCTTCTCCTACGTCATCTTTCAGCTGATTGTAAAGCAATTTTGAAAAAAGCTGGTCCTCACTGCTCATATGAAGAAGATGATCCAACCTACAAGGTTGCCTTTAATTACTAGATTCAATATCAGGGCTTGGTTTTCCAAAGTAGTAGCCCTGAGAGTAATCTATGCCTAAAGATTTTATCTTCTCTTGTACCTCTTTATTATGTATAAACTCCGCAATCATTTTTATACCACTTCTTCTGCATATCATAATAATTGCATCAACAATAATTTGACTCTTTTCATCATCAACTATATTTTTAATAAATATACCATCTATTTTAAGATAATCCGGCTTTATTTCAAGCAATCTTGACATATTTGAACTCTGTGCACCAAAATCATCAATAGCAATCTTAAAGCCTTTCTCACGCAGTGAGTCAAGCTGCTTGAGTGTTGTACCCTCATCTAAAGAGTTTATGCCCTCTAGCATTTCTAAAACCACTCTATTAGGATTAACTCCAAATTTGTGTGATGCTTTCATCAGGTAATCTTCTAGATAGTCTAAAATAAGATCTTCACCTGTAATGTTAAGAGAAAAATCATACTGAGTTTTACTAAACTTTTTAAAACTTTGATATATTAAAGACCTTGTAACATAGGACAAATTACCTGTAACTTTTGCAGCTTCAATAAAAAGATAAGGTGAGATAATTTTATCTTCATCTTTGAGACGTGCTAAACATTCATACTTTTCAATTTTGTTTGTATGGTTATTTATTATAGGTTGAAAATATGCCACTATACTCTCTTCACTAACAGCTTCTTTAATTTTAAGAATCCAGTATATATTTTCCTCTTCTTGTTTTACAAATGGAGAATCTGCATTAAAAAAATTAAAATAATTTCGTTTAGATTTCCTTAGCTCTTTGATTGCCATCTCTGATTGTTTGATGTTTATAAGCCCTTGTGCTGTTGAGATACCTATACTCATAGATATTTTCAATTCAACCTTATCAACAATAATTTCAGTATGAGAAAAAAACGATAAAATTGATTCAGCAATTTTAGTTAAGGCATCTTTATCTAAGCTTCTACCATCTATTAAAACAAATTTATCTGAACTAAATTTGTATAAATCCGCTGTTGCTGGCTTAACAATATTCATATACTTAGCAACATTCATTAAAACACTATTACCTGCGTTATAGCCGTATGCATTGTTAATATTTGAGAAGTTATCTAAGTTGAGTAAAAAAAAATTTACAATACCAGAATCATTTAATCGTGTTATTAAATCTTTATTTTGAAGCACTTCAAGGTGTAGTTGACAACTCTCTCCTTGCATTATAATGTCCCTTGTAAATAAATAAAGTTTTCTGGTATTTTTCCACTATATTTTGGCATACTCTGTCCTATATTTGCATTTATGTATGTTGGGTCAGCTATTATAAATCTTCTATTACCCGCTTTCACACTCTCTCCTTTAAGAGGAATATAGAGTGCTGTTGCCATATGATCACTATATTTCACTCCAACTACACTAATACTAAACATATGCTTTATTAGTCTTGCAAAAAGTATAGCTCTATCTTCACAATCTGATTTTTGATAAAAAAGTGTTTCATTTGCAAACATAACCTTTTCTCTTGCAAACTGTTTTTGATCAACCTCATATTTAAAAGCTTTTTGTACAAAATGGAGTACAAAATTAATAGCCACACTCGCTTTTTTAGTATCCACATACTTTTTTATGCCCTCTGCTAGTTCATCATATGCTAATAAACTAAGAGGTGTGTTAAAATATGTTTCATAATCAGCTTGTGGATATGTTGCCATAAAGTCAATTAAGTTTTTATTATATTGATACGGTATGGTATAAGTTTTGCCAAATTCTTTAAATGACAACTTTTTCATTTTCATATCTTTTTTTAACTTAGGCAACTCTTGTAGTGCTAAGTCTAAAGGTTTATAAGCCCCTGGATAATTTTGTTTATATGTGTAAACTTTGTGAGAAAACTCTTGTGCATATTTTGAAATAACATAATATTTTTTCTTATTAAACTCATAATTTGGAGTTGAATATATAATTTTATCACTATAGTGCATCAATACAACATGCTTTGATGAGATTCCTATTTTCACCTCATAACCTAGTTTATTAAAGAAAAACCAACTAAAAAGTTTCCTCTCATCTTCATAAGAATACAACTGTTTTGATAGATCTTGGATTAAAAGATAAAGTCCCCAATCATTGAGGTTTAAAGTTTTTTTCACTCTTTTTAAATCATTAAGAGTACTCTCATAATTACTTAGTGCTAAAGTATTAAAAAAATTCGAAATACCCACTTGACTTTGAGGATAAAACCTTGCTTTTTTATAATTTTTATCTATATTAAATCCTATATCTTCTCCAAAAAAGAGAAAATGTATATCTTGTTTTAAGGTTTTAATCTTCACCTTTGGCTTTTGAGGTTTTATTTTTTCTATTTTTATACTAATGATTGGACCTACACTTTTTATCTTTTTTGGTCTAGTATGAGGAATAGCTTGAGGTTTTTTCTTCCTATAGAGTGCTTGTGAGTATTGTGACGTATACTCCTGCCATTGTATTTTTAAATAGTGGCTAAACTCTGTATCTTTTTTATCTTTGTACTCTTGAAATGCATTTATTTCACTTCTTTTAAAATTTTCAAAGCTCTGTGCATAAACAGAACTACTAAAAAATATATATACAATACTTAAACAACCAATACTAAAACGGCCAAATAGCCTGAACCATTTTTGTTCCCCAACCTTGTTTTGTTGCACGATTTACATCTCCCTCTGTTTTATAAAGTATTTTTGCATCACTCATTTGGTTTGAATTTATTTTATTATTTTGGTCAATATCATAGGGACGAATAACACCACTGAGTTGTATAATTTGTTTTTGGTCATCTATAAGAATTTCACGTTTTCCAGAGATAAAATAGTTTCCATTTTTCAAAATTTTCACAACTCTTGCAGAAACCGTTGTTGTAAAACTTGCATTTTTTGTTGCACTACCAGCACCTTTAAAAGTACTGTTACTATTTGATTGAAAACTAGCATTACTCACACCATTCAATCCACCAACTAAAGCAGCTAGTCCTCCTCCTGCACCTGCACCACTAGCCCCATTTGTTCCTGCAGCTACACCATTATTTGTAGAAAAAAGACCACCCCCTAAAAGAGAGCTATCAGCACTAGAGAGATCACGTGAGGCTTTATTTGAACTTTTAACTATCTCAGAAATTACTACTGTCACTATATCACTTACATGCATCGCTTTATGGTCTGAAAAAAGAGGATTGTCTCCCTGACCAAAAAGGCTTCCTCTCGAGGTAAAATCTTTTTTCTCTTCTCTTGAGGGCATCTGTTCAACATAAGATGGAGGTTCAAAATTTATCTCAGGTTCTGTCAAGTTTGCCGTACATCCACCTAAGCCAAGTATAGCAAAGAATAGTGACAAATTAATTATTATTGTTTTATTCATGTTAAATCCATATCATATCCATTATTTAGTTATAATTTCAGCAACTTTAGTTCCACAAAGAGGATAAACAACAATGACACTAAGACAACAGATAAATAATGATGTAAAAGATGCTATGAAAGCAAAAGATGCAAAAAAACGCGATGCTCTACGTCTTCTTACATCTGCTTTTAAACAGATAGAAGTAGATGAGAGAAGAGATTTAAGTGATGATGATGTTATAAAAATCATTGCACAACAAGTCAAACGCCGTGATGATGCTGCAACTCAATTCAAAGATGCCAATCGTGAAGACTTAATGCAACAAGAACTCGATGAGATTGCTTACTATAAAGAGTATTTACCTGCTCAACTCAGTGATAATGAACTTAGAACCGCACTTGAAGAAATTATCTCTAAAGTTGGAGCTACTTCGATGAAAGACATGGGTAAAATCATGGGAGTCGCTTCAAAAGAACTCTCGGCAAAAGCAGATGGAAAACGAATAAACGCAACAATCAAAACAATATTTTCCTAAAAAGTTCCACTTAAACTAAAAAGAAATTTAGCTCTATCTTGTGAAAAATTTTTATTGTCATTATAATAAAAATCAAAAGATAGAGATAGTGGTGCAAATGTATTTAACAATACTGTGTCCAACCTCAATCCTAGAAGATATTCATTTACCTGCTCATTTGCTCTGGTATTTAGAAAAGTTTCAATATTATAATGTCTATATTTTGCATAAAGAGACTCTCTTTGAAGAGATAAGGGAAATGTGAAAAAATAAGATGAAAAATTAAAAACTTTTGAGAGAGCAAATTCACCAAATCCAATACTTTTAATATAGATATTACCTGTCACACTAGGCATGATTACCGAAGACACATCCATATCTTTTTGATAAGAAAATGGTGTTATTTTCACCCCCCTAGCTTCTGTATTTGCAATTTCTTGCGATATCTGTGTATCTGTTTTAGAAAACTGTGCCTCCATTTTTACATAAATTTGAGAACCTAATTCATGCATAAAACTATAATAAAATCCATATATACTCTCTTCTCTCTCTTTTACATCATACACATTTAAGGAATTTTGATAATTTTTATACATGCTAATACCATAAGACTCTTCTCTTGATAGTGCAATACTTATACTTAATGGCTCTCTAATTAAAGTATCATAATCTTGAAAATATGTAAGAGAGGAGAGAACATTATAGTACCCTGCCTGATATAATGGTAGTGAGAGTGAGGCCATAAAACCATTGTCACGACTTTTTATAATTTTACTCTTTTGTAGTACTTTATATGCCCTTATACCATACTCTAAAATATGTTCACTATTTTTGTATGCAACACCTGCTATTGTTGTGTTTAATTCATCGCGTGAAATAAATACAGTAAGTGAGTTTTGTGTTAAAGGATCTGCAAAGTTTATGTTGAGTCTACCTAAAATAGAGTTACCATTTAAGAAAGAAAAATCCATATCACTGCCACTATAGTGCATATTTGAATAAGCCTTATATTTTTTTGATGTATCTAAAATATAATTTTGACTTTCACCATATGCGCCATAGTAAGGTTTTTTCTCAAAAAATAATTTTACCTCATAAGGCTCTTGTTCTATGGTCTCTACATCATTAAAAACATAATAATAATCTTTCTCACTCACAGCACTAACTAGCATTTTTGTATCATTTAGTAACTTTGCTTCTAAAATATTGTCTGCACTACTTGCTCGTGTGACACTCCCATCTTTATCTCTGTAGAGTGTTGAGCCAAGTTTTGAGTTTGCTATAAAATAGACTGCTCCCTGAGAATCGACATCTGCAACTATGCCATAAAAACCATTATAACTATAGAGTGCTTCTCTATTTTTGTACAGTGTTCTTTTTTTTCCTTTGTCTGTATGTTTAAAGTAGTAAAGATTACCATCTTTATCTATAAATACTGAGGAATTTACAGAGCCATAATACTCTTTACCAACATAAAGCTGAGGAGATTTATAAGAACTTGCAACATCAAAATAAACTGCTCGTCCATCATTTAAGTAACCCTGAATCATTTTTGATTCTGTACCTTTTTTTATAAAACCATCACTGTCATAAAGACCTTGAGTTATTTTAGTAGTAGAGGTATGGTTACTTCCTTGTGTATAATAAACAGCATCTTTTTTGATAACCTTTGAAGCCATCCAGCTCCCTCTTTTTTTTTGCACAGATGCGTCTTTTTTATTTATAACAACAAGTTCAGGTCGTTTATATCCTGTCTCATTATTTAAAAAAAATATCTCGTTTACATCACTTGAGAGTTGTGTATAAAATTGTGAAGATGCTATATGCTTGCCTTTGGCTAAAACTAAACCCTCTGCCATGTTTGCATATAACTTAGAAAAATCTTCTAAAGACTCCTCAAATGTTACATCAACGGCTCTTTTCATCGAAACATTTGTACGAAACGGCCACCACCAATCTTGTGTCTTTTTCAAAAAGTAGGAGTTTATCTTTTCTAGGCCATATTTTTGTGCCATATAAAGATTGTAAAAACCGCCAATATGATAATAGATATCTCCACTGTATGGAAATTCTAATCTTTTATTGTACATATAATTTGGCTTAATGTTTCCTGCTTTGGCTTGAAGTAATGTCATTGCTCTAAATCGACCACTATATAAACGCCCTCCACTCCCATGCCATGATTCATTTAATACGGCATTACCTTCTAACATAAAGGAGTTTGCAGCACTTCCTGGAACTGTAAAATAGGTTGGTAAAAAAAGTGTCCCATTACCAAAAATAGCATGTAAAGTACGAGAAACAATGCTTGATTTAGCATTCACTTGATAATTGTGTGCTGTTTCATGATACAGGAGTAAATCTAACCAAGAAGTATTACAAAAGTAGTCTACTTCACTTGAACCACCAATATAATTTATTTGTCTATTATTTGGCCACTGCGTTGAAAAACCATTTGCAATCTCATTTTTATCAGAGATAAGCCCAACATAGAGTGTCTCATCAAGATACCACTGAAAAAAATTTCTATAATCTTCATTAAGATTTTTTTCTATACCTGCTGCATGTTGAGCAAAAGAAAGGTTTTTCTGGGTATAAATCAGTGTAATCCCTGCATCTTTTATATTTTGCTTAAAATATGGCTTATCATCAGGTACAACTGTTCTTTGGGTAGTAAGAGCTAACAAAGAAGTCGTCATAAACAGTAAAATAATATATGAAACTTTGAACCCTCTACCAATCATCAAGTATGAAACCTTTAGATTCTTCTTCATTTTCTTGATTTATTTCTGGTTCTTCTACTTTTTTTACTTCGGCTTTACTCATCTGCTCTTCAAATTGCAACTCTAAACCCTTACTTGTCATAATAAAACCATTTACATGCAGTTTTCCATCATGAATCTCTTTATGATGCTCTTTGCACAGTGGTATAAGATTATGTTTATTATCTTGATGGAAATGACCAATAAAACCAGCTTCATCTGCTAAACTTTTTTGAGAAATGTGATGTACATCCTCTGCAATAGCACCACAAATAATACACTTAGTCACATATAATTCTTTGTTATATTTAGAAGTTTTTTTCTTTACAAGCAGTTCCAGTTCATCAAAATCATTCGCTAAGCGTTTACGTATAGTGTTCGCTATATCTAAAAATTCACTATCCATATGTAAAGACTTTGCAAACTCTAAACCATAAATACTACTTCCACTCCCCTTTTGAAGCACGCGGTTAAAAACAAGCTTATCACTCTCTTGCTCATACTCCACACTTAAATGTAAATCAACAATATTTTTGAGTGAACTTATCTCTTTCATTGTAGAGAGTTGGTGTAGATGTGTTGCAAAGAGAAAAAGGCATCTTCTTTTTGCCAATTTTGTAATGGCACTTGCAACTATTGCCACACCAGAGAGAGTCTCTGTTCCATGACTAATTTCATCCCCTAAAACTAAAGAGCGAACAGTAGAGCGATTAAATATATTTTTAAGTTCAAGCATTTCCACAGCAAAAGTCGAGAGTCCTTTTGCAAGATTGTCTTTAGAGACTATGCGTGTAAAAAGAGAATCAAAAAGAGTAAATTTCATCACAGAAGCTGAGACAAAAAATCCAGACTGTGCCATAAGAGTTGCAATCCCTATGCTCTTCATCAAAGATGATTTTCCACTAGAGTTAATGCCATAAAGCAGTACTCCATTTATCTCATGTCCATCATGCACACTTACCTCAAGCATCACTGTCTTAGGATGTGGCAAGTCCATATACTCACGGTTTCCCATCACTATGTCGTTTGGAACATAAAGACCTCCTCTCTCTTGAACCTCAATGAGAGGATGACGAAGTTGCATAATTTGCATAAAATTCTCATCATCTTTTGCTTCTACTATCATAGGACGGGAGTGTTTATGCATCTGTGCCACTTTAGAGGAGCTCACACCAACGTCAAGGTCTGAGACATATGCGATGACTCTGTCAAAAAGCAGAGAGTAACGTCGCTCATATGTATGCTGTAGTTCAGTGTATCGCTCTTTTGCAAGTGTCACAATCTTACGACGATTTTTCATAATTCTATCGGAGAGTTCATCAGTAAACGCAGAGGTGATTTTGACAGAATTTGTCAACTTTTTGACACTAAATGTTACGAATGTTTCCTCTTTTTTAAATGCTTCCTCTATAAGAGAGAAACGATTTTTTGAAAGAGATATGTAATAACCCTCTTTTTCCAAAAGCCCAAGCGATACCAACTTACTGGAACTTCCAGCTTTTGCACTACTTAACAATACCTCGATTTTTTTTATAATATCTTCAAAAGCAATCAACATCACGCTATTTTCTTTTACAAGTGTATCTATGGACTCATCAACGCCACTCATTAAAAAGTTTTCATCTACTGTGGCATTTGTAAATCTGCGTGAGACGTCAAGGTCTATGCTTTTACCAATATCGCGTAAAAATTCATCCACCTCACTCTCATGAAAAGGAGTTTTTTGAATCTTATGTTTTTTCACATAAAGCATTAACTCCTTAACACTCATCATAGAGTCATATACGTGATTCATCTCAAAGGGGTGTAAACGACCAAGATTGAGTCTGCGTGAGAGTCGCTCTAAATCATATACTCCACGCATCATCTCATCTAAATAGCGCAAATGCGAAGAGACTCTCTCTATGAGATTATAACGCCGTTCAAGTTCATTTTTTTCCATTATTGGGTTTAAAAGACGCTCTTTAAGAAGACGTCTCCCTATGGCGGTAGCACTTTTATCCATCATTTTTAAAAGTGTCAACTCACGTCTGTCTTTAGATATTATGCTCATCTGCTCTAGTGCGTTATTTCCAAGATATATAAAACGACGATTGTCTATAAGGCGAGGCATGGAGAGTTTTTGAACGATGTGGTAGTCATGTTCTATGACAAAATGTATAAGAATTGCCAAGGCTTCCGTTATCATGGGGGAGCGTTCTAAGTCTAAATGCTCTATAGGCGAGAGAAGCGACTGAATTTGATAAACTTCTTTAAAAAGTTCATTTTGAAACTCTATTTTTGGTCTTTGATTATTAACAGAGTAGTGATAATGTTCAGGAATTTCAAGATACTGCATCACATGGCGTTGATCGGCAATGCCATCTAAGAACGTCACGACTATTTCACTTGTTCTATAAACATTTAAAAGATTAAAAATTTCATCGAGGGCATAAAAAGGGTCTTCACTTGTAGAGTGCGTCTCATAAAGCCAAGTCTTGCCCGTCGTCACATCTATGGCCCCATACCCTATATTATAAATATCTCTATATTTATCCACTACTATGGAGACTATGTAATTGTCATCGTTATCGACAATATGTTCAAAATTCGTCCCCGGAGAAACTATTTGAGCGATATAACGGCTTATCTTCGGAGGCGAGCCTTTTTGCTTTACAACAATAACCGTATATTTTTGCTCTTGTATTAAACGATTTAAATATCGTTCAAAACTTACAGCGGGTACACCCGCTAATAGAGGGTTTTTATCGGAATTTTCTATGATGTTCTTATTTTTTTTTGTGAGTTGTATGTTTAAAAGTTCTGCTATTTCTTTGGCTTTGCCTATCTGCTCTTCATCATTGTTTACTTCATAAACTTCATAAAAGGTTCCAATTTCCATAAAGACAACGGTATCCTTCCCGTACTTCTCTTCAAAATGGCGTTGTAAATCAAAGTATGTTTGGGTTAAGAGTCTCTCTTTAGAGTTTAAAATGGAGCTTACGTCTGATGCTTTCATAAATCACTTTTTTATATTTTATTGGGAAAGATTATAACATATTTTACATATTTGCTTCTAAGTTTTACTATAATACACTTTTTAAACAAAAATATTATAGACTCATTAATTACAAATCGTTATAACAAGGAAAATTTAAAACAATGAACAAAAGCAGCATCAAAAAATGTCTCTTTCCGGCAGCGGGTTATGGAACTCGTTTTTTACCAGCAACAAAAGCTATACCAAAAGAGATGCTTCCCGTGCTCACAAAACCTCTACTTCAGTATGGAGTTGAAGAAGCACTAGAAGCAGGTATGGATACTATGGCTATAGTAACAGGAAGAGGAAAACGTTCAATAGAAGATCATTTTGATATCAGTTATGAACTTGAACATCAGATTAAAGGTACAGCCAAAGAGCACTACTTAACTGAGATTCGAGAACTTATTGAAAAATGTACTTTTAGTTATACTCGTCAAATTGAGATGAAAGGTTTGGGTCATGCCATTTTGACTGGTAAAACACTCATTGGTGATGAAGCTTTTGCCGTCGTTTTGGCAGATGACTTGTGTGACAATCAAAACGAAGGTGTTTTAACGCAGATGGCAAAAATACATGAAGAGCATCCAGAGTGCTGTATTGTGGCTATTGAAGAGATTCCGCAAGAAGAGACAAATAAATATGGTGTTATTTCTGGTAAAGAGATTCAGAAAAATCTTTTTCAAGTGGACAATATGGTTGAAAAACCAGATCCAAAAGATGCACCTTCAAATCTCGCCATAATTGGTCGTTATATTTTAGTACCTGAAATTTTTAATATCATAGAAGTAACACCACCAGGAAAAGGCGGAGAGATACAAATAACCGATGCCCTTTTAACCTTAGCAAAAAAAGGCAAAGTCTTAGCCTACAAATTTGAAGGAAAACGTTTTGATTGTGGAAGTGTTGATGGATTTGTAGAAGCAACAAACTATTTTTATACTAAAGGTAACACATAAAAATATATTTTTTACTTTTATTCATTTGTCTTTAAAAAGTGCGAATAAAGATTGTTTTTGTAATATTTCTTCGTTATAATCTAAAACATACACTAATTAAGAACAAATAATTAAGAATAAATAGGTTTATATGCGAATTAAAATAACACTTTTACTACTATTTATCAGCTCACTCTCAGCATATGATTTGAAGATGACAGTTAAAGAGCTGTTGTCTACAAATCCAACTATACTTGAGAGATTACAAAATTATCAAGCAACACAAAAAAATATTACAAAAGCAGAATCTGAGTATTATCCTTCTATAGATCTCTCACTTGGATATGGCATAGAAAATACAGAACAAAAAAAGAGTAATCAAAACACTCAACTCTCTGTTTATCAAAATTCTTTAAAATATACACAAAATCTTTTTAATGGTTTTGGGACAAAATACAGAGTTAAAGAAGAAGAGTATAAAAGTGTAGCCGCTGCTTATAGTTATATAGAAGCTGTTAATAATACTACCTTTGAAATGACGAACTCCTATATTCAAGTGATGCAAAATCAAGAACTACTGAGTACTGCACAAGAAAATGTCACAATAAATGAAGATATTGCCCAAAAAGTACGTAAACTATATGATGCTGGGCTAACAACACTCTCAGAGGTCAATAAAATCGAATCTTCTTTAGCACTTGCAAAAGCAAATCTCGTTGTGCAAGAAAATACAATTTTAAATGTAGCCTATACTTTTGAAAAAATATTAGGAAGAAATATAGATCCAACAAAGATGAAAAAACCTCTCATAATGGTAAAATTTCCAAATAAGAGAGAAGAAGCTGTAAACTTCGCTATAAAAAACAACCCCTCTTTACTTGTTAATTTATTCAATATTAAATCCCTACAAGCAACAAAACAAAAAGCAAGCTCTCTTTTTTATCCAAAACTAGATGTAGTTGTATCACAAACTATGAGTAAAAATCTTGGTGCAATAGAGGGAGAAAATAGTAAATTTCAAGCTATGGCATACCTCTCTTATAACCTTTTTAATGGTTTTTCTGATAGTGCTACTCTTCAACAAAGTGCTACAAACATACAAAAAGAGATAGAAGTTCAAAATGCTCTAAAACGTAATGTTATTGAGAGTTTCAATCTTTCATGGGCAGCAAAAACAAAACTGCAAGAACAGTTACACTATCTCAAAGAGTATAGAAACTTTTCACTACAGACTCTTGACTTATACTCAAAAGAGTATGATTTAGGAAGACGTTCTTTACTTGATTTACTCTCTGCACAAAATGATTTTATAAAAGCAAAAGCTCAAATTATTAAAACTGAGTATACTCTTCTCTCTTCTAAATATAAAATTTTATATAACATGGGAACTTTAGTTATGACTCTTTTAGATAATACTGCTATCGTTTATACAACTGTAGATCTCAATAACTCCATGCAAAGGTAATAAATGCTAATAACAAATGCTGACAATTTAAGAATGGATGCACTGCTTGATTCTTTAGTTCTTTTTACTAAACTTTATCATAAACCATTTTCAGCTGAAGCACTCACAGCAGGTTTGCCAATAGAACCAGGAGCGGAAGCACCAGAACTCTTTTCCATCAACAATGCAAAAGGACTTTTCTCACGTGCTGCTGGAAAAGCAGGACTAAAATCTTCCATAATTCGTCGTCCACTTTCACAAATATCGCCTCTTCAATTACCTATGATTATTTTACTATCAAATCAAAGCGCTTGTATATTAGATGAATTTAGTAAAGATGGTACCCAAGCAAAAATCATTATGCCAGCAGAAGAAGCTATCGAGCAATGGGTAGATATAGAAGATTTAACAGATGAGTATATTGGTTTTGGTTTTATGGTTAAAAAGGCATTTGAGTATGCCGATGAAAATGCAAGAACATTAAACTTGCAACAAAAGCATTGGTTTTGGAGTACTCTAAAACTCTCTATAGGAATGTATAAAGATGCTCTTTATGCTTCACTTCTCATCAATATTTTTGTCATTGCAACACCACTTTTTACTATGAATGTTTATGATAGAGTAGTTCCAAATAATGCTATAGAGACTTTATGGGTTTTTGCCATTGGTGTGATTATAGTTTATCTCATAGACTCCTTTGCAAAGTTTACAAGAACTTTTCTTTTAGAGACTGCTGCAAAAAAAAGTGACATTATCATGTCCTCTATTATATTTGAAAAAGTTCTCTCTTTAAAAATGGCAAATCACCCCTCCTCTGTTGGATCATTTTCAAGTAATCTAAAAGATTTTGACAATATAAGAAGTTTTTTGACAAATGCCACCATGGCAGCTGTTATTGATCTGCCTTTTGCTATTATTTTTTTAGCTGTCATCTATTACATAGGTGGCTCTATAGTTATCATTCCTATGGTTACCATGTTTCTTATCTTAGCCTATGCTATGTTAATCAAAAAACCATTGCGAAGAAGCATAGAAAGTACCCACGAAGCAAGTGCAAAGAAGAGTTCTATACTTATAGAGACTTTGAACAATATAGAAACACTTAAAACCTTAGGTACTCTAAACCAAGTACAATGGAAATGGGAAGAATCTACTGGCGAGATAGCCACCAAAAGTCTTAAATCCCGTCTCTTGTCTGCCTCTATTCCTACAATTACCCAACTTCTCATTCAACTAAATACAGTTATGATAGTAGTCTATGGTGTTTATATGATAAGAGATTTTGAGTTATCTATGGGTGGATTAATTGCTATTGTCATTTTAACAGGAAAAACATTAGCACCTATGGGACAAGTAGCAGCACTAATGACGAACTACGAAGATACTAAAACATCTTATGAAACACTTAACGATATTATCTCAAAACCAAGCGAGCGTCCAGAGGGGAAAAAGTTTGTAGAGAGACCTAAGTTTTCTGGACATATTGAATTTATAGATGTTACTTTTACATATCCTGGAGCCGATATTCCTGCACTGAAAAAAGCATCTTTTGTTATTGAACCAGGAGAGCATATTGCTATTATCGGACGAATAGGCTCTGGTAAAAGTACTATTCAAAAACTTCTTTTAGGACTTTATGAACCAGATAGTGGACAAATACTCATTGATGGAATTGATATCAACCAAATTGATCCTGCAGATTTACGTAAAAATATTAGTTATGTTTCTCAAGATATTATGCTCTTTAGAGGTACAGCTAAAGATAACATCACTTTTCGTGCCACGCATGCCACTGATGGAGCTATAATTAGAGCGGCACAAATAAGTGGTGCTGCAGAGTTTATAAAAAAGCATCCAAAGGGCTATGAAATGCCTATAGGTGAGAGAGGGCAAGGTCTCTCTGGCGGACAACGACAAAGCATAGGAATTGCACGTGCATTTTTGCTTCATACTCCCATTATGCTTATGGATGAGCCAAGTAATTCGATGGATCAAATAACAGAATCAAAACTTTTAACAAACCTCGATACTGCATTAAAAGATACAACAGCATTAATCGTAACTCAAAAAATGACTATCTTAAAAATAGTAGAGAGAGTGATAGTAGTTGATGATGGAAAAATTGTCATAGATGCACCAAAAGATGAAGCCATTAAAAAACTCCAAGGTGGAGGTAAAAAATAATGAAAAAAAATAATAAACAGATTGAGTATAATGCAAAAGACTATGAGTTTATGAATTCACTCAGTTCTGCTATTTTAGAACAATCTCCAGGTAGAATTAGTAAAATTATTAAGATATGGCTTTTTAGCATTATTTTACTTATCATATGGGCTTCACTTGCCCAGATTGATGAAATAACTAAAGGTACAGGGAAGGTGATACCTTATGGTCAAAATCAAATTATTCAAAACCTTGAAGGTGGTATTGTTGAGTCTATTTTAGCTCAAGAAGGGAAAATTGTAAAAGCTGGAGATATAATTTTAAAAATAAAAAATGAAAAATCATCATCTACAAGCAGAACAAACATTATGAAATATAATGAACTTATGGCAAAAAAATTAAGACTTGATGCTGAGGCACACTCATCAAAATTTATTCGTTTGAAAACTAATAATAAACAACTCAAAAATCAAATAGAGTTATCTTACCAACTGTATAAATCAAATCAATTAGAAGCATTAGCAAAAGATGAATCCATAGTACAGCAAATTGAGCAAAGAAAACAAGAATTAAAAGAGGCAAAAGCAAATATTCATTCTCTAAAAAAATCATTGGAGTATGTGACAGAAGAGATTTTAATGACCACACCAATGGTCAAACAAGGTATAAAATCAAAAGTTGACTTTCTCAAACTAAAACGTGAAGCAAATGGCATACAAAATACCATTGAAGCAGCAAGACTATCTCTTCCTAGACTTAGGTTTGCCATAGAAGAGTATAGAAGTAAACGCATAGAATCAAAACAACTCTTTATAAATAATGCAAAAAAAGAATTTAATGAAGTTTCAGCAGAAATTGAAAGATTAAAAACACAACAAATAGCATTCAGTGACCAAGTAAGTAGAACAATGGTAAAGTCGCCAGTTGATGGTATAGTGCAAAAACTTTTTGTCAATACCATTGGTGGTGTGATTAAGCCAGGCGCAGATTTAGTAGAAATTGTACCAACAGATAAAAGATTATATTTAGAAATACAAATTAAACCAAGTGATATAGCCTTTATTCATCCTGGTGCAGAGGCTCAAATAAAAATATCTGCATATGATTTCTCTATTCATGGAGGACTTACCGGAAAAGTTGTCAATATCTCTCCCGACACCGTTACGGACAAAAAAGAAAATACTTTTTATATTATACATATAGAAACGAAAAAAAATTATCTTGGTACAAAAGAGCATCCACTAAAAATCATTCCAGGTATGACAGCCAGTGCAGATATTGTTACGGGGAAAAAAACTTTGATAGAATATATTTTGAAACCTATACTAAAATCTAAACAGTATGTTTTTTCAGAAAGGTAAAACATGAATATTATCTTTTTTAGTACAGATATAGATACTATTAACGAATGGAAAAAAAGAGATACTATTCATAAACTATTTGAATGTTATGATAAAGAGTCACTTTTTGAGACACTTTTTAAACTAAAAGACTCAATAGTAATCGCTGATTTTGACACTCTTAACAGTGAAGTAAATCAATTTATAGCTTCAAACACCCTTATAAAAAATATGATTATTTTAGAAAAAATACCAGAAATTATTACTGGAAAAATGCTTCTTCGACATGGTATTAAAGCATATGGAAACTCACGTATGTTGAACATACACTATATACAAATGATTCAGACTGTCAGCGAAGGTAAAATATGGACATACCCTGAACTTACAGCATCTTTAGCCAAAAGCAAAAATTCGAATCAACTCTCAAATGAGTCTAACAAACTTATTGAGCATAGACTAACAGCTAAAGAAAAAGAGGTGCTCTTATGTATTTTGGATGGTCTCACCAATAATGCGATTGCTATCAAACTTGTAATTACAGTTCGAACTGTAAAAGCCCATATAAGTTCTATATTTTCGAAACTTCATGTAAATGATAGAATAGGACTCGTTCTACTTTTAAAGTAGAACTTTATCTTCCCCTTATCAAGTTTGATCAACTTGAATATCTGAACTTATATCTATACTAACAGTAGGATCATCTTCACCTGAACTGATGTCTTGAGAATCTATGTGTGTTTCACTATCTGTTTTAAAATTTCCTAAATCCCATTCCTCTTTTTCATTATGATCATCAGATTCACTCTCTTCACTTTTTTCAATATTGATATTCATGCTATTATCATCTGAGACATCCATTACATCATCTAAACTCAGTTTTATCTCTTCATCTGGTGACTCATTTGAATCTAACTCTTTTTGCTCTGACTTACTATCTTCTAAGCCACTCATATCTATTTCAACATCCACTGAATTTACTAGATTCCCCAGCTCTTCTGTCTCATCATCACTGTCGTCATCTTCGTCGTCTTCGTCTTTCTCGTCTTTCTCGTCTTTTTCGTCTTTCTCGTCTTTCTCGTCTTTTTCGTCTTTCTCGTCTTTCTCGTCTTTCTCGTCTTTCTCGTCTTTCTCGTCTTTCTCGTCTTTCTCGTCTTTCTCGTCTTTCTCGTCTTTCTCGTCTTTCTCGTCTTTCTCGTCTTTCTCGTCTTTCTCGTCTTTCT